>WNGL01002294.1_pt1 | contig 23282 bp, 20 predicted proteins | sample 5400591 | NCBI WGS metagenome assembly WNGL01 (sample SAMN13153377, study PRJNA577476) | soil metagenome | isolation source: 80 cm soil or saprolite under Garry oak tree replicate 1 | place: USA:California | collected 2016-06-15 | reverse complement strand
CAGCACGGCCAAGGCAGGCCCATACGGACGGTAGCCGAAGAACGTCTGGGCTCCGGTCCACGTGTTCGTTACCGGGTCGTAGATCTCGTTGGTCTGCGGATCCACTCCTCCACCGCCATCGCCACCGGCCACGAAGACCCTGCCGTTGTTCATCAGCACGGCCACATGGTGCGCGCGCGCCTCCGCCATCGGGGCGGCATCGCTCCACGTGTTGGTGGTGGGGTCATACAGCTCCGCCGAAGCAAGGGCAGGTCCGTTGGGAGTGCTGCTGCCCCCGGCCACCAGCACCTTTCCGTTGGGCAGCAAGGTCGCAGAGAGCCCGTTGCGTGGCGTCTTCATGGGCGGGGGCGGATTCGGGTTGAAGGTGTCCGACGGTGGCTGGAACAGATCCACGGTCGCCGTGTCGGTCGTGGACGATGTCTCGCCCCCGATGAGGAGAACTTCGCCGCTGCTGAATGCAACCGCCGCAAAGTCCGCGCGCGGAGTCGACATCTCCCCCCGCGAGATCCAGGAGCCTGGACCGGCGTACGCGGACGCCGGCGATGCCTGCTGGCTCGGGCTGGGCGATGCGGATGGAGACTGAGGCAGCGATTGGGACGGCGATTGTGACGGCACCGCCAGCGGCGAGGGCGATTGCGAGCTGGACGTGGGCGTAACTTTCGGCGTCGCCTTGCTCACGAGCGGGCCCTGGGCGACGCAGGCGGCGCCGAGCAGCACCGTCAACGACACCAGGACCGGCAGCTTGAACAGTCCCTTCACTTCCGCCTCTCGCAGGGGTTAACGGGTTCGCGGCGAGGCGGTTATGGGCTGAGCATCGCTCCTTCCGAGGCCGACCCGACCAGGGCCGCGTAGCGGGCCAGTACACCGCGCCGGTAGTTGGGCTCCGGCGGAGACCAGTCCTTCATCCGGGACGCGATGTCGATTCCGACCACCTCGAGCCGCCGGCTGTCAACGTCGATCTCGATCACGTCGCCGTCCTGCAGCGCTGCCAGTGGACCACCGACTGCGGCCTCCGGAGCGACGTGCCCGATCATCAATCCTCGCGTCGCACCCGAGAAGCGCCCGTCGGTGACCATCGCCACCGACTCACCCAGACCTTCGCCCACAATCGCAGCGGTGACCTGCAGCATCTCGCGCATCCCAGGTCCACCGCGGGGACCTTCGTAGCGGATCACAACGGTGTCGCCCGGCTTGATCCGTCCTGCAGTGACAGCGGCGAACGCATCCTCCTCGCGGTTGAACACGCGCGCCGGACCCCGATGCGAAACAGGCGTGTGTTGAGTGATCTTGGTGACCGACCCTTCAGGTGCAAGGTTGCCGTGCAAGACGACGAGACCGCCCTCTGATCGCAGCGGGCTCGACAACGGCGCCACCACCTGTTGGCCGGCCGTCTCGGTCACGCTCTCGCACTCCTCGGCAAGCGTCCGACCGGTCACGGTGATCGCATCGCCGTCGACGAAGCCTCCTTCGATGAGCCGCTTCGTCAGCAGGGCGATGCCCCCTGCGCGATGGAGCTCGACCGCCGCAAAGCGGCCGCCCGGCTTCAGGTCACAGAGCAGCGGGGTGCGCCGGCTGATGCGGTCGATCTCGTCGATCGCCAGGTCAACACCCACTTCGCGTGCCAGGGCGAGCAGGTGCAGGACCGCGTTAGTGGATCCGCCGCTCGCGGCGACCGCGGCAATCGCGTTGTCGAACGCACGCCGGGTGAGGATCTGGGACGGTCGCAGGTCGCGCTCGAGAACGTCCATCGCCAGCCAGCCCATCCGCTCCGCCGCTCGCTGCTTCTCGGGCACCACGGCCGGGATCGAATTGAAGCCGACCGGCGACAGGCCGATCACCTCCATCAACATCGACATCGTGTTGGCGGTGTACTGCCCGCCGCACGCGCCGGCTCCGGGACATGCGACTGCCTCGAGCTCGGCCAGGTCCGCGTCGGTGATCTTGCCCGCGGCGGCGGCGCCGATCGCTTCGTAAACTTCGCCAACCGCGACCTGCCTCCCGCGCCAAATTCCCGGCATGATCGAGCCGCCGTACAGCAGGATGCCCGGCCGGTCGATGCGAACCAATGCCATAGCTGAGGCAGGGATGGTCTTGTCGCACGCGCATAGGGTCACGAGGGCGTCGAACATGTGGCCGCGCGCAACGAGCTCGATCGAGTCCGCGATGACCTCGCGGCTCACGAGCGAGGTCTTCATCCCCTCGCTGCCCATCGTGATGCCGTCGGAGATGGCGATCGTGTTGAACTCCATTGGGTTTGCGCCGGCGGCGCGTATGCCCGCCTTCAGCGGGATCGCCAGCTCACGGAGACCAAAGTTGCACGGCATCGTTTCGGTCCAGCAGTTGGAAACACCCACAAACGGTTTGTCGATGTCCTCTGCGCTCAGACCGATCGCGTGGAGGAATGCGCGTGCAGCGGCTCGATCCCGACCCTGATAGAGAGCTCGGCTGGGGAGATCGCGGCCCGGCATCAGAGTCCGAAGCTTAGCGCGGGGATGTGGTCGACATTTCTGGCTGCTGCGCGGTGGATCCGAAGTACGCCGCCTGCAGCAGCTCAAGGTGATGGGCATAGCTGTGATTGCGGATCGCCCACTCGCGGCCCTGGCGAGAAAGTTCGGCGAGCCGAGCCGGCGAGGAGCGCAGACTCGCCACCGCGCCGGCGATTTCCTCGGGATTGGACGCATGAATCACAGGCGGTGGGTCTGCCTCGTAGAGCAAAGGGTCGATCGCGGTGATCAGAGGCCGTCCTGCGGCGAGGGCCTCGACCTCCATCAGGCTCATGATCCCCTGCCGCATCTGTCCGATCGCGACGTCGAACTGATTGAGAAACAGGCCGATGTCGTTGTGCGGCACCGGCTTGACGAATTTGACCCAGCGCCCGTACCGCTTGACGTAATCGCGTGCGAGCGGGCCCCAATCCAGCGCCACGACCTCGACGTCAGCGCTCAATCGTTCCACGGCGGGAAAAATTCGCTCGACTCCCTTGACCGGATCCAGTCGCGTGAACACCACAACCTTGGAGACCTGCGTCTGGGCGGGATACGGTTGCCCAACGCCGCGAAGGTCGACTGGGTTGGGCAGATAGACCAGCTTGCACTCGTCAACCTCTTTCAAATAAGGACGCAGGTTGGGCGTGACGTAAAAGACCTTGGTCGCGGCTGCAAGCACTCTTCGCGTCGCCGATCGATAGACAGGATTCTTGAGGTTCAGGTGCAGGTCCGAGCCGTGTGCCTGGGCAAAGAATGGGCGGCCCGACATCACGCCGACGATGCCGTGGCTGAGCCAGTGGATGTGCACGACGTCGTACTTCCCACGCCGCAGCCGCCAGGCCGTCGGCAGGTAGGCCGCCAACCGAACCGGCAGCGCTGCCGCTTTGCCGGGCCACCTCCAGGACGCGCCGATGACAGGTAGGTCGATCTCGTCGACCTCGTGGCCGGCGGTGCGCAAGAGCCGTGCCTGCACCTCGGCAATGCCCGCCACGTCACCGACCAGGGCAATCCGTGCCACCGCTCTTAGACCTTAAGCTGTCGAGCATCAGGGCGCAGCAGTCAACCCTCGAAGAAGAACCGGCCCGGCACATCGGCTCGGCAGGCCTCGCGCGACGCTTCACCATCTGGTCGCTGGCGGTCACGGCCGCATGCCTGCCGCTGTATGTCGTGCGGTGGCGTTACGGTCCGCTGCCGACCACACTCCTCGAAACGCTCATCCTGGTCACCGTCGCGGGCTACATCGCGACGCTGTGGACCGAAAAGCGACGGCCGTCGCGCACGCCGTACGACATCCCCATCGCTTTGTGGCTCGTCGCCGGCGTGCTCGGCATCGTCGCAGCTCCTGACCACGTCAAAGCCCTTGGCACCTACCGCGCCTATTTCGTTGAGGCTGTCGCGATCTTTTATGTCGCCGTCGACATGCTTCGGACTCGCGACGATCTGCGCAAGCTGCTTGCCCTCGCGGCTCTCAGCGCTTCGATCGTGGCCATAGGGCAGATCGTCTTCTTCGTCTACGTCGCAGCGCACCATCAGCTGCTGCTGGGCGACGCGCCCGCCTTCCTGAACCTTTCTCCCAACTCTGACACGATGTACCTCGAGCCGCCGCTCGCCTTCGCGGTTGGATTTGTGGTCTTTCCATGGGGCAAGCGCGAACGACTTGTCGCCTCGGTCGTGTTGGTGCTGGTTCTGGTCGCGATGATCCTCACCCTGTCGCGCGCCGGCTACCTGGCGATGGCAGTCCTCGCCGTCGCATTGGTGCTCAACTTGCAGAGCCGGCGCCTCCGCTGGTGGGTTGTCGCGGGGCTGGCAGTGGTTGCCCTCGTGGTGCTCGAGGTGCCGTTCATCAACCAGCGGATCGTGACGATCGGCTCCTCCGCGGGGCTCCGCAGCTCGATCTACGGCCAGGCACTTCGCATGCTTTCCGAGCGGCCGATCTTTGGCGCGGGCATCGGCGGGTTTCCAATCCGTGTAGCGCCGTTTCGCCCGGGCACGCAGGCGATCGAGCTCTACCCACACGACATCTGGCTTACCACGTGGAGCGAGGTGGGCCTCTTGGGCGTGATCGTTTTTGCTGTCATCTTCTTCGGTCTTCTATGGCGCGGCGCGCGCGCGCTGCCGCTGACGAATGACCTGTTCCGCCCGATCCTATGGGGGTGCATCGGCGCTCTCGTGCTCTACCTGGTGCACGGGCTGTTCGACTCGCCCTACTGGAAGAACGATCTCAGCGTGGAGTTCTGGCTGATCGCCGCGCTAGAGGTCGTTGCGATCCGCGGCGCCCTCGGAACGCCGGCCGGCGGGCGCGGCTCCGCTCGCCCATAGCCGCGACAGCTCCTCTTTGTCTAGAACGCGTGCCTGGGTTGCAGACTCGACCAGGGCGAGCGCAAGGTGAAGCGCTCGCAGGCCCGCGTCGCCATCGACCTCCAGCTGCCGTTCTCCGCGCACCGCCTGGACGAACGCCTGCAGCTCGAGACGCAATGGTTCACCCTGCGCGATCGGAAACTTCACGGCCTCGCCTTCGGTCACCGCGCGCACGCGAAACTCAGAGTCTGATTCGGCGGGAAACTCCGCGTTCTTGTAGTGCATCAGGTCCTGGGTCAGGTAGTTGCACACGAACATGCCTCGTTCGCCCAGCACACTGAGCTCGCGGATCTTCGTAGGCGTGAGCCAGTTCACCTGCAGGACCCCGAGCTCGCCGCTTTCAAACCTGAGCAGTGCGTTGAGGATGTCCTCGTGCTCGGTGTGAATGCGCTGCTCGGTCTCGGCGTAGAGGCGCTGAACCTCGGATCCAGCGAGGTAATGCATGACGTCGAGGTCGTGCGTCGCGAGGTCGATGACCACCCCGACGTCGCGAATCCGAGCCGGGAACGGTCCCTGGCGCCGGGCCTGTAGCTGGTAGATCCTTCCGATCTCTCCTTGCCCCAGGCGCCGGGAAAGCTCGCGGATGGCCGGGTTGAATCGCTCGACGTGGCCCACGGCCAGAAGCTTTTTCGCGCGCTGGGCGGCCGCCAGGAGCTGCCGGCCCTCATCGAGGGTTGTCGCGATCGGCTTTTCGATGAGGACGTGCAACCCACGCTCCAACGCCGCGAGGCCCGCATCGCGGTGGAAGCGCGTGGGGACGGCAATCACGGCGGCTTCGAGGGACGCATCGCCCAGCATCTCGTCCCACGACCGATAAGTGGGCGCCCCGTATTTGTGTTTCGCGGCCTCGAGCAGGTTCTCGTCCTGGTCGCAGACCGCGGCCAGCTCCACACCCTCGAGATCGCTCAACACGCGGAGGTGGTTGCGACCCATCGCGCCCAGGCCGATCAGAGCGACGCGGGTCACGCGGTGGTTGCGACCTTTCGCACTGAGTCCACGATTCGATCGAGATCCTCGTCCGACAAGGCCGGATGGACGGGAAGCGAAAGCACCTGGGCGGCCGCTGCTTCCGACACCGGCAGTTTCACCTCACCGTATCCAAGCTGCTCGTACAGCGGCTGGCGGTGGACCGGGATCGGATAGTGCACGGCCGTGCCAATGCCCGCTTCGCGCAGTCTTTCCTGGAACCGGTCCCGGTCACGCGAGATGCGAACCGTGTACTGGTGATAGACGTGCCGGTAGTTCGGCCGCTCGCGAGGAGTCGTCACGCCGGCGATACCGGTCAACCCTTCGTCGAGCACTGACGCGTTGCGGCGGCGGCGCTCGTTGAAGCGATCGAGCTTGGCGAGCTGGGCGCGCCCGATCGCCGCTGCCATGTCGGTCAGCCTGAAGTTGTAACCGAGCGTGTCATGGCGGTAGCGCTGCGTCGCACCATGCTGCCGCATCACCTCCACCTTCCTGGCCACGGCATCGTCGTCAGTCGTCACCATGCCGCCTTCGCCGGTGGTCATGTTCTTGGTCGGGTAGAAGGAGAACGACGCGCTGACACCCATGGCGCCCGCCTTGCGATCGCCGATCGCAGCCCCGTGAGCCTGGCAGGCGTCCTCGATCAGCACCAATCTGTGCCGCTTTGCGATCTCGTGCAGCTCGTGGATTGCGGCGGGATGGCCGTACAGATCGACCGGCATGATCGCCCTTGTCCTGGGCGTGATCGCGGCCTCGACTCGTGAGGGGTCGAGGCAGTACGTCTCCGGCTCGATGTCGACGAAGACCGGACGCGCACCCACGAAAAGGGCCGCGTTGGCCGATGCGACGAACGTGAATGGAGTGGTGATGACCTCGTCGCCTATCCCGATGCCATGCGCGAGCATCAGCAGGTGCAGCGCCGCGGTGCCGGAGTTGACTGCCACCGCGTGCCCTACGCCACACCACGCGGCGAACTCGCGCTCGAACACTTCCACCACCGGGCCCTGCGCAAGCTGTCCGCTCTCGAGCACGGCCATCACCGCGCTGCGCTCTTCTTCGCCGACCTGAGGCGCCGCGATCGGGATCGTCTTGAGGGTTTCCAACGCACGGTTCATGTTATGAGTTCGGTGCCTTCGCGGTCGACAGCGCCTCAACGACGCGCTCGGCGGCGTGGCCGTCGCCGAACAGGTCCGCACGTTTACCACGCGGGCGAAAATCGTTCGTGGCGCGGGCGATTGCGCCTGGGTCGTTTCCGACCAGGATGTTCCAACCCGCCTCGACGGTCTCCGTCCACTCCGTACGGTCGCGAAGGGTGATGCAGGGACGGCCGGCGAAGTACGCCTCCTTCTGCACCCCGCCGGAGTCGGTCACGATCGCCTCCGCGTTCTCTTCCAGGACCAGCATCTCGAGGTAGCCCACTGGATCGATCAACATCAGGTTCTCGGCCGGTTTCAACCCGGTGGCCGCCAAGGCCGCGCGGGTGCGGGGATGGACGGGAAAAACGACCCGGCGCCCCGACTCGCCGACTCCACGAAGGATTCGGCCCAGCAGCTCCGGCTGGTCGACGTTCTCGGCCCGGTGCACGGTCAGCAGCGTGTAGCCGTTTCTCTCGAGACCGAGCTCGGCGACGACGCGACACGTCTTGCGCGCGACCTCGAGGTTCTGCTGAAAGGCGTCGAACATCACGTCCCCCACCAAATGGACGCCTTCACTGATGCCCTCGCGCGCCAGGTTCCGCGTGCTGGTCTCGGTCGGGCACAAGAGCAGCGCTGACAGGTGGTCGGCGACCACGCGGTTGACCTCTTCGGGCATGCGCCGGTCGTAGCTGCGCAGGCCCGCTTCGACGTGCGCGACAGGGATGTGCAGCTTCGCGCCGGCCAGCGCTCCCGCAAGGGTCGAGTTCGTGTCGCCATAGATCAGCAGCCAGTCAGGTCTCTGGTCGAGCGCGATGGACTCGATGCCTGAGAGCATCGCGCCCGTCTGCACCCCATGCCGCCCCGAGCCCACCTCCAGGTTCTGGTCCGGCGCCGGGATGTGAAGCTGGCGGAAGAACAGGTCCGACATCTCGTCGTCGTAGTGCTGCCCGGTGTGGAGAAGAAACTCCTCGTGCCCCCGGCGCAGGACACGGGAAACGGGCGCGGCTTTGATGAACTGCGGTCGCGCGCCGACCACCGTGAGAACCTTCACCGCTAGAGTGTCGCAGGCCATGGATGCGAGCGGGTCAGGGCTGCGGATCGTCATCCTCACGCACTATTTCCCGCCCGAAGTGGGGGCGCCGCAGGCTCGCCTTTACGAGCTCGCGTCGAGGGCGGTCCGTGCCGGACACACGGTCACGGTCGTCACCGGTTTCCCAAACTACCCAACCGGAGTCATTCCGGAAAACTACCGCGGTCGGTTCCGGATGGAGGAGGACCTCGACGGGATCCGCGTGATTCGGACCTGGGTCTACGCTACGCCGAACCGCGGCTTTGTCAGGCGCATCCTTAATCACCTGTCTTTTGCCCTGTCGAGCCTGACGGCGATTGGAAGGCTGGCCGACGTCGACGTTTTCTTCGTCGAATCTCCGCCCCTCTTCACTGGTCTTGCCGCACTGGCGTACCGGCGCCTCAAGCGCGCGCCGTACATCTTCAACGTGAGCGATATCTGGCCCCAGTCGGCGGTTGAGCTGGGTGCGTTGCGGAATCGATTTGAGATCCGCCTGGCCGAGATGCTCGAGATGCATCTCTACCGAAAGGCGGCGCGCATCAGCGTCGTGACGCCGGGGATGGTCAAGCGACTGGCGCGTCGCGGAGTGTCTCGCGAAAAGCTGTATCTGCTGACCAACGGCGTGGACACTTCGGTCTTCCGCCCCGCGCCACCCAACATGGAGCTGGCCCGCAGCCTTGGGCTCGACGAACGAAAGGTATTTCTCTACGCGGGCACGCACGGCATGGCGCAGGGACTCCACACCGTGCTCGAGGCGGCGAGGCTGACCGCCGACGCCAACGTGCTCTACGTGCTCGCGGGTGAAGGCGCGGAAAAGGAAGCGCTGGTGCTGCGCGCAAGGTCGGAAGGCATATCCAACATTCGATTCGTGCCTAACCAGCCAAAGCAGGTGATGCCCGACCTGCTGAACCTCGCGTACGCCACGATCGTCCCGCTAAAGCGTCTCGATCTGTTCAAGTCGGCCCTGCCGTCGAAGATGTTCGAGTCGATGGCCACCGCAAAGCCGATTGTCGCCTCACTCTGGGGCGAGGCGGCCGACCTGGTCAATGCGGCGGGATGCGGCGTCGTGGTGCCGCCCGAAGACCCGGCTGCCCTGCGCGAAGCGGTCGAGAAGCTTGCCGCGTCACCGGTTCAAGCGGGCGAGCTCGGTGAGAGAGGCAGGCAATACGTGATGGCGCATTTCGACCGCGAACTGATCGCGTCTCGGTTTCTGGATCTGCTGCGAGACAGCGTCCGTCGATGAAGCGCCTCTTCGACTTGGCCGTCTCGGCGGCCGGCCTGGTCCTGACGTCGCCGATCGTCCTCGCCGCCGCGATTGCGGTGAAGGTCGAGTCGCCCGGGCCGGCGATCTACAGCGGCACGCGGGTCGGCAAGGACGGCCGGACCTTTCGCATCCTCAAGCTGCGCACGATGCGAACGCAGACATCCGGACCTGATGTGACCGCGGCCGATGATCCTCGAATCACGTCCGTCGGACGGCTTCTGCGCCGCACGAAGATCGACGAGCTGCCGCAGCTGCTCAACGTCCTCAAGGGCGACATGAGCCTGGTCGGCCCGCGTCCAGAAGATCCGAAATACGTCGCGCTGTACACGCCCGAGCAGCGATCGGTCCTGGCCGTGCGACCGGGCATCACAGGACCGACCGTGCTGGCCTTCATCGACGAGGAAGAGCTCCTTCGCGGTGGAGACCCGGACTCGCTCTATGTCACGAGGGTCATGCCGCAGAAGCTCGCCGAGGATTTGAAGTACGTCGAGACAGCCAGCTTTGCCGGGGACCTGTCGCTCCTGGGCAAGACGCTGCTCGCCCTCGCCGCCCGCCCGTTCAGGCGCGGTTCTGCCTGACGACCTCGGTCACCGCCTCGATCACGTCCGCGACATCCTGGTCGGTGTGCGCGGGGCTCAGCGGCAGCGAAAGCATGCGCTCGAACTCTCGCTGCGCGACTGGGAAGTCGTCTGGCTTGAAGCCGTAGCGCTCACGGTAGTAGGAGTGCTCGTGCACCGGGATGAAGTGCACGCTCGTCCCGATCTTGCGTGCGCGCAGCGCCTCGATGAACGCGTCGCGGTTGATTCGCAAGCGGTCGAGGCGCAGGCGAAGCAGGTAGATGTGCCACGCGCTTTCGATATTGTCGCGCTCGACCGGTCGGTCGAGCTCCTCGAGCTCTCCGAGCGCCTCGTCGTACTGCGCGACGATTGCGCGCCTGCGCTTTTGCATCGCGTCCAGCCGGCGGAGCTGGTGCAGGCCGATCGCCGCCTGGATGTCGGGCATGTTGTATTTGAACCCGGGTAGGACAACGTCGTAGCGCCACGACCCGTCTGACGTGTAGCGCTTGAACGCGTCTCGGCTCATGCCGTGCAGGCTCCACACGCGAGCGTCGTCGATTAGATCCAGCGGCCCGGTCAGCATGCCGCCCTCGCCGGTGGTCAGGTTCTTGGTCGCATAGAAGGAGAACGCAACCAGGTTCGGGAAGTCGAAGCCTTGCCGGGGAGCGCCGATCATCCGTCCTCGATGTCGCGCCGGCAGCGCGTGGGCCGCGTCTTCGACCACCGCGAGCCCGTGCCGCTGCGCGATGTCGTAGATCGCGTCCATATCCGCCGCGTGACCGTAGAGGTGGACTGGCATGATCGCCTTCACGCTCGGCGTTCTGCGCACCGCGGCCTCGACCTGCGCCGGGTCGATGTTCAGCGTGTCGGGCTCGACATCGACGAGGACAGGACGCGCGCGGAGGTGCTCGATCACGTGGATCGTCGAGGTGAACGTCATGGTTGTGCTGATCACGCTGTCGCCCTCGCCGATCCCCAGCGCGGCAAGCGCGATGTGCATCGCGGACGTCGCCGAGTTCACCGCCAGCGCGGCGGGGGCGCCTATGTACCGGACAAAGTCCGCTTCGAACTGCTGTGTGCGTGGACCGGTGGTGATCCAACCCTCGCGCAGGGTCTTGACGACCTCTTCGATCTCTTCCTCGCCGATCAGGGGCGGCGCGAAATGCAGGAACTCGGAACGCACAGGTCAGGCCGGCTTCTGTAACAGGCCGAGGAGATGGCTGCGGAGGGGCGGAACGACCGCCAGCACCGGGTAGGCGGCCGTCGTGAGGGGCCCCAGCCTGCGGACGAGCGGCGGCAGCACGGTCACCGAGTACAGCTTGCCTTTGAGCTTCGGAAAGAGCTCGCGAACGCGACGCCCGCCCACACCGCGAACGTTTCGGTTGGCGGGGCTGTCGTAGCGAAAGTCGTACCAGAGCAGCGCCCCACCAGGCCGGATGACGCGGTGGATCTCAGCGGCGACGTTGGCCGCCATGGATTCGTCGAGGATCGAGCTGAATACGGTGATGGCCATGACCAGGTCCTGGCTTGCGTCGGAGAAATCCAGGCGCTCGGCGTTGGCCTCACGGAACTCGATCTTGGGATAGGCATACCTTGCGGCGGTCACACGATCCGGCAGCAGGTCCACGCCGAGCAGCCGCGACGGTGACGCGCCGAGATTGAGCATCCAGGCAAGCTCGGCTCCCGTTCCGGATCCGACCTCGAGGACGCGCCGGTCGCCAAGGGGAATCCAACCGGCGCGGTCGAGAAGCCTCTTTGCGAGGCGGCGCCGCTCCTCGAGCATCTGCTGATTGCCGCGGTTGCGCAGGTCATAACGAGAACCCGCGGTCGCTTCGAGCTTGCGGTAGGCTGCCGCAATCCGTTCGGTTTCGTTCAAGCGCGCGTCGTGGCCTCCGGTTCGGTGACGAAGTCGTAAGTCCTGCCACAGCTGCCACACACCTGTTTGCGGCCGTCGCTCGGCGAAAGTGTATGCCCGCAATCGCAAGCGAAGCCCCGAAGACGCGCAGGGTTGCCCGCCACGATGCCGCGCTCCGCCACGTCGCGCGTGACGACGGCGCCGGCGCCGACGAGCGCCATGCGAGCGACGTTGATCCCGGGCAAAACCACAGCGCCACCGCCGATTGCGGCGCCGTATCCGATCAGTCCCCGGCTCACCTCCCAGTCGGTGTCCGACTTGGGCGTGCCGTCGGGGTTGATCGCCCGAGGATGCTTGTCGTTGAGCAGCATCACGCCCGGACCAAGAAATACACCCCCCTCGAGGTCGAAGCCGTGGAACACGAATACCCCGTTCTGCAGCTTGCAGAAGTCACCGATCCTCACGTCTTTGTCGACATATGCGCCTTTGCCGAGGACGCACTCCTTTCCGATCACTGCGCCCTCACGAACCTGGGCCTGGTGCCAGATCTTCGTGCCTTCGCCGATGGTCGCCTTCTCCGACACGTCGGCGGTCGGATGGATGTAGACGCCGCTGCCGGCCATGGTCGTTATCGGTCGACCTGACGCTCTTCGGCGATGCCCGGCATGTTTGGCTCCTCGGCGGGTTCGGCCTGGCCCTGGGCCGCATTCTTGAGGACTCGAACGATCTCGTCCGACTTGCCTTCGTGGGCGAGAACTTCCAGCCGCTCGACTGTCCAGGCCAGGTCTTCTTCCTTTCCGATCGTCGGCGAGACCACCTCGCGGATCGAGGGATGGTCGGTTGGTCGCCAGCCCTCGTCGGGCGCGAGGAGCTCCTCGGTCATCCGTTCGCCAGGTCGCAAACCCGTGATCACGATCTTCACGTCGACTTCCGGCCGCAACCCACGGGAGCGGATCAGGTCGTTGGCGAGCTGGAAGATCTTGATCGGATCACCCATGTCGAGCATGTACAGGTGACCCGGCCGGCCGATCGTGAGCGAGCTGAGCACGAGGGAGGACGCCTCCCTGATCGTCATCATGTAGCGCGACACGTCGGGATGCGTGATCGTGACCGGCCCACCGTGCTCGATCTGGCGCTCGAAGAGCGGGACCACACTGCCGCGGCTGCCGACCACGTTGCCGAACCGCACCGCCCAGCAGCTCATCGGACCGCGATAGGAAAGCACTAGCTCCTCGCAGAGCCGCTTGGTGCAGCCCATCACCGAGTGCTTCGACGTCGCCTTGTCGGTTGAGATCAAGATGAACCGTTTCACACCCGCGGCGTGCGCGCAGCGCAGCGTGTTGTGTGTCCCGACAACATTAGCAAGCACCGCCTGTATGGGGTGCGCCTCCAGCATCGGCACATGCTTGTACGCAGCAGCGTGGAAGACGATCTCGGGCCGTTCGTCGGCGAAGACACCGAGGAGCTGGTCATGGTCGACGATCGAGACGAGGGCTTCGCGAAGGTCGAGATTGCCCGAGTCACGAAGCTCCTCGGTGAGGTCGAACAGCCCGCTCTCGTTAATGTCGACGAGGATGAGCCGCCGCGGACCCATCGCGGCGAGCAGGCGGCAGAGCTCGGATCCGATCGATCCGGCTGCGCCCGTCACCAGGACGACGCGATTGCGGACCTCGTTGGCGGACAGCTCGAGATCGATCTCACGCTCGTCGCGGCCGACCAGGTCGTCGGCGGACAATTGGCGGAGTCTCGACCCGCTCGGCTTCGGGAACCATGACTCGGCGGCCGCGACAATGAAGACCGGCAGCTGGGCAGCGAGACACTCGGCGAAGAGCTTGCGCGCCTGTGCCTTGTCCGGGGCCGCGCCTTCGACGACCGCTACGCCCTGGACGCCGGAGTCCCGGATCAAGTGGCGGAGGTTGTTTGTGGAGCCGATGACCGGCACTCCAAGCAAGGTCCGGCCCAGATCGGGAGGGCCTGTAGTCACGACCGCGACCGGCGTCCAGTCGGGGTTGGGTTGTTGGATCAGCGCCTTGACGGTTGCGTAACCGCTCTCGTCGGGGATCACGACGAGCAGCCGGTTGCCGCTCGGCCGGGAGGACGAGGTAGTGAGCCTGGGCACCATCCGGAGCAGGCCGATGCCGATGACCACCGCCGGCGCGGCCAGAGCAGGCGCGCCCACTCGCAGCGGCCGGCTGCCGTCGGGGAACAGGAAGTTGATGATCGTCACCAGCAGCGTCGCCTCGACGACGGCGAGTCCGATCGCGAACGCGTCGTTCAGGCTCGCCACCGACCACACGCGCCGGTAGAGGTGCAATCGCGCTTCGCCGAACCCCATCGCCAAGGTGACGATCAAGAACGCCGCTACCGGATACCAGCGCTGCGTCGGCACCGGGTTCACGACCCCGTAGCCGCTGGCGTTGACCGCCTCGAGGATGATCCAGAACAGCACGACCTCGGCGGCGAACATCGGGCCGTAGCGCAAGCTGCCACGGACCAGGCGCTGAAGGCTCATTGTTTCACTCAGCCTAAGCCACTTTCCACTCCGTCGCGCCTCCGGCCGGCGATCTGTTCTGCGATCGCGTTGATCTCACGGGCCCTCTCGGCCCACGTATATTTCGGCTGAACCTGCCTCACGGCGGTCCTCGCGCGTTCCAGCTCAATGCGGTCGATCTTGTTCAGCACGGCGTGAAGGTCCTCGTCGGAAGGGCCGACGGACCAGCCGATGCCCTGCTCGTCGACCATCCTCGCCACCGCAGTGCCGGTGCCCGCGAGCACAGGCAGACCCATCCCGACCGCTTCGGGAAACTTGATCGGCATCGCCCAGTCCGAGTTGACCGTGCCGTAAGGCATCACCGCGATGTCATGCCTCGCGTAAAGCTCGAGGAGCTGCTGGCGTGTTCGGTTGTGCACGACGTTGACGTGCGCTCCGAGGTATTGGTCGTAGCTCGCTGGATGTCGCGCCCACTCAGGCTCGCGGCAGCAGATCGTGAGCTCGTGTCTTAATCCCCGCGCCGCGGCGAATGCCGATCCACGTAGAAGCGGTCCCAGGTCGTATACGGGGGACAGGACGCCGCCCACATAGAAAAGACGGAGCGGGGCCTCGCCAGCTTGGGCTTCACGCGGCGTGGAAGATTCGAGCGGATCGAACCCCGGGATCGACGCCCAGTGCGGCTTCTGCGACGCCCAAGCCGCGACGCGCGAGAGCATGCCGAGGTCGGGCACCAGGAGCGCATCGACCACGTTGCGATAAACCAGTAGGTCGAGGTGAAAGAAAGGCAGCGCCGCAAGGTACTTGGCCCACCCGACGCGGCGAGGATAGTCGGGCAAACGCCACTGCACGTCGCTGTAGAAAAGGATCACCGGGATGCCGCGTGCATGGCAGAACGCGAGAAACCTGTAATCCATCAGAGGGTTAAGGGGCAGGTGATGCGACTCGTTCAGGGGTATGGGCGTCGTGGGCGGCTCCGCATAGAGGAACTCATACGTGACGCCTGAGCCGACCTGCTGCCGGACAAGGTCAACGGCCCGCCTGCGCTCTGCGGCCGCACCCGCGACGACGTCGACCTCGTAGCCAATTTGCCGGAATGCATCCAGGAGCCTGGCCGGCCGTAGGTCCGAGCCAAGCCTTGAATTCGGGTCGATGGCCAGCGTGCGGTAGACGATGATGCGGCGAGCCTCACTCACCGAACACATTCTCGGGCCGCCGCGGGCTGATCGTGCCAACCCCACTCGCTATATTGCGAGGCGATGCAGTCGGCTAGGGCCTCCTCGGTCGCTGTAGTCGGACTCGGCAAGATCGGGCTTCCGCTGGCGGCACAGTTCGCAAGCAAAGGTCTCGACGTCATCGGCTGCGACGTGCTGCCCGACGTCGTCGAATCGATCAACTCCGGGCGCGCGCACGTTCGCGAAGAGGCGGGACTCGAAGAGGCGGTTGCCGCCGCCGTCGCCAACGGCAAGCTGAAGGCGTCCACCGATACATCGGCGGCGGTCGCCAAGGTGGACCTGGTCGTGATCATCGTGCCGCTCCTGGTCAGCCTGGATCGCGCCATCGATTACCGCAACCTCGATGCTGCGACTCGCGCCGTCGGGCGGGGACTGCACAGGGGCAGCCTCGTGATCTACGAGACGACGTTGCCTGTCGGCACGACCAGACAACGCCTCGGCCCGATGCTGGAAAAGGAGTCCGGCCTCAGGGCCGGCGCGGACTTCTTTCTCGCGTTCAGCCCAGAGCGGCTCTATGCGGGACGCATCTTCGAGGACCTTCGCCGATACCCCAAGATCGTCGGCGGAATCGACGAGCAGAGCACCGAGCGGGCGCTGCAGTTCTACCGCTCGGTGCTCGACGCCGAGGTCTGGCCCGTCGACAACCTCGAGACCGCCGAGTTCACCAAGCTAGCCGAGACCACGTATCGCGACGTCAACATCGCGCTGGCCAACCAGTTCGCTCTTTATGGGGCGAGTCGCGACGTAAATGTCGGCCAGGCCTTTAAAGCCGCCAACTCACAACCCTACTCGAACATCCACCGCCCAAGCCTGGGAGTCGGTGGACACTGCATCCCCGTCTATCCGCACTTCTTGCTGGGCGACGCGACCAACAGCGAGCTGAGCCTGGTGCGGGACGGGCGGCAGACCAACGACCGGATGGCCGAGGTTGGAATCGAGCAGCTGGAACGAGCGATTGGTGGCCTGGAAAGCCGGCGCGTTCTCGTGCTCGGCGCCTCCTACCGCGAAGACGTGAAGGAGCTTGCCTTCTCCACCGCTTTTGCGGTGGTCGACCTCCTGCAGCGTGCGGGAGCCGAGGTCCTGATCCATGACCCGCTGTTTACGCCTTCGGAGCTGGCGAACCTGGAGGCCGAGGTCGTCGACCTCACGTCCGAAAGGACGAGGTCAGTGGACGCGATCGTCGTGCAGGCCATGCATCGCGATTTCCAAGACCTCGATTGGCACTCGTTCAAGAACCTGCGTGCGGTGCTCGACGGACGGGGCACGCTCGACGCCGATAGGATTCGCGAGGCTGGCGCGGCCTATGTCGCGATCGGCATTTCCGAGAGTCGCGCTGCTGCGCCGAAGTAGGCCCTCTTGTGTTCGGCCTCGCAAACTGTCTCCTCAGGCCGGGCGCTTGCCCTGGATTCGCTCAACGTTGCGTTCGAGCCACAACAGCGGGCGCGTGTACCGGCTCTTCCACGGCAGCGGCACCCGAAACACCATCGAGTTGAACACCAGCAAGTAGCCTCGTCGCCCTCCAGATCCCTGGCCACTATCGGTCGTTCAATGCGAACTCGAGATCGGCGACGAGGTCGCCGACGTCCTCCACGCCGACGGAGAGGCGGATCAAGCCGTTGCCGACGCCCGCCCGCTCCCGCTCTGCGGCCGGGATCGAAGCGTGGGTCATGCGGGCAGGGTGCTCGGCGAGGGATTCGACCGCGCCCAGAGACTCGGCCAGAGCGAAGATCTTCAGCCGCTCGAGTGTGCGAAACGCAGTCATCTCGTCGGCGACCTCGAAGCTCACCATGCCCCCGAACATTCGCATCTGCCGCGCCGCCACGGCGCGATTCGGATGCGACTCGAGGCCCGGATAGAAGACGCGCTTCACCGCGCCATTGCGCTGCAGGGCGGCCGCGAGCTCCATCGCGTTCTGGCTCTGGCGCTCCACGCGCAGCGCGAGCGTCTTCACGCCACGCAGCAGGAGCCAGCAGTCGAACGGCGACGGTACGGCGCCCACCGCGTTCTGGTGGAACCGCAGCTGTTTTTCCAGCTCGTCGCTGTTGGTCATGATCGCGCCGCCGACCACGTCGCTGTGCCCGCCGATGTATTTGGTCGAGCTGTGCACCACCAGGTCCGCGCCCAGGCGCAGCGGCTGCTGGAGGTAAGGCGTGGCGAAGGTGTTGTCGACGCACACCAGCGCGCCGTGGCTGTGCGCCACCTCGCTGACGGCGTCGATGTCGACCACGCGCAGCAGTGGGTTGGTCGGCGACTCGAGCCACACCATCTTCGTTTGCGGCGTGACCGACTTCTCGACGGCGTCCAGGTCGGCGGCGTCGACCGCGCTGAAGCTCAGCCCGTAGCGCTTCAGCACCTTGTCGAAGAGGCGGAAGGTGCCGCCGTAGACGTCCTGCATGTACACGACGTGATCCCCGGGGTTGAGCGTCAGCAGCAGGGTCGTTTCGGCGCCGAGGCCGGAGGCAAAGGCAAGGCAGTGCCTGGCATCTTCCAGCGCCGCCAGGCACTCCTCGAGCGCGTTCCGTGTCGGGTTACCGGTGCGCGAGTACTCGAAACCCTTGTGCTTGCCTACGCCCTGCTGCGCGAACGTAGTCGCCATGTGGATCGGCTGGACGACCGCGCCCGTGGCCGGGTCAGGCCCCTGCCCGACGTGCAGCGCTCGGGTTGAAAAACCCCATTGTTTTGAGTCGTCGGACAAATCAGGCCCGGCCGCGGTGGGCGACGAACTCGAGCAGGTCCGCCCGCGTGATCACCGCGACGGGCTTGCCGTCATCGAGCACCAGAACCGCCTGCTCGCCCCGAAGCAGCGGCTCGAAGGCGTCATCGAGGGAGGAATCGACCGCGACCTGGCTCATCGGCGCGTCCATCGCCGCCGAGACGGCAGTGGTCACCACCGCGGGGTCGCGGTAGACGCGGTCCAACAGCGAGCGCTCCTGGAGCGTCCCGACCACGCCCTGCCCGTTGGACTCCTCGACAACCGGGAGCTGCGAGATGCCGTAGCGCTGCATCAGGTCGATGGCCTCCCCCACCGACTTTCCGGCCTCGACCGTGACGAGCTGCGGCAGGCCTTTGGGGTGCGACTCGAGCACCTCGCGGATGCGCACCGCGCCCAGCCGCGCCAGATATCCGTTCTGGCGCATCCATTCGTCGTTGAAGAACTTGCTGAGATAGTTGCGCCCCGTGTCCGGGAACAGGACGACGATCACCTCATCCGGCCCCCGGGTCAGCGCGACCTCGAGCGCGGCGTGCAGGGCGAGCCCCGACGAGCCGCCGACCAGGATGCCCTCCTCGCGCGCGAGCCGCCGCGCCGCCATGAACGACTCCTTGTCCGTCACCTGCACGATCTGGTCCACGATCTTGATGTCCATCGTCCCGGGCATGAAGTCCTCGCCCACGCCCTCGACCTTGTATGGCGCGATCGCTCCCGAGTAAAGCGAGCCTTCCGGGTCCGCGCCGACGATGTGGACCGACGGCTTCCGTTCCTTGAGGTATTTCGCCACGCCGCTGATCGTCCCGCCCGTGCCCATTCCGGAGACGAAGACGTCGACGCGGCCCTCTGTCTGATCCCAGATCTCGGGCCCCGTCGTCTGGTAGTGCGCCTCGGGGTTGCGCGGGTTGAAGTATTGGTTGGGCTGAAACGCGCCGGGGATCTCCCGCGCCAGGCGGTCCGCCACCGAGTAGTAGGACTGCGGCGAGGACCTCTCGACATTGGTGGGGCAGATCACCACGTCCGCGCCGTAGGCCTTGAGGAGGCTGATCTTCTCCGGCGACATCTTGTCCGGCATGACGAAGACCATCTTGTAGCCCTTGATGGCGGCCACCATTGCCAGACCGTGCCCCGTGTTGCCGGAGGTCGGCTCGATGATCGTGCCGCCCGGCCGGAGCTGGCCCGTCCGCTCCGCCTCCTCGACCATGGTCAACCCGATTCGGTCCTTGACGCTGCCACCCGGGTTTAGCTCTTCGAGCTTGGCGAGGATGGTCGGCTTGATCCCGGCGGCCACCTTGTGCAGGCGCACCAACGGCGTGTTCCCGACGAGGTCGAGAATGCTGTTGGAATACTTCACCTCACACCCACTTGGGATTCTATCCCTCGGTCGGCGGCATGCTCAGCGCCGAACCAGCGGAAGAAGACCACCAGGGCTGCGACCGCCAGCGTCACCTTGCCGAAGATCATCAGCACGGCCCCGGCCATGGTCTGGTCGATCAGCGCGCTGAACCCAGCGATCAGTCGAGGCACATGCGTGTAGTAGTCATAAAAAGGCACGCGGGAGAAGATCAAGGCCAGCGCGATGCCGTCCTGGGGCAGCGTCGCCAGCAGCACGTACACGAGCTTTGCGCCCGGCGACATGTGCCAGCGGGCCTGCGCAGACGTGGCCTCGATCATCGGCCAGTAGAGCGCAATTCCTGAAGCGATGAACATGACGTGCTCGAGCACGTGCAGCCCCTCGTTGGAGAGGGTCGCGTCGTAGAGCGGCGGCGCGTGCCAGGCGATCATCAGCGCCGCCGCGACCACCTGGGCCTGCACCGGCTCGATCACCGCGCGCAGTCCGGGCACGTTCACCACACGCGCGGCCATGCCGGGCGAAAGGCCAAGCAGCATCAGGGGCGGCGCGACAAATGCAAGCAGCACGTGCTGCAGCATGTGGACGCTGTCGAGGTAGTGGTCGCCGATGGTATCGACCGGGGTCTCGAGCGCGATCCACAGCGTGAGCAGGCCGGCCAGGAAATAGATGGTGTGCTTGCGCCGCGCATCAGGAGCGGCCCGGGCCAGCCAGGCATGCCCGAAAAACAGCACGGCGAGCCCGGCGTATACGGTCAGGTCGAACGGCCACGTCACCAGGGGCCCCCGCGAAATCACGGCGCAGCCTCTGATTTCGTGGGGATCTTGATCACTCGCGAACCACATTGCTCGCGGACCGCGATGCCAGCGCGATGAGGACGATGGCCACGACGAGAACGTGCGTTGCGGTGCACCACAGGCAGATCACGCCGAGGCGCACGATCTCGATGAAGACCAGGTAAAGGACGGTGGCGAGGCCGAGCCCAGACCACACCAGGTGGGCGCGGCCGGCCGGGCGCGTCCAGAGCAGGGCGCTGATCCCGAACCAGACGATGCCGGCGGCCGAAGTTGGGACAGCCGTCCCGCCGATCACCGCATATGAGCTCGACAGCACCGCCTCGCAGTTGATCGGGCCGGTCACCGGGCACCCGGGAACCACTCCCGCGTAGTGGAGGACCGTCAGGTAGACGGAAACCGCGACTCCCGCCAGGCTGACGAGAAGCGCCGAAAGCTGCAGGCGCGACATTACTTCAGCGTCTTTTCGAGGTTCTGGATCGTGGCGCTGGAGCAGACGGCGGCCGGCTGATCGCCGGTCATCTTGCAGACGGCGGCGGTGAACAGGTTCGCCGAGCCGATGATCGCCTTGGCCTGGGTCGAGTCCGGCTGCTTCAGCGCATCGGCGACCGCTCGCCAGCTCATCCCGCCGATCGCGTCCGGCGAGTAGGTCGCGCCGGTGGATGCGTACTGGTTCCCGAGGTCGATGAAGGGGATGGATCCGGAGGTGTCGTACTGCTTGACGAGCTGCTGCTCGGCCGCCGTCGGCGATTGCAGCGCATTCTGGTCGCGGTCGAGGGTCTCGACAGAGACGAAGTCGATGTACTGGCTTGTGTACTTGGCATTGCGAAAGGTGAATGTCACCGTGTTGGGAAATATGTCGGTCGAGGACGAGCTCGTCGTCTCAAGCCCGGAAAAGGTGCCGAAACGCGCGAGCGCGATGATCAGCGGCCAGCGCTCGGCCGCACAGTAGGGACAGTACTCCGCGCCCAGATATAAGACTTCCGGTTTTCCGGTCGAGCCCAAGAGTTTGGCGCCTGACACCGGCTTGATCAGGTTGTTCGCGGTGCCCTGGCCGACCGAATCGAATTCCGCCGCCGGGAGGCTGGTGATCGTCGCGAGGACGACCTGGGCCTCGCTCTGGGTGGGCGCATGCGGTGGAAGGGGCGTCGTGTACCAGCGGATGATCAGAAACGCGGCGACCAGCACGGCGATGCCGGCGACCACCGCGGCCGGCATCACCCAGCCGGGCGTGCCCGCCACCGGCTTACGCAGCGGAGCCCCCTTTCGCACCGGGCGCTTTGCGCTCATGACTCCCGGGTGATCGGTTGCGCCAGGATCCAGAGGCTGGTCATCGTGTAGAGCACCATCAGCAAAAGCATGGGGTACTGGCTCAGCAGCGCGCGCTGGGCGGTGCGGAACCTCTCCCCCGCCCGCAGGTGGGAGAGAAAGACCGCGATGACGTGGCCCAGCACGATCAGCACGATGTCCGCGTACCAGACCGTCGACGCCTGAGCCAGCGCGAAGTTGGGCGTGAAGCCGGCCGCCGCCGGCCACAGGTGCCAGCCCTTCTGAAGCGGATCGTTGAGCAGCGGGATCATGTATTGGGACGAAACGACCACGTAGCTGTAGTTATGGGCGGCGTTGTAGACCAGCGCGATGGGCACCAGCGTCAACGCAAAAGAGGACACGGTGGCTTTGAGGTCGACCTGGCGCTGGCCCAGGTAGATGACGGCCTCCATGAACGTGATGAAGATGAGCAGGAAGGCGATGGTCAGCAGGATGAGACCGAACGTCCGCACCGCGAAGAACCCGAACGCGCCAAGGGGCAGCCAGTAAGCCTTGAGCGCAACCGTGAAGTCCTGCCACGCGGGTGTGGCCGAGATGCCGTCGAAGGCCAGCGTGCTGAGCATCAGGATCACGAACAGCACCCGGTCCCACCCGGACGGAGCGGGCTTGAGGAGCCCGACGCCCCAGGGCCGGATGTAAACCGCGTTGACCTGTCCGCGTTCGTCGCGCTCGGCCTCAAATGGTCCAAAGCGCGCGACGATGCCGAACAGGATGGTGAAAGCCTCGCAGCGCTCGAGCCACTGATCGCGGCCGAAAAGGAACATGCCGGCCAGCGTGACGACGGTGTAGACGATGGCCGCGATGGCCACGATGACCGGCCGGTTGGCCATCCCGCTGGTCAGCTCGAGGCAGGCGAAGCAGAAGTAGGCGGCCGTCGCGGGCCACACGCCCACGTCTGGCAGCTTCCAGGCGGGCGCGATCCGCACCACCCTGGCCACCGCGTCGTAGATCGCGGTCCACGGGTTGAGGAAGTACCACAGGTTGCCCACCAGCCCAGAAAGGATCACGAGCATCGCCCAGAAGAAAATCCACACCACGTATTCGGCGGGGTTGTAGAACGAGTTGGCTGATCCGAAAAAGCCGGCGACTACGACGGTCAGGAAACCAAGCACCCCGATCGCGCCGCCGATGAGCCGGGGCCAGGGAGATCGGGCGACCGGCACCAACCATCGCACCGCCCGGCGCGGGTACTCGGTCGCGTTGGGGCCGACCCGGTCACCGGCGAACAGCACGACCAGCACGAACGAGATGAACACCACACCACCCGCCGCGTACAGGTAGAGCGCGGTCGCGATCGGCAAGTCGTAGCGGGGGCCGAAACCGTGCAGGAGGATGTGCGCCGCGAGTGTCATGGGCTCACGACCAGGCCGCCGAGCGGGTGGCTGGTGCTCTCCCACTCGATGTCGCAGCTGCACGTCTTGTCAGCCTTGAACGTGTGGCTGACGACCTGGCCGGCCTTCGTGTCGAAGGTGATGTTGTATTCGTGGAGATGAACCTCCCCGTCGGTATCACTGCTGATGTTGATCGTGACGTTGTCGTTCAGATGCGCCTGGAGAGTGCTCGGCGACATCGTGGTGGCGCCGGTCACGGTGACGTTGAAGGTCAGGTTCTGGCCGCCCTTATGTCCGGTGACATAGATGAGAATTCCGCCCGCGACGAAGAAGACGACGAGAATCGCGACGACGAC
>WNGL01003949.1_pt1 | contig 23289 bp, 26 predicted proteins | sample 5400591 | NCBI WGS metagenome assembly WNGL01 (sample SAMN13153377, study PRJNA577476) | soil metagenome | isolation source: 80 cm soil or saprolite under Garry oak tree replicate 1 | place: USA:California | collected 2016-06-15 | reverse complement strand
AACTTCCACGGCCGGCGCGGATTCAGCTCGATCTCTCCCCGACCGACACCACGCAGACGGCGCACGACCACCTGCTCGCCGCGCACGATCGCCGGCGCGGCCCCGCTCTGATCGGGCGGGATGCGGATCAACGCCTCCATCTCCGGCGGACCCGCCCGCAGGATGACCCCACGCGACCCGCTGTCGATGGCGATCGAAGCGACGGCGCCACCGCGTTCGACAACTGGCACCTCGGCCGGAGCACGCGTCGCGATGACCTGGGTCATCACCATCACGGCCACGTCCGCCGCCTCGCCCGCCTGCAGTCCACCCGAGTGCAGCTCCGCAACCAGGTCGCGGAAGGTATGGCTGCGAGTCAGGGATTCGGGGACCTCGAGAAGGATGCGCCCGGCATCGTTCTGAGCTGAGACCCGCGTCTGGAGGGCTCGTCCAATGGCGAGCACGCCCTGCCTCCAGCCGGCGCCTCGACGCGGCCGGGCAACGCCCTCGAGGATCGATTCGGCCAGCAGCTCGAGCAGCTCGCGCCGGTCACGCACGTGCCAGTAGAGCGAGGCCGCCTTGACCTCCAGCCGATCGGCGAGAGCGCGCATTGACAGCGCCTCGAGGCCATCCTCGTTGATCAGCTCCAGCGCCGCTTCCACCAGCCGCTCGCGGGTGAGGCCCCTCTGCCTCTCTTCCTCAGGACTCACGGGCTTGATTCTCCTCTAAACCCTGTAGTGCCACTTGCATTCCTAACACCGTTAGGGGTATTGTAGCGCTCCCAGGCAACTAACAACGTTAGATAAGGAGAGCGAGATGCAGACGACCGAAACGCGACGCTGGCGGTTCAAGGGTCCCGAGATGGAAGGCCCGATCGCGAGGTGGTACGCACGCGTCCGGGGCTCGGAGAGCCAGCTCGAGGCGTACCGGAATCAAGCTGTCCATCTCACCGCAGATCTGCCAGACGGCGCCCGGGTGCTCGAGGTTGCGCCCGGCCCGGGATACCTGGCGATTGAGATGGCGCGCGCTGGACGGCTTCATGTGACCGGCCTCGACGTCAGCCGGACGTTCGTCGAGATCGCCAGCGAGAACGCCCGCCAGGCCGGAGTGACCGTCGAGTTCCGCCACGGCGATGTGGCCCGAATGCCGTTCGAAACCGAGTCCTTCGACCTGGTCGTCTGCCAGGCGGCGTTCAAGAACTTCACGCAGCCACGCAGCGCGCTCGCCGAGATGCATCGCGTTCTTCGCGCCGGCGGGGCGGCGGTGATCCAGGACATGAGTCGGGAGGCAACCCACGCCGACATCGACCACGAGGTCAACGGGATGGACCTCGGACGATTCAGCTCGTTCACGACGAAGGCGACGCTCGAGATGCTCAAGCGCCGCGCGTACGCGCCCGCCCAGCTCGAACGCCTCGCCACGAACAGTCCCTTCGGGACGTGTCAGATCAAGACCGATGGAATCGGCCTCGAGGTGCGCCTCAGGAAGGAGACGGAGAAATGACCAACATCCGCAACCACCCGATGGCCGCGCTGGCGGTGCTGGTGCTCGGCCTCTTCATCACGCGGCTCGACCTGACAATCATCAACATCGCGATCCCGTCGATCCTCGACGGTCTCCACGCCAGCCTCGACCAGGTGCTGTGGATGCTCAACGCTTGCAGCCTTCTTTACGCCGTGCTCCTGATCACTTCAGCGAGCATGCTGCTGCCGATCGCGATCCTCGTTCTGGCCGCGGCGGCGTCGGTCTTCGTCCGCGGTCCCAGGCAGGCGGCGGTGGCGGTACAGGAGCAGGAAGCGGCCGTGGCCTAACCTTTTCATCGTGGCGCGCAAACTCGCCGAATACGAAGCCAAGCGTGACTTCAAACGCACACCCGAACCAGGCGCCAAGGTCCCCCGCAAGGAGACCAAGGCGCCGCGGTTTGTGGTCCAGGAGCACCACGCGCGCCGGCTGCACTGGGACTTCCGACTCGAGAAGGACGGAGTGGGAGTTTCGTGGGCGGTCCCCAAAGGCATCCCGCCGGATCCAAAGAAGAATCACCTCGCCGTCCACGTGGAGGACCACCCGCTCGAGTACTTCAAGTTCGCCGGCGAGATCCCGAAAGGCGAGTACGGCGGCGGACAGGTCCTGATCTGGGACGAAGGGACCTACGACCCGGTCAAGTGGACCGACCGCGAGGTGATGGTCGTGCTGCACGGCAAGCGGCTCAAGGGCCGCTACGTGCTTTTTCAGACCAGAGGAAACGATTGGATGATCCACCGCATGGATCCGCCGCAGGATCCCGATCGCAAGCCGATGCCGCAGAAGATCGAGCCCATGCTGGCCAAACTTGTTTCGAAGCTGCCGGCTCCGGACGACGCCTGGGGATTCGAGTTCAAGTGGGACGGTATTCGCGCGGTCGCCTTCGTCGACGGCGGGATCGTGCGGCTGCAGAGCCGGAGCGGGGAGAACATCACACCGCGGTACCCCGAGATCCATCCCATGGGCCGAGCTCTCGGCTCGAGCGAGGTCATGCTCGACGGCGAGATCGTCGCCCTCGATGAGAAAGGCAGACCCAGCTTCGAGGAGATCCAGCAGCGCATGGGCCTCACCGCCGAGGCCGACATCCGGCGAAAGATGAAAGAGGTCCCCGTGACCTACATGCTTTTCGACGTGATGTGGCGGGACGGCCACTCGCTGATGGATCAGCCCTACATGGACCGACGCCAGGCTCTGGCGCGGCTGAAGCTCAGCGGCGCTTCCTGGCAGACACCGCCTTACGAGAAGGGCGATGGGCAGACGATGAAGGACGCGAGCGCAAAGGCCGGCCTCGAAGGAGTCATGGCCAAGAAGCTCGATTCGAAGTACGAGTCAGGACGGCGCACTGGTGCCTGGCAGAAGATCAAAAACCACAACCGCCAGGAGCTCGTGATCGCCGGCTGGCTCGACGGCGAAGGCAAGCGCCGGGGCTATCCCGGCGCGCTGTTGGTCGGTTACCACGACAAGGGGAAGTTCGTCTACGCGGGCAAGGTGGGCACCGGGTTCACGGACACGATCCTCGAGGAGCTCAACACTAAGCTGAAGCCGCTCGCCACAGCCAAGAGCCCATTCAACGTCGGATCACCGCCGCGTCCCGCCCACTTCGTGAAACCCAAGGTCGTGGCCGAGTTCGAGTTCGTCGAGTGGACGCGAGGAGGTCAGCTGCGGGCGCCCGCCTTCAAGGGGTTCCGAAACGACAAGCCCGCCAAGGATGTGGTGCGCGAAGGTGGCTAAGGAAACTTCGGTCGAGGTCCAGATCGAGGGCCGCACGCTCAAGCTCACGAACCTCGAGAAGGTGCTGTACCCGGAAGTCGGTTTCACCAAAGCGCAGGTCATCGATTACTACACGCGCATCGCTCCTGTGCTGCTTCGGCACACGCACGACCACCCGCTGACGCTCAAGCGATATCCGAACGGAGTCGATGGTGAGTTCTTTTACGAGAAGAACTGCCCCAAGCACCGGCCTACGTGGGTGCAGACAGCGACGGTGTGGAGCGGGGGCAACAACCGCGACATGTACTACTGCCTGGCACAGGACCTGCCGACCCTCGTGTGGCTGGCAAACCTGGCCACGCTCGAGATGCACACGTCACTTTCGCTGTGCAGCAACCTGCCGGAGCCACGGACTCTGGTGTTCGACCTCGACCCGGGGCCGCCGGCGACGATCGTCGAGTGCTGCCGCATCGGGCTCATGCTGCGCGACCTCTTCGCGGAGCACGGGCTCGACAGCTGCGCGAAGACATCGGGTTCGAAAGGCCTGCAGCTCTACGTCCCGCTCAACACCAAAGTCACCTACGTCGAGACGAAGGTCGTTTCGAAGGGTCTCGCGCAGTACTTCGAGGAAAAGCATCCCGACCTCGCCGTGCACAAGCAGCTGAAGGAGCTGAGGACGGGACGGGTTCTGATCGACTGGAGCCAGAACGACCAGTACAAGACGACCATCAACGTCTACTCGCTGCGCGCGCGGGCGCGTCCGACGGTCTCGACACCGGTCACATGGGACGAGGTCGAGAAATGCCTCAAGGCGAAGGACCCGAGCGTCCTCGTCTTCGACTCCGATCAGGTGCTGAAACGCGTGGAGAAGCACGGCGACCTGTTCGAGCCGGTGATCAAGAAGAAGCAAAAGCTTCCGAAATCGCTGCTGCAAGCCACAGGCGGCGCACCGGCGATCGAGAAGATGGCCAACCGGCGGCGCAGCGGAGGAGGCCGGCGATACCCGCCGCAGTGACAGTGGCCCGGCCTCGTGTCGTCATCGCGGGCGCCGGCTTCGGTGGTCTTACCTGCGCGCGTGGCCTGAAACATGCGCCGGTCGACGTCCTACTCGTCGACCGCAACAACTACCACCTCTTCACTCCGCTTCTGTACCAGGTCGCATCCGCCCTGCTCGAACCCAGTGAGATCGCGCGCCCGGTCCGGCAGCTGATCCGCCCCCTGCCCAACGCGGATTTCCTCCAGGCCTCGATCACCGGCGTCGACTTCAAAGGCCGCCGATTGCTGACCGACCAGGACTCGATCCCCTACGACTACCTGGTGCTGGCCACCGGCGCCCAGAGCGATAACTTCGGCAACGCGTCGGTGGCCGAGCATGGATTGGGCCTCAAAGACCTCGACGAAGGTCTCGCGCTACGCAACCGCATCCTCTCGCGGTTCGAAGCCTCGCGCTGGACGCAGGACCCCGAGCGGCGACGGGCGCTGCTCAGCTTCGCGGTCGTCGGAGGAGGGCCGACCGGCGTCGAGATGGCGGGGGCGATCTCGGAACTGATCCGGCTCGTGCTGCGCAAGGATTACCGCCAGCTGGACATAAACGAAGTCCGCGTGGTGCTTATAGAAGCAGCGCCTCATGTTCTTGGAGCTTTTGTCCCGTCGCTGCGCGAGGCCGCCCGCCGCTCGCTGGAGCGCAAGAGCATCGAAGTGATGCTCGGAGCCAAGGTCGAGGCGGTGACGGACCATTCAGTGCGTCTGGCCGGCGGCCAGGAGATTCCGGCCTGCACCGTGATTTGGAGCGCCGGCGTCAAGGGGTCTGACATCGGCCAAGCCACGGGGGTGCAGCTCGTCCGACAGTCGCGGATCAAGGTCGACGGAACGTTGCAGGTCCCGAGCCATCCGGTGGTCTTCGTCATCGGTGACCTGGCGGGCGCCTCCGACGGCACCGCGATGCTGCCGATGCTCATCCCGGTGGCGATGCAGGCGGGCAGGCATGTGGCCGCTTCGATGCAGGCGGGCAGGCATGTGGCCGCTTCGATTTCCGACATGGTGGCCAACGGTGGTGCCCGCGCATTTCGCTACAGGGACCCGGGCATCATGGCGACCATCGGCAGGAACTCCGCCGTGGCTCAGCTCGGCTGGGTGCACCTGTCGGGCTTTCTCGGCTGGCTGATGTGGCTCGGCGTTCACCTGGTCAACGTGATCAGCTTTCGCAGCCGCATCGTGGTGTTCGTCAACTGGGCCTGGGACTACATCTTTTACGACCGCCCCGTGCGGCTCATCGTGCGGGCTCGCCCATGAAGCGGCTGATCGCAGCGATCGCGATAGCTGCGATTACCGCGGCGTGCGGCGGTGGATCCACGCCGCCTGTCGATGCGGCCAAGGTGCTACGCGACGGAGCCGCTGCCATGGCCCAGCTGCAGACCGTCAACGCGACGTTGAAGTTGACCAAAGGCACCGTGACCATCCAGGGCTTCACGCTGGTGAGCGCTCGGACCTCGGTCAAATTACCCTCCGACAGCGACACGACCTACACGGTCAAAGAGCAGGACATCCTGTTCAGCCTCGAGGTGGTGATCGCCTCCGGCCATGTTTATGTGCACCTGCCGCTGTCCACCTTCCGCGAATTGACGGGCGCCGAGGCGACGACGTTTCCCGACATGGCCAAGCTGTTCGACGCCGAGACGGGCCTGCCCGCGATCATCCCCGCAGGGGCAAGCCCGAGGTTCGTCTCGACCGACCAGGTCGGCGGCGTGAACGCGGACCAGATCGCGACGACCTACTCGCCGGAGCAGGTCCGCAGCCTGCTGGCCGACCTCAGCTCGAGCGGACCGGTGAGCGCGCGGGTCTGGGTCGACACTGGCGACCATCGGATTCGAAGGGCGGTGCTCGACGGCGCGTTCGGCGACGGCGGGAAAGAAGCCGCCGTCCAGGTCGACATCTCGGGATTCAACGCAGCGGTCATCATCAGCTCGCCCACCCCTTGAGGCGAGATCGCGGATCGCCGGCGAGAGATTCGGCGCCGAAGATCCGGCGATGACTCCTCGGTCTCGCCTCCGTTGAACCGGAGGGTCCTGCTCGCGCTGGCAGGAGCCGGGCTTTTTCTCGCGGCCCTGGACGCGTACGTGGTCGTGACCCTGCTGCCCGCGATGATGGGCGACGTCGGCCTGACGATCGAACGTCTCGAGCAGGGAACTCCGATCGTGACCGGCTTCCTCGCGGGCTATGTCGTCGCCATGCCGCTGCTGGGGGCGTATTCGGACGTGCGAGGCCGGGTGCCCGTGTACGTGGCGTGCATGGCGGCATTTGCCGCCGGCTCATTGATGACGGCGACCGCGGGATTGTGGGACTTTGCGGGACTGCCCTGGCTGGTGGCCGGCCGGTTCATCCAGGGGCTTGGCGGCGGTGGGCTGGTGCCGCTCTCTCTGGCTTTGGCCGCGGATCTCTATCGCGACCGCTCCCGCACGTTAGCCCTCGGCTCGGTGGCCGCGCTGCAGGAGGCCGGGAGCGTTTTCGGGCCGCTCTATGGGGCCACCCTCGCCGCGACGGCCGCTAGCGCCGGCGGCTGGCGTTTTGTGTTCTGGCTCGACCTCCCGTTGGCCGCAATCTGCGCCGCGGGTCTGGTCATCGCGGCGCGCCGGACGGAGTTTCCAGCACCTGCCGGCACGTCTTCGATCGACTGGATCAGCGCCGCGCTGCTTGGCGTGGGGCTCGCCCTCCTGGTGCTCGCGCTCTACCCCGACAACCCTGAGCACCGCGCGACCAACGGGCTGTTCGTGCCGGCGGGAATAGGCGCGGTGGTCGTGCTCGGGGCGTACGGATGGCGCCATGTGCACCGGCTCGAGACGCTGATTCCCCGCCATCTCCTTCGCAGCCGAGCCTTCGTCGGCGCGGCGGCGGCGAATGTCTTGATCGGCGGCGCGTTGATCGCGACCCTGGTCGACGTGCCTCTGTTGGGGCGGCTCGTCTTCAACCTCAACCAGCTCGATTCCGGCCTGCTGCTGACGCAGTTCCTGATCGGGGTGCCCGTCGGCGCGGTCGCGGGCGGGTTCCTGGCCGGACGGGCCGGCGACCGCGTCACCGCCGCCCTCGGCATCCTTGTGTCCGCCGCGGCTTTCGTGCAGATGTCCGGCTGGCGCGCTGACGAGCCGTCGCTGCACATCGGCCCGCTGCGGCAGGCGGACCTCGCCCTCGCCGCATGCGGGTTGGGTTTCGGGCTGGTCATCGCGCCGCTGACGGCCGCCGTTCTCGCCTTGACTCGTGGGCAGAGCCATGGCCTCGCGACAAGCCTGGTCGTGCTGGCGCGCACCATGGGCATGCTGGTCGGGCTCTCGGCGCTGACGGCGTTCGGCCTTTACCGATTCCGCCAGATCCTCGGCACCCCGGTGCTCACCGACCCAGACCTCACCGCCAGGGTCAAGCACCTGCAGGCGCTGGTCGCGGCTGCGTTTCTGCAGGAGTACCGGGAGATTTTCCTGATCTCGGCCGCGATGTGCGCGATCGCCGCGGCCGTTATTGCTTTTTCGCTACGACCAGCACGTACGAGTGGTGGTACCTGAAGGCATCGTCCGGGTCGCCGAGGCTTGCCATCGCGGCATCGACCTCGGCCTCGAGCTCGTTGCGGTAGCGCGGACCGAGGGAGCGGATCAACGTATGGGGGAGCGGTCCCGCTCCTGCCATCAGCTCGGTCCAGTCGCGCGCATCGGTGGCGCGCCCACCGGTCACCATCTCGGTCAGCCTGGTGACCTCGAAGCCCGCCGCGCTCAGGATCTGCGACAGCACGTCCGGCTCTCCAAACCGTGCCCGCTCCGAGCTGTAGCGGGGCAGGCTCAGGTAGTGGCGCCGAGCGAGCGGCCCGAGGCCCTGAAAGAACAGCTCCTGGGCGCGGGTGTTCAGGCTCCGCCGCTGGCAGGAGACCGCCAACCGGCCACCGGGCCGCAGGACTCGGTGGGCTTCGGCAAGCGCCGCCGTGGGATCGGCGAGGTACGCCAGCGTCTCACCCATCGTGACCAGGTCGAAGGTCGCGGGCCGAAAGACCAGATGCTCGGCTGCCATGCCGAGGAACTGCACGTTCTTTACCTTTTTGGAGCGCGCGATCGAAAGCATGTTGTCCGACAGGTCCACGCCGAACACGAGGCCAGGGCTGACCCGCGGCGCCACCAGGTGGGCGACGAGCCCCGTGCCCGTTCCGACATCCAGTACCTGCTCTTGCTTGGACGGCGTGGCCAGGTCGACCAGCCGCGACGCCACCCTGCCATGCTGACCGCCCGCCCAGGTGTCGTAGACCGGGGCGATGCGATCGAAAAAGTCGACCAGGTGGTTGACCACCTCGTCCGAAGAATCTGGGTCCATCACGGCCACGGGTGTTCCTTAACCTTCCTTGACGCCTGGGGCACGGCTGCTACGATGCTAGCTCGCTGAAATCCTGATTCGGCCTTGCTTAACAAAAGGGCGCCCTGCGCGCGCCCGGCGCAACGCAAGTCTGCGAGTTTGCCGGAGTTGGATGGAAAGTATGGAAAACGCAGTGGAGGATTCCATGGCTCAAGCTGAAAAAACCGCGGTTCAGGCTTCCAGCACGCAGAACGGCGGGAACAACGTCGTGAGTCTCGGTCCCCGCGACGTCCTGCAGGGGCGCCTGGAGGTCCAGGGCGACCTCAAGATCGCAGGAAACGTCGAGGGCGACCTGAAAGCGAGCGGAGACGTCACCGTCGACTCCGGCGCCAACATCCAGGCCGCAATCGAGGGTGCCAACGTCAGCGTTCGCGGCCAGGTCACCGGCAACGTGACCGCCAGAAAGCGCCTGACCCTCGGCGGGTCGGGGCGCCTCAACGGCGACGTCAAGGTGAGCCGGCTGACCGTCGAAGACGGGGCCACGCTCAACGGCAACGTCACGATGTCATCGGAAAAGGGCTAAGCCCGGACCTTCACCTCCGGCTCGTTCGGCCCGTTGGATCGCCGGTAGGACCACTGTCTCGAGGTACTGCTTCACCGCGTCCTCGGCGCTGTGCACGATCCGCCATTCGAGCTGTTCGAGGTCGACCTGGTCGCCGTTCAGCTGCGCGAGGCGTTCGCGCCAGAAGCCCGGGTCGACGCTGAGACCGGGCAGCGGCCCGAGCTGGCGCTGAGGGCTCAGCACCGGCAGATCGGGCAGGGGCGTGCTCGCGTCAGCGTTGGCATCGGGCGGCACGAGCACCGGGGCGGCCGCGACGGGCCTGGTTGCCGACGCGACCACGTTCCAGGCCACGACGGCCAACGCGCCGACGACCGCGATTTCGGCGAGCACCATCCATGTGAGCGGAGTGCGAATCAAGTTGCGCATGCGGCCACGCTAGGCGGCGCCACGGCAAGCTGGAACCCAGCCTGTTAATTGCGCGCGATCGCACGCAGGGCCGCCAGCCCGCGCTCGATGGTCTCCAACTGCTTTGGGAAGCTGAACCTCACATGACCTCGGCCGAGGGCCGGATCGTGGTAAAAGCTCGAGGCGGGCACGGTCGCCACGGCCGCCTCCTCGATCAGGCGGCGCGCAAACGCCACGTCGTCTGTGGCGCCGAACGAGCTGATGCCGGCCATGATGTAGTACGCACCGTCTGGCATCGACGCGTCGAAACCGCATTCCTGCAGGCCCGTGACGATGGCGTCTCGCCGCTCCTGGTAGTCGCCCAGCAGCTCCACATAAAAGGACGGGGGAAGCTCGAGCGCCTGGGCGATGGCGATCTGGAGCGGGTGGGCGGCTCCCACGGTCAGAAAGTCGTGCACCTTGCGGATCCCCGCGGTGAGCGCCTGCGGAGCGATCAGCCAGCCGATGCGCCAGCCGGTGACCGAATAGGTCTTGCTCGCCCCGCTGATCGTGATCGTGCGCTCCGTCATGCCGGGAAGCGTGGCAATGCTGATGTGACGCCCGCGGTAGACGAGGTGTTCATAGATCTCGTCGGTGATGGCGATCGCGTCGTGCTCGATGCACAGCCGCGCGATGAGCTCGAGCTCGGTCCTCGAGTACACCTTGCCGGTCGGGTTGTGCGGCGTGTTGACGACGATGGCGCGGGTCTTTGCGCTGAAGGCGGCGCGAAGCTCGTCCGCATCGAAGGACCAGTCCGGCGGGCGCAGCGCAACAAAGCGTGGGACCGCCCCGCTGAGGACGCAGTCCGGCCCATAGTTTTCGTAGAACGGCTCGAAGACGATCACCTCGTCGCCTGGATCGACCGCGGCGAGCATGGCGGCGATCATCGCCTCAGTCGCGCCGCAGGAGACGGTTACCTCGGTGTCGGGATCGACTGCACGGCCCCAGGCGGCTGACTGTTTCCGCGCCACGGCCGCGCGGAGGGCCGGGGCTCCCCACGTGGTGGCGTACTGGTTGTAACCCTCGCGCAGCGCTTGCGCGGCGGCGTCGAGAATTCGCGAGTCCGGCTCGAAGTCCGGGAAACCCTGGGCGAAGTTGACGGCGCGCTCTGGCCCGTTCAGCGCGAGGTTGAGCCGCGTCATCTCGCGAATGACCGATTCGGTGAAGCTCTGCGCTTTCAGAGAGAGGCCGATCGATTTGCTAGTGTCCGGGATCGGCACGCTCCAGGTGAAGGACGGTGCTCGAGCATGAGAAGCATCGCGCAGGGCGCTCGAGGTTGCGCTCCCACCAACCGCAAACGTCGCAGGTCCAGCGGGTCTTGGCGAAGAAGTCGAGCACGTCAGACCTGCTCAGCAGGCCGACCATCTTGCCGCCCCTGATCACCGGGACCCGCCGGATCCTCTCCCCGATGAGAAGGCGCGCGGCCTCGTCAATGCCTGTTTCCTCTGTGACCGATATGACGCGCGGGCTCATGATGTCGCGCGCCACCTTTCCCTTCTTCGAAAAGACGTCCGTCTCCGAGACGATGCCGACGACGTGGCCCTCATTGGCAACCACCGGTGCGCCCGTGATGCGCTTGGAGGTCAGCGTGGCTGCGATCTCATCCACTGGCGTGTCTTCGCGGAACGTGATCACGTTTCGCGTCATGACTTCTTTGACCGGGATCACGGCGTGCCGAGCAGTGTAGCCACGGTCTGGAGGTTGGCGTTCCCGCCGCTGAGCAACAGACCTGTGCGTCCGCCCGGCAGCTTGCCGGCCAGGTAGGCGGCGAGTGGAAGCGTGCCGGTCGGTTCGAGCGCCAGGTGAAGGCGCGACCACGCGACCTGCACGGCGGCGCCGATCTCGATCTCCGTCACGGTGACGATCTCGTCCACGAGCCGGTTGACGAACATTACCTCGAAGTTACGCGCACCGATAGCCGTCGTGCGGACTCCGTCGGCGATCGTTTTCGGCGACGTCGCCAGGGTCTGGATGGTGCCCGTCTTCCAGGTCCTGAAGGCATCGTCGGCGGCCTCCGGCTCGACGCCGACCACGCGCAGGGCGGAATTGTGGCTCTTGGCGGAAATCGCGGACCCGGCCAGCAGTCCGCCGCCGCCGACCGGGGCCACGACCACGTCGAGTTCCGGTTCATCCTCGAGCAGCTCACGCACGGCCGTGCCCTGGCCGTGGATCACGTTCCAATCGTCAAAGGGATGGACCAGGGTGAACCCGCGCTCCGCCATCACCTCACGGAGGCGCTGCTCGCGGTTCGCGAACGTGATGCCCTCCTGGATGACCTCCGCGCCCAGAGCGCGGGTCGCCGCCACCTTGGCGGGGTTCGCGTCCTCGGGGATGAGGATCAGCGCCGGCAACCCAACGGTGCCTGCGGCAAGGGCGACCGCCTGGGCGTGGTTGCCGGAGCTGACCGCGATCACGCCCGCGGGGCGCCTTTCAGCCTTCACCAATGAGAGCACCGCATTGAAGGCTCCGCGTGGCTTGAAGGAGCCCGTGACCTGGAAGCACTCGGGTTTGAGGCACAGGTTGGGGTCCAGGTCGGTGGTCAGGGCCGGCGTGCGGCGCACGTGCCCGCGAATCCTTTCCGCCGCCTGCCGGACCTGCTCCGCGTGCTCCTGGATGTAACTCAAGCCGCTGCGGAATCGCGTTCGACCGCCGCGTGCGGTCGCGGTGCAGGGCGTAGGTTCGTGAGGACGATGCCGGCCAGGATGACGACCATGCCGATCACAGTCGGCAGGCTCAAGCTCTCGCGCAAGAGCACCACACCCCAGAAAACCGCTGTGATGGGAACGAGGAAGGTGACGCCGGTCGCTCGGACGGCGCCGAGCGTGTTCATCGCGTAGTAGTAGAGCAGGTACGCGACTCCACTGCCGCCGACCCCAAGCGCGATCACAGCTCCCATCGAAAGCCAGTTGAAATGCACTTGCGGAATCGCGGGCGCTGCGAGGGGAATCGCCAGTGCAGCCGTAACCACAAGCTGTCCGAAGCTCTGCTCGTACACGCTCATGCCGCGCAGCTTCGTGCGCTGAAACAGAGCGCTCACCGCATATGCCACCGCGGCCGCGACTACCGCGAGCGCCCCGAAGAAGCTGCCGCTCAGGCCATGCACGGAGATGTCAGGCAGCACAAGGATCACGACTCCCATCAGGCCGATCAGGACGCCGGCGTAGTTGAGGAGGCTTGGACGCTCTGACGGGATGACCCAGTAGATGAGGATCGCCGCCCACAGGGTCGTGGTCGAGTTCAAGATGCTCGCCAGACCGCTGCTGATGTGCTGTTCGCCCCACGCGATCAGGACCCAGGGAAGAAGTGCGTTGGTGATGGCGATGACGATGAACGGAACAATTCGGGCTTTCCAGAAATTGCCGAACAGCGGCCGGCCGGTGACTCGCATGATCACCGCGAGCGTCAGCGCTCCTGAGGCAGACCTGACCAGCACGAGCACCGTGGGGCTCATGTCGTGGATCCCGAGCTTGATGAAGAGAAACGACGCACCCCAGATCAGGGCCAGCGCGACGAATGCAACGTAGGGCAAAAGCGGATTCCTGATTTCAGACACGCGCCGGCCAATCGTCCGTGGAGAGGACGAGCGTGACGGGACCATCGTTCTCGATGCTCACTCGCATCACGGCTCCAAAGCTACCGGTTTGGGTTTCTATTCCGCGCTCCCGAAAACGCTGCACGAACACTTCGTAGAGCTGCTCCGCCCGCGCTGGATCGCCGGCCTTGAGCAGGCTGGGCCGGCGGCCCCGGCTCATGTCCGCAAACAGGGTGAACTGCGAAACGATGAGCGCGGCGCCACCTACGTCGACCAGGCTGAGGTTCATCCGCCCGGCCTCGTCGGCGAACACACGAAGATCGACGATCTTGTCCGCGAGGCGGCGCACCGTGGTGTCGTCGTCATCAGAAGCTGCACCCACCAACAACACAAGGCCGTGGCCGATGGTTGCGCGCCACTGATTACCCGCTTCCTCCCAGCTCACCGAGCCGGAGGTCACGCGCTGCGCGACAACCCTCACCCCCGCATCACGAGTGCACCGTGGGCCGGGTTCATCCCGGCAGGCGCCGGCCGCCGTTTTCCAAACGCCTCACCCGCGCCGTTAGTCGATTTTGGGGCCGATGTGCGGCTCCGCGTGGACCAGGGAGTCGATGTAGCGGAAGCGCTCGTAACGTTGCTGCAGAATCTGAGCGGCAGGCTGCTCGAGCAGCGGCTCCAGGTGCCGGTAGAGCGCCTCGTCGAGCGCCCTGGCCGCGGCGTCGTAGTCGGCGCTGGCACTGCCGCGTGGCTCGGGCACGACCTCCTCCACGACCCCCATCGCGAGGATCTCGCGCGAGGTCAGCTGCAGCTGCTCGGCCGCCTCGACCTTGCGCGTGTTGTCGCGCCACACGATCGAAGCCGCGGCTTCTGGCGAGGCCACCGAGTAGATCGAGTTCTCGAGCATGATCACCCGGTCCGCCACACCCATTCCGAGGGCACCCCCGCTTCCACCTTCACCGATGACGGCCGCGACGATGGGCACCGGGATCCGGAACCAATCCATGATCGCGTGGGCAATCGCTGCGGCGATGCCCCTCTCCTCGGCGCCCGCGCCCGGGTAGGCGCCGGGGGTGTCGATGAGCGAGACGATCGGGAAACCGAACTTCGCCGCGTGATGGGCCAGGCGGAGAGCTTTGCGATAGCCCTCCGGATGCATCATTCCCCAGTTCCTGGCCACGCGCTCTTTCAGGCTGCGGCCCTTCTGGTGGCCTAGGAATATCGTCGTGCGGCCGTGCCAGGTGCCGACTCCGCCCACGAGCGCCGGGTCGTCAGCTGACAGCCGGTCGCCATGCAGCTCGATGAAATCTGGCGCAAGGCGGCGGATGTAGTCCAGCGAGTAGGGCCGGTCCTGGTGCCGGGCCAGCTCGACGATTTCCCACACGCTCATCGGGCCCCCCTCCCGGGGTCCCCGCGAAATCGGAGATTTCGTGGGGTGGGGATAATCGCCAGATTTTTTGGGGCTTTCATCTGTACATCTCCAACAGATGTGCCAGCAGCGGTCGCAGCTCGGTGCGGGGCAGCACCATGTCGACCTGCCCGTGAGCGAGCTGAAACTCGGCGCTCTGAAAGCCCTGCGGGAGGTCGGCATAGGTCGCCTGCTTGATCACGCGCGGCCCGGTGAAACCGATGGCGGCGCCTGGCTCCGCGATGTTGATGTCGGCGACCAGCGCCAGGGATGCCGCGGTACCGCCGAAGGTCGGGTCGGTGAGGATCGAGAAGTACGGCACGCGAGCGCTGTGCAGCCTACCGACCGCCGCGTTGACCTTGGCCAGCTGCATCAGGGCGAGCACGCCTTCCTGCATGCGCGCGCCACCGGACGCGCTGACCAGGACGTAGGGAACTCCTGACGACGCCGCCTGCTCCATCCCGCGGGCAAGTCGCTCGCCGGCGACGATCGACAGCGTTCCTCCGACAAAGCCGAAGTCAAATGTCGCAAGCCAGATCGGCCGGCCGGAGAGCGTGCAGGTGCCGGTGCGCACCGCCTCGTTGAGCCCGTCCTCGAGCAGCCGCTCGACCGTCTCCTGGTAGGGCTTGGGCACCGTCCAGTTCAGCAGGTCGTGGGAGCGAACGTCGCTCCAGCGCTCCTGCCACGAGCCGTTGTCGGCGATCAGGGGAATCCAGACGTCGGCCCCCAGGCGGAAGTGGTGACCGCATTCGGTGCACACGTAGTTGTGCGCGCGGAGGTCGTCCATGATGAGTGCGATGCCGCAGCCGGGGCAGTTGGTCGGCAGCAGGATCTCCGGCAGTGGGCCGCCCTGGATGGCGACTTCGTCGCGGTGGGTCTCGGCGATCACAACGAAAGTCCTCCGTCGACCGCGATCACCTGCCCGGTGATGAAGCCCGCACGTTCAGAGCAGAGGAAGGCCACCGCGGCCGCGACCTCTTCCGCCGTGCCTTCGCGCTTGATCGGCGTGGCCTTCACCAGCTCGCCCACCATCTCGTCGGTCAGCGACCCACTCGTGAGCTCGGTGCGCACATAGCCTGGCGCGACCGCGTTGCATGTGATGTTGCGAGACCCGTATTCACGCGCCACCGACTTTGTGAAACCGACGAGACCAGCCTTGGCGGCGGCGTAGTTCGATTGTCCCGCGTTGCCGGTCAGCCCGACGATGGAGGAGATGTTCACGATGCGGCCCCAGCGCGCGCGCATCATGCCTGACATGATCGCAGCCTTCGTGGTGGCGAAGGCGGAGAGCAGGTCGGTGCGGATGAGGTCCTCCCAGTCTGGTGGCGACATCTGGATCAGGAGCTTGTCGCGGACCGCGCCGGCATTGTTGACGAGCACATCGACCCTGCCGATCGCTTTCACCATCGATTCGACCTGCGCCGGCTCGCTGACATCAGCCTGGTGCGCCGTGGCATTGGGCAGCGACGCCGCCGTCTCCTCCGCAGCAGCCTTGTCTGAGCGGTAGTTCACAACGACGCGCGCGCCCATGGCCGCCAGCGACTGGCTGATTGCGCGACCGATGCCTTTACCGCCGCCCGTCACGAGCGCGGTTTTACCGTCCAGGTCCATCTAGGCGGTGGTTGGGCCGGCGTAATCGATGAACAGCTCCTCTGCGTTCCAGGTGTCGACGCCTGGGATGTGCTTGGCGGCGAGGCTCGCAAGTACGCGGCCTGGACCAAGCTCGACGACGGTGCGCACTCGCATCGCCCGCATGGAAACCATCGTCTTCGCCCAGTCCACCTGGCGCAGCATCTGGAGCCGGAGCTCTTCTTGCAGCGCGGCTACCGTGCGCAGCGCTTCGCCCGAGGCGTTGGCGAGGATCGGGATCGAGGGCGCCTTCAGGGGCAGCAGGTCGACGGCCTTGCGAAACGCCGCGGCCGCGGCCTCCATGAGGGGGGTGTGCGCGGCAAGCGGGATGGTGAGGATCAGCGCGCGCCGCGCGCCGGCGGCGACCGCGAGCCGTTTCGCCTCCTGCACCGCGGGCATCTGGCCGGACAGCACGAACTGGACATCGGCGTTGCGGTTGGCGATCCACAGGTTGCCGCGGTTCGCCGCCTCCAACCGGATCCGTTCGACCTCCGACTCATTCAGCCCGACGATCGCGATCATGCCCACGTGCTCGCCCGCCGCGGCGGACATGACGCGGCCACGCTCCTTGACCAGCAGCAGCGCCGTCTCCCATGAGATCGAACCCGCGGCCGCGAGCGACGCAATCTCGCCGAGGCTGTGGCCGGCCGTCACGCTGACGTTCTCCAAGCCATAGCTCTCGCGCCAGACCTCGTAGGCGGCCCAGCAAACGGTCATGACGCACGGCTGGATGACTTCGGTCCGGTTGAGCTCCTCGACCGGGCCCTCGAAGCACAGCTTGCGGACGGGCATCCCGAGCACTTCCTCTGCGCGTTCGAAGACGCGCCGCGCCGCGGGGTAGCGGTCGTATAGGTTCTTCCCCATGCCAGGTTTCTGCACCCCTTGGCCGGGAAAAAGAAGCGCGATCGGTCCGGTTAGTGCTATTCCCAAGTCATTTCAGTCAGGCCCACTTCATCAGGGTTGCGCCCCAGGTGAGGCCCGACCCAAAACCCGCCAGCAGTACATGGTCGCCGCTCTTGACGCGGCCTTTGCGAACAGCCTCCTCGAGGGCCAGCGGGATTGACGCGCTCGAGGTGTTCCCGTACTCGTCGATGTTGACCGCCACGCGCTCCATCGGCAGGCCGATGCGGCGGGCGGCGGCGTCGATGATCCGGAAGTTGGCCTGGTGCGGCACCCACAGGTCGATGTCGTCCAGCGCGACACCCGCGGCCTGGCAAACCTCGGTTGCCTGCCGGATGAAGATGTCAACGGCGAACTTGAACACGTCGGGGCCGACCATGTCGATGAAGGGCTGCGTGTCCTTCGCGGCGTAGGCCCCCTTCTCGATGTTGCCGCAGGTCACCTGCGCGTAGCCGCGGCCGTCCGAACCGAGACACCAGCTGAGAAAACCAGCGCCCTTCGGCGCGGCGCGCACGACTGCTGCGCCGGCGCCGTCGCCGAAGATGACGGCGGTGCCGCGGTCGGAGTAATCGAGCATGCGAGAGAGAACCTCGGCGCCAATCACGAGCACCGTGTCGGCGCGCTCGGTGGCGATGAACGAGTCCGCGATGGAGAGCGCGTAGACGAAGCTCGTGCAGGCGGCTAGCGTGTCCCATGCCACCGCACCCGGCGCGTCGAGCTCGTTCTGGACGCGGCACGCCACGGAGGGAAACGGTCCATCGGGCGAAGAGGTGCCGGCCAGGATCATGTCGAGGTCTTGCGCCGTGATTCCGGCCGCGTCGAGCGCTGAGCGGGCGGCTTTGGTCGCGAGCTCGAACGTCGTCGTGCCCGGCTCGGCGATGTGACGGCGGCGGATCCCGGTCCGCTCGGTGATCCACTTGTCGGACGTGTCCATCATCTTCTCGAGGTCGAAGTTGGTGATCACCTTGTCGGGGGCATAGACGCCGACACCCGCGATCGCGCTCGGCCTTCCCTTGGCCTTGAACGATCGAAGAGGCACCGCGTCGGAGCGTGTGCGATAGCTGGTGGTGATGGCCATCGGCGCTACGCCTCCAGTCGCTCGGCAGTCTTCTGCTCCAGGAACTTCCACAGGTCAGCGATCACCTTCATGTTTTCGAGCTCCGAATCCGGCAGCTCGACGTCGTACTTGTCTTCGATGGCCGCGATCAGCTCGACGAGGTCGAGCGAGTCGGCCGCCAGGTCGCGCTGAAAGCTCTTGTCCATCTGGACCTGGTCCGGGTCGATGCCCAGGATCTCCGCGGCGAGCTCCTGCAGGTCCTTGAAGTTCAGCTGGCTTGCCATCTGCCTTCGTTCCTCCTAGTTGTTCGCGCCCGAGGGGGCTTTTTTGATCACGACGGTCGCGTTGTGGCCGCCAAACCCAAAGGAGTTCGAGATGGCGACGTTGATGTCGGCCTTGCGCGCCTTGTTCGGCACGTAGTCGAGGTCGCATTCCGGGTCGGGGTTGTCGAGGTTGATGGTCGGCGGCAGCAGGCCGCGCTCCAGGGCGAGGACGCAGGCAGCCGCCTCGATCGCGCCCGCGGCGCCGAGGAGATGTCCGTGCGTCGACTTGGTCGAGGAAACGGCCAGCTTGTAGGCATGCTCGCCGAACACCGACTTGATCGCCTTGGTCTCGGCGACGTCGCCCAGCTTGGTCGATGTGCCGTGTGCGTTGACGTAGCCGACTTCCGTGGGATCCACGCCGCTGGTTTTGAGCGCGTGGCGCATGGCACGCATCGCGCCCTTGCCTTCCGGCTGGGGAGCGGTGAAGTGATACATGTCGGCGGTTGCGCCGTAACCGGCGATCTCCGCCAGGATCCGGGCGCCGCGCTGCTTGGCGTGCTCCATATCCTCGAGCACGAACATCACAGAGCCCTCGCTCATGACAAAACCGTCGCGGCCGAGGTCGAAGGGACGGCACGCCTTCTCGGGCTCGTCGTTCCGCTCGCTCGTGGCCTTGATCTGGCAGAACGCGCCCATCGTGAGCGGGGTGATGGTCGCCTCGGAGCCGCCGGCCAGCATCGCGATGGCGTCGCCGCGCTTGATGATCTCGGAAGCTTCGCCAATGCCATGCGTGCTCGAGGCGCAGGCGCTGACGATGGCGAAGTTCGGGCCACCGGCCTTGGTGTGGATGGCGACGATTCCCGCCGCCATGTCGGCGATCATCATGGGCACCGTGAACGGGCTGATGCGCTTGGGCCCGCGCTCCAGCAGCGCGGTGTGGCTCTTCTCGATCTCCTCCATCCCGCCGATGCCCGAGCTGACGATCACGCCGACGTCATCGGGATCCATCTGCGCGGGGTCGAGATTCGCGTGGGCCAGCGCCTGCTTCGAAGCCGCGAGCGCGAACTGGCAGTAGCGCCCGATGTGACGGGCGGTCTTGCGGTCCATGTAGTCCTCGGCGTTGAAGCCCTTGACTTCGCCCGCGATCTTGGTGTCGAAGTTGGTGGTGTCGAAGCGCGTGATCCGGCCGACGCCGGAAACGCCCTCGATCATGTTCGACCAGACGGTTTCGAGGTCATTTCCAAGCGGAGTGATGAAGCCCATCCCGGTGACGGCCACACGACGCCCGTTGTGGTTGGATGTCATGTTTCCAGCATAGGGACGTCAGGGCCAAACGACAGCCTTGCCAAGTGACAAAACCCGGGTGATTCTTTGGACCTGAGGTCCAAACCCGGCTAAAGCAGCTTCTGGAGGTCGAGCGCCAGCTGGAGTCTGAGGCGGGTGGCCGGCAACTCAAGGTCGCCGCCTAGCAGCTCCCGGAGCTTATCCAGCCGGTAGAGCACTGTGTGGCGGTGCAGCTTCAGCGCGGCCGCGGCGTCTTTGACCGACCCCCGCGCCAGGTAGGCCTCCAGCGTCTCGAGCAGCTGCGCTCGGTTGCGCACCTTCGGGTCCATCAGGCGGCCGAGGGCGTGATTGACGTAACGCTCGGCAAGCACCGGATTTTGGGCCAGCACCAGGTGGGGGATGACCTCATCGTGGCCGTGCAGCACCGAATCCGGCCGCAACTTGCGACCCGCCTCGAACGCCTGCTGCGCCTCGAGATATGAGCGCGAGATGCCATGCAGGCCAGGGTGGTAGCCGCCGATCGCGGCGCGCAGACGTGCGCCGAGGTGTCCGGCTCGCTGCGCCACCTGTTCCTGCAGCTGGCTGACGAACTGGCGGGCCGACTCCACGTCGGCCGCGGTTTCGGTGGGCCACAGCACGACCAGCGTGCTGGGATCGGTGGCGAGGAACAAGGTGCCGCGGCGGACCTCGAGGGAGCCGGCGACCTCGGCGAGGGCCTGTCCACCCCGCTCGCCATCGCGATTGCCCATGACCAGCTTGCACACCACGGCGACGTAGCCGGCCGCGACCAGCGGCGTGTTGACCGCCAGCGCCTGCCGCTGCAGCTCGAGCTCGGAATCGAAGTTGTCGCTGATCAGGGAGTGGAACAGCCGGGCGTGGGCTCGGGTGCCGCGCTGCAGGTGCTGCTCGCGTGCGTGGAGATAGGTCTTGGTCACCTCGGCGGCCACCTGGTCGAGCGCCGCGAAGACGTAGTTGGCGATCAGCATGATGGCCTCGGGAGTCGCCTCGGGATGGCCACGCCAGGCGCGGAGGATCTCGTCCCACGCGACGCGGGCGGCGATCCGGTAGGCCGACAGGATGGGCTCGACGGACTGGCTGCTTCGCGCCTGCAGGATGCCGAGCTGCGCGACTCGCCTGAGCTCCTCCTGGGTCGCAGGCCTCGCCTCTCGCGCGGTGGCGAGGAACAGGTCGAGGCCCGCGGCACAGGCGCGGACTATGGCGTCGCGCTGCGGGGGCACGCCGGTCGAGGCGTCCCACCGGACCAGGGTCACCACGGCGCGGGCCATGTGACGCGCCATGCCGGCGTGCCGGCGCGCGAGCTCATCGATCAGGCCCCGGGGAAGCCTGGGCGCCGCCTTGACCGATTTGGACCTGGGGGCCAGCTTCGCCACACGGCGACTATACGTCTCGCCCTCCGTTGTTGGACACCGCGTCGAGTAGTTTGGCGGAGGGAAGGGGTCGGAAGGCTAGCTGTGCCTCGTTACGAAGTCAAGCATCCGCCGCCAGGCGTCGTCACATGCGTCTTTCCACTGCGCGAAGGTCCGGTCGAAAAAGCTGTGCGGCGCACCCTCGTACACATGCGATTCATGCGGCACCTTCGCCTCGGAAAGCATGCGGTCGAACTCCCGCGATTGCTCCGGCGTCGTCGCCCCGTCGGCGCCGGCGACCAGCACCAGGAGCGGTGCCTTCATCTGCGAGATCAACGGCTCGCTGCGCATCGGCCTTCCGTAAAAGCCGATACATCCGCTCAACTCCGGATTCATGGCGGACTGGTTCCACGAGTTCGACCCACCGAAACAAAATCCCACGGTGAAGATGGACCGCACCGAGCCTCCGTCCTTCGACTTCAGGTGCGCGATGGCAGCCGCCGTGTCGGCGGCGATGGTCTCGGCCGTCGTCTGCTGGACGTGCGGCATGTAGTCGAAACCTTCGCTGCGGTCGCCGATGCCAGCTGTCCTTGCGAAGTAATCGATCGCCACCGAATCGATCCCGGCTTCCGCAAACCGCTGCGCCAGCTCCTTGCAAAACTGATGCAGCCCGCGTACGTCCGGCAGCACAACCATTCCCGCCCCAGTGGGCTTGGCGGCGCGCGCGAAGTACGCGGCATTCCTGACTCCGTCGGACGAGGTGAGGATGACGTCTCCCTGGTCAGCCGCTGCCCCGCTGATGGGGGGCAAGGGCGGTCGGGCATCGTCTCCGTAGCACATGGCCCGATTCTCGCTTAGTCTGAGGCGCGATGGAAATAGAGAGCCCCGCGTACACCATCGCGGACCTCAACGCCTTTCTCGATGAGATGCAAGACCACGACCGTCACGTCCTGGCGGACCGTCTCGAGCGCGCTTCTCGCAGGCTCGGCGAAATCGGAGCGCTCGTTCAAGCCGGTCGAGGAGACGGCAAGGAGTGGAGCAACCACGAGCTGCTCGCCCACATCGCGACGCTGTCGAAGTACTACGGGGTCCTTGTCCACAGGGTCGCCGGCGGGCAGATCGCGGTGGTGAACCTGCTCGACAGCGTCCATGCGCGCGACATCGCCATCGACCAGGCGGCGGAGCAGCCGCCATCGGACCTGCTTCGCATGGCGCTCGCCGACCACGAGCGGACAATCAAGACCTTACGCAGCACCGACGGGGGCGCGCTGCGAAGATCGGTGCGGATCGACGGCGAAACCACGATGACCGCGGAACAGCTCGCCCGCCTGCCGCTGATCAGCCACCTCGAGACGCACATTGAGCAGCTGGAGAAGTCGCTGGGAGGCTAGTCGCTCACCTGCGGATAGCCGAGCTCGCGGAGCTCGCGCCGGAGGCTCGCGGCGGAGTCGTCCATCATCTCCGGTTCGGGGTCGGGGTCCTGGTTGCCGAAGTCCAGGTCGTGCAGCCCGCGAATCGGCACGACGTGGAAATGGCAGTGAGGCACCTCCAGGCCGGCGAGCATCACCCCTACGCGCTCCGGCTTGAATGCGGCCATCTGCGCGCGCCCGATGGCCTGCGCCGTTTCGGCGAGGTGGCAGAGCAGCGACGGGTCGAGGTCGAGCCAGTGATCGACCTCATCGCGCGGCACGACCAGCGAGTGGCCGGGACGCAGCGGACGATTCGAGAGAAAGACGACGCAGCGATCGTCCTTCCAGACAAATCGCGCCGGCACCTTGCCTTCGATGATCTGAGTGAAGATCGTGGCCACGCGGAAAGCCTAGATCGGTAGCCTTTTGGCCGTGGATCACCCGGTGGTGGAGCTGGTCAACGCCTCGAAACGGCGCAGGCAAGACCACGTCGATCAGCCTCATGCTGGGCATTCGCAAACCGACTTCCGGCACGGCGCGACTGTTTGGGGTCAACCCACGCGACCTCCGTGCCCGGAGCCGGATCGGCGTGATGCTCCAAGAGTCCGGCGTGCCGGGCATGCTGAAAGTCGAAGAGATCGTCGACCTGTTCAGCTCCTACTACCCGGCACCGCTTCCGGTCGCAGGAGCCATCGCGATGGCCGGACTTCAGGAGAAGGCCAAGACGCTCATCAAGGACTTGTCGGGCGGACTGCGACAGCGGCTGTACCTGGCGCTTGCGGTTTGCGGGAATCCCGACGTTCTGTTTCTCGACGAGCCCACGGTCGGGATGGACGTCGAAGGCCGCCGGCGATTTCTCGAAGAGATCGGTGGACTGGCGGCCAGCGGACGCACCGTCATTCTGA
>WNGL01002672.1_pt1 | contig 23292 bp, 20 predicted proteins | sample 5400591 | NCBI WGS metagenome assembly WNGL01 (sample SAMN13153377, study PRJNA577476) | soil metagenome | isolation source: 80 cm soil or saprolite under Garry oak tree replicate 1 | place: USA:California | collected 2016-06-15 | reverse complement strand
CGAGCAACCGGCGGCGGGCGGGCGAGGGCGGGTTAAGAGCTATGGAGCCAGCGGCGTGGCGTGCCGCAGCCTTGTGCGCTTTGCGGTAAACCCACGCTACAGCACGCGTCGTGCGGTCTGCCGTCCAGAAAACCATCACCAGGCCAAAGCCCACCCATGACCCGATCAGCCACACCGACCAAGCCCCAACAAACAGAGCGCTACGCAGCGTCAAATGTGTCGAATCGCCTTGCGGGGTGTTCCAGGGGCCGAAGTTGTAAGCAAAGAAGAACAGATACAGATAGGGAATGCCCAGGATGATCTTTACCCATACGCGCCACCACCTCCCTTGGATGAATCGTTCTCCAACGCCGACGACGAGACCAATCCAGAAAACCTGGCTGCCAATCAACGTCAAGAAGAGGGCGGAGAAGAACAGAAAACCGAAGGGCCCCACTTCGCTCCAATTGGGGATGAGCACGAAAGCGCAAAGAGCCACCCACGAGAAAATGATGACGCTCACGCGCTTGTGAGCTCTGAAGAACCTGATCATCATCGTTAGCGTCTTCATGCGGCGCCATTATAGGCTTGGCGCCAGCTGAAACACGGATGAATTAGCTCACGCAGTTCTCGAATAAGAGTATGGATCTGCCTTTTACGGCTGTTTCTTGTCGTTGAAGGGTTTGTTGAGATTCTTATCAAATTCTTAAGAATTCTGCTTGGTCTTGTCTTTTTATAGCGGATAGAACCCTTGCGCTACTGGATGCCCGACGCGCATCCTAGGGAGCGTGATGTCAAAAGTTGACACCACTGCTGAAGCCGAGCGCTATTCCGCCGAACGCGCCGGTATGGTGGAATCGCAACTCCGCCGCCGCGGGATTCGTGATGAGCGAGTTCTCGAAGCCATGTTGGACATTCCTCGACACGAGTTTGTCCCCGACGGCTACAAGTCACAGGCTTACGAAGACCATCCCATTCCGATTGGTGAAGACCAGACTATTTCTCAGCCATTCATTATTGCGGTTTCACTGCAGGCGCTTGGGTTAGCCGGGACGGAAATTGTGCTCGAGGTGGGCACCGGCTCGGGATATCAGTCCGCGCTGCTGGCGGTGCTGGCTCGCACAGTGCATTCCATTGAACGCTTTGCCACGCTGGCGCATGGCGCCGAAAAAATCCTAAGCAGCCTCGGCTTGAACAATGTGACAGTCGTAGTTGGGGATGGAAGCCACGGCCTGCAGGAATTCGCGCCTTTTAACGCGATTCTGGTGTCGGCCGCGGCTCCCAGCGTGCCACGGAGCCTTTTGGATCAACTCTCGGATAGCGGAAGAATGGTGGTCCCAGTGGGGCCGCCGTACTCGCAGGAGTTGCAGTTAGTGCGCAAGCAAGGGGGTAAGGTTGTCGCCAAAGTACTCGAAGGATGTCGGTTCGTTCCGCTTATTGGGGTTGAAGGCTATTGAGCTCAGGCAACCATTCTCGCCAGTTTTGACTCTTCAATTGGGCCCCGACGCAAAGAAAAGGAAGGTGGGGGAATGAAAAAAACTCTTTTGCTGATTTTCACGGCGCTGTTCACCATTGCTACCTGGGCACAGGCCCCCGCAGTGGGAACGGGACGCTATGACCAGAAAATCCAAGAGGAAGCAACCAAACTACTCAGCTCGAAAGATAAGTGGAAAGGTATCACCCCGTCCACCGATGACGGTATTGTCACGCTGCAAGGCAGTGCGAGGCTGCTCATTGACAAGCTGGACGCACAAAAGAAAGTCGACAAGCTGGAGCATGTTCAAGGTGTGCGCAATCACGTGGAAGTGGAAGGCAACATACCCGACCAACAGCCGCGACTATGCGAGCCGCGATTCTGCGATTGCGACGATTGAGACAACTCCGGGCGTGAAGGATGTGATTGACAACATCAACGTACTTCCGGCGTCGCCCATGGATGATGACTTGCGTTTGCGGTTGGCGCGCGCCATCTATGGAAATAGCGTGCTCTCGAAATATGCCACGGACCCGCAGAAACCGATACGCATCGTTGTCGATAACGGGCATGTCACGCTCTATGGAGTTGTGGACAGCCAGATGGACAAACAAGTTGCGGAAGTGCAAGCCAAGTCTGTCCCTAACGTCTTCAGTGTAGAAAACAAGCTGATGGTGGCAGGATCGGGCACGAAGTAGCTGTCGGCATATCTGGACACTGAGCCGGGCATTCGGTCCGGCTTTTTTTCTGTTCACGAAGCTGGCCAGGCGCGACCGTTTTACAATGCGAGTGTGCCACTGCTGAGAAATTTGCGGGTCACGCTGGAGATGATCAAATGGGAGCACTCGGTTTTTGCGCTTCCATTCGCGCTGTGTGGGGCGGTCCTCGCTGCCCGCGGTGTACCAACAGGCCGCCAGCTATTGTGGATCGTCGTGGCGATGGTGGCGGCGCGTTCCGCGGCCATGTCATTCAACCGGCTTGCGGACGCCTCCATTGACGCGGAAAATCCTCGCACCCGGGCACGCGCTCTGCCGGCTGGGGTGCTCACCCACAACTTCGTGAAGAGTTTCGTTGTCCTGTCTTCGGCTATCTTTGTTTTCGCTGCTTGGGAGCTGAATCACCTGTCATTTCTGCTTTCACCGGTGGCGCTGGCAATTCTTCTGACGTACTCATATACCAAGCGGTGGACGCGCTGGTCGCATCTCGTGCTGGGATTCGCGCTAGGTATTGCCCCTGCCGCTGCCTGGATTGCGGTGCGCGGATCGCTTGATACGCGAATTCTGTTGCTTACTGCGGCAGTTACCTTCTGGGTTGCGGGTTTTGACGTGCTGTACGCCTGCCAGGATTACGAATTCGACCAGCAGGCGGGGCTGTATTCACTTCCTCGCTTCTGCGGTATTGGCAATGCGCTTTGGATCGCGCGCATCTTTCACGTGATCATGCTGTCTCTGCTCGCTGTTCTGGTTCGGGCGTTTGCACTCGGGCGCTTCTCGATTATTGGCGTGATTGTGGTTTTCCTGCTGCTCGCTTACGAACATTCCCTCGTATCGAAGGATGATTTGAGCAAACTGAACGCGGCTTTCTTCACCATGAACGGAATTATCGCTGTTGTCTTTTTTGTTTGTCTGGCTGCGGATTTGCTGCTTCATCGGTCGAGCACAATGTAGCCATTCCTTTGGAGGAATATGAAGACCTTGACTGCAGTGGCTGTGGCGTTGGCGTTTTCAATCTGTGGGCTCGCGCAGGCCCCCCCTCGAATTGTGTCCCCAGAGGTCCAGTCTGATGGCCGGGTCACATTCCGCTTGCGCGCTCCCAATGCACTTAAGGTCGAGGTGTCGGTTGAGGGGCAAGGCCCTGCAACTCCCATGCAAAAGGACGAGCAGGGAGTCTGGAGCGCCACCGTCGGTCCGCTGCCCCCGGACATTTATGGTTATTCGCTCGTGGCCGACGGCGTGACCCTCGTTGATCCCTCGAACCAATTGATGAAGCCGAATCTGCTGAATACGCAAAGCGCTGTGCATGTGCCCGGCCCTGCCGCGCTGCCCTGGGAGACGAATGATGTTCCGCACGGCGAAATTCACCGTCACTTTTATCATTCAAAAATTGTGGGCGACGATCGTGACTTTTACGTTTACACGCCGCCTGGCTACGAGCCGCATGCGAGACAGGATTATCCGGTGCTGTACCTGCTGCACGGCTTCAGCGATGCGGCGAATGGATGGTCGGAAGTGGGGTTAGCGAATGTAATTCTTGACAACCTGATTGCCCAGGGGAAAGCCAAGCCTATGGTGGTAGTGATGCCCCTTGGATATGGCGATCTGGAAGTCATCAGGCGCGGCTGGGGGTCGTGGGCAGACAAGGAATTGGCGTGGCGGAATCTCTCGAAGTTCACTGACGCTTTAATTGGCGAAGTAATGCCTCAAGTAGAGGAGTTCTACAAAGTCAGAAAAGATCGGGACTCGCGCGCCATTGCGGGGCTTTCCATGGGCGGCTCGGAATCCCTGTTGACTGGGCTCAATCATTTGGATAAGTTCGCCTGGGTCGGAGCCTTCAGCTCTGGCGGACTGGACAATCGCGAATTCGGCGTTGAGTTTCCTCGACTCGACGCAAGCGCAAACAAGCAGCTAAAGTTGCTCTGGATTGCCTGCGGAAAGGACGACGGCTTGATCAAGCTCAATCGCGATTTCAAGTCGTGGCTTAGGGACCAAGGTGTGCAGTACACGGATGTGGAGACTCCGGGCGCGCACACTTGGATGGTTTGGCGGAGGAATTTGGCGACGGTGGCGCCTCTGTTGTTTCGATGAGAAATAGTTGTCACTGGCCAGTGGTTAGTGGCCAGTGAAAACATCTGGCTAGGCGAATATGGTGCACTCAGCATTACAGCAATTGGATTCTGCAACGAAGTCGCCAATTCGTCCCCCGGGAATGTAGCGTGGAGGACTTAGTGGCCCTTTGGGGATGGAAGGGCAGCATAGGCGACATGGGCGATATGATCCTTTTGAGAACGCCAATTGAACTGTGGCTACTTTTTGCAGCTTTTGGCGCACTTGTCGCCGGGGTCTTTGTGGCTAAGATGTTACCGAAAACCAAAGTAGCCCACTACCGGAACACTAACCACTGACCACTAGCCACTAGCCGCTGCCCACTTGTATCATCAAAGAAATGGCCATTGTCCATTCATTTCAGACGAATGATCCGCAGCTCGCGCCGATTTATGAGCAGGTGCTGGCCGGCCAACGCCTCAGTTCAGACGACGCGATGGCCCTATACCGCAGCCCTGACATTCTCGCGGTCGGCTGGTTGGCGAATTATGTGCGCGAACGCCTGCATGGCGATAAGACGTATTTCAACGTAAACCGTCATATCAATCCCACCAATGTCTGTGTGGCCGCTTGCCGCTTGTGCGCTTTTGGACGAAAGAAGGACTCACCCGGCGCTTACACTATGGCGCTCGAAGAAGCTTTTGAGACCGCGGCTTCGGGGTACAGCGAAGCGGTCACCGAATTCCACATCGTGGGAGGACTGCACCCTGACCTGCCATTCCAGTATTTTCTCGATCTCGTCTCCGGCCTGAAGCAGCGCTTTCCGCAAGTGCACCTGAAAGCGTTCACCATGGTCGAGGTTGCGTATCTGGCCAAGCGCGCGAAGCTTTCGATTGCGGAGACCTTGTCCCAACTGAAAGCGGCAGGCGTGGATTCGCTGCCCGGCGGCGGCGCGGAAATTTTTGCAGACCGGGTGCGCCACGTCATTTGCGACCACAAGATTGATGGCGATCAATGGTTGGACACAGCCCGCCTTGCCCACAACCTCGGACTGAAATCCAATGCGACGATGCTTTACGGACACATCGAGAATCATGAGGACCGAGTGGACCACTTGATGAAGTTGCGTGCGTTGCAGGACGAAACCGGCGGTTTCCAGACCTTCATCCCGCTGGCGTTTCATCCTGACAACACCCCGCTTGAACATCTTCCGAAAACAACCGGCATGCTCGATATCAAACAGATCGCGGTCAGCCGTCTGGTTCTCGACAATTTTCCGCACATCAAGGCCTACTGGCAGATGCTGACGCCGAAGATTGCGCAAATCGCATTGCGCTTCGGTGCTGATGATCTCGATGGCACAGTGATAGAAGAGAAGATCTATCACGACGCGGGCGCTACTACTCCGCAAGGCATGCGCCGCCAGGAACTGATGCGACTGATTCGCGAAGCTGGCCGTGAGCCGGTCGAACGCGACACCCTCTATCACCCAGTGCTGCGCAGCGAAACCTCGTTTACAGTTTCGGTTTAGGGCGGTGAGCCAGTGCACCGTCCGAATACCAGAAACACCCTATTGATTTCAGGTACTCTGAATTAGTACATTCGTGAGGTTTAATTCCAGGGAAGCTTTTCTTTCGGAAAGGAATCGAAATGAAAAAGCTACTGCTCCCCCTTGTCTTGCTTTTCCTAGTGACCACTATTTCCTGTGGTTCTTCCACTTCCCAAAACACGCATGCCGTTCAGCTTCGCGTGATGCAGGGCTCTGTGGATATTGGCAGCGTGGACGTGCTTCTCGACAGCCAAGTCATCGCCAGCAATCTTGCCTTCCACGCTGTCGTTCCCACCCCCACAACAAACTATTTGTCGGTGAGGGCAGGAAAAGGTCATTTCCAGGTGTTTCCAGCAGGTGCGACGTCGCCTGTATTCGCGGACTTAACTCAGCCACTGTCCGGCAATAATTTTTACACGGTACTAACCGTAGGCCGGCAGAGCAGCGGCACCTTGTCGACTCTCATTTTGACGGATGACCATTCGGCCCCCGCAGCCGGCCAAGTGAAGTTTCGTCTGGTCCAAGGAGCCAGCAGTATCGGTGCACTGGATGTGTATCTGACAAACCAGCCGACCGACCCCGTTCCGGCAGCCCCGGCGATCTCCGGCTTCTCCTACAAATCTGTAACTTCCTATATCTCCCGTATGGACCGAGTACTCAGATTTGTGTAAACCCCGCAGGGGCCACCCCAGTCAGCATGAATAGCTGTCTCTTCTCTATTTCTATTCAGCTCCCTTTCGCGTCGGTGACGCCGTGGGGAACCACGCTAATGTTTTTCGATCCTCCCACCAGCGGGGGCGGGGTGGGAACTTTTACAAATTCGCTTATTTTTGCGAGTCTGCCCTACTAAGGGGAGAATCGGCGCCAACCGCGTACGGCCCTCAGAAGAACTCAGACATGTCGGTTGCGGTAGCAGCCAATCCCGGATAATCAGTCACGCCGATCAGTTGCATGGTGAGTTTGAGCGTGCTCTGATGCTGATACTTCGTGGTTGATTGATAACCCTGCTTGACTTTCGGGCTGATCAAGATGGTGGCGACCTGCCTATTCGGATTGCTGAGGTCATTAATGTCAGATTCGTCCCAGGTGTAGATCAGCACGGAATTCCCGAACGCACTGCTGCTGATGAGTGGCCCGATATTGGTTTGTATCCAGTTGTCAATGTGCGCCAGCTTTTGCGTGTCCGCGCAGTTTACGCCCCCGCCGGGACAGTCATGGCCGTCGTTTGCGAAATTGGGGACGATCATCGCGTAATCAGGCAGAGTGTTGTTCTGAATGTCAGTGGCGAGCTGGGTGAATGGAACCATGTTGGAGGCCTGCGAACTGCTATTGATCACATCGGAAAAGTAAGCGAAGGGATTGTGGTCCTTCCCATACGGGTACACCGATGGACCCAGGTAACCGATGTTGGGCAGGCTCTCCGCATATATCTTCCAGGTCTTGCCTGCCTTAGTGACTGCCCGGGCCACGTTGTCTGCGGTTACGGTTCCTGTGTACAGGTCGTTAGTTGTGATCAGATTTCCCACAGTAAGCATGAAATAATTCGGCAGGGAATTGAAGCGGTTGGCATAATACTGCGTGGCCAGAGAGTACTTCTGCGCCAGCATGTTGGTGTAGGGCATGGCCCCATTGCCAATCACTTGGTGGTAGGAGTGGTTCTCCTCGACCAGCACAAAGACATGGGCCACTACAGGTATGGTTCCAGAACCCACGACGGTACAGGTAGGACAGGGTGGGTTGGTTGGTGGATCGCTGGCGCCGCCTCCACAACCGGTTTCGATCATCCCCAGACTAAGAGCCAGTAAAAAGCCGAATAATGTTCTGTGAATCAGCCAACCTTTCAGCATGATCGCGTCTTAGACTCACGGTTTGCGGACCTAAGTTGCATGTCGGATTAGTAATTTGGGCAGTTTTTTTACAATCAAGGGGGGCATACAGACCAGCTTTCCTAGTGAGTTGGAAGCCTGTGTAATTTCTCGCTTTTCATCCCGGCTGCCGGGTGTAGAATCGCCCTGGGAAAGCTTCACGGGACCTTCTCCCGGATCCGAGGCAGCCATGAATGTGCACATCAGTTACAAGGTGCAACGAACCCCCGACATTGACAAGGAAATGCAGCACTGGACAGGGAAGATCCAGAAGCGGCTGCAGTTCTTTCGTCCGGAGTTGGTGCACCTGAAGGGCTCGGTGGAACAGAACTCGCCTCGCGAGGGCACGACGGTGTCGCTGAATTTGCGGTTGCCGTCGGGGCAGATGGCCGTGCATGAATCCGCACCCTTGCCCAATGCCGCCATTAAGGCGGCTTTCGATGAACTGCTCGGTCAGATCGGCCGCCACAAGGATTTGCTTCGCAATTCGCACCGCTGGAAAGGACGTCGGGCCGCTAAAGGACGTCCGGCGCCAGAAGTGCCCTTCGAGCAGACTCTGGCTTCAATCCCCCCGCTGACGGCAACCACAGATGACATCCGCTCTTACGTAAACGCGAACTTCCGCAGGCTCAAACTATTTGTAGAGCGGGAACTCTTCTTTCGCGAAGGTTCGGGACAAATCGAGCTAAATTCCCTGAGCTGGGAAGAAGTGGTGGACGAGGCGGTTGCCCGCGCACTCGATGAGAGCATCGAAAAACCGGACCGCATGGGGCTGGAGCCCTGGTTGTACCGGCTGGCGATCCGTGCCATGGATGAGTTTGAAGCGGGCTTGGTAGTAGCCGGCGCCGACGTTGACTTGCAAGGTTTGCGCCGTCGCAGAAGTGAGCGCGCCAGCGACGAGCCGCGACTTCAGTTTCATCAGCCCGATGAGACAATGACCACCGAGAGTGGGATTGCCGATCAGCGGGCTTCGACCCCGGAAGAAATTGCTTATTCCGATGAAATGCTCGCGCTGGTGGAGTTCGCATTGCGGGGCGCCAGCCGCGAAGGTCGTGAGGCATTCATTCTCTATGCGATCGAGGGTTTTTCCGTCGAGGAAATCGGCGCCATTCTTGATCGCAAACCGGAGCAAGTACAGGAATCCATTCAACACGCTCGGGTAAAGCTGCGTCACGCCTTCCCAGCAAACAATCCATTCACGGAAAAATCGTTTAAACAAACAGGCACGAACTAGTTTTGGGGTGTCCATGATTTCTCGCGAAGAGCTACGTCAGCTTGCCTCATTTGAAACCCAGCGTCCAAACGAACTTGCCATCAGTTTCTATTTCGTGCCGGGCAAACCGCCGGACAAGTCGCACCGCGAAGAAGCGATTCTTGCCAAAGACTTGGTGCGCAAGACGATTCAGGAACTGCAGCTGAACGGGCGCGAAAAGGACGCCATTGCTGACCTGGAACGGATTCTGCGCCTGGCTGAGAGCCTTCACGGGAATCAAGCGCGAGCCAAGGCTGTGTTCGCGTGCTCGGGTCGGGGTGTATGGCACGAATATGATCTTCCTCCGGTGTCTTCGCCTACTAAGTTGTTTGTGAACCGGCGGTTCCAGCTGAAACCGCTTGCCGCCGTATTTTCCGAGTACCCGCGCACCTGGGTCGCGTTGGTGGACCGGCAGAGCGCGCGCTTTCTCGAAATGCAATTCGAAAACCTGAAAGAACAGGGTAGTGTGGCCAACCCGTTGCCGCGACACGGCCGCAGCGACGGCTATGCTGGGTACGATGGCGGCCATGCGCAGCGTCACTCAGAGGATGAAGTGCGCCGCCATTTTCGCAGCGTTGGCGAGTTTCTCAAGAATGCGGCGGAACGGAAACAGTTCGAAGCGCTGGTGATCGGTTGTCAGGAGGTGAACTGGCCTGACTTTGAGAGCCAGCTTCATCCCTATGTTCGCCATAAACTTCTCGGGCGCTTCGCTGCAGATCTGGGCGGCCTCACAGACGACAAGATCAAAGAAGAAACGACTCGTGTTCTACGCGACTCTCTGCACCAGCATCATCAGACATTGGTTCGCGACGTGTTAGACGGAGCCAGAAGTAACGGCCGAGGGGTGACTGGATTGCGAAGAGTGTTGCGGGCCACGGAACTCGGCGAAGTGGAGTGCATCATTATGACTGATGACTACTCTGCCCGCGCCGTCGAGTGCACGAATTGCCGTCATCTGGACTCGCATCTGGTGCATTACTGCCCGGCATGCGGACGCGTTACGCGCAACCTGGATGACGTCAGCGAAGCTCTGGTTCCCACGGCGGTAAAGAACAACATCGGCCTGGTGATTGTGCCCCGCGACGAAACCCTGGACCGCATCGGCAACATCGCGGCGCTGCTCCGCTTCCGCGCCGACCGCAACACTAATCAATTATTGGCCGCTTCCTGAGAACCGCGAAGTTGGAGATATTAAAACCCACGGTGGTAACTCGCGCCGTGCTCAAAAAAGGCAATGTCATCCCGAGTCCGACCGCTGAGGGCGGAAGGAGGGACATCACGTCCCCGGCCGCTGCCGATGCAATCTGGGTAAACTCCTGATACCTCCTGTCTAGTGATATAACTTTCCTTTTGCCGTAGCGCGTTCGCAACGAAAGGCACACCAATGACGATCTCGCGCCGTGATTTCCTCGGGTCAACCATAGCTGGAGCAGTTTCGCTTGGACTCAAGACTGACTCCGCGCAACCCGCTCCCGAATCGCTGAAACAAGAATCTAAAAAGGCCGCCAAACTTCCCGTCATCATTTGTTCCGAGTACAGCTACGACTACATCGACGAAGGCTACAGACTTCTTTCCAGCGGCACCGACACGCTCGACGCGGCTTTACAAGTCATAAAAGGTCCCGAAGACGACCCCAACGCTCAGAATGTTGGACTTGGTGGCCGCCCGAACGAAGAAGGTGTGGTTGAGCTCGATGCCTGTTGCATGCATGGGCCAACCCGCACCGCTGGCGCGGTCGCCGGAGTTCGCAACATCAAGAATGTCTCGCTGCTATCCAATGCGGTTCGCATCCATACGGGGCACGTAATGCTAGTGGGGGAGGGCGCGGAGAGGTTCGCCGTCGCCCAGGGATTCCCCCGCGAAAACCTTCTTACTGAGAAATCGAGAAGAGACTGGCTTTTGTGGAAAGAAACCCATTCCGACTGGTGGGGCCCGGGCATTGCCAGTCCCGAATGGCGGAAACGTTTTCGCGCGCCGGCCCATGCTGACGAATGGGAATTTCGCTTTCGCCGCATGGAGGAAATCGCTGCCGGAATCGGCATCCCACCCGAAGATCGAATGGAATCGATCCGCAGCGTCATCCATCCACCGACCGGCACCACGCATTGTTCCGCGCTCAATGAAAAAGGCGAAATCTCCGGCTGCACGACAACGAGTGGTCTCGCCTGGAAAATCCCCGGTCGTATCGGCGACTCGCCGATCATTGGCGCGGGGTGTTATACCGATCAGGACGTCGGCTCCGCTGGCGCGATCGGTAACGGCGAAGAAAACATTAAAGTCGTGGGCGGTCATACTATCGTCGAAAACATGCGTCGCGGTATGACTCCGCTTGAAGCGGGCATGGACGCACTAAAGCGAATCGTCCGTAATTACAATGGCGAGCGCGAACGATTGCAGTTCATGGATATGGTTTATTACATTCTGCGCAAAGACGGCGCTTACGCGGGAGTTTCACTATGGGAAGGGTATCAACCCGGCAAGCCTCATCAGATTGCCGTGCACGATGGAACTAAGCGGCTGGAAAAAACGGTGAATCTGTTTTCGGGAGCTTCGCAGGATTGGCCGCCGCTGATGAAGAGCTGACCTTTTCTCAGTGGAAGATGGACAAGTTCGCCATAGACGCTCTACGCGAACCTGACTTTCACATCCGCCTTCTTGGCCAGATGAATGCTCTCAATAAACCGAACTTTGCCGGTCATTAAGGTGAGCACGATGGACGACGTCCGCGTGCCTTCGCCGAAGAAGCGTACGCCCTTGAGCAGCGCGCCGTCGGTTACGCCGGTGGCCGCGAAGATTAGCTGATTTCCCGGGGCCAGGTCTTCCGCGCGATAGATTCTGTTTTTGTCGCGAATGCCCATACGCGCGATGCGCTCTTCAAGTTCCGGCTTGTTGATGACGAGCCGGCCGAGCATGTATCCGTTCAGGCATCGGATCGCTGCCGCGGTAATTACGCCTTCAGGCGCGCCGCCTGAGCCCATAACCGCATGCACGCCTGTGCCGATTACGGCAGCCGCAATTCCGGCAGAGAGATCGCCATCACTGATAAGGCGGATGCGCGCTCCCGCTGTGCGAATGTCAGCAATCAATTGTTCGTGACGGGGCCGGTCGAGCACGACTACAACTAGATCTTGAACGCTGCGCTCCATACGCTTGGCAATTTCTTTCAAATTCTCGGCGACCGGAGCCTCGAGGTCCACGGCGCCCTTACACGATGGCCCGACGACAATTTTTTCCATATAGCAGTCGGGCGCGTGCAAGAGCCCGCCGGCTTCTGACGCGGCCAGCACGGTGATGGATCCCGGGCCTCCCGTGGCGCAAAGGTTGGTGCCCTCGAGCGGATCGACCGCGATATCAACTTCGGGGACCTCCATGCCATCGCGAAATTCGGCGCCAACGCGCTCGCCGATATAGAGCATCGGTGCTTTATCGCGCTCGCCCTCGCCAATGACGATGGTGCCGCGCATGGGGATGGAGTCCATGGTGCCGCGCATAGATTCAGTCGCGACCTTGTCGGACAGTTCGCGCTCGCCGCGGCCCATGGTGCGCGCTGAAGCGATAGCGGCGTTCTCCACTACGCGGATGAACTTAGGCGCGAGATCGCTCTCAATGTTTTCGCCAAAACTGCGCGCCTTGATTTCAACTCTGGTGTCGGTTGCCATGGCGTCCTCCGCGACTACAGCGCGACGACTATAGCGCGAATAGATGCGTCGGCGGAAGACGGGATGGCCGACTGATCGGTCGGGCAATCTTGCTTGAATACGGTTACTCCATGTGATGGCGCTTACTTGGCTCAGGCGACGGCTACCAAACACAAGGTTTCTCGACTGCGCGGATCGTTTCATGATCCGCTTCGCTCGAAATGACAGAGTGAAGGAGAGGTTCGCAAACCCCGAAGGAGCTGCGAATCTGTGCGGATGATAAAATCTTCTTACCACCCGCGCATGTGGGGCTGTAGCTCAGCTGGGAGAGCGCATCGTTCGCAACGATGAGGTCGTCGGTTCGATCCCGACCAGCTCCACCAATCTCGCAGGTCCTTCGGCTTCGCTCAGGATTTCGCCAGCGGACTCCCGCTCGTCTTCGATGAAGACGAGCTCACGCGCTAAACGCCTCAAGTTCGATCCCGACCAGCTCCACCAATCTCGGAGATAATCGCCTTCACCTTCAAATTCTCTACTGATTTTCGCTGGTTCGACTACACTGTTGCATTCAAAAGCGGCGTGGGAGGACACATGAAGGAGAGAGGACTATCAGGACTCATTCTCAAGGCCTCAGTAGTCATTACGCTTTTCATTCCACTCTTAGCAAGTCACGCAACTTATGCCCAGAGCGCACCTCCGATCCTTCTGGGAACGGCGTGGTATCCGGAGCAGTGGCCTGAGTCGCGCTGGGAAGCCGATCTCACGCTGATGCAGCAGGCAGGCATCCACATGGTGCGCGTAGCGGAATTTGCCTGGAGCCGCATGGAGCCCGCCGAGGGCCAGTACGATCTGGATTGGCTCGACCGTGCCATCACCGCCGCAGGCAAACATGGAATCTACACAGTCGTGGGCACGCCATCGGCCGCTCCGCCGGCATGGCTTACGCAAAAGTATCCTGAGACGCTGCGAATTGACGAAGAAGGCCATCGCGCCGAGCACGGCAACCGGCAGCACTTTGATTTTGCGAATGCCAAGTATCGCGAGCTTGCCCGCAAAATGGCCGAGCAGATGGCGAAGCGCTTTGGGCACAATCCTTATGTGCTTGGGTGGCAGATTGACAACGAATACGCGAACGAATCTTTCAACCCGGATACACACGAGCAGTTTCACGAGTGGCTCAAGGCGCGGTATGGAACGTTGGACAATCTGAACGCGCGCTGGACCACGGCCTACTGGAGTCAGACATATTCAGACTGGAGCCAGATTCCGATTGAGACGCGATACGGGAATCCAGGCCTGCTGCTGAGTTGGAAGCGTTTTGTTAGCGACACTTGGCGCAGCTATCAGAAGAATCAGCTCGACGTGATTCGCGCCAACTGCGATCCGAAGCAATTCATCACCACAAACACCATGGGATGGTTCGATGGATATGACCACTACACCGTCGAGCAGGATCTCGACATCGCCGCGTGGGATGATTACGTGGGTCACGGACACCTTGACCCTGCTGGCAACGGCGCGGCGCACGACCTTACTCGCGGCTTCAAGCGCAAGAATTTTTGGGTAATGGAGACACAGCCCGGTTTTGTGAATTGGCATTCCGTCAACAACTCTCTAGATAAGGGCGAGGTGCGCGCTATGGCATGGCACGCAGTCGGACACGGCGCAGATGCCGTGAGCTACTGGCAGTGGCGGAGTGCGTTGAACGGTCAGGAGCAATATCACGGAACGTTGCTGGGCGCGGACGGGAATCCGGTTCCGCTGTATAGCGAGGTCCAGCAGATCGGTCGAGAATTTGAGAAGGCTGGACCTGCGCTGGCGGGCACGTCGGTGAAGTCGGAAGTTGCGATTCTTCATTCTTACGACAGCCGCTGGGCGATTAACTGGCAGCGGCACAACCACGATTATGACCCGGTGAAAGAAATTGTCAGCTACTACGCGCCGCTGCGGGCGATTGCGCAATCCATTGATGTGATCGCGCCGACCGCGCCACTTGCCCAGTACAAGCTGGTGGTTGCGCCGGGGCTGAATGTGCTCTCTGATGCGGCGGCAAAGAATCTGATGGATTATGTTCGCGGCGGCGGACACCTGGTGCTCGGCCAGCGATCGGCGATGAAGGATGACGACAATGCATTGCAGAAGGAGCGGCAGCCAGGGCCGCTCGCGGAGCTTCTAGGTGGCAGGGTGGAACAGTATTACGCACTGGACAACCCGGTTCCATTAGAAGGGAAGTGGGGAACGTCGCACAGCAAGCTATGGGCAGAGCTGCTTAGCACGCAAGCCAAAGACGTCGAAGTGCTCGAGCGCTATGGTGCAAGCAACGGCTGGCTTGACGGCCAGCCCGCAGCCATTACGCGGCAGGTTGGCAAGGGGCGAATCACTTATATCGGAGCGTGGCTGGACGATGACGCGATGAAGTCGGCTGCGAAATGGATGACCGACATCAGCGGTGTAAAACCTGCGCTCGGACCAGTTCCCGATGGAGTGGAAGTGTATCCGCGATATGGCGGCACACACGCGGTTTACATTCTCGTAAACCTATCGAAGGCGGAGCAGACAACTTCTCTTCCCTCGCCGATGCGGGATGTGCTGGGGGGAGGAACGAAGAATTCTGTGACCCTGCCGGTGTATGGTGTGACAGTGGTGGAGAAGAAGCGATAAGTTTTTCCTTCGTGTACCTTCGTGTCCTTCGTGGTTATTGCGCTTAGGTTTGCGAGGGCAAAACCACTAACCACGAAGGACACGAAGGTACACGAAGGAAAACAAATGAAATCCACATTAACCGTGTTACTAGCCCTGATTCTTCTGCGGGGCTGCGCGCATATGGGCGGATTTCATGATCATCCTCCTCCTCCTCCGCTCGGCTACCGTCCTGGATGGAACCTCTCCTGGAGTGACGAATTCAATCAGAAGGACGGCACTCTGCCCGATCCCGCAAAGTGGAAGCCTGAGACTGGCGGAAACGGCTGGGGCAACAAAGAACTGGAGTACTACACGGCTCGTAGGCAAAACTTACATGTTCATCACGGCAAACTCGAGATGATCGCCTTGAAAGAGCACTACAGGGGAGCTGACGGTGTGACTCGCGAGTACACTTCCGCGCGCCTGAATACGCTCGGCAAGTTCGATCAGGCCTACGGTCGCTTCGAAGCGAGGATCAAGATTCCTTATGGGCAGGGAATCTGGCCGGCGTTCTGGATGCTCGGCAATGATAGCGAGACTACCGGCTGGCCGAGTTGCGGCGAAATCGACATCATGGAAAACATTGGCCGCGAACCTGCAATCGTACACGGCACAATTCACGGGCCAGGACACTCAGGGGCCAAGGGAATCGGCGCGCCTTACTCGCTCGCGAGCGGGCGTTTCGCTGATGACTATCATGTCTTCGCCGCGGAGTGGGAGCCGCAGCAGATTCGCTTCTTTGTTGATGATCACCTTTACGCTACTCGGACTCCCACTGATCTTCCCCCAGGAACGAAGTGGGTGTACGACCATCCCTTTTATGTGCTTCTCGATTTGGCGGTCGGAGGCGAGTGGCCGGGCAATCCGGACGAAACCAGCAGCTTCCCTCAAACCATGCTGGTGGATTACGTGCGCGTGTACAAGAAGAATTGAATCATTGAAAACCAAAAGCAGGCCACGGATCTACACGGATTCTCATGGATATAAATTTTTTTGTGAACACAGAACATCCGCGAAAATCCGCGAAAATCCTCGCATAGTGGATCTCAATGATTCAATCCCCGGATGGTCCGATGATTCAACTGTTCAATGGTTCTCCGGAGGAATGGTTCTCCGATTGCCCTCAAAGCATTCGTGGACGAACGGCTCGGTGAAACGCCGAACTACGTCTGCGGGAATTTTGTCTTCTTTCAATTCTTCGAATTTAAAATTAATCGTTCCCAGAGGCTCGCCGGCTGGGTTCACAGTTGCCACAAGATATCCATACACATTGGTTTTGGCGGCCTTGGCGTCGGCTGCGTCCGGCGGCAGAGGATAGCGCTCCGCTCCGGCGGTGCCAACGATCCATCCCGGCAGCACGCCGCCGTTTGACTTCCAGTACAGCGTATTAAAGATTCCGTCCATAAAGAAATGTGAGTGGCTGGCGAGCACGTACACAATTTTGTGTGCGTCGTTTTGCATCTTCAGTAACCTTGCATATACTCGCCGCCCGGTCTGTTCGCCGCTTGGATATTCATTCATGCTGTGATTGGAAGAAATGCTCTCCGGCAGCGCCTCATGCATTCCCACCACAATCGTGTGGATAGCGCTGTCTTTGCGGTCGCGGTTGAGCACGCCCTCGATCCACTTCATTTGCGGCGCATCGAACTGATCTTGAGAGGCGTTGTCCAGATAGATGAAGTCAATGCCATCGCGCATCCAGTGATAATAGGTCTTCGGTTCAATCGCTTTTGCGTTGTCCTTCAGCCGTTGTTCTTTCAGGTCTGGACGATCCAGGTATTCGCAAAATTGCTGCACAAAGGCCGCTCTGGTTTTGGGCAGGTTGACTTCGTGGTTTCCGATTCCCAAGTAAAAAGGAGTGTCGCCCCACGGCTTGATCTGGTTTTCGACGAAATCATCCCACGCGTGTTTCTCGTAGTCAGCGAGATCGGTAGGTTTATCCTCCATGGTCCTTTCTTGCAGGAAGTCCTGGTCGGGAGCAGAAATCTTGCGCAGGTCTCCCAGATGCCAGTAGAAGGCGACATCATGTTTGTGAGCGTCGGCGGCGATCGCAGGCATGACGACGTCGCCGCAGTTGCGTGAATCGCCGGACACAGCGAAATACCAGGTTCCAGGAGAGGTATTGGAATCGGCCGCAAACGCCGTTCTAAGAATGAAGGTGGTAAGAAGTATTGTGAGTGTGAGCGTCGCATTGCGCATGCAGAGAGCGTCCTTCTGGCCAGATCAAATTCTTCATTGTTTAATAATCCGATGATTCGATTCTTCAAGGAAATACTTAGCGTCGGCTGGTTGACCGCAGACATCTAAGCGGGGGAAGTACTCGCAAACCGACCACATCCAACTCAACTCCAGACTCACAGAGAGGAGACTCAGATGCCGTTTGTTACTGTCGGTAAAGAAAACTCGGGCAACATTGAACTCTATTATGAGGACCACGGTTCGGGCAAGCCGATCGTGCTTATCCACGGGTATCCACTCAACGGTGCTTCCTGGGAGAAGCAGGTACCAGTTCTTCTGGAAGCTGGTTACCGTGTCATCACCTATGACCGCAGAGGCTTTGGCAAGTCCAGCCAGCCGATAGCGGGGTACAACTACAACGCCTTCGCCGAAGACCTGCATAAACTTGTAACCCATCTCGAACTGCGGGATGTTACGCTGGCCGGTTTTTCGATGGGCGGCGGCGAAGTTGCGCGCTATCTGGGAAAATATGGATCGAAGGGCGTGAGCAAGGCGGTAATCATCTCTGGAGTTCCACCGTTCCTGCTGAAGACGCCGGATAATCCCGAAGGCGTGGACGGTAGTGTATTCGAGGGGATACAGAAGGCGGTTGCCGCGGACCGCTATGCGTTCTTCACAGAATTTTTCAAGAATTTTTACAATACTGACCTCTTGCTGGGCAAGCGTGTCAGTGAAGAAGTTGTTCGCTCCAGTTGGAACGTCGCCGCTGGTTCCTCTGCCACCGCCAGTCTTGCTTGTGTGCCAACCTGGCATGAGGATTTCCGTAGTGACCTGAGCCGCATCGATGTGCCCACGCTTGTCGTTCACGGCGATGCGGACCGGATTCTGCCGATCACCGCTACGGGGCTCCGAACGGCCAAGCTGATCAAAGGCGCCCGATTGTTGGTGGTGAAGGATGGACCGCACTGCATCACCTGGACGCATGCAGAGCAAGTGAACTCTGAGCTGATGAGCTTTCTGGGGAAAGCTGGCGCCCAGCGCACAATCTCGACGTCTCGGGGCGAAGCAGTCGCGTAAACCTACGCACTCGTCGCGCTATGAAGGGTGCCGTATTACACGGCACCCTTAGGTTCCCCCAGATTATAAGTCTTGGCGGGATCAGTTTCCTCCTCAGATTGCGTGGGGCACAGCGGCTCTTCTTTCGCGCCGGAAACAAACTCGAAAACACAAATCGAGTACGAGTGGTCAAAGCCTGATCGCATGGTTGGCCCATCAGAACTGGCGGTGCAGGCTGTGTGCGCCATCGAACGGTCCAGAGTTCCCGAGCGCACCGACGAAAGCCAGTGCTCTCAGCGATACTCGTAAGTGCCACTCGTTCCCGGGCGTCGCTGATTTGTGGCCAGACCGGCTGCGGTTCCATGCCAGGATAATTTTAATTACCTCATGGGATTTTGATGAGAATTGCAAGCCATATCGCTCAGAAAGCCGAAGAAGATAGAGCCACAGTCAGGCTGAATGTGTTTTCGACTTCCCGAGCGGTGGTGCAGAGTTGGAAGGAAATCGCTTCTGAGTTAAGTCGCGGGGTTCGCACAGTGCAACGCTGGGAACGAACTCTGCAACTTCCGGTTCGCAGGCTCGGCACTAGTTCTCGTTCGCCGGTGTACGCCTTCAGAGATGAATTGCATCTGTGGCTGGCGAATGCTGCCGAGCGCATCACTCGCCCAACAGTAGTGAATTCTTTTGCCGTGACCGCGGGGGCTGGGGGCTCCGGCATCGGCCAGGGGCGTCTCCGCCGGAGGGCGTTAGGAAATCCGTCGCGTGTCAGGGTTGCGGTGCAGAGAAAATGCAATGAGCGGATTTCCCAATCCATCAAAGAGCTCTTCGAGCACCGATGTTCGGCGCAGAAACAATGCCGGAATTGTGAGTCCCCTATGCAATTCCTAGATGGCAACTTCGGGTTCCGCGGCCTTGGGTCGAAATGGAGCGTAACGGTTCCATTCTGTCCGGCGTGTGACATGGAAGTGTTGCGGTACTTGCGTTCGTATCAGATCATCCACTGACCCGCTCGCACCCTTCTCCCCGGCAAAGTTACAACTCATCGACTTGCCTGCTAGCATCGAAGACAAGAATGATTCGCAGAGTCCTGCAATGATTCGCAGAGTCCTGCTGGCTCTCAGCATACTGTGTGCAAGGCCGGATGCGTACGCGCAGGAGTCGCCGACGCAGAACGCCAATGTGCTCACTGAAATGCGCAATGTGATGTACCACTTCACAGATTCGATTTCAGTGCACATTGTTCATTTGGAGGGCGAGCTGGTTCCGATAGGGAAGCCGGGCATACCGGTGTTCGATGACGCGAACTCCTTCAGCCTTGCTATCCGCTCGGCGGAAATTTCAATAACTACGGATGACCTTTCGAATGCTCTGAACCAGTACGCGTTCGCGGCAACTGACGCTCCGATCAAAGGAATCCGGGTTTCGACGCACGGTCAAAAACTAAGGATTCAAGGCCGCGTGCACTCAAAGGGCGATCTCCCCTTCGAGAGTGAAGGCTCGCTTATGGCAACGCCCGAAGGAGAGATTCGACTCCGTACCGAAAAAGTGAAAGCGGCGCACGTTTCCGTTAAGGGTTTGATGGACCTGCTCGGTGAGACCGTGGCGAAGCTAATTGACACCAGAAAAGTTCGCGGTGTTCGCATCGAAGGAGACGATCTAATCCTTAATCCCGCGGAGATTTTTCCACCTCCGCATATCCAGGGAAAGTTGAGGGCAATCGTTATTCGCGGAAATGAGATTGTGCAGGAGTACGGAAGTTCGCCAGCGCCTTCTTTGAAGATTACCGGGAATTATATGGCTTATCGCGGCGCGCAGCTTCGGTTCGGGAAGCTGACCATGAACGACACAGATCTGATCTTGATCGATCTGAATCCTGAGGACCCATTCGACTTTTATCTGGAGCACTACAAGGATCAGCTTTTGGCGGGATATACGAAGACACTGCCGAGTTTTGGTCTGCGCTCGTATTTTCGTGATTACAACAAGCTCGCGCCGAAGCAGAAGAGCAGAACGCCGCAACCTGGCCCCCAGCGGCTAAAGCCGGGTTGATGTTGTGGCGCTTGGCGGCACGGCTTGAAGCCGTGCCCTTTCAAAACATCTTCGCGGTGGAGTTTTGTCGGCAGCCTGTGGCGGCCGTGCCGTTTCAAATCAGATTCAGCATCCAGTTGTCTCAATGCGCGCCTCACGTATTGACCTATGCCACCGTCTGAGCTGCGGACTTATCGGCTTGGGTCCTGCGCAATTGGGCTACAACCAGCCGAATCTCCTCAAAGGTCACGTTCTCGGGCAGAGCATCTTTCAGTGGACGAAGACGCTCCATGCCAAGCCGGGCGCACGCTTCCTCAATTTTTGCGCGCTTGTTCTCATCCAACCAATCGGGCTGAAATTCCAGCCGGCCCTGTTCAATCAAATCAGCGACCATGCTCGTGACCGAAGCCAGCTGCCTGTCCCTGAGCTTGGCGATCTCCTGCAAGCTTTTGCCTTGAGCGAGCAGACGGATCGTTTCCTCGGCAGGGCGTGACATTTTCTCTTTTTCAGGCCGGATGCTCGCGCGCGCACCGCTACGAAATCGCTTCAGTGCCTCAATGATTTTCAGGCCGTACATTTCAGCTTTCTTAACCCCGAAGCCCGAGACGCTCAGCAACTCGGGAATTGTATTTGGCTGTTTGCGGCAGAGTTCGTCGAGGGAAGTGTCATGCATCACGACGAAAGCTGGAATGTCGTGTTCCTTGGAGATGCCGCGGCGCCATTCGCGCAAGTATTCGCGAAGGTCGGGATCGACTTCCCCTTCAGAAACGCTCACAGGATCCGATCTCTTGTAGCCCCGGACGCCCTCGTCCGCGGTGGGACGGGTGAGGGCACCCGCCCCTACCCGGACCGTACTCAGATCAACCGGTGCCAGCGATTCTGGCATCCCGCTACAGACGTCGCAGCTGTCACACGATGTCCACTTGGGGGTCTCGCCGAAATGTAGGCAGACCTGGCGATGCCTACAGCCGCGCGATTCCGCGAAATCCACGATCTGGTGATAGCGCTGCCAAGCGCGGTCTCTCTCCGCGGCATCGGTAATTTGATTGATGAAATATGCCAGCAGCGCGGTATCACGCTTTTGCCAGAGCAGCATGCAATCGGCGGTTGCACCATCGCGTCCCGCCCGTCCCGCCTCCTGGTAATACTGTTCGACTGACTTCGGTAAAGAAAGATGGATCACCGCGCGGACGGCGGCCTTGTTGATTCCCAGTCCAAACGCAATCGTTCCAACCAGGACACGAACTTCGTCCGACATCCACCGCTCCTGGTTCTGCCGACGCGTGGCCGCGTCCATCTTGCCGTGATAAGCAACCGCGGGAATTCCCTCCTCGACGAGAAAATCTACAACTTCCTCAACCCGCCGGATAGTGGGCGCATAAACGATGACGCTGCTTTCTGGATAATTTCCCAGCACCCGCGCCAGCAACGCATTCTGCTCGTATCCCGTGCACTGGCGAACTAAGTAGCGCAGATTTCGCCGGTGAAAGCTGGCAATGTATTTGTGAGGACTCGAAAGCTGCAACTGCTGCAAAATGTCGTGGCGCACTCGTCGCGTTGCACTGGCAGTAAATGCAGCCAGCGGGAGATCGGGAAAATGCGCGCGCAACCGGCTAAGCTGGCGATATTCAGGGCGAAACTCGTGCCCCCACTCGGAGATGCAATGCGCCTCATCAATCGCAAAAAACGAAATGGGCACGCCGCGCAGCCAGGCAATCGTATCTTCGCGCGCTAACCGCTCGGGCGAAAGATACAGCAGCCGGTACTCACCTGAGCGCGCCTTTGTCATGATGCGGGATTGCTCGCCGGAATCGAGTGAACTGTTCAGCACGGCGGCAGGGATCTCCATCTGCGCTAGTTGCGCAGACTGGTCCTGCATCAAGGCAATCAGCGGAGAAATTACGATCGCGGTCTTGCCGAGCACAAGGGCGGGAAGCTGGTAGCAGAGCGACTTGCCACCGCCAGTGGGCATCACAACGCAGGTATCGTGCCCGCCCAGCAAACTCCGCACGATCTGCTCCTGCAACGGACGAAACGAACTGTAGCCCCAATATTGTTGCAAGGTGGGGAGGAGATCGGGCGGAGGCATGGGGTAAGTATAGAGGGTGGGGGATTGAACTTAGATCAATAAGAGAGTCTCATCCCGAATTGGGAGGCGGACCTACTATCCGGGAGCAAGATATTACATCCGTAAGAGATCTCGCATAGACATAGGCGCATCTTGTGGAACTCATCCAATTCAAAAAAAGCGATGTCATTCCGAATTCCCCCGAGCTTGCGAGGCGGGTGAGGGACCTGCTGTCTGGCGGGGAAAGCAGGTTCCTGGGCGCCTTGGAATGACAAAGCTTGTTAATAAACAAAATCTTCGTGACCTCTCTCCGACGGGAGTCGTTCGTCTAAGATTTACTTCCATGCACAAACGGATCGGTTTATTGTTCGCTGCGCTGGCTGTCTTAGCAGATCCGTCGCTCGTGAGTGGCCAGCCTTCGAATGCTCGGAGCGCGCTCTGGACCGCGCAATGGATTACCAGCCCGAGCACGCCTCAACGCGATGAAGTCGTACTGCACTTCCGCAAGGCAATTGAGCTTACTCAACCGCCTCAGCAATTCCTTGTGAACGTCAGCGCCGACAATCAACTCGTCTTCTACGTGAATCAGCAACGCGTGGGCAGCGGGCCTAGCCGCAGCGATCTTGTGCATTGGAGATATGAAACTTTCGACATCGCGCCACTGCTGCATGCAGGAAGAAACGTACTGGCGGCGACGGTCTGGAATTTCGGCACACACGCCGCCATTGCACAGATCAGCGACCGGGTTGGATTTCTTCTG
>WNGL01008195.1_pt1 | contig 23306 bp, 19 predicted proteins | sample 5400591 | NCBI WGS metagenome assembly WNGL01 (sample SAMN13153377, study PRJNA577476) | soil metagenome | isolation source: 80 cm soil or saprolite under Garry oak tree replicate 1 | place: USA:California | collected 2016-06-15 | reverse complement strand
ATTCGTGCGGATCAGGCGCTCCATTGTCTCGATGGCCTCTTCGGTGCGGCCGAGCTCGTCGTACGCCCGCGCCATCTGATAGAGGACCTGGTCGCTGTTCTTGTAACTGGGGTACTCGGTGAGCAGCCGATTGTAGAGAGCGATCGCCTCGAGTGGACCGTCGGGATCTGTACCAGCGCGCACCGCGTCCGCCGGCGAGGCGTCGGCGTTGCCGCCCGCCAGAATTCCGGTCTCCGCTGTCGTGCGCCGCTCGAAATCCTGATCGGATTCCCCCAATCCGGCGCTGGCAGCCGCCGCCGGATTTGGACTGCCGGCCCGGGAGCCCGCGAGTACCAAGGCGGGTTTCGGGGCGGCCATTTCCCGCGGCTTGGTGTTGCCCGCTCGTATCCCGAACTGTTTCTCGAGTTGCAGGTCCGCGAGGCGCCGCATCGCCTCCGGAGTCATCGTGGTCTCCGGTGTCTCCTCGAGGAAGCGCCGGTATTGCTGCATGGCCTGATCGAGGCCCTGTTCGACCTTCGCCTCCGCCACGTCCGGTTGCACGTGCCGCAGCTCTGCCAGCGTCCCCGTCGTCCCCAACGGCTTGTTGGGACGCGCGGCGCAGCCGACCATGAAAACCGGCGCGATCACCATCGGAATGGCGAGGCGACGCATCAATGTCCCTCACCGCCGGACTGGGCGCGAGCGGCTCGATCGTAGCTATCGGCGACGCCGAAGCGCGCCTCGGTCTGCTGGGCCACCAGGCGTTCCCGGCGGGCCTCGAGCTGGTTGATGGCGACGGTCTCGATCATGTGTCCCTGCCGGGCTATCAACATGTCGACACGCTGCAATCCGTCGCCGACGCGCTCGCGGAGCCGTGCAATCTGGACATCGTATCCGACGTAGCTGTGCGTCGCCGCCTGCCTCGTCCTAACGAAGGCGTCATACTGCCGAGTGAGAGCGTCGACAGGTGTATTCAGTTCGTTCAGGTGTACATGTGCCGCGGTCAGCCGCTCGTTGTACTCGGTTTCCAGCCGCCATGTGAGCGCGCCGCGCAGGCGAGCCGCGCGTTGCCGAAGCGCGAGCGATTCGGGGTCGTCAGAGTCGCCGAGCCGTTTCTCGATGAGTGCGATGCGCTCGCCGGCGATCTGCTCCTCCGCGGTCGCCAGATAATCCGGCCGCGGCGCGGTCAGAATGGCCTGCAGACGTTCGGCAAGGTGCTTGCGCTGCTCGAGGCGCAGGCGCATCTGCGAATCCAACTCCTGGAACTGCGCGTCGACCTCCGGCAGTAGCGGCTCGTAGTTCTGTCCGCGTAGTCGGACGATATCGTCGAAAGCATCGAGGCTGGTCTTCCAGGCAATAAGCCTCGACCGCAGGTCCTCGAGGTCGAGGTAGTTCTGCAATGCGGTTTGGAAGTCGTGAGATGCCATCAACTCCATCAGGTAGTAAGTTTCCGGCGAGCCGGGCAGGCTGCGCAGGCGGATGATCCAGGCTTCGTCCTCCCGGCTCTCCTCGCGGATCACCGCATTGAGAAACCGCCCCTCCCTGATGCTGCTGATCGATGCGTCGACTCTCTCCATCTGCTTGCTGAACATCTCGAGCGCGTGCCCGTACAGGAGCGCGGCGCGGCCGTGTAGGTTCAAACTTGCGTACGCATGCGGTACGGCAAGAATGACTTCCTGAACCGCGGCATCCGTCGGCTCACGATCCACCAGAATGTTCCACGGCACGAGCGCGCGGTCATACTGCCGGGCCGAGGCCTCCGCCCAGCCTGCCCGCAGCAGAGCCTGGTTCGAGAACGGTCCCTCGAGATGGACGCGGTCCAGTGACTGTTTGGCCCGCTCAAAATTGCCCAGTTCGAACAGGATGGTGCCGAGCACCAGGTTCGACTTGTCGCGGATCGCGAGACCCACGGGATCACCGGCCGGCAGCTGCCCGGCCTTGTCCAGTTGCTCGATCGCTTCGTGTGGTCGACCGTCCTGCAACAGCGCGATGCCAAGGTTGTAGGCAACAAACCCGGCCAAGCGCTCATTGCTCTTTAGCTGCGCGAGCACCTTAACAGCCTCGCTGGGCTGGCCTGTCGCCATATAGACATTCGCCCGCAGGAACTCGACGTCGCCCCGGATCTCCTCGGGCACCTTACCTTTGATCCGCGCTAGCGCCTGCAGTGCATCATCGAGCTGATCCTTCTGGAAGTGGATGCGGGCGAGCCTGAACGCGGCCTCGTTTCGTACCGCCTCATCGACGGCGCCTTCGAGCACCGCCTTGATGGCGCGCCCTGCGCGTTGGTGCATGCGATAGTCGAGCTCAAAGTCGCCGACAGAGAATTCGGCGTCGTTGATGTGATAGTGAAGCGTATCGAGTTCGGGTTCGTCCAGAACGTGGTACTGGGCGAGCTCGGTGTCGAGCCGTTGGAGTGCATCGAAATACTGTCCTTGATAGGCGTGATAGAGCGCCTCGCCAAAATAGAGGTCCCTCAAGTCGCCGCCCGTGGCCGGATGGGCGGTAAGTGCCAGGGCCAGGCCGAGTCCGATGAGTTGGCGAGTCGCTCGCATCGATTACCATTCCCCAAGCGCGATGGGAATGTTGCTGGAGCGCGGTCCGGCCAGAGTCAGTCCCACCAGCTTTGGCTTCACTTCCTTGCGGAAAGTAAACTCTCCCGTGCGGCTGAAGTCCGCGCCGCCCTCAAGCTTGCCGTCGACAAGCACGTCCAGCTTGTGATCCCCGGTCGGCACATTGCCGACGTAGATCCGTTGCACCCCGCCCTTGCGCAGGGCCTGGAGCTCTTTGGCGCTGTAGATGTAGTGCGCAACGAGTTGGCCGTCGATCTGGAGCCGCACGGCGTCGAGGCGCATCGTGTCGCCCTTGGCGAGCGCGACGAAGATCGCGACCTGTGTCCCTGACGGGTACAGCAGTTTCTCCTCCAGCTGGCTCATCTCTGCCGACATGCGGAGGGCGTCTGACTTGATCTCCTGGATCTGTTCGTCAAGGCCCCTCATCTGCCGTTGGTCGGACGTGATTTCTTCTTGGGAAGGCTTCTGAACCGCAGCTGGAGAGGGCGCCGGTGTGATAATTACTTGCGCGGTGGCATGGGCCGAGCCGCCGGGACCTGTGGCGGTGACGGTATAAGTGGTCGATTGAGAAGGCCTCGCTGTCGTAGAACCCTGCGTCGCCACGGGGCCCACCGAGGGCTCCAACGTGATGGATGTGGCGTTCGTCGACGACCACGTGAGCGTGACCTGTTGGCCCGCTTGGGCGGAAGCCGGCGAGGCGCTCAGAGCGACGCTCGGGGACGCTGGAGGTACCAGTTGCGCCGCGGCAATAGGCTTTTTCCCGTTGGCAATCAACGCAAGCGCGGCCAAACCGAACAAGGCCGCAATGCGAAGTGAATGGAAACGCATTGTATTCACCCCTGTTTTAATGGAGCATTACACGGAGCTGGAAGCCCGCAATGTCCCCCTGCATTGGGCTCAAGGATTGCGGAATTGCACGACGCTGTAAACTGTTCTTAGGAACGGAATTCGAACGGGGTGCGATGGTACTGGAGGACCCGTTCGTTTGGCCGCCCATGGAACGCCGCAGAGAGTTCGCAGCGGCAAACTTGCAAGCTGAGTCTTACCTTGAGCGAGAGCACAACGCGCGAAGGACTGCGCCTGGCGTTGCGCACGCCACCACCGGCATTACGGCCAACGTATTGACATTACTTTTTGCCCCGCAGCACTCTCGCGCGCGACCAGCTCAATTCCTTACCTACAAGGTGCGCGGGGCAAAGAGGTGGAACAATGGCAATCGGGTGCCGATCACAAATGTCAGGCTTCACAAAGGAACAGTACATAGGGGTTATACAGATGCTTGAGATCTTCCAATGTGCAGGCAGGCTTCCGGTGGATCGCGAGTCTTCGACATTTGGGATTTGCAGGGCGCGTTCGACCAGTTTCTACGTCAGGCCGCTCGCCTAATTCGCCTTGGATCCACATTTTCCTCAGCTGCCGAAGAACTCAATAAACTTTCAGATCCAGAATCTATTGCCTGAAGCTCGCTTTCGCCCCTCCGGAACGGAGGGATTAACTTGCCCAGTGGTTGCCCAGCGGATCAGCACTCGCTCGCCGAATGCACCGGAATACGCGTACTGCATTGCCGCAATACTACGAAATGAAAATACTGTCGGACCCTCCGCCAAGCGCAGTGCCGAAGACGTCCTGTTTGATTATCTCGAGCCGGAGGAGCGCAAAGTCTACAACGATTTGGCTAGGCGCATTCAGAAGCATTTCGAAGAGCTGGAAATCGAAAACTCTAAGCGAGGCGACCGCCGAAACGTTCAGCCGTTAACAGGCTGAATGCAAGAATGATACAAAGAACCGCGATAGCCAAAAGAGCAAGCCCCTTGCCTCGACCGAGGAGTCGGTCCCGTGACTCGCAATTGCAGCAGATAGAAACCAACGCCAGCGCTACAACTGCCCAACCCGCAACGATTCCGAGTACTGGGTGGGAATCCAACGTGGTTCGAAGGCTTTCCGCCCAGGTCCATCCCATCCGTGGAAATATGTGCAGCGCAACTGCCCCAATCAGAAGAATTACAACGAATCCGATCCCGACCCGCACGCCACTTTCTAAGCTGTAACCATATTTCTTCCGCCAGTAGTAGGCCCAGGCAGGAAGGTATACTCCTAATACTATCCAGCCGTAGTGCCATGCAAATTCGCTGACATTTAGCCACACTCTAGCCGCGTATTCGCGCGGAACACGCGTGGGGAGAAAATTCAGGACGAAGATGTAGTTGTACGCCGTCAAAACTCCTAGCGTCCCTAGACTGACGAACTGAAGCCACAATCGCGTAGGAGAAGCGCGGCATCTGGAGCAAATCGATTGCCCATTCATCCGCAGACCGCATTCCTCACAGTGAATTCTCCCTCCGGACGTTGATTGGAACCGCGTTCCCCCAGAGAAATGAAGTGCGCGCTCACTTGTGTCTCGGATCAACGCAGATAGCCCAGTGGATTGTGCGCGCTGCTGCCGCTCTAGCTTTTCAATGTACGCGCGCGCTGCTTCATCGATATTCCTGCTTGCTTCATCAATACTCATGTTTGTGCCCTCACTGTGACCTGCAGAACCAATCCGGGCGTCATCGTCCGCTTGTGCCCATTGGCATGGCCTACGGACTTCGAGAGCAAATTAACTCCATAGCAAGTGCCGAAACCACTGTTCTAAAGACTGGTTTCGGGCCAGGAGGCGCAGGTGACCTTTTGAGCCCTTCTATTGCGTTTGCCAGAACTTCGACAGGACGAGTTGCCGCCTCGGCAAGCGCCTACGGATACGCGGATACAATTTGATGGTCGCAATGAATCTGCGCAGACTAGGAGTTTGCAACAAGTTTATTCAACAAATTCTGCGTCACGCGAACGTCACCACAACGATGAACATCGACGTAAAGACGCACAGCGAATGGCATGAGGAGCCTGGAAACGATGTGTGCAACTACTGTGCAAACCCGAGAGGCTCGGCAGCACACGAATCATGTAGAAGTTTTTCTGGGAAGTAGTCAGCAAATCTCGACGGTGGATATAGTTACTGTCTGGCGGAGAGGGGGGGATTATATTGCTCTTTTTTCTGCAACCCTCTTGTTTTCTGTCACTTCGTTTGTAAAACCAGCATTTTCTGTCGTTTATGACCGAATCTCAGCAGTCGCATCCGTCTCACCAGTGCCCTCCAGTCTCTCCTATGGACATCGAAAGTGCCCAAAAAAAGTAACATGAGTAACAAACCCGGATTTCCTTGTTGAGTGTTGAGTTTACTGCCACTCAACGCGTTCTCAATCTCATGGGAATGACAAATACCGCTCGACTACACGGATTCGACTGAAGGCTACACCGAGGAACAGAGAAGGGAGGTTGGGATCGCGAGCGGGAACAGTACATGATTGACGAATTTAATCGGCACATCGGCCCCGAAAACAGCCCCTTGATTTGTTTGCGGCTCTGAACACCTTGAGGGATTGACAAAACGGTTTGGCGATACTGGGCACTACGTCGCAAACGCAGACGAGGATGTCACCAAGGCCGACGGGTTCGGCCCGCCACCATAGGGGCAAGTTTCAGTGGCGTCGGAATTTTGTTATCGCGCCTTCGACGAACTGACCAGACTCGGCCCCCTGAGAGCCTCCGCTGCGCCCTTGAATTCCTGCGGAGAGCCAACAAAAGAGCTAAACTGCAATCATGGGGTGTTGATTTCTGACCAGCATTTCGATGCGTTCCTCAAATGCAGGACGAAGGCCCACTTCACCTTCTCTTCTGCGAGGACTGGTGAACCTTCGCATCCAATCGTTGACTGGCAAGGACACATCGCTGAAATCTATCAGAAAAACTGCCGAGACTACCTCCGATCAGTCTCTGAGGCCGATTGCTTCGTTGGCACCCCGCGCCCAGAAGATCTAAGAAATGCCAAGTACCCGCTCATCTTTCAACCACTAATAACCGCACAGGATGCCGAATCCCACATTCACGCTCTCGAACGGAGGGCGGTACCAACCCAGAAGGGGCGCAGCGCCTACGTGCCAATCCGGTTCGTGCCATTTGAGAAGATTTCAAAGCATTACAAACTCATGCTGGCATTTGACGCCCTCGTCCTCTGGAAGGCTTCCGGTCAGATGCCAACCAAGGGAATGATCATTCACGGATTGCAACATACGATCCTTGGTCTCAGGCTTGATACCTTGATTCACGAAGTGCAGTTACTCGTGGGGAAGCTCCGCGCATTGCTCAGCGAGAGCAGCCCACCAGAGCCTGTTCTGATCAAGCACTGCTCAGAGTGCGAGTTCGAAACATGTTGCAGGAAGAGAGTGACCGAGAAGGATGACCTTAGCCTCTTGGACAGCCTCAGCGTCACTGACAGAGCGAAACTGAACGCGAAGGGCATATTTACCGCTACTCAACTTGCCTATACTTTTCGCCCACGCCGCCGCCCCAAGCGTCTGGCATCACGCAAAGAGAAGTATCACCATGCTCTCAAGGCTCTCGCAATTCGAGACCACAAGATTCACATAGTCGGGAAGCCCGAGCTAGCAATCAAGGGAACACCAGTTTATCTTGATGTTGAAGGAATGCCGGATCGTGATTTTTATTATCTCATAGGCCTCCGAATACCCGCGGGTCCTCTCCAATACAGCTTCTGGGCGGATGAAGTTAGCGATGAGGAAGGAATCTGGCGCTCCCTGCTTAGTGTCCTAGGGAACATTGACAATCCTGTTCTGATTCATTATGGAGCCTATGAAACAATCTTTCTCAAGCGACTTGCGCGCCGATATCCCGACTCAACTCCCGACTCCTCCAGCATCAGCACACTCATTGCCCGCAGGGTGAATCTCTTGGGGATCACCTATTCGCAGATCTATTTTCCAACATATTCCAATCGCCTCAAAGAAGTCGCGCGGTACCTTGGGTTCCAGTGGTCGCACCCGGCCGCGTCGGGGCTTCAGTCCCTTGTCTGGAGACAACAATGGGAGGAAACGCGGGATACCTCCATCAAGCAGGCATTGATCACGTACAATCGAGAGGACTGTGAAGCTTTGGAATTGGTTACGCGGGCCGTTGAACGGGTCGCGGTCTTTGCAGAAGGCCGTTGCTCGGTGAGCGGTGACGCGAATGAGGTCTGCGTACACTCAGAAGACGTCCAGAACGTTTCGAGGTGGCGCAAGTTCACCAGTTCTCTTCCGGTCCTGGAGGAGATCAATAAGACAGCGCACTGGGATTATCAACGCGACAGAGTCTACGCAAGAAACAGCGACTGGCGCGGAAGATCCAATGCCTCACGGACTGCGGCTGTCAGGCCCCGCATCAACAGAGAGGTTCTTTGTTCCACTCTTTCTCGCTGCCCCCAGTGTGGCGGTAAGAAACTAAAAGCAGGACCCGAACAGTCGAAGATCGTGTATGACCTACACATCGGAAAGACAAGCGTCAAAAGATGGATCGTCAAATATCTCTTCCACAACTATGACTGCCTTCGCTGCGGCGCGGAACTTTCTCCTCCGGAGCGGACGTGGCGTCGCGGGAAGTACGGGTGGAATCTGATCGCGTTCCTGATTTACGAAATTGTGGAACTATGTGTCCCACAGCGTGTGACAACGCGGCATGTGAACCGTCTGTTTGGTCTGACTTTGCCGCGCAGTTCGGTGGGTGAACAAAAGAGGGCGGCGGCAAGGCTGTACGAGGAGACGCGGCAAACGCTACTCCGGAGGATCGTAGAGGGAACGCTAGTTCACGCTGACGAGACTCCGATAGTAACGCAGGGCAAACGAGGTTACGTCTGGGTGTTCTGCAATTTTGACGATGTCGTCTACTTTTACAGCGAGAGCCGCGAGGCTGAGACAATGCGGACGCTCCTGAAGGGGTTCAAAGGAGTCTTGGTTTCTGACTTCTATCCAGCATACGACTCGATGGACTGCCCACAGCAAAAGTGCTTGATTCATCTCATGCGCGATCTGAACGATGACATGTTGAAGAATCCGTACGACGATGAACTGCGGCAGATAGTGCAGCAGTTCGGCGACTTGCTCAAGCAGATTGTGGATACCATTGATCGGCGTGGGCTGAAGAAATACTTCCTCAATAAGCATCTTCGTGACGTGAAGCGGTTTTACAGGTGGCTTTTCAGCGGGCAGTGGCAAAGCGAAGTGGCCGCGAAGTGCAAGCAGCGCTTTGAGAAGAATCGGGAAAAGCTCTTCACTTTCCTTGGCTATGATGGCGTGCCGTGGAACAACAATAATGCGGAACATGCGATGAAGGCATTTGCCGCGCTTCGGGATGTAATTGAAGGGACAACAACGGCCTCCGGAATTGAAGAGTACCTCATTCTTCTAAGTGTTTCTGAAACGTGCAGATACAAAGATCTTGATGTGTTGGAATTCTTTCTTTCTAGGGAAAAGGATATCGATGCCTTTCTAAGAAGCCGCGCGCGGACCAGAGCGCAGCCCGGTCGGTCCAATGAGAAGCCCACACAAGTCCGAATTGTACAAACGGCACTTGAGATATTGGCCGCTCATCCTGCTGGCATGGGATTCACGTCGCTTGTTGAAAGACTTCACGGGCTGTTGCCAAACGAGTCAGAAAACACCATCAGGATTTATACGGCGAAATTGCGCGCCTGGCGACCGCAGGAGGTATACAAGCCAGCGAGAGGAATCTTTCGACTCGCTCGGTTCCGTGAAACCGAAGCTACTGATGTTGAAACGAATAAGACTGCTACATAGCGAATGGTGGTAAAGTTCGCGAAAACTGTCCAATAAACCGCTCATGAATATCCGCCCGCTCATGCAAGAATTTCATTAAACAAGTTAGCGATGTCTCGCGGCGGCAAAAGGCGGCAATAAGAGCCTCAAGGGCGGCACCAAGGGTTTCGGCCTCTTAAGCCATTTTGAGCTAGGTGCTCCATTGACCTGGAAACTTCACACTTGACACATAAGATCGTATCTGGGACACTGGGCCAGAAATGAGCGGATATTCGACGCGAGAGGCTGCCAAGAAACTTGGGATTAGCAAGACAGCGTTGAATCGATACATTGCAGCCGAAAAAGTGCCTGCACCGGCAGCCCAAGTCATCGGCGGGGTCGAAGTTCGATCATGGAATAGTACCGATATCGAAAGAGTACGAAAAATTCTGCCGAAAATAGCGAATGGCAGAAAGACAAGGCATAAGAAGAAGGCGAAAAAGACAAGCAAGAAGAAGTGAGTGAACGGGACGCGCCGGTGTTGGCACACCGAACGCGCCCCTAACCAAAGTCGCCTGGATTAGAGGCAACCATGGCTGGAATAGAAAGTAGCGGGTTCGCCCCTTGGGTGCAACCCGCCGCCCATCTCCGTTTCGTTTCCATCGCACGCTCTATCCCTCTGCGCGTCGCGCATCCTCCACCGTAGCTTCCTGTCAACTGAATCCGTTTGTCCACGCACGTCGGTTCTCGACTGCATCGAGGACGTGCGCCTCGACGCGCCTAATCAACTCCGAACTTGCGGTCAATTTGCCGCCGAAAGGACATTTGGTCATGGAGAAAGCACATCTGTATGAAGCGCTGTATCTGGTGAACCACGGTATTGACGAAGCCGTTCGGGGAGTTCAACGCCTGAAGAAATCTCCGAAACTCTTCATGGAGACCTACCACAAGTCCATGGCTGGTCTCGAACGCCGTCGTTCCAGGATCAACCTGCAATTCATGCTCGAAATGCGCAAGCTGGAAGAAGACGATGAGTGCCGCTTCGAGGAAGAATACAACGTCTGGCTGTCTGACGAGCCTTTAACCAACGACGAAATCTGTCAATTGATGCGCGCCGTCGAACGCGAGCGCAAACTGGAAGGGAAACCGCCGTTGGTGCAGTTTCTCCTCCGGAGCAAGCGCCCGAAGAAAACACCTAAAAAAACCGAGGGAGTCCATCCCAGCCACAGACCAAATGGTCCGCTGCCGTCCGCTGCGGGCGTGAAGAACAGAACGCAAAAGGATGCTCATGAGTAAGAAGCGCAAGCGTCGGCCAGTTCCCCCAACGCTGCGGATTCCGGGCGATGCCGATCAGCGTTCCGGGCTCATGCCGATCACTCATTCCGAGCGATATCGATTAGTGATTCCGGGGGGCTTCTTCCTGGCTCAGCCAGGTGGTGAAATTGCATGACAAACACCCGTGTATAAGGTAATTTTGACACATGGAAACCGTGAACGTGGAGCTGCCTTCAGCGCTTCTGAGGGCCGCAAATCTTGAAGGGAGCAACCTCTCCCAGGAAGCTGCCCGATTGCTGGCGCTCGAACTTTATCGCGAAGATAAGGTCTCGCTGGGACGCGCCGCCGAACTATGCGAGACGCCGTTGGCTGCTTTCATGGATTTCGTCGCCAAACATGGCGTCCCGCCGCTGCGATATAGCTTTGAAGATCTGGACGAGGAGCGCCGGTCGACTGACCGAATCGAAGTGTGACTGTCGTAGCGGATTCATCGCCGCTTGTTATTCTGACAAAGCTTGGGTGCTTTGACCTCCTCAATAGACTTTTTCGGCGCATTGACATCTCCGCCGAGGTTCACCACGAAGTGGTCGTCGCCGGCGCTGGCCTGCCAGGAAGTTGCGAACGCGAAATGGGTCGAGGTAAGGAATCTTCAGAACCAAGCGGACTTGCTGGCGGCTCAACAAAATTACGCTCTCGGTGTTGGAGAGCTGAGCACAATTCTCCTGGGGAAAGAACTCCATGCGAATGCGGTGCTGCTCGATGATTACAAGGCGCGGAAACTAGCCACGACAGAAGGTCTCCAAGTTCGCGGCAGCGTGGGTCTCCTCGAAACACTTTACCTGCGAGGCTACTTAACCGATCTTCGTGCTACCTTTCGGCAACTACTCACGGATAGCTATATCGACCAGCGGTTGTTAGACCGTCGTCTACGGGCCTTGGGGCTTCCGCTCCTCTGAGCAATCTGGCTGCTGGCACCATGAAAGAGTCGGAAGGCAGAAATGGTCGTCGTGGCGATTCGCGCTCAAGTCGGCGAATTCCGACTGGTCGGATTTAGAGCGCGCGTGTCCGGGTGTTGGCCGCGAATGGATTCGAAAGCTCTTAGCACGGACTGGCTTCTGTGCGCCAGCGCCTTTGATGGTGGAGAGCCCACGCCTCTCATAACCGAATCACTCCTACGCCGGAGATTTGGTCCAGTGCCACGAAAGGGTCGCCGCGTTAACAGGCACGCTCCTCGACGGCGTCGAGAATGAAGGGAACGACAGTTGACGGCTTCTGTCGTCTGGGAGCAAGCAATCTCTATAACACCAGCGCACGATTTGGCGCGCAGATCACGCGCAGAATCAAGGCAATGGAAATGGACGAATACTGAGATATCTCGGGACCCAGACTGCGAATCGGCAAATCTTCCTGCTGAACTTTGCTGCCGATTTTCACTCCTTTGAAATTTTGTACAAGATGCTTCGAGCAGCCTGGGCCCACTTAGGCAGTGAGCGGGACAAGTCTGGTGAATCTCATGCTGGCCTTTTGCCATTCGCCAATATTCTAGCCCGGTCACACATTGATTGGATTCCAGCATCTCAGTTTTTATCAAAGCTTCCTCGCCTGGCTGACGTTTAGACCAGGTTTGGAAGCACTTCTCATGACTGGCAAATTTGTCGATGGGCACGCAGTCGCAGATGTTTGGAAAAACCGAAGCAGACTGGAAGGCGTACCAAAAGGGTTTTTCGGGAACGCGCCGCTCACTACATTGGCGAGATCAACGCTTTGCATCCTTTCCGCGAGGGAAACACACGGGCACAACGCGAATTCATTCGGGGGCTGGCTGTTGGAAGCCGGCTATGAGATTGCGTGGGACCTCGTTACGCAGGACGAAATGTTGACAGCCTCAGTGGCAAGTTTTCACAGAGGAAGCAGTGAAGCGTTTGCGACAATTCTGAACAAGATCATCCGTCCTGTTCGTTGAATACCACCCGACTCGCAATATTCCGACGCGTTCGCGATACCAGATTTACAGAGCGCTTGGTCCTGCTTTGTTGGCGCATTCGTGGAACGTTCTTTGGTACTTTGGAACAGCCGCGATCGGTCCTGTTTCTTGTTGCCAGCTTTAAGGCGGGTTGTCGACTTGCCTTTTGCGCAGCACAACAGTGACAAGAATTTCTCGATTGCCAGAAATCACTGTTTCTCGGCTGATCATCGCCTGCGGTGGGCGGAGAAGGGCAACTTCGAACCCCCAGATGCAAGAATCGGAAGTCCTGTTTTCTCCAATAGTTATAGATTCGCGTTACTTAACAGAATAGTAAAACAAGGCGGGCAAAAACCCGAGAATAAGTAACAGGGAATTGTCTGGAAATAAGGCCTGTATTTTCAACCACTTATATTCTGGCGGAGAGGGGGGATTATATTGCTCCTTTTTCCGCAACTCTCTTGTTTTCTGTCACTTCATGCGTAAAACCAGCGTTTTCTGCCGTTTACGACCGAGTCTCAGCAGTCGCATCCGTCTCACCAGTGCCCTCCAGTCTCTCCTATGGACATCGAAAGTGCCCAAAAAAAGTAACATGAGTAACAAATCCGGATTCCTTTCTTGCGGTTTACTTCCATTGCCGCGGCCGCAAGATTGTCGAGCTTGGAATTGATGAGCGTGCCGTCGACGTCGAAAATAAAGAAATCAATTTCCCCGCTGGGTTGCCGGCCGCTGGTCAGATTGGAGCCCCCAGTTTGACTCAGCGCTTCAATGGGAGCGTCTGATCGATACCGTGTCTCCGACAAGTCTCAGAGACGTTCCCGCTCTTCAGCCCTTCCTGCACAATCTGCTACTTCTCTTTCGGGGTTCGATCTACGCGTGGTTTCCTGCCCATGCTGCCTCCTGTTTGGAGGCCCTGAATCATACCGAATTCGGCAGTCTAGTTTCAGCGGGGAGCACTACAGACTTCGACTACCTACCAATCCCATTTGAGACCCAAGAACTTCTGGACCGAGTTCGTGGGTTTCACCAAATGGTTACATCAGGCGTCGGACCTGTACAAGGTTGGGCAGGAGTCTTCGCAAGAACCGTCAAAGCGAGGGCCGAAAACCGCTCCGAGAAAACTACTATTTGAGAGCTGTCTCCTTCGAGCTTTGTTTTGCGTTACTTGAACGACGCCAAAGCAGAAGGAGTCCCAACTCGCTGCCACTCAGTGACTCCACGCACCCTAACAATCTTCCAAACTATGGGCATCCGAACAGAACAAAGGTATCATGCCACTCTCGGATCTCGGATTTGCCTGATCAAATCTCTTGGGTTGGTTCGATGAGACTCTGGCGGATAACTTTGTTCTTCCCCGTTCTTCTCATAGTTGCGGCTCTCTCCTTCTCCAATGAACTGAATGCTCAAACAACGACCTCCGGTGCGTTGGCAGGCGTCGTCATCGACCGGACTGGTGCGGTTGTACCCGATGCGGAGGTCGAGATCAGGGACAATTCCAAATCAACAACCCAATCCACGAAAACTGACCGGGACGGAGTCTATCGATTCTCGTTCCTCGCGCCCGGTAGATACAGCTTGACTGTTACGCACGTCGGCTTTCGAGAAGAGAAGCGGGCAGTGAATGTCCTGCTGGGGCCTCCAGTCTCAGTGAATGTGACCCTTGCAATTGCGAAAGCAAGCACCGAAATCATTGTGGCTGCTGAGGTGCCGCTCATTCAAGCGGAGAACGGCGATGTATCGGCAACTATGAACCAGAAGCAGATCGCGGACGTTCCAAATCCTGGCAACGATCTAACCTTCATCGTGCAAACCACGCCTGGCGTAGTGATGAATACCGACACTCCCCTCGTCGCGGGCGCAAACTTTTCGATTCTTGGTATGCCGAGCATTTCGTATATGTACACAATCGATGGCATGGACAATAGCCCGCTGAACGGCGAACTCGGTCCTGTAACCGGCACACTCGGCCTTCTCCTGGGACAAAACCAAATCCAGGAGGCGACCGTAGTCAGCACTGGCTACTCCGGTCAGTTTGGCGGCGCCGCGGGCGGCAACATTAATTACGTAACGAAATCGGGGAACAATCAATTTCACGGGAACGCGCAGTATTACTGGAACGGCCGCGTCTTCAACGCCAACGATTGGTTCAACAACGCATTTAACGTTCCGCGTCCTTTCGACATGGCAAACCAGTGGGCAGGGTCATTGGGAGGGCCCATTAGGAAGGACAAACTGTTCTTCTTCTTCGATACAGAAGGGCTGCTGGTTCTCATTCATCAAATTACTCCAGTAGTAGTTCCAAGTCCGCAGTTTGAAGCCGCTACTATCGCAAATATTGACTCCCGGTTCGGCTTTGCCTCTGCTTCAGACGCCTTCTACAAAAAGATTTTTAATCTGTATAAGGCAGCCCCAGGAGCAAGTTCAGCAACTCCGGGCACTTTTGTGCAGGGAGAGCTGGGCTGCGGCGTGTTTGGAGTGCTGGGTCCCGGCGTGCCCTGCATGATGCATTTCCTCAGCAATCGCGGCAATCCGAGCCAGGATACGCTAACCGCAGGCCGTATGGATTGGAGCCTGAGCAGAAGCGATCGTATTTTTTCTCGTTTGCAGCACGACAGCGGGCACTCCACGTTTAATAACGATCCGATCAGCTCCGTGTTCGACGACCAATCCCGCCAACAGTGGTGGCAAGGCCAAGTGGTCGTGACTCATGCATTTGGCTCGTCCGCTGCGATTCAATTCCTGCTGGCCGGCTCATACCTTGACGCCACCTTCGGTGTAAACGATGTCTCGAAATCTCTCGCCGAATTTCCTACCACATTGAATTTCTTTTCAGCGGCGCAACAGCTTTCCCCTTTGGGAAACGGCAACAAGTCTCGCCGATACAATACTCAGTATCAGATTTCTGGAGATTTGGAGAAAACCTGGGTAAAGGAGAAGGTCGGGTTCGGCGTAAACTTCGAACGAATCTACTGGCATGGCACGGCGTCAACGGCTAATTCCGTCGGCTCACTCAGCCCCCAGACGCTCGACGCTTTTTATGAAGGTGGACGCAATCTTATCTCGCCAGACACCGACTTTACACTATTGAGCCAATCGTTCCCCGCGAACGTTTCGTCGCCACTTACCTTTCACCATTTGGGAGTGTACAGCCAAGACGAGTGGCGTGCGCGACCTAACCTGACACTTACTCTCGCGCTCAGAGCAGAAATCCATTCCAACCCCGTGTGCGAAAGTCGCTGTTTTGCTCGTTTGGCCGGTCCGTTCAATTCAGTAAGTCACGACCCAAGTCAGCCGTACAATCGGACGATCCTCATCAACCAGAAGCAAGCCTTTCAGGGAATTGACAGGATTTTGTGGTCACCGCGATTCAGCTTCGCATGGCAGCCTCTTGGTGTCTCTCGCACTATGGTGCTACGTGGTGGGTTCGGTATCTTCTATGATCCAGTACCGGAAGGCATTGCGTACGGCTTTTCCAGCAACCCCCCGCTAGTGAACTCGTTCACAGTGATCGGAGACAACGCTGCGCCCGATGAAACGACCAGCTTATTCAAGAATGCTGCCGCTTCCAACGCGGCCTTTGTTGAGGCTTTCCGTGCTGGTAAGACTCTCGCCGACATTCAGGCGACGGTTCCCAATTTCTTTCCTCCCGCCTTAACAATCCCAGGAGACCAGACACACTCGCCGCAATATCAGCGATGGAGCTTGCAGCTGCAGCAAGCCTTTGGCAACACGACTTCGGTGAGCATCGGATACTTTGGCCATCACGGTATTCACGAGTTGCTGCAGAATCCTAGCGCAAATGCTTGGGGTTTCGGCTCGCTTCCTGTTGGGCGATGTACCGATCCTGTTCCGAAGTGCGCGCCGGACCCCCGATTCAGCGCTGTAAAGGAGTTCGATACAAGTGCCGTCTCCAACTATAACGGCATGGTGGTTTCTTTCCGGCACCAATTCAGCCGCTGGAGCCAAGGCCTTTTCGAGGCCAATTACACGTACGGCCACGCCCTCGATGAGGTGTCCAACGGCGGTTTGTTTACTTTTGCGAACGATGCCAGGTCTCCCTTTTCGGCGGTTCCGCAGGATCCCAACAGTCTTCGCGGCAGCTACGGACCTGCGGAGTACGATGTGCGCCACTCTTTCAATGCGAATTATGTTTGGGAACTGCCGCTGAAAGCCGCTTTGGGCGGGCACGGACCCGAGGTTCTGGTCAAAGGTTGGCAAGTCGCGGGAACGGTCTTTGCGCGCACAGGATTACCCTACACTGTCTTGGATTTCATCGCGCCTGGTAATCTCGCAGCGAAGAATTATTTTGGGCTGCTCTATGCGGTGCCGGTCGGCCCTCTTGGGTCAGGGCCGACGTGCGGCAAAGGTGCGGCCGTTCCACTTGCTCCGCGTCCGTGCCAACCGCCTCAGGTCTTAAACGACGGTGTGACCCCCAGTCCACAAGCCCGTTTTGTACAAGCGGGATGCGAAACCGGATTCAATGCAGGCAACCTTCCGGGACCTTCAGGTCCCTGCACCGGACCTGCAGTTTCCTTTGCTCAGGGTAGAAACCGGTTCCGCAGTCCGCGCTATTTCAACGCAGACTTCACGATCATGAAGAATACAAAACTTCCGCAATGGAAAAATGCTGTGCTAGGGATTGGTTTTCAGTTTTTCAATATATTCAATCATCCGAATTTTGGTTTTCCGCTCACCGGCCTCGGCCCCGGAACCGGGGTGATCAACTACCTGGAACAGCCGCCGACAAGCATTCTAGGTAGCGGATTCGCAAGCTTCGGAGGTGACGTGGCCCCGAGGATGATCCAGTTGAAAGCCCAATTGCAGTTCTGAGCAAAAGCTGCGAAGAACCCTCTGTCAATCTCTTAGAGTATAGCCGTTACTTTTTACTCCATGGCGGCAATTCACCCATGCTGTGACGGTGTTGTGCAAATCGGGCGCGAATCCGAGCTGCGATTTCCATTGTTAGACTCTCGCTTGTCACGCTGACGACGGTCTTGGTAATCGATGTAGTGTCGTTCGGGATCGCAGCAATTGAACTCCCCGAGGCCTCGTCTGGGACTGCACTGGCAGCGTCTTCGCCGTCGAACGGGATAAGCACGAAAGCGTGTCCGCACACGCTTTGCCCGCTACACCCGGGAGGCAGTCCGATCCCAGCAATCTCTCCGCGATCGTTAATGGCAAGCACCTCGACTAGTCGAAAATTCTCATCGTCACGAATCAATGTATTCAGATCTGCCATCTCCCCGTCTTCCCAAAGAAACGGCCTTGCTGAGGTGAAGTCGCATGAATACGATTGGCCGACGACGCGGCTTGCGACATTTATTGCGAAGGCCTGACTGTAGCAATCGCCACTCAGCGACCCAAGATCGGTGGCGACACCATCCCTCCAGAGATATGCGTCGAAGGGTCGTCCTGGAAAAGAGCCAGCGCCCACCACGTCTCCGGCGTCATTGATCGCATTTGCAATTGTTGGGGATCCTCCAATCGTCTCTGTAGACAAGTCAGTAAGCTTTTCCCGCTCCCACAAGAATGGATGGGAGATTTGATCCCCGGCCAAATTCGACTGGCCTATTACTTGACTTCTGTTGTTAAGGGCCGTAACTCCGCCGAGGGTGCCTCCGAGACTACCAAGGTCAATCATTTGGCCGTTCCTCCATAGGAACGGATCGAGAGTCGGAATCCCTGTAGTGGGATTCGGAGTCGAATTCCTGTACGAAAATCCCATTACCTCGCCGAGTTCGTTTACGAAGCCAGCAAAGGCATCGGGTCCACCCAAGGTTCCCAAATCGCGTTTGTCTCCGTTCTCCCAGAGAAACGCCCTAGTTTGAGTGCCATTCGAGGAACCAAACAAGAAGAGATCAAAAAGGGAAAAAGGGTCGGGAACAGCGTTCAAGGCCACTCCTGTCACCTGACCCTTACTGTTGATGTTGCCGGCGACGCTGTGATTCCCTCCAAACGTCCCGAGGCTCCTAATGTCGCCCTCCTTCCACAGAACAGCCCGACCCTCTCGTACGCCCGTTAGCGGATCAACGAGACCGTTCTCTGAATGTCCAACGATCTCACCCTTTGCACTTATTGAGGTGGCGACGCTGGTATTGTCATCGCCAGGAAGCGCACCCAGGTCAGTCAGAACACCGTTTCGCCATTCAAACGCGTGGAAGACGAACGGAGCAATACCGTCGATGCCTCCGCAGAACGGGCAGTTCGGGGAAACGGAGGTGGGCGTCGCCGCAGCGCCAACCGTCATCCCATGATTGTTGATTTGGTTAGGGGCCCCTAGAGCCTGTGCGAAGTTGACATAACTCACCGGGCCGCCAAATGTGCCTAAATCAACGAGTTTGTAGTGATGATGCTTTTTCGTCGGCCCTTGTTCTGCAGAGTGATCCTGAGCTGCGAGCCGGATAGGAATAGCCGTCGCCCCGAAGAGGATCGCAACGGCTGCGTACAGGGACAATTTAGTTTTCATGTGTTCCTCCAAAACACTCCCATAATCTTCCAACCAGGACCTTTGCTTCGTCGTGATAGCACCGAGAGTGAGCCAGTTTCCCGACGGTCAAGTCCAATTTCCACTGGCTCGTGATTCGGCACGAGGACGGGTAGTCGGGATCAGGCATGAGCTGCGCTACACCGCCGACTTCCTAGTTGGATCTAGTGAATGTTCAGAGACGATTTAGTGGTTGTCGAATTTAGATTTGGCATCAGAAGTCCTTTGGCTGCCGTTCCACCCATTTGATATTTCCGGTGCTGCTGGGCGCGGATTCGTCCAATCATTCGTGCCGTCACTTCCCGGGCGTCAGCTGTTGTTGCGGGCTTCGCAACGTTAGCACTTTCCGCAATAACGAAGTCCGGGGCTCCAACTTCTTCCGGACCTATAGGAATGAGAACGAAAGCGTGCCCAAGGAGATCCACATCAGCTGACGAAACGCCGGATGGAACGCCGGCGCCCTCGATTTCTCCCGCGTCATTAATGCCCGTTGCGAAGACCAGTTTGAAGCCCGAGTCTGGAGAAATCAGTGTATTCAAATCGACCATTTCGCCGTTCTCCCACAGAAACGCATGCGCATTCGCGAACTCGCAGGGGAAGGGGAGCGAGATTCCCACGACCTTATCTTTTGAATTCAGCCCATATGCCCAACTGCAGCCTTCCCCTGGGATGGTCCCCAGATCGACGATTTTCCGATCTCGCCAGAGGACAGCGTGAAGCAAATCGTCGTTGGTTGTGGTGGCCACGCCTGAAACATTGCCTTTTTCGCTGAGTCCCGTGGGACGCGAGAAAGTGCCTCCAAGAGTGCCCAGGTCTGCGATTGTTTCCCCATCCCAAAGGAACGCGTGGTCTTCGAATTCGTCGCCCGCCAACGTGGAGTGTCCGACCGCCTGACCACGATTGTTCAAAGTGGGTCCCTCGGCGAAGCTGCCCCCAAGTGTGAGGTCAACCAAATGACCATTTTCCCAGACAAATACATGTTGAGATGATTGACCAGTTTGAGGATCGGGAGCGGTAAGCGAGACGCCGCCTGCCTGCCCTCTGTCATTGACATCGCCTCCGAAACTGAAATTGCCGCCAAGTGTTCCGAGATCTCGCATCACTCCGTTCTCCCATAAGAATGCGTGCCACTCCGTTGACCCCGAAGCCGGATCTGGAATCGTGGTCTGCGATGTTCCAACCACCTGGCCTCGGCTATTAATTGAGAGCGCTCCGCTGGAATCCCCGCCGAGAGTGCCGAGATCAACAAAGCGGTCTTTGTTCCAAAGAACGGCGTGGATGATCGGGGCGCCCGATGCAGGGTCAATGAGGCCGTTCTGTGATTCCCCAACGACCATTCCTGCCTCGTTGATTGCTTGAGCGCCGCTCTCCAAATTTGGGAAGAATCCAAGCAATTTGGTCATCACTCCGTCCCGCCAGACGAAACCGTGCTGAACAACACAGCTGGGGCTACAATTCGGAGCGAATGGATCTGGAATATCGGTTTCTGCGATGCCAACAACAGTGCCCGACTTGGTCAGGTCGCGCTGAGTGAAGGGGATCAGGCTGAGCGGACCGCCGAAGGTACCGAGATCCACCAGCTTGTAACGAGCATGTGCCTTCGGCGGGTCTGGAGCTTGCTGACCGGCTGCATGTGTTACCAAGCCGAGGGTGAAAAGAGTCAAAGTGGCCAAGCACGAGAGGATTTTGAGTTGCATGGGCAATCTCCTGGCCGTCTTTTTCGTTCGATTCAGTGGTCAAAGGCAATGGCACGATGCTGATTTTTGTATGACAATCTCCTCCCACCAGCTAAATCCTTCATTTCGTGCGCGTCAACCGTGGGCCGCCCTCCATGGTAGAATCTTGCCGAATTGAGGCACTTCGATGTACGTTCCAGGCGGGTCAAGACGCCAGGTTTACTTCGGCGAGTTCCAACTCGATCTCGACACCGCAGAGCTCCGAAACAATGGCAACAAAAGCAGCCTTGTGGGCCAGCCGCTGCAGATCCTGACGGAACTGCTGGAACGCCCAGGGGAACTGGTCACCCGACAAGAACTAAAAAAGAAGCTGTGGCCTGACGACACGTTCGTAGATTTTGATCAAAGCTTGAATAAAGCCGTGAACCGCCTCCGAGAGGCCCTGAAGGACTCGGCGGAACATCCCCGCTTTATCGAAACGTTGCCTCGGCGAGGTTACCGCTTCATTGGTTCCCTTAACACTCCCGTCGGAATCGTCCTCGAAACAAGAAAAGAACAGTCGGCTCAGGCGGCCGGCCGCGAACCGACCGCGCGAAGTCGGCTGTTTAAGGGCAGGGCTATGCGAGTTCTCGCCATGGTGGCGGCAGTTCTTGGTCTTTCTGCGCTGCTGCTTGTACTCGGCCATCGTTTTGCCCCGCCTGCGATGCCCCGGGTGACTGGTTCCACGCGACTTACGAACGACGGCAGGCGAAAATTCGCCCTAGTCACTGACGGAGTGCGGCTCTATTTTTCCGAGGGCGGGACGATCGTCCAATCGTCGGTCGACGGTGGGCAGGAGATAGAAATCCGCACCGGACTTAGTGACGTGGACCTTTACGATATTTCGCCGCACGGATCGGCGCTTTTGGTAGGCGCCGGCGTTCAGGGTTCGCCAACCGTGGAACGGCCGGTGTGGATCGTGTCACTGCCTGCGGGCACGCCGATTCAAGTGGGCAATATCAAGGCGCTGTGGGCGAGCTGGGCACCGGACGGCGAGCACCTTGCATACACCACCAATAACGGCGTGTACGCGGCAAAAAAGGATGGAACCGAAATTCGCAAGCTGGCAAACGTTCCGGGCACACCCTGGAAGCTGCAATACTCTCCAGATGGCAGCCGGATTCGCTTTGATGCCCCCGACACAACGCGGAATCTGGCATCGATCTGGGAAATCACGGCGGACGGCAAGAATATTCGCTTGCTTTTTCCGGAATTGAACAAGCCACTACACACGGGCGCCTGGAGCGCCGACGGGAAGTATTTCTTTTTCAATTCGCACGAACCGGAGAAGGATCGCGACGAAGATATTTGGGTCTCGTCCGAGCTGGGAGCCGGGGCGAGCGGAAACGCACTTGTGCGACTCACGCAGGACCCGATCGTTTTCGGCTACCCTGTGCCCAGCCCCGACGGCAAAAAACTGTTTGCGCTCGGAACTCAGAGCCGCGCCGAGTTGGTGCGACATGACAGAGACTCCAACAAAATGGTGCCTTATCTTTCCGGTATATCGGCGTCCGAGGCTGGAATCTCCCGCGATGGACAGTGGGTGGCATACGTCTCGTATCCCGAACTCACATTGTGGCGATCCAAGGTGGACGGAACTCAACGGCTGCAGCTTACATTTCCACCGCTACAAGTCGTTACGCCCCGGTGGTCGCCAGATGGATCTCGCATTGCGTTCACTGACGTAAGGCCCGGGAAGACCTGGAAGGTTTACGTCATTTCGTCGTCAGGCGGTGCGCCGCAGGAGATAATCCCGGGCGATACGCGCCCGGAAATTGATCCCTCGTGGTGTCCGGATGGAAATTCCATCGTGTTTGGAGGGTCGGTCGGAGACGCCAAGAGGAGTATTCGGCGCGTCGACCTCAAAACTCACGCGGTCTCGACACTAACAGGGTCGGAAGCACTGTTGAGCCCTCAACTATCGCCCGACGGTCGGTACGTTTCTGCGCTCCCGACAGATGCTTCGAAGCTTATGCTGTATGACTTCAAAACCGGGCAATGGCAACAAAAGGGCGGCGGCATCTTTCAATTCAACACTTGGTCGCCAGACGGAACGAGAATCTACCTGCTCGATATCAGCGGAGTCTCTCAGATTGTCCGGTTCGACGTTGCTGGCAAGAACTTTGAGGCGGTTGTCAGCTTGAAAGATGTCGAACAAGGAGCCAGGGACTGGGTAGGATTGGATGAAGCTGAAAATCCTATGCTCGTGCTCGACAAGAGTATTACCGACGTTTACCGATTAGATTTGCGAATTCCCTGAAGCTCGCCCGCGACAACAAATGGATTCATCGCCCCGAATTTGACCACTCCCCTGCGGGCTCTTGCACTCGTCACGGTGACGGTCAAGACGAGGGAATCGAGCACGGCGAGCAAACTGACACTACATTGTGCAGTTGAGCCCGTTCCGCTCCTCGACTATATTACTGTAGATAAATAATACTAAATTATAATGGCGGAGAGGGGGGGGATTCGAACCCCCGTTAGGGTGTTTAGTTTGAATGCATAGGTCGAAGGAGGAGCGCTTGGTGTACAAAAGCTGAACTCAGCGACCCCGCTGATTCAGAGACACCAAGGAGGCTCCCCATGGAGACTATGTATTACATCGGACTGGATGTGCACAAGAGGGCCATCAGCTACTGCGTGAAGGACGTGAGTGGCCGCGTTTACGCGGAAGGTTCTGTTCCCGCCACACGC
>WNGL01004929.1_pt1 | contig 23317 bp, 17 predicted proteins | sample 5400591 | NCBI WGS metagenome assembly WNGL01 (sample SAMN13153377, study PRJNA577476) | soil metagenome | isolation source: 80 cm soil or saprolite under Garry oak tree replicate 1 | place: USA:California | collected 2016-06-15 | reverse complement strand
ACTCCGCGCCGAAGCGGCCCGCCGCAAGCCAACCAGGCAGCAGGAGCAGCGGAATCGCGTAGCCCTGGATTGCCCGTGGGCCGAGCGGGGTGTTGAAGACGTGGGTCGCGCTGTCGAAAGCGCTCGCGGTCAGCGTCGAGAGCCGCCGGAACAAATCCGCGTCGATGGTCGCGTCGACGGTCCCGTGCGCGAGGCGATCCGCGACGAGCAGGTAGTGCACCTGGTCGCCGAGCGGAAGCGCGGCCGCCTGATGCCATGCCGCGAGTGCTGCGTAGACGGTGAAGGCGCTCGCGAAGGGGAGCCACTGAGGCCGATCGGCCTCCACGCACGCGATGACGGACGGCGCGATACGGACAGCGAGCGCGAGGACGAAGAGGACGCCGATGTACTCGCGGTCGGGCCGCCCGAGGGTCAGCGCGAAAACGATCACGAGGAGGACGCCCCACGAGATCGCATCGAGCGCGAAGAACCGGCGCGGCCGTGCGGTAACGGCCCCAGCAGCGATGGCGAGCGCGCTCGCCGCCGCGCTGAACGCGGGGATCGCGAGGCGGAGGACCTCGCTCGTCACCCCGTCGGTCGCGGTGTCGTCGACCCAGACCTGCTCGAGCGCGCGCCAGAGGAGAACGGCCGCGACCCCGGCGCAGAGAGCGTGCGCCACTCGTGTCACGCGAGGCAGGCTGTTGCCTTAAGGACTCGCGGTCGGCGACGGGGTCGGAGTCACGGACGGGCTCGCGCTAGGCGAGGCCGGCGGCGAGGGCGAAGGCGTCGGCGTTGGGAGCGGCGGGCACGCGTTCGTGCCCGGTGTGAGCTCGAACGTTCCGACGACGCCGTGAATCGTGACTTCCTTCTGGTCGTAGCCCGCCGCGCAGATGAGGAGCTTGGCGTCCTTACCCGGATATGGGCTGATAACCGTGTTGCCGCCGTCGTTGGTCTGGCCCAGGTCGGTCGTGCCCTGACGGATGTCCGCCTTGGCGATGTGCTTGTCAGGGTTGCCCGCCTCGTTCACCTGGATCGTGAAGGAAAGGGGCGACATGCGGATCTCCTCCTGGGTCACGGGCACGCTTGTCCGCAGGTAGCCCGGCGCGTCGACGGCGACCTTCGATTCGCGGGGTAGGTCAGGGAACGTGAATGCGCCTGACGACGGGTCGGCCGTCACCGAACGCCCACCGTGTGTGAGCTTGGCCGGCCCTGCCGTGCCAATGGGATCGCTCGAGAAGTCATCGACGACATGGCCGTTCATGTCGACGCCGTTCAGCCAGCCACCGACGGCGGTGACAAGGACGATGAGGAGGACTGGGAGAAGGGAGGCGAGCCGGTACGGCCGGAAGCGTCGATTCAACGAATAGAACTATGTCAGATTTGCGGCCGATGACCGATTGGCTTTACCCCCTGTTGCGGTGTCCCGTGTGCCACGGAGAGCTCGAGTTTCGGCCCTTCGAGGGCTCGGGCGCGCAGGGCTTGCTGCAGCACAGCCGATCGGGCTGCGACGAGGTCTACCCAGTGATCGACGACGTCCCGAGGATGCTCGTCGGTGCGGCTCGCGCCGCGCTCGTGCGCGCGCGACCGGAGTGGTTCGCCGCTCGCCCGGAGAGCGCGAGCCTTGCGGAGCGGTGGGGCGTCGGGACCGCGCCGGACCCCGTGATCGCGGGATTCGACGATGAGTGGGGCCGTTACCGCGACGTCGGCACGGCCGACCAAGCGGAACTCTTCGCGCGGTACTTCGACCTCTTGGCGGCTGGCGACTTTTCCTCTGATAAGACAGTTCTGGACGCCGGAGCTGGCGCTGGCCGCTGGGCACTTCAGGTCTCGCGGAGAGGTCCGCGCGTGATCGCGATCGATCTCGGACGAAGCATCGAGATCACGCGCGCGAACACCTCGCCAGAACGGGTCGCATGCGTCCAGGCGGACTTGGAGGCGCTGCCGCTCGCGGCCGGCTCGGTCGATTGGGCGTACTCGCTCGGCGTCTTGCATCACACGCGCGACCCGGAGGCCGCTCTCGCGAAGGTGGTCGCGGCGGTGCGGCCAGGCGGCACGGTCCTGCTCTATCTCTACTACGCGCTCGATCAACGTGGTCCGGTATACCGAGGACTCTTCCGAGCTGTCGACCTGACACGCCAATTTCTCAGCCGTCAACCTCGCGCAGCCACTCGGCTGATAACGACCGCGATCGCGCTGCTCGTGTACTGGCCGCTGGCGCGATCGGCGGCGATCCTCGAGCGAGCCGGAGCCGACGGCCTGGCGGCAAAGATCCCGCTGAGCTTCTACCGGCACCTATCTTTCAAGACCATGCGCAACGACAGCCTCGATCGCTTCGGCACGCGTGTCGAACGCCGCTACACGCGACGCGGCCTGCAGGAACTAATGAGAACCGCAGGTCTGGAAAATGTCCGCGTCTCTGAATCGGTTCCTTATTGGCATGCGGTCGGAGTCCACCACCCAACCCACCGAGAACGTTGAGCGCGCCGCACGCCCCAGAATGGAGGCGTTGAAGCCGTCGAACACAAGGATCGTCGCGGAGCCGCGATGACAACTCGCTGGCGCGAATACATTGAGAAAGGTATTCGGGATGCGGGCGGGCCGGTCCCATTTGGACTCAATCAATGGACGGCCCTATTTCCCATTTTCCTGACGATCTCTCAGGCGCTCCGCTCTGGCTCCAAAATTCTGGATGTCGGCTGCGGTGCAGGGCTCTTCACCGCGATGCTCGCTCATCACGGCTTCCAAGTGACCGGCGTCGACCAGGATCCCGACATCGTGAACCTGGCGAAAGAAATGGTCGAGTACTTTCGGTCGCCGGCACAAATCGAGCAAGCCTCTGCTGGAGACCTTTCCCGGTATCACGGCGCTTTTGATCTCGTCTTCTCGTTGGGTGTCCTCGAGCATTTCGATCGCGAAGAGACTGTTCGGCTTGTCCGAGAGCAAGCGCGTTGCGCAAAACTGGTTCTGGTCGCGGTGCCAACTCAATACACGCGCTACACCGGGCCGGTGACAGATGAGCGCCTATACCGCAGAGGTCAACTGGAAACGATCGTAAGGGAGGCCGGCCTGGCTGTCCGACGTTCGTACGTCTACGGCGAAGTGCCCACAACGGTCGCCCGGAACCTTGAGAGGTTCCTTCCGCGGCCGGCGCACATTCGACTGAAGAACGTACTTACTTATGGCATGGGCCTCGTGGTTCTCGGCCAGCGTTGAATCGTCCCCTTCGAATCTTCTACGTGATCGGGACGCTGGACATTGGCGGCGCCGAGGGTCAGCTCGTGCAACTCCTTAAGGGACTCGACCGGACTCGCTTTTCAGCGACCGTGTGCTGCCTGAGCGCTGCCGATGGGCCGTACGCTGAGGAGGTCCGACGCCTTGGCGTCGTGGTGCACGAGATAGGTTTCCGCGGGCTGCGGATCTTCCGGTATCCACGTCGAGTTATCGCGCAACTCGCGCATCTTGTTTCTTTGATTCGACGCGAACGACCTGACGTTGTGCACGGCTTCCTATTTTGGGCATACGTCCTCGGGACGTTCGCTGCGCGAGCAGCTGGAGTCGGCGTGGTGGTCTCGAGTCGACGAAGCCTCGGGTTCTTCAAGGAGGACAAACCGCTTTATCGGCTGTTAGAGAGATTGAGCAACGCGATGACCACCTCGGTCGTAGCCAACTCCGAAGCTGTCCGTGCCGACGCTATCCGCCAGGAACACCTCCCACCTCAGAAAGTGATCGTGATCTACAACGGAGTGGAGCCTATCGAGTCTGCGACCGAGAAGACGAGGGTCTTAGTAGAAGACCTTCGCCTAAATCAAGCGCGACCCGTTGTTGCGGTTATCGCCAACTTCATTCATTACAAAGGCCACAGGGTCTTCTTCGAGGCATGGAAGCACGTCGTTCAGGCATATCCGGGAGCGGTCGCGATTCTGGTCGGAGAGGGACCGGAGAAGGACAGATGGCAACGGTGGGTCTCCGCGGAGGGTCTCGAGGGGTCGGCGCGATTCCTTGGCTCTCGTCGTGACGTCCCGCAGATCCTTGCGGTTACCGACATCGTTGCGCATCCCTCGTTGCAAGAGGGTTTCTCTAACGCGATTCTGGAGGCGATGGTCGCAGGGCGGCCCGTGGTTGCGGCCGCGGTTGGCGGAACTCCCGAGGCGATAGAAGACGGCCGGACCGGCCTCCTTGTACCGTCCGACGATTCGCGCGCCCTCGGGGACGCGATTATTTCTCTGGTGGCGCACCCTGATCGCGCTCGAGAGATGGGGCTGGCAGGTCGAGAACGAGCGGCGCAATTCTTCTCTCCACAACGAATGGTGACGTCATATGAGGAACTTTATGAGCGACTCGTAGAAGCGTCGACTGGGAAGAGTGGGCAAGGCGAGCGACTGCGAACTTGGAGGAAGCTATCAGCCGGCGACCGCAAATCGAAGGCCGATCGTTGACGGCCGCGGACGTACCGACGGCCCGCGCTCGGCTGAAGTTTTACTACCGTCCGCACATTCTTGGGCTCCCTGAAAGAGGTGCCGGAACGTGGATCTCACGCAGCGCACGAATCGAGAATCTCAAGGATGTGTCCGTCGGCGCCAACTATCGTATCGAGGAACACACCTTTCCATCGGAACCAGGCGAAAGCACGATCACGCTAGACGACGATGTGCAGCTTCGCGATGCGCTAGGGGAGAGCGTTCATAAGGGTGGGACGTGGAACCACCGTTAACGTTTTCCGCCTTCTTTACGGCTACGACGGCTTGTCGATCGGAAGCCAACTGATGAATCGCGGGCGGGTTGATCCGTCTGGCGTCAGAACACAACTTTTGAGCAGACCGCTATCCCGGTCGCCGAGCAAGGAAGTGGAGCCCGAGGGATCGAAATCGGCGACGGCTGGACGGCGTGGTTATTGGCGCGGACACAATCGTCGGGACCGGAGCAGTCGTGACCCAAAGCCTTCCGTCGGGTGTTCTCGGCGTCGGAGTTCCAGCTCGGATAGCGAAAGACGTTGATGGACCCAGCAGGTCGACGAACGACTGAACAACGTCGTTTGAGGTCTAAAGACATGGACTTTGCGGCCCAAACTCCGGTCGCAGCGGTGGCCGCGCAAACGCTCGGACTAAAGCTCGTGTTGGTGATCATCGGGACGGTGGGAACCGTGATCGTGTCTCGTGTTCTCGGCCCCGAAGGCCGCGGGATTTACTACACGCCGATCGTGGCGGCGGCGACGGTCATTACCTTCGCCAAACTTGGGGTGGAGCAGGCGAACGTCTATCTCTACGGGTCGCGCAAGATCTCCGCCGACAGGCTTGCCGCCCAGAGCGCTGTCGTAACGCTCCTAGCGGGAGGTGCGGGCATGCTGGTCATGCTTGCGCTCCCAGCGTTACTGCCAAGCGTCTTTAGTGATGTAGCCCCGATCCTTGTGCTGCTATGTGCCCTGACGATCCCGCTGTCGCTCCACACACAGTTTGTCGCGGGCCTCCAGAACCTCATTGGGCAAGTGACGCTGCAATTCCGCGCGGCGATTGTCGCCGGCGTTATGCAAATCATCGTTTTGGGAATCCTTGCCCTCGCCCGGGCAGTAACAGTTGCGAGCGTTCTGATCACCAATCTTGTCGGCGCGCTTATCGCCTGGATCTGGACACTCCGAACTTCAGAGGTGCATCCATGGACAGTGCGGTTCGATGTGACGCTCCTTCGCGAGACGGTCGGTCAATCGCTTGTCTTGCATATAGGGTTGGTGCTTTTTTTCTTGCATCTTCGAGTCGATACATTCATGGTCAAAGCGATCGTCGGCGCTGAGGCACTCGGAATCTATTCGCTCGCAGTCGTACTAGCGGAGACACTGTTACTTGCGACCGATTCGGTGTCGATAGCACTGCTGCCACGTCAGATGACAAATTCTCTGGCCGAATCTGGGCGACTCGCATTGCGAGCCGCACGAATCAACGCCTACTTCGCCCTCTTCTTTGGCGCAGGGCTGGTGGCAATTGGTTGGATCGCGATTCCACTTCTGTTCGGTGTCGCCTTCGCGGACGCCTACCCCGCGCTTGTGGCGCTGGTGCCCGGCATCATCTTCATAAGCATGCAGAGGGTTTGTGGCCCGCCCGTCATTCGCTCGGGAAGACCGTGGGGCATTGCGGCAATCTCGGGGGCATCGCTAACGTTGAATATCATCCTCAATCTTGTGTGGATCCCGCTGCTCGGACCGGTCGGCGCAAGCGTGTCGTCGAGCGTCTCGTATGCGATAGCGGCTGTGTCGTATCTGGCATGGACGTCCCAGATAGCTGGTTCCGCGGCAACCTTGTTGCCGTCTCGTTCGGATGGCGCCCTTATCACACACGCCCTCACTTCGGTCTACACCGTCATGCGTCGACAGCGAACGCAGGCTCCAAACGCCTGACAGCAGGACCGCCATAGTGAGTCAGCCGTCTTCCCGGCGAGCAGTGTCTTTTCTGAAGTGTCCGAACTGCGGTCGAGAATTGCGCTCGGGAAGCGACGACGAGCTGCGTTGCCCTGGCTGCGGACGAGAGTATCGGACCGTCCGCGCTGTACTCCGATTCGTAGATGAATCCGATTACGCAGGCTCGTTCGGCTTCCAATGGACCCGCTTCGCAAAGGTCCAACTCGACTCTGCGAGCGGACTGCCGAGGAGTCGCGACACCTTCGTTGCCAAGACTGGATGGAAGACTTCCGAGCTGGCCGGCGAACGGATTCTCGACGCGGGCTGTGGAATGGGACGGTTCACCGAAGTTTGTTGTGATGCCGGCGCGGAGGTCCACGCCGTTGATCTGAGCAACGCGGTTGAGGTCGCGGCGCAGAACCTGGGCGAGCGGAAGAACGCCCATTTCTACCAGGCGGACATTTTTCGGTTGCCGTTCGCCGACGAATCGTTCGATCGCGTGTTCAGCATTGGAGTGCTCCATCACACCCCGGACACCAGAGCTGCTTTTCATCGACTGGTTCGGCTCGTTCGACCTGGAGGTCACATCGCTATCTGGGTGTACAGCACGAAACTGCGAGCCATGCTCGGTAGCGAACTCCTTAGACCGTTGACTTCGCGCCTACCACGTGGACTCATGTTGCAGGCCGCGAAGCTCGCGATCCCGCTGTACTACGTGCATCGATTTCCCATGGTCGGACGGATTAGCTCGGTTCTACTGCCGACAAGTCTCGAGGCGAATCCGACGTGGCGGTGGCTAGACACTTTCGATTGGTACACGCCACGCTACCAGTGGAAGCACTCGGATGACGAAGTGGTGGGGTGGTTCAAAGAAGCGGGGCTGAGCAACATCCGGGTCGGTGAATTTCCCGTGTCGGTAAGCGGTCAAAAGCCAGCACGTCCGGCATGAACTGACGTGTGCGGAATCGTCGGCCGCGTCAATTTCAGAACTCGCAAGCCGGTCGACGCAGGTGTACTCGGTCGGATGAACTGTGGATCACATACAACGGCGAGATCTACAACTTTCCGGAGCTGAGGACCGATCTCGAGGCGCGAGGCCATCGCTTCCGCTCACATACCGACACCGAAGTCATCCTGGCGGCGTATCGCGAATTGGGTGTCGAGTGCCTTGATCGCCTGCGCGGCATGTTTGCCTTCGCGATCTGGGACGCAGAGCACGAGAGGCTCTTCATTGCTCGCGACCGTGTAGGCAAGAAGCCGGTCCACTACTGGCTCGATGACGACGGCATCGCTTTCGCGTCTGAACCGAAGGCATTTCTCGCGGACCCCGGATTCGTCCCACGGCCCGATCTGGCGGCCATCTCCCTCTACCTGACGTACCAGTACGTCCCGAGCCCGGCTAGCGCCTTCGCCGGCGTCGCCAAGCTCCGTCCGGGCCACTACCTGATCGCGGAGAACGGACGTATCACGACCCGGCGCTACTGGCGGCTCCGCTACGGCGGCAAGACCCAAATCGGCGAAGACGAGGCGTGCCGCGAGATCGTTTCGCGCCTTCGGGAAGCGGTGCGGATCCGTCTCATCAGCGATGTGCCGCTCGGAGCCTTTCTGAGCGGCGGCATCGACTCAAGTGCGGTCGTCGCTCTGATGTCCGAGCTCGGCGGGCGTGTGAAGACGTTCTCGATCGGATTCGAACAGAAGGAGTACGACGAAACGGAACATGCGCGCATGATCGCCAAGCGCTTTGAGACCGATCACCATGAGTTCGTCGTCCGCCCGGACGCCGTCGAGATCATTCCCGAGCTCGTCTGGCATTACAACGAGCCATACGCCGACTCATCGGCGATTCCGAGCTACTACCTCGCGAGACTTACGCGCGAGCACGTGACCGTCGCGTTGAATGGCGACGGCGGCGATGAGGACTTTGCCGGATATGACCGCTATGTCGCGAACCTCGCGGCCGCGCGTGTGGACCGGATCCCGCGCGGCCTACGCCTTGCCGCGGCCGGCGCGATCGGACTCGTGAGCCGCGGTCGGGATCCGAAAAGCTTTCTCTCGCGGGGACAGCGTTTCCTGAGCGCTCTCGCCGACACGCCGGTCGACCGCTACGCCCGATGGATCAGCCACTTCGCTCCGCCGCTGAAGGACGAGCTTTGCACCGTCGACTTCAGCCGCCGTTCGGGTGACGGAGACGCGTTTGCCTTGATCCGAGCGGCATACGCCGGATCGGACGCGAGCAATCTGGTGGATGCGACTCTTGACGTAGATGTGAACACGTATCTGCCAGAGGACCTGCTCGTGAAGATGGACATCGCGACGATGGCCAACAGCCTCGAGGCGAGGTCGCCGTTCCTCGATCACCAGTTCATGGAGTTCTGCGCCTCGCTGCCGTCGCAGTTCAAGCTCGGCGGGCTCGTCAAGAAGCGGATCCTCAAACGTGCACTCCGCGGGGTCATTCCCGACGATATCATCGACCGTCCCAAGATGGGCTTCGGCGTCCCCATCGATCACTGGTTCCGGCACGAGCTCCGTCCCCTCGCGGAAGACGTCCTCCTCGATACGACGGCGCGCGACCGTGGCTATTTCAATCCAGCCGTCGTGGCGCGACTGCTGGACGAGCACGTCCGCGGTGTCGCGCGGTGGCACTCCCAGTTATGGAATCTGCTGATGCTGGAGCTCTGGCATCGGACGTTCATCGACCGGCGGCCCGATGCCGATCCCGTGGACCACCCTCTCGTCGAGATCGGCAGAACACGACGCGACGGGGCGCTAGCGTAACCCGCCCGTTGGCTACGCTCGGGTGGGTCACCGCTCACCTGGGAACCTGTTTCGCGAGGTCGTGGCTCATCGCGATACTCGTCGCCGGACTCGCCGGTCTGGGTGTCGCGATAAACGATGGCGTACCCTGGCTCGTCGCGATCTTGGTGATCGCGTTTCTCGCGACAGTTGCCCTATCTCGGACGCTAGACCGGGACGACAGGGGCATCGCGCTTGGACTCTTCGGTTGGGCGCTCGCGTGCCGTCTCGTGATCGTCCTCATCCTCACACTCGTCTCCACCGAGTACGCGGCGGGTGGCCTACTGAGTCCCGACGGTGCGGGCTACTTAAGTGGCAGCAGGGCACTCGATCGATCCGGGTTCGACGTCGGATCACCGTTCGCGTTCTTTGGCACGTATGACATCGGCCAGTACTACGTCTTCGCCGCGCTGCTCAAGGCGTTCGGATCGGATTTCACGGTGCTTGCGGTGTTCAACGCGGCGGTTGGCGCGCTCGCGGCGCCGTTCGCATTCGCGTGGGCGCGTCTGACCATACCCAAGCACGCCGTCCTTGTCGGCAGTATCGCCGCTCTGTCGCCGAGTCTGGCGCTTCTCGCGACGACCAACCTTCTCAAGGACCCGCTGGTGATTCTCGGCACGCTCGTCATCGCGCTATGTGTGGCCCAAGCGCTGCGCGAAGAGATGAAGGGGTGGCACGTCTGGCTTTGGCTCGCCCTCGGGAGCTTAGCGCTCGCGTTCCTGCACACGACCCGTTTCTACGTGGCGGCATATCTCGAGCTTGGACTGATCATCGTCGTCGCGATCCGGCTCCTTCAGGGCCGCGGCCGCCGACCGGCCCGAACGCGCCTTCTGGGTCTGCTTGGCGCGATCCTGGTCGCAGAGCTCATCGCCGGTTCACTTGGATGGCCGACCTCACCGATCTTGGTGTCTTCGCAGGTCCAACACGTCGCGGAGACGCCAGCCATGCAACCGCCGCCTCAGCGGCACTATCCAATTCCGGGGCTCGCGGCTGCCGTCTCCATCGGCCGCCGAGTCTTCGGACCGTACGTGTGGGTGATGCCCGAACGGCTGGACCTCGACTATCTCGTTCTCAGTGACTTCGACCTCTACCCCGACACCCTTCTTTGGTATTTAGTCCTGCCGTTCGTCGGGATCGGAATCGCCCTCACCCTAGCCTCACTCTTGGCAAACCGCAGTGATCCGATGACGCTCGGCTATCTAGCGATCTTCGTTTGCGTTTATCTGGCGCAATACCTCGCCATCAATCTCTCGTATCGACAGAGGGAGGACATTCTTCCCTTAACCCTCGCCTTCGTCCCAGCGGGAGCTCAATGGGTTCTGGCAAGAAGGCCGGGCCAATTTTTGTACGGCGGCTACTGGGTCGCGCTCACGACCGCAGCGGCGGGGCACCTGATCCTTCGATCGAATGCCTAGAGGCGCTCGACCTGAGCGCGGCCCTTCTTCCCGCGTGTCGCATTCACCGCGTCGAACACCCTCGGAGCCGCGCCGAGTATCTTGTCGTAATCGAGCGCCGTGTGTGCGACAAGGATCACGACGCAGTCGGTCGCGCGAAGGCGTGCGTCATCGAGTGCAACTGATCGCAGCGCCACGTGTTGGCCGTCTGATCCGAAGATCGGCGTCGCGAGCCTCACCGAGGGAACAAATGGATCGTGATACTCGACGGCCGCCCCCTCGGCGTTGAGTATCTCCATCACTCGGATGGCGGCCGACTCGCGAGCGTCGTCGATATCCTTCTTGAACGCGGCCCCGAGAACCAAGACATTCGCACCTCGCAGCGAAACACCGGCGTCGTTGAGTTGCTTCCGGATGCGGCCGACCGTGAAGAATGGCATCCCGAGATTGGTCTCGGCCGCGAGCTCGATGAATCTCGTGTGGAAATCGAACTCGCGCGCCTTCCACGATAGGTAGTACGGGTCTACGGGAATGCAATGCCCACCAACTCCAGGGCCTGGGTAGAACGGCATGAAGCCATAGGGTTTGGTCGCTGCTGCCTCGATGACTTCCCATATGTCGATCTGCATGCGATCGCAGAGCATCGCGAGCTCGTTCACCAGCGCGATGTTCACTGCCCGGAAGGTGTTCTCGAGCAGCTTCGTGAGCTCAGCAACGCGCGCCGACGAGACTGGGTGGACGTGACCTTCTGTGACCACCTGGAGTGCCGCGGTTGCGAGCGATGTGCTCTCAGCATCGATCCCGCCGACCACCTTGGGAGTGTTCTCGATCGTGTACGTCTTGTTCCCCGGATCAATGCGTTCGGGCGAGAACGCGAGATAGAAGTCGACGCCAGCGCGGAGGCCGTTCCTTTCGAGGATCGGTCGCATGACCTCGTTCGTCGTGCCCGGATAGGTCGTGCTCTCGAGGACGATCAGCTGTCCGGGATGAAGGATTGCCGAGATGCTCTCCGCGGACTGGACGATGTATCGGAGATCCGGCTGCTTCGCCCGATCGAACGGCGTGGGCACCGCGACGAAGATGATGTCTGCGTCGCTCAGCGCGGCGTAATTTGTGGTTGCGTCGAAGCGCCCCGCCTTGACCTGCGCGGCGAGAGCCTCGGAGGACACATCGCGGATGTAGCTTTCGCCCGCGCAAAGCCGCCGCACCCGTTCCGCGTCGACATCGACGACCCTGACTTTGTAGCCGGCCTTCGCGAACGACAGCGCGAGCGGAAGACCGACGTAACCGGCGCCGACGATCCCTACATTCGCGGTTCGGTCCGCGATGGCTTGTCGGAGCGCGTCAGCCGTCACGAGGTCACCGTCACTTCGTAGTTCTGTCGGCACCACTCGAGCGTCCGCGCGAGCCCTTCGGCGAACCCGACGCGAGTCTCGAATCCCAGAACCTCCCGCGCTCGCGTGACGTCGGGAACGCGACGGCGGGTGTCCTCGAATCCTTTGGGGTAGTCCGTCTCGTAGGGCTCGAGGCGGATCTCCGAGCCCGATCGTAGGATCGAACGAACCTCGCGAGCGAGCTCGAGGATCGTGACCTCATGTGATGTTCCGATGTTGAAAACGCTGCCGACCGCCTCGTCGCGCGTACCTGCGCGGAGCGTCCCTTCGACGGTGTCGCTGACGTATGTGAAGCAACGGGTCTGCTGTCCATCGCCGTGCACAGTGAGCGCATGGCCGTTGAGAGCCTGCCACGCGAAACGGGCGATCACGCTGCCGTAACCGCTTTGCTGGATCCGCGGGCCGTACGAGTTGAAGTATCGGACGATCGACACCCTAAGCCCTCGGTCCAGGTAAGCGAAAGCAAGGTGCTCGTCGAGGGCCTTTGCAGTCGCGTAAGACCATCGGTGGACCGAGGTCGGACCCAAAATGCGAACGCCGTCTTCCCGAAACGGCACATGATCGCTCCGCCCGTAGATCTCCGACGTGGAGGCGAGCAGCACGCGTGAGCCGTGTCGCGTCGCGGCAGCGAGCACGTGCTCCGTTCCATTCACGTTCGTAAGGAGGCTGCCGAGGGGATCTTCAACGATCTTGCGGACGCCGACTGCCGCGGCCAGGTGGAACACGAGCGGGCTTGCTGAGACGAGCTCGTCGACCAGCGTCGCGTCGAGGACGCTGCCTTTGACGAATTTGATCTTCGAATCGCGCCCATGTGCGGGCAGATTGTCCGACGAGCCCGTGCTGAGGTCATCGAGCACGGTGACCTCACGACCGTCGGCGACGAGTCGGTCGACGAGGTGGGAGCCGATGAATCCAGCGCCTCCGGTGACGAGGACGGAGCCCGACAAGGCCGCCTAGACGCTCTGAGACCGGGGAAACTTGGCCACGGGCATCGTGAACTCGCGCCACTCCGCTCCGAGTCGCGTGCAGCTCGCCTCGAGGGAGGCTCGCTGATCCGGTTCGGCGAACGGGAGATCGTTCGCGTAAAGGACCAGGTCGATCCGATGCTGAACGAGCACGGACTCCAGGTCGCCGATGGTGCCGAGCACCGGAACCCCGGCCACACGGCGGAACCGCTTTCCTGGGTCGTCGTCAAGAAACCCGACCGCGCGATACGGAGTCCCGCGCGTTCGTGAGATGAGACGAAGCGCAAGCGCTCCTGCATCGGTCGCGCCGATGATGAGCACGCGACGCGCATCCGCGTTCGGGCGGACGGCGAACCAGTAGCGGAGCCAGACGAGTGAAGCGCGTGATCCGATCACGAGTGCCCCCGCGAGCACAAAGTTCAGCGGCAATCCGGACCTCGGGAACCCCTGAAGCGCCGCGACGCCGAGGATGATGCCCGCGGCGAGAACGTTCGCGAGCGCCAACCCCTTGAGCACATTGAGGACGTCGGCAAGCGTGATGAATCGCCACAGCGTCCGATATGCCCCGAAGAGGACGAGCCCGGCGAGCTCCAGCGCCACGACGAGCGGAACCGTGTCGACGAAGAGCGACAACCAAATGCTCTGGGCGAAACCGTCGAAGCGCAGGGCGAACGCCATGTAGTACGCCACCGTGAACAGGAGGACATCGAGCGCTATCTCAGCGCCGAAGCGTCCGTACGTCACGAGTCCTCGCGCGATCGGCCCCTGAGGCACGTAACCCCCGCGCGAGCCGTACACGTCCACGTCGTACAGGAAGATGCCGAAGAGCGCGAGGCCGATCAGAGCCAGAGCGAACAGTGGGAACAGGAGGCCCACAAAACTCTCAGCGAGGAGTGCGATGAGCGCCAGCATCGCCGCGAGCCCGTACAGGAGGAGGACGACGCCGCGGTCCGAGAGGCCGAGCGCGGCGAGGCGGTGCGAGGTGTGATCCCTGCCCCCCTGGCTGATCGGCCGGCCCACAAGCCTGCGCGACGCGGTCACGAGGGCGGTGTCGAAGATCGGCAGCGCCAAAAGAGCGAGCGGCGCAAGCACCGCGAGCCCAACGTTGGCCGCTCCGGTCGCCGTATGGAGCAGCGCCGCGGCCGCGAGGAGATAGCCGCATACCAGGCTGCCCGCGTCGCCCATGAACACTCGGGCCGGAGGGAAGTTGTGGACCAAGAACCCGAGCGCCGCGCCGGCTGCGGCGCCTGCGGTGATGGCGGCGGCCGGATTCTCAGGAAGAGCGCTAATGCCCAAACCAATCCCGGCGATCGCAACAATCCCGCCGGCGAGGCCATCCATGTTGTCCATCAGGTTCACGGCGTTCATGAGCGCGACCACCCACAGGACCGTCGCGAGGTAGGCGATCGCGTCGATCTCGATGATCTCGACGCGCACCCCGCCGAAGAAAAGCGCGGATGCGATGACGGCCTGACCTGCGAGCTTCGTCGACGGCGCGAGTGACCGGAAGTCATCGAGCAGGCCGAGCGCGAACGCCGCGACCAGGCCGACGGTGATCGTGGCTCCCACCCGCGTGACCGGGAGGAAAGTCGCGACGATAACGATGGCCGCGAGGGTGATCGCTGCGCCGCCGAGGAGTGGGGTCGCCGAACGGTGCCACCGATCCGCCCGCGGCGCCACGACAAGGCCGATCCGCCGGGCGGCAGCGCTGAGCACCGGCGTTGCCGCGGCCGAAAGAACGGCCGCGGCGATGACCAGGAGGATGAGCTGCGGGATGGTCAAACCACGAGGAATTCTAGGTCGACGAGCCAGCGGATCCGAGCAACGATTCGTAGAGGCCCGTCACGTCCGTGACGAGCCGCGAGGCGTCATATCTGCGCTCGACGTTGAGCCTGCCCGCCGCGCCCAGCCGATCGCGTCGCGAAGGGTCGGCGAGGAGCGAGTTCATCGCAGCGGCAAACGCGTTCGCGTCCCCGGCACGGACCAGGACGCCGTCAAGACCGTCACGGACGACCTCGGGAACGCCCCCGACGGCGGTCGACACAATGGGTCTTCCCGCCGCCATCGCTTCAATGATGCTCACCGGCGATCCCTCGTTGTTCGACGTCAACGCCACGATGTCGGCCGCGCAGTAGACCGCGCGGACGTCGGACTGCCACCCAACGAACCGAGTCCGATCGGCGATCCCAAGGTCGGCGGCCTCGATTTGGAGACGTGCGCGGAGCTCTCCATCGCCGACGATGAGCGCGATGGCCGAGGGAACCGATGCCATCGCGTGCAGGAACAGGCTCACGTTCTTGACTGGAACAAGACGCGCCACGATCACAACGACCGGCTTATCCGGCGGCAGGCCCAAACGTGAGCGCGCCTGCGTGCGGTCGAGCGGTTCGAGGAACGGCGCGAGGTCGAGGCCGAGCGGTATTTCGACGACCTTGCGCTCGTCGCCGATACCGAGCTCGATGAGCTCGCGCCTCTGCCCGGGAGTGATCGCGACGATCCGCGTCGTCACGTGACTTAGGGCACGCTCGATCTCGACGAACGCCCGACTCTTCACGCTGCCGAAGTAGCCGCGGAACACGGTCCCGTGGTACGTGTGGATGACGACGCGAGCTCCGGCTGCTCGGGCGGCGAGCCTTCCGATCGTCCCGGCCTTCGCGAGATGGGTGTGTACGATGTCCGGCCGGAACTCCCGTGCTATCGCAGTCAGGCGGCCCAGCGCGCGGATGTCGTCGAGGGGGGAGATCTCGCGTCCGAGCGACGGCACCCGCCGGAGGTTCAGGCGTTCGTCGTGACCCCTCAGCGCCAGCATGCTGCCCTCGGACTCTGACTCAGCGCCGGCGACGAGGAGCGTTTCGAATCGCTCAGGATCGAGGCGGGTGGAAAGGAGCGTGGCGTTGATCGCTGGTCCACCGACGTTGAGACGCGTGATGACGCGGAGGATGCGTGTGCGGGGCGTCGTCAGTCCTGGCCGCGGGACCAGCCGATGGTCTGGCTCAACCCTTCCGCGAACGACGCCACCGGCTTGTACGTGAGAAGGGTTCGAGCGAGCGAGATATCGGCGTGGGAATCGCGGATGTCACCGGGTCGCGCCGGCGAGAATTCGGGCTCGAGCCAATACCCGAACACCGCCGCGATCGCGTGCAAAAGGTCGAGGACACTTCGCGGCTCTCCGGCCGCGATGTTGACGGATTCGCCCTCGAGCCGCGGCGCGTTCGCCGCCAGGATGTTCGCCTCGACGACGTTGGCCACATACGTGAAGTCCCGCGACTGCTTGCCGTCGTCGTAGACCTTCGGTCGCTCCCGGCGAATGTAGGCGGCCACGAATCGCGGAATGGCCGCGGCATACGCCGAGCTCGGGTCTTGTCGTGGGCCGAAGACGTTGAAGTAACGGAGACTCACAGTTCGCATCCCATGCAGGCTCGCGAATACACGGGTGTAACCCTCAGTAGCCAACTTCGCCACGGCGTAGGGCGAACGCGGAAGAGTGGGCATCGTCTCGACCATCGGCGGCCGCGCAACGTTTCCGTAGACGGATGAGGAGCTCGAATTGACGAACGTCGTGACGCCCGCGGCGCGCGCCGCCTCGAGAAGGCGGAGCGTTGCGGTCGCGGCAGCTTCATGCGAGCGGAGAGGCTCCCGGACCGACCTCGGGACCGACGGGACCGCCGCAAGATGGAAGATGGTCTGGACGTCCTTGAGGAGATCATCGATCGGATCCCGCGAGAGATCCCGAGCGATCAACGGGACGTCGCAACCGGCGAGATTCTCCCGGTGGCCGGTCGAGAGGTTGTCGACAACCGAGACGGAGTGTCCCTCCGCGACCAGACGGCGCACCAGGTGGGAGCCGATGAACCCCGCGCCTCCGGTGACCAGCGCTCTCATTGAGTCGTGCCCGCGCGGATCTGCGCGCGAAGCTGCAAAGCGGCGGCGTCGTTCGGCCTGATCGCGAGAGCCGCATCGAGCTCGGAGAGCGCTTGCGCCGGCTGACCGGCGGCGACAAGCGCGCGGGCAAGCTCGACGCGGATCTGCACGCTGTCCTGGAGACTCACAGTGGCGATTGCACGGCGTGCCGTCGCGATCGCGTCATTGGTCCGTCCGTTTGCGTTCAGTACCTGGGTGGCGGTCAGATCGAGCTGGGCATTCGTAAATGACGTGTCGAGCGCCAGCGCGCGCTCAACAGATTTCAGGGCCTCGGCCTGATCACCGGTGACCTGCATGACTACCGCGCGAGTGAGGTGTGCCTGCGGGTTGTTTCGATCGATCTGCACCGCCCGCTCGGCGGCATCGCGGGCGCGGGCGCTTGCCGCGCTGTCGCCTCGCTGCACCAGCACGGCATAGGCACGCGCGACATCGCCGACATAGCGGACGTCGTACGGCGCAAGGTGGTTCGCCTCCTCGAAAGCGGAGGCTGCGTCCTTGAAGCGACCGGCGGAGACATAGGCCAGGCCCAAAGTGTCCCAGTACTGCGGGCGCAGAGAGTCCGCTTGGGTTGCGTGGAGGCCCTGTGCTATCGCTGTTGTCGTCCGCCCCTCCAACCGCGCGACCTGGGACGCGCGCGCCGAGCGTGACGCGTCGATGCCTCCGATGATCGTGAGTGCAAACAGCACCGCCAGAACGGCGACGCCAAAGCTCACCAGACGGCGAGTCCGCGGTTCGACCGCCGAATATGTCGACCTCGGACGTCTGACTGCTGGCGTTACGTCCGGTGCAGGCTCCGCGGTTGCGACCGCCATCGCGCCCACGGTCGCCCAGAACAGCCAATCAGTCCCGACGCCGTTCACCGTCGTCGCGGCGGCTCCGAGGTAAGCCACCATCATGGCGGCGGCTGCCCATGCGGCGGCCCGAAATCCGGCGCGCCAAGTGAGCCAAATCCCGACGAGCGGGATGGCGACGAAGGTCGCCAGGCCGGTGAGTCCCCCGGTAGCCGCCACCTGCGCGACCCAGCCGTGCGCGCTCGACGAAGGGCTCTGCTGGAGCTCGAAAGGCTCATCGGCGGTGCGGTACCGCGGAACACCAACAAGGAAGTTATCCGGGCCATATCCAAAAACGGGCCGGTCGAGAAACATGCCGAATGCGATGGCGTAGTGCGCCAAGTGCACATCGACTGATTGTTCGAGATGAGGTCCGCTCTCACCCTCAGCGGTGGTCGACACCTCCACCGTACTCAAGAGACGACTGCCGAGCGGAGTGAAGAAGAGGACGAGCGCGAATACCCCAGCCGCGGCGATCGCACCGCCGAGACTCAAAATGCGGGCCCGCCGGTTCGGATGCCCGACGAGCGTAAATACCACAAGCGCGGCACTCGCGAGGACGAGCCCCAGAACGGCTGCGCGGGTTTGGGTCAGCGTCATTCCAGCGAGAGCCAAGAGCGCGTACCCACCAAGCGCGCCTCGGACTGCACGACGCCGGTTTCCGTCGAAGAGCGCGAGAGCCGCCGCCCCGACGGCGGCCACGCCCAGGTATTCCGCGAGCTGAGTCGTTTGACCGATCGTGGAGAACGGCCGCACCGAGGCGTCGATGTTCCAACTGAACGGGTCTCGACCGGCGAACTGGAGTAGCTCGTAACCGATCACGAGCACCGATGCGCCGAGCGCCGCGACGAACACGGCCGTCGCCTCCGCCCGGGTTCGAACGAGGAGCGCGATCCCGAAATAGAGAACGGCCCCATCCGCGATCGTCGCGAGGCCGACCATCCGATCGTGGGACCCAAACAGCGCGAGGAGAGGATCCGCAGCGAGGAGCGTTCCGATAACACTCGCAGCGAGAAACGCCAGGATCGGCACGTGCAGCCATGAGCGGACGAGGACGGCCCAGCGAAAACGCACGACGAGGCCGATCACAACCCCGACGAGGGCGTAAGCGAGGGCATGGCTAACCAACGCCTTCGGGACAGTGAACGGAAGATCGGCCGGCTGATCGAAGAGAAGCGGAACCAACACCACCTTCGCGCAGACAAGCCCGACACCGAACATCCGCAGCCTCGATCGAACGAGGGCAGACGCCGCCGGACTTGGGGAGAGGTGAGCGGGTGGTTGACCGCGGGCCATGTCCTCTGAAGCCTATCGAGGTGCACGAAAAGCGGACCGGGGCCCTTGCGGGCCCCGGTCCGAGATCGCCAGTCGTTGGTCCGCTGACTACTCGAAGTCGACGAGCCGGTCAGGCGAGCCGAGAACGTTCGGCGGGTTGCCAGCGACGTCGTTGATCCCATTCAACGCCGTGATGTTGAACGGAATCTGCATGCCTGGCGTGGTGCCGTTGGTCGTCCCGATCGTGACCGCGTTAACGGTGACGGTGAGGGTCGTGACAGCCGTGTTCCATGTGCAGGACACGTTGCCACCGCAAACCAGTGCGTTGCCGCTGCTCGCGGCCATCGTCGTTCCGTCCTGGTCCTGAGCTTCGATAGTGCCGGTGACGCTCCCGTTCATCTTCTCGCTGAAGGTCAGGGTGAACGAGTCACCAGGGTCACCGAAGTTCGTGGTGACGAGGTTGTTCGCCATACGAGCGTCGACGATCGTCGGCGGTGTGAAGTCGGCCGCACCAGTCGTGAACGTCACGCTGGACGGGTTTGCGAGGTTGTTGCCGGCGATGTCGGTGATCTCGCCCGATTCCGGCGTCACGGTCAGCGTGTAGACCGTGTCTGCCGGGAGGTTCGAGCTCGTCGTCAGGTTGAACGACGAGTCGGCGGTGGGCTGGGTCGTGCTGCAAGGGTCCGAGCCCGCCGCAATGATCGTCGGCGGGGTACCGGTGCCACCAGTCAGCACAAAGTCCTCAGAGTTGTAGGTGAGCGCGGGAACGTTCGCCGGGTTGCACCAAACCGGCTCTGAGAAGTTGAGGGTGATCGTCGAGCTGCCCACAGCACCGCTCGCGGACGTGATCGTCGGGGCCGTCGTCTCGGGCGCCGTCGCGGTCGCGGTCTGCGCCTGAGGAGCCTTGATCGCGTTACCGACGAGGTCGGTGATGTTGACGTTGGCCGTGGCCGATCCAGCCGCGTTGAGGGTGACCTCAGTGAATGCGCCCGGCGGGATCGCACTGGCGAGGAAGAGCGTCGCCGAAGTGACGCCCGTGTCCTGCGCCGCGGTGCAGGTCGGGATGCTGTCGCTGTTCACTGTGATCGGCGTGGCTGCCGAGACATTCCGCACAGTCCAGTCAGTCGGCGCAGTGTTGCCAGCTGCTGGGTTGCAGACCGGCTCGCTGAAGGTGACGGTCACGAAGTTGCCGCTCGTGGACTGGCCAGTGAACGTCGGAGCGGTCGTGTCAGCGTAGGTGTACGTGAGGCCGTTTGACGCCGTCGCGCCGCTGTTCGTCAGGGTGACGATGACAGAGCCCGGGGCGTGCGCGGGCGAAACAGCCGTGACGGAGGTGCTACCGCAGCTCGTCACAGAGGCATTCGTGCCACCGAACGAGACTGACGGGAAGGCCGGCGTGCAGACGAAGCCGCTGCCGGCGATAACAACGCTAGTTCCGCCAGCGGAAGTGCCCGTGTTCGGGGTCAGCGATGTGATCGTGGCGCCGCTGCCGCCGCCGCCTACGGTCGCGTCCTGGTAGTAGCCGTCGGGGTGAATCTTCTCACCCGTCGAGGAGAGGACGAGATCGCCGTTGAAGCGATACGTGCCCGCGGTGACGGTCGCTGGGGCGGCGATGTTGTAGCTGAACGTGCCGAGCGCGCCCGGTGCCGTCGTCGTCTGCACCGTGGTGGCGTAGCGGGTCGACGAGAGCCATCCGCTATTCCATGAGGCCTCGGTCGCGTCCTGCGCGTTGCAGGTGGTCTTGTCCTCGAGACAAGCCGCGAGGTCAACCTGTGTGCCGGTGCCGCGCGACCAGGTCGTCGTGCCTGTGTTGGCGAAGAAGACCTGGAAGTTGAGTGTCTGGCCTGGCGAGATGTTCACGAATGCCGACTCACCTGCGTAGGCGGAGTCGTATCCGGACACTGCCAAAGCCGGTACTGCGGATGCCAGCATGCTGAGCGAGAGCGCAGCTGCTGAGACCGCGGTGACGATCTTTCGCATTTGGTCCCTTTCCTTTTCTGTGTAGTCCCCTGTGTGTGAACGAGTGCGGACCGCGCGTCTGATCGCTGGTTCGCCTTAGAGCTCTAACGCGAGATATGGGTTCCGTTCGGGCACGTCCCCTGGACGACGCAGTTCACCTCCCTTTCGGTTATTGGTCTGTGGCCGCAGACCAGCCCCGGGGGCGGTGACATCCGGGGCGTACCCGTATCGGACAATTTGGGGGACGGACTACTCGTTTGGCTTGGTTGCGCGGCCGATTTGTACCATAGGCGACCACTCGGCGCTACGCCGACCAAGGACGCGAAGCCCATCTCACAGGCCATAGACGGCTGAGCCGGGCCGTTTGTCGCAAAGCTCATCGCCCGCCCTCGATGCTCATGTAGAACCCCCCGCGAGGATCCGCGAGGAAAGCCCGCCCAATCGCGTTGAAATTGAGGCTCTGAGCCGGTCCCGCGACAGAACGGGGAGCTTTGCTGCCGTCCGCCGGCCCAAACGCGTAACCCGAAAGACCGGTCGGCAATTGAGCGAGATACCAAGCCCTTCCAGCCTGATCCGGCGCGAACGCGGTGACCGGTCGCTGGAGGCTCAGGGTCAAGGTGCCCTTGCTGCCCCGGACCGAGTAGATCTCCCCGGTGTTCGTGCCGACCCAGAGCGTGCTCGTCGAGTCGACGAGAAGCGCGGTTGTGGCTCCGCGCCGCGCGAACGGGACTTCGTTCACCTTCGAGTTTCCCGGGTCAAATGTGCCGACCGTGCCGCGCGCGTCGTCTGCGTAGTAGATGCGACCCTGGCCATCGATGGTCAGCGCGCTGATCCGGGCGCCAGCCAGATCGAAGCCATTCATGAGTTGAGTCTTCGGATCGAAGACAAAGAGATAGGACGCATCACGCATCCCTATCCACAGGCGACCGTCGATGCCAACCGCGACCGCCGACACTGGACTGAGCACGTTGGTGGCGAATCCGCCGACCACGCGCTGTCCCACTGTATCGACGATGTTGACTTCGCCGTTCGCGGCATCGACGCCATACACGTAGGACCCACCGGCGACCCAGTACGACACCTTCGCTCCCTTGCGGAGCGGCCCGATGTTGAAGAGATCGCCAGTGAGCATGTCGAAGGAGCTGACGTTGTTCGACTGATCGAGCAGCCAGAGTCGCGAGCCGCTCGCCGCGACGAGCTGCGGCTTGATCCCGTTCAGCGGAAGGTTGTAAACGTTGCCCGGCGTCAACTGGCCCGCCCCGGCGAGGATATTCGGTCCGATCGTGGCGACCGCGGGCGCTGTCGGCGCGGCCTCGGGGATGGCTGTGGCCGTCGCCGAAGGCGAGGCCGTCGAAGATGCGGAGGCGGACCCACTCGGCGTCGCCGACGCCGTAGGGACGGTCGCGACCTGGTCTGGCATCTGCGCCGTGTCCAGTCGGCCGTTGTTAGCCACCGTGAAGCGGTTCGTGGTCTCGTCGTAGATCAGATCGCCAGCGGTCACAGCGACCTCAACGCTCGCGAAGACCGCCCCTTCGCGTGTGATCTTGCTAACGCGGCCGCGCCCGCCAAGGTCGACGAACACAAGATAGCCGCCATCGGGCAAGGCGGTGAGCGCGCGCGGAGCACCGCTGAGCTTCAACGCCTGAGGTGCGATGAATCCAGAGAACCAGAGCACCGAATCGGAGCCTGACGCGGAGAGCACCGCGAGGTTATCGCTCCGCTTTGAGAACGCCGCGCTGACGCCGCCCGGCAAGACCTCGAGGATCTTGTATGACGAATCCACAAGCTGTGTCTGATCCGCGGTGACGAGGGCGCTGCGATGACCCTGCTGATCCGGGACGACGAGACGCGGCGCGACGCTGAACTCGCGGACCGTCTCGAGCTGTTTGGTCGCACTGTTGATGACGGCGACCGAGCCAGCCGAGGTACCCGGCGCGGGCGACTTGGTCGTGGTGGTGACCACGATGTTGTTCGTCGCCGGATCCACGCTGATGCTCGTCGGCGTTCCGGTAACCGCGACGTTCGTCGCGCCGACGACCGTGTTGCTCGCGGCATCGATTTCCGTGACGCGCTTCTGCGACGAGTCGAGCACGAGCACACGGTTCGCGACCTCATTCAGCGCGAGCGCGGTCGGCTCGCCGCCGACCTGGATGCGCGTCTTGAGATCGTTTGTCCCCGGATCGCGCGCGTCGACCGCTGCGCCCGAAACGTCAAGTACGTAGACGGTGTTGTTCCGCGAGTTGAAGACGATCTGCTGGACCGACGCGACGACCACGCGCTCGCCGGTCGGGCTGGGCAAGAGCGCTGTCTGTGGGGCGGCGCCCGACCCGAGGCTCGCGACGATGATCGCGAAGACCGCCGTCGCGGCGATGAGCGCACGCGTAGCGATTCCGCGGCCTGGTGCGGGGCGGTAAGTGCGGCG
>WNGL01002288.1_pt1 | contig 23319 bp, 23 predicted proteins | sample 5400591 | NCBI WGS metagenome assembly WNGL01 (sample SAMN13153377, study PRJNA577476) | soil metagenome | isolation source: 80 cm soil or saprolite under Garry oak tree replicate 1 | place: USA:California | collected 2016-06-15 | reverse complement strand
GCAGGGAATTGGAGTATCGTGGGGCGCATCAAGAATTTGATTATTTTGGGTTCGGGGCACAATATTGCGCCGGAACCGATTGAAGGTGAATTGCTGCGACATCTGGCAGGGGCGCAGCAGGTTGTTCTTACCGGCAATGGACGGGGATACCTTTCGGCGATCGTGACTGGAGATGTGTCGCGCGAAGAAGTGCAGGGAGCGCTGGATGCGGCCAATTCACAATTGCCGCACTACAAGCAGGTGCGGGCGTTTCATATTCATCCGGAACCATTTTCGATCGACAACGGGTTATTGACGGCGAATGGGAAGCTTAAGCGAGATCTGATTGTGTCACGGCTGCAGGCGGAGATTGAAGAGATGTATGGGGTGAAGCAGGCTTCGTGAGTGTTGATCTAGTCGGGTTGCCGGCGGGACGCCGGCGCTACGGTCGAGCTTAACGGATCTCGGCGGTTAATATGAAAAAAGTTGAAGGGCAGGCTGTTTCCTGGGGATTGACCGACGGCGTTGTGGAATTGGCGCTGCATCGTGAGCCTTGCAATGAGATCGGCTTGCTTACACTGGACGAACTGGAAAGATTCGTTGCCGCCCTGGAGAAGCTAAAAAGCGAAGCGCATGCTCTTATTATCTATAGCTCCTTGAACTGCGGATTCTCGGCCGGGGCGGACTTGAAGGAATTGTTTCAGATTTCCCAGGAGATGAATCGTGCTGAGGCACTTAAGGGGGTCCGCGATTACCTGGAACGCATTCACCGGGTGATGAACGCGATTGATGCTTCGCCGCTGACGACCATTGCGGCTGTGCACGGAGTGACGTTTGGTGGCGGGTTTGAGCTCGCACTGGTTTGCGACCTTATTATTGCGGACAAAATGGCGCGTTTTTGTTTTCCGGAACTCCGTTTGGGATTGATTCCGGGATTCGGCGGGATTCCACGTTTAAAACGTGATCTGGGCAACGCGATTGTGCGGGATTTATTGCTCACGGGCCGAAGCTTCAATGCGACGAAGGCACAGCAGGTTGGTCTGGTTTGCCAGATGGTGGCTGAAGGAGAGTCGTTGAAAGTGGCGCGGGCAACAGCGGATCAATTAAAAAAGTTCGACCGGCGCACTTCGATGGCAGCCAAGGAGTTCATTAAGCCGATTCCATATGAAGAGTTGCGGCGGGAGATTGAAATCTTTTGTGAACTTTTCGCGCAACCCGCAGTCGAAGCTGGCCTAAGAAGATTTGCAGAGAGTACAGAGGCACAACCGTATTTGCCGTGACTTACATCATGCGAACTTCTAATCAAACACTTGAAGAAATACTGACTCTGGCAGCGGCGCACTTCAAAGTGGCGCGGGAAAAGCTTGCGCCGGATGACGATTTCTTTCGGACGCTAGGGATTAATAGTTTGCAAACGCTTGAGCTGCTCACGCGGCTGGAACATCATTTCCAAATCGAGTTGCCGGATTACGAATTGCAGGGAGTGTCGGATTTCAGGACACTGGCGGAACGGATACAAGCACGACTGTAGATTTCCAATTTCGATTTCCAATTGAAGATCGACTGCTTACCGCCCGTTAACAAATCGGCAATCGAAAATCGGCAATCGAAACTCCCATTGAATGCTTAACCTTGACCAATACAGTTCCCTGGGTGCAGCGTTGCGAGATGCGGTGGACCGCTGGGGAGACGAAACCTGTCTAATCGAATCAGACCGCGACCGGGAGCGCACGCGGCTCACTTATTCCGACTTCAAGGAACTGGCGTTGCCCCTGGCACGGGCGCTGGAAGATGCCGAGTTACATGCGGGCGAGCGGGCCGCGATCATCATGAGCAATCAGTCGAAGTGGCTGATCTCGGCATACGCCATTTGTTATTGCGGCGCAGTGCTCGTACCTCTTGATTACAAATTGACGGCGGCCGAGCAGTTGCAGTTACTGGCGCACTGTAAAGCCAAGTTTGCCATCGTGGAGTATTACCTGTGGCGCGCGATGATGCAATCGCCGGACTTCAAGATTCTCCAAGCGCTGGTGTTGGTTACCGAAGCGCCTTTGAGCGCTGATTTGGGGAGCGCGTTTCGCTGGGAAGATTTCCGACGCAAGGGAGATCCGGTATTTGTTCCGCGGAAGCGTGAGGATGTGGCTTGCATCGTTTACTCCTCGGGCACAGGTGGTAGGCCCAAAGGGTGTGTCCTAACGCATGAGAACTATTTGGAGCAGTGCAAGTCACTGACGACATGGTATCCGTTCTGGCCCGGCGTGCGATATCTCAGCATCTTGCCGACGAATCATGCCATAGATTTTATGGTGGGCTTTATTGGGCCGTTTGTGTGTGGCGCCTGCGTGGTGCACTTGCGGACATTGCGGCCGGAATTTGTGCGTGACGCTTTTGTGCGCTACAAAATCACACACGTAAGCCTGGTTCCGATGGTGCTCAAGAATCTGGAGCGAGGACTGCGGGCAAAGTTCGAAGCGCTGTCGGGGATTAAACGTTTTGTTCTGGATTATTTTATTGCGCTCAACAAGAGTTTCACGCGCGCACGACCGAATCCGAAACTCAGCCGCAGGCTGCTCCCACAAATACACAAGGCTTTCGGCGGAGAATTGGCGGCCATGTTCACCGGTGGAGCTTTTATGGAACCATCGACACTGGAGTTTTTCTATGAACTTGGCATTCCGGTGGCAAATGGGTACGGCTTGACTGAGGCGGGCACGGTGCTTACGGTTAACGATCTCAAACCGTTTCGAGCGGATACGGTGGGCAAACCACTGCCGGGAGTGGAATTGCGCATCCTTAATCCTGATTCGGAAGGCATTGGGGAAGTAGCGGCCCACAGCAAGACAGTGATGTCACATTACCTCGACGATCCGGAATTGACGGCGGAAACAATTGTTGATGGATGGTTGCTCACAGGCGATCTCGGCCGGTTCGATGGCAAAGGCCATTTGCAACTATTCGGCCGCAAGAAGAACATGATTGTCACTGAAGGTGGAAAGAATATTTATCCAGAGGATATCGAGACCGCATTCGAAGGCGTACCAGTCAAGGAATATTGCATCTTCGCTGCTAATTACTTGTGGCCGGAAAAGACCCTAGGACGCGAAATGCTGGTGATAGCGTTGCGACTTGAAGAGGGACAGGAGTTTGCCAGTGCACTCAAGGACGAGATCGTTTCCCGCAACCGGCGTCTGCCGGATTTCAAGCGCGTAGGGGGATATCTGGTCTGGGAAAAAGATTTCTCCCGAACCGCCTCCATGAAGATCAAACGCGCTGTGCTGGCCGAGGAGATAGGAAAAAGTCGTGAGCGCACCGCGGTGAGCGAGCTTTGAGTGGCACATTCTTCGCTGTAGTAAATCCCGCGGCGGGTGGAGGACGTTGCCGCAAACTGGTAGCGCCGGCGCTGGATCGGCTGCGGGCAGGTGGGATCGAGCTGGAAGCGGTTGAAACCGACGCCCCGGGCCAAGGCTCACGACTTACACGTGACGCTTACGCCAGAGGCTTCCGTAAGTTCATTGCGGTGGGTGGTGACGGGACCGCTTATGAAATCGTAAATGGACTTTTTCCGGGGGCAGACCGTGGCGAGCGGCCTACCTTGGGGTTTCTTCCATTGGGCACGGGTAACTCATTTCTGCGTGACTTCACCGACCGCGGAGTGGAATACGCAATAGAAGCGCTGCTGGCCGGCCGTTCTCGTGAATGCGACGTTTTGCGTCTCAGGCATACTGCGGGAATTGTTCATTACATCAACCTGTTGAGTATGGGCTTCTCGGCAAATGTCGCATCGCTGCGCGCCCGGCGATTTAAAGGTTGGGGAGAATTGGGATACCAGACATCCATCTTTATCAGCTTGGCGCGGATGCAACGCCGGCCATTTCCTTTACGAGTGGATGGGGAAGAACGAATTGATCGACGTCCATGCCTGTTTCTTACTTTTAACAACAGTAAATTTACTGGCGGGACCATGATGATCGCTCCCAAGGCTGAGGTCGGCGATGGGTTGATCGAATATGTCCGCTGGGGGCCGATTGGACGGCTGGGGCTGATTCGAAATCTTCCGACACTTTATGACGGGACACATATTCAACATCCGCTGGCTGAGAGACGACCGGCAAAACAAATCGAGTTTCATCTGGAAGGGCCCGTTGACACTATGGTGGATGGGGAGGTGCTCCGGTTGCAATGTCAGACGCTGGATGTCCTGCCTTCTGCTCTGAATGTCGTGGTATAAAACATTTCATGTCAGAGTTGCGCAGGAAGCGACGAGAGTCAAAGGCTGCGGGCGAGGGCGCCCGCACCACACGAATCGGACGCACTATTCTTATTGTTCTGATTCTGGTCGCGGGATTGCTGGGGATTTATTTGTGGAAGCGGCCGGGAGTAAGCAGGCTCGATGCATTTGCGAAGTGCCTGGCTGCACGGCAAGTCAAAATGTACGGGTTGTACTGGTGCACGCACTGTGAGGAGCAAAAGGAAATGTTTGGGTCAGCGTTTCAATACGTTCCTTACATTGAATGTGGGACCAAAGGCTCGCGCGCCGAGCAGCCAAACTGCGTGCAGGCTGGGGTAAAAAACTTCCCCACATGGCAATTCGTCACGGACCGCCATGAGGGCGTATTACGCCTGGAAACGCTGAGTGAAAAGACCGGATGCAGCCTGCCATGAGTTCCAGGGGCGGGCGAATTCTATGGGCAATCGCACTGCTGGCCATCGCCGGAGCGGCGGTGTCTTCGGTTTCGCTCTATCATCACTATGACACTTCGCCGTCCTCTTTCTGCGATTTCGGAGCGAATTTTAATTGCGACATAGTGAACCGCAGCATCTACTCCGTGGTGTTCGGCATCCCGGTCGCGTTAATCGGCATCTTTGGATACGGCGTTCTGCTGGTTCTTGCCACACTTTATCGAGCGAAAGCCGAAGTTCCACTGATGCTGTTTGCTTCACTGGCAGGATTGGGGTTCGCTCTCTACCTCACCTACGTCGAAGCGTTTGTGTTGGCGGTTTGGTGCATCTTGTGTCTGTCATCGCTGGCGTTGATTGCGGCAATTACAGTGCTGTCGTCGCTGCTGGTGGCGCAAAGGATGCACAAGATTTGAGGTAAGCGCTGGTGCGCGCACTTTCATGGCAGAAATAATTCAAGAGCAGGCGATTCTCGGAGAACAGCTGGTTGTTGGGTCGAACCCATCGGTGGTGGGAGACCTGCGTCTGCATGAATTCAAGAGCCACATTTTCGGAAATACGCGATTGCTGCGAGTCTGGTTACCGCCGGGGTACGAAGATCCGGTCAACCTGCTTCGATATTATCCGGTCTTATATTTAAATGACGGACAAAATCTGTTCGACCGTGCGACTGCTTACACGGGCGTGGAATGGCAAGTGGACGAGACAGCCGACCGACTTATTCGTGAAAAAGTCATTCCGCCGATGATCCTGGTGGGGATAGACAACGCACAGAAAGACCGTCCCAAAGAGTATTTGTCGTACCGGTCATTGAATCCGCCACAATTGCGGCCGCAGGGGAAGCGCTATCCAGATTTTTTGATTAATGAAGTGATGCCATTCTTGTATGAGAGATACCGGATTGGTCGAGGTCCGGAAAACACCGGGCTGGGAGGGTCGTCGCTGGGAGCGATCATTTCGCTCTATACGGTGGTGGACCGGCCCGGAGTCTTCGGGCGATTGTTGCTGGAGAGTCCGTCGTTGTTTATTTCCAACCGGCAACTTTTGAAGCAAAGTCTCGCGGTTCGGCAATGGCCGGAAAGGATTTTCCTGGCGATTGGGACCAGGGAGAGCGGCCGCGAGGAACGCGACCAGGAAATTGTTGACGACGTGCGAGAACTGGAAGGCATCCTGCGGCGCGCGGGGTTGGGAGAAGACCGCCTGCGGGTAAAGATCGATGAGGTAGCGACTCACAGTGAAGGCGACTGGGCTAGGCGGTTTCCCGAGGCGCTGAAGTTTTTGTTCGAGGCGAAAAACAATCACGTGACGTAGGCGTTCGAGGTTAGGTTTCTATTGCGGTCGATTAGTAGCATTAATCCGGCCATCGCAATCACTGATAATTGGATATGTGTGAGTCGGGCCAGCGGGCCAAGCAAGAACAAGGGATAGCAAAGATAGAGCAGAATTGGCGTGATTGGCGCAGCACCCACGGCGCCGGTGCCCACCGCCCAATCGGTCATCAATAAGAAAGCCGGCGCCAAAATCAGCAGGTCATATACGGTGAGATGAGGCGCTAGCAGTGCGGTGGCAAGCATGAGGGCTGCAAAGCGCAATCCGAGTGATACCCTGCTGCGCCAGCAACGCACTGCCACCGCAAGTACAGCCAAAACCGTCACTGCATACAAAGCAAAAGCTACCGGCGTCCACGGAATCAGGAGAGACCAGAAGGCGCGGAGCGAGTTCATCTGATAGGGGCGAGGCTCGAGCATGGGGAGAACGTCTGCTACATGCAGTAGAGCGCGCAAGTAGTCGCTCATGACCGGCGTGCCATAGTAGAGCCAGCCGATACTGAGTTGGGCTAGAGCTGCCAGGATCGCGGCGGCGACCATCTTCCATTCGCGTGAGAATAAGAAAATGACCGCGGCGGCCAGGCCCAGTTGCGGTTTGAAAATTAGAGATCCGATCGCGAGACCGGCGAGGTAGGGCCGATTTCTGCTGAGGGCAAGAAATGCAAGGGTAAAGCAGAGGAGAGCAACAGTCGAGGTCTGGCCCCACAAAATCAAGTGAAAGAATCCGGGGAAGGCGAGGGCTGAGACGAGCACGGTCCAGGGTTCCACGCGCAGATTCGGGCATTGCTTCCAAACCAGATAACAACATGCTCCGTAGACGAAGGCATTCAGCAAGAGCCAGATTGTTAGCGCCGTCAAATAGGACATTCGGGCAAAAGGGGCGAAGAGTAACGAGACTTGAGGGCCGTAGAGCGGGACATATAGATTGCCGGCAGCTTCGGGCACGAGTTTTCGCAGGAGCGCAGCTTGGGCTTGTATGTTGTAAAGCAAGTCTCCGCGTTTTTGCAGGACGATATTTCCGAGCGTGTAGAAGTGTAGGAAGTCCGTCCCTTTGATGAGACCGTTGCGATCGCGCAAGCCCGGGTTGGACATGTCGATGGCATAGACCGTCCACAAGCAGATTGCCAGCAAAAGCGCGTGGGCGCGGATTCGCCTTGGGGTGAGCCATGATGCGGTCAATGTTTTGGCTCGCCGGAAAGATAAGGAGATAGCTTGGGCGGAGAGTCATCTCCATTGAGGAGCCATACTCTTCGAGCTGGGAAATAGCGCAACAATTCCTGATTTTTATCATCGCCCATATCGCGCGCCCAGACGACTTTGGAATGGTCAATATCGGCGGCGTTGTAAACCCATTCCCAGTCCACATCGTGTCGGGGCCCGTAGCGCACGATCACCAACTGCTCACCGGGTAAGTGCTGCAATTCACGCAGCACAGCAGCACGGTCCAGGTTTCCTCTGGGCCACGCCGGCTCAATTTGTACATGTGCGGCTGCGGCGGAGACACGCAAAACCACCATTGCGATTGCAATCAGCGGAATGACCCGAATTACGGAGAGGCCGATCCCTTGGCCATGCCATCGCCAAAACCGCATGTGGCGCATGCATTGGATGAGTACGATATAGATCAAGCCAGTAGCGGGCGCGACGTAATGCGGCATGGTCCATGTTTGTACTGCAAGTCCAGCAAAGAAGACGGCGCTGGCGATCAGTGTAAAACGCATCTTGCGGTCTCGCAGAATCCACGGAAACGCCAACAGCGGAATCGTGAGTATTGGGCCAAAATAAAACTTCCACGATGAAACCAGCTTGTCGAAAGTCCGGCTGAGAGCTCCGCGCCAGGTTCGGTTTTGCTCAAATTGGCGAAGTTCCCAACGATAGAAGTCACGCATAACCACGTCGTGATACTCGGGTTCGGGCCGCGTTGATTGCCAGAGGAAATAAGGCGCGGTGGCGTAGGTTCCACGGTTCACCTGGTAAGTCATGCGGAATGGGCTGCCTGTGACGCGGTAATAGTAATAACCCGTAGCCGCACCGCCGATGGCAAGGACAAGCAGAATTGGCAACACCACGCGGCTTAACAAAATTTTCGGTTCGGGATGGTTTCGCCGGTTGATCCAGATGATCATCGCCACTGCTACCGACAAGCTGAATATCAATCCTTCATACGGACGACTGTTGGCAAGGATTGTGAGTCCGAGCGCCATCAGTAAAGAATCGCGCACACGCAGGTACTGTTTCAGCCGCGGCAGTGATCCTAGGACCAGGGCGCCTCCGAGAGCGGCGAGTGAACCGGCCCAGTAGGTATTCATCCAATAACTCAGAATGCCGAACCGAAGCATGGCCAGCATTCCTCCGAATAACGCCCACCCTGGGGGGAACCACGCCTGGAGCATCCAGCACAATGCAGAACACATGACGGCAGTGATGATCCACTGTCCAATCCAGGGATGCCCGAGGCGTTGGCCGGCCGCGAGCACCAGTCCTTGTCCCGGCGGATACATACTCATGTAGGTCGGTTGCTGGATGATGTGGAAACTTTCGAAGTGTACCCACATGGGGTGCGTCGGATTGGTTACTCGGCCATGCGCGAAAGTATCGGCGGACAGCAGGTAACTGAATTCATCGTTCCAATGCGGCTCGGGAATCCCGAGCACCGGAATGAGGGCGGCGCGGATGGTGAGAACTGAGAGTCCGACGAGTATGACGGAAAGGTTTTTTCTTCGCGCCAACCGGTCAAAACCACGTTGCAAGGAGGCAAACCCGGAAGGTGGCTGCGATATTGGAGACGCTTTCCGTCGTGACAGAAAGATCATTGCCGCAGCCGCAATAATCAACACGGTCTCGATGATCTGTATTAGTGACGAGGCCAGGCGGGCGTAGAGGCCGTCCATAGCAAGCGATGCCGATTGTAAAAAATCCGCGGAGGATTATTTTTCTACCGGTTCTTCTTCTCCAGTCAGCTTGTCCATGATGCCGGCGGCTACATCGATCATTTCCTGATCGACGGTACGGTTGTTGGCGATGGCATCGGCGAGGGGTATGGAAACGATCTTATTACCGCGCAACGCTGCCATGTAGCCAAACTCGCCGCGATGGACCATGTCGATTGCTCCCAGGCCGTAGCGGGTGGCCAGCACTCGATCAAAAGCGCTGGGAGAACCGCCGCGCTGAATGTGTCCCAGCACGACGGTTCTAGTTTCGAATCCGATACGCCGTTCGATTTCGCGAGCCAGAATATTTCCGATTCCGCCCAATCGCGCGTGACCGAATTCGTCCTTCTCCGTGTCCTGCACGATGGGGGCGCCGTGTTTCGGATCCATATCAGTGGAAAATTTTGCTCCCTCGGCAACGACCACGATGCTGAAGTAGCGTCCGCGAGCATGGCGCAGGCGAATAGTCTCGGCAACTTTATCGACATCGAAGGGGCGCTCGGGAATCAGAATCACATCGGCGCCGCCGGCGATGCCGCTGTGGATGGCAATCCAACCAGCATCGCGACCCATCACTTCCACCACCATGACACGGTTGTGAGCCTCCGCAGTGGTATGCACGCGGTCGATGGCCTCGGTGACGACATTGACCGCGGTATCGAATCCGAAAGTGTAGTCGGTGCCGGCGAGATCATTGTCGATCGTCTTGGGAATGCCTACTACTTTCACGCCTTTTTCATGTAGTTTCTGAGCGACCGAAAGGGTGTCGTCCCCGCCAATTGCGATCAGCGCATCAACGCTGTGCTTTTTCAAAGTGGCAATGCATTTTTCCAGGCCGTCAGGCTTTTTAGCGGGGTTTGTGCGTGACGTGCGCAAGATCGTACCGCCTCGGGGCAGGATTCCTCCTACACTCGAGAGATCGAGCGGCATGCTCTTATCTTCCAGAAGACCGCGCCAGCCCTCTAGAAATCCGACAAATTCGTCTTCGTAATGGAAGCTGCCTTTGCGCACGATGGCACGGATCACTGCGTTCAAACCGGGACAATCCCCGCCACCGGTCAGCATCCCGACTTTCATCGCCTGCTCCTGTCGTCCGTCCTGAAGTAGAGCGCTCCGAACTCTGCAATGAATGCAAGGGCGCCTTGCGGATACGCTTCAGGTGCATTCAGTGGGACGGAGCATTAAAGATTACCATTAACTCGTCCGCTTGGCGTAGGAGGGGCTAGAGCCCTTTACCGGTCATTAGTCGTTCGTCGTTGGCGGTTCGCTACCGACCAAGGACCAACCACCAACGACCGCGGGAGCCTCGCTTGCTGATTGCGCGAAGGCGCAGGATTGGCCACAATAATTGGGATACTCTTCGAACCCATGCCTAAACCGCTCCGAATTGTGATGTGGATCGGCATTGCTCTTTTGGGCGCGCTGGCCGTGGCCACGATTGCGCTGCGACGTGGTGAGCAGATCAATGCCATGTGGCTGGTAGTGGCTGCTTTTTGTAGCTTTGCGTTGGGATACCGGTTCTACAGCAATTTTATTTCAGCCAAGGTTCTTGCCTTGGACGAACAACGCGCCACGCCCGCGGAGCGCTTGGAAAATGGGCGCGATTTTGTTCCCACCAACAAGTGGGTCGTGTTCGGTCATCACTTCGCGGCGATTGCAGGACCAGGACCGCTGGTCGGCCCGGTGCTCGCTGCGCAATTTGGCTATTTGCCCGGAACCCTGTGGGTGCTGGCGGGTGCGGTGTTCGGAGGCTGCGTACAAGATTTTGTGATCCTGCTTTTCTCGATCCGGCGGGATGGAAAATCGATGACCGAGATGGCCCGAGAGGAAATTGGGCGGGTGGGCGGTTTCGTCGCTTACCTGGCGGTCATCAGCATCATCATCATACTTCTAGGCGCGGTGGCATTGATCGTGGTGAATGCTCTGAAAGCGAGTCCCTGGGGAGCTTTTACCATCGCGATGACGATTCCCATCGCGCTGCTCATGGGGCTGTACCTGCGGCGCCTGCGGCCTGGAAAAGTATTGGAGACATCTGTCCTGGGATTCGTCCTGGTAATGCTAGCGATATGGGGAGGACAGTGGGCATCACAGACACCGAGCGTGGCCCGGGTGTTTACGCTCACCGGCCCCACACTGGCAATTCTGATCATCATTTACGGATTTGCCGCTTCCGCTTTGCCCGTATGGCTGCTGCTGGCGCCACGCGACTATCTCAGCACCTTCGTCAAACTAGGAACGATCGCTCTGCTGGCCTTGGGTATCGTTGCGCTGCGTCCCACATTGCACATGCCGGCTTTGACGCGATTTGTCGACGGCAGCGGTCCCGTGTTTGCCGGGAGCATTTTTCCATTTGCTTTCATTACGATTGCTTGTGGCGCAATCAGCGGGTTCCATTCGCTGATTGCCAGTGGCACGACACCCAAGCTGATCCGGCGAGAGTCCGAAGCCCGCATCGTGGGTTACGGCGCGATGCTGGCGGAGTCCACGGTGGCGATCATGGCGATGATTGCAGCTTGCGTGCTCCAGCCGGGAACTTATTTCGCGATCAACAGTCCGGCGGGCGTGGTGGGCCAAGCTCCAGAAGTAGCGGCGGCGACCATTACGGCATGGGGATTTCCAGTAACCGCGGCCGAGATGCATTCACTAGCACAGGCGGTGGGTGAGCAGACACTGTTCAACCGCACCGGCGGCGCTCCCGCATTTGCGGTTGGCATGGCACATATTTTTTCCAATAGCCTGGGCGGACAAGCAGTGATGGCGCTCTGGTATCACTTTGCCATTATGTTCGAGGCGCTTTTCATCCTAACCATTCTCGATGCCGGAACCCGGGTGGGCCGATTCATGGTGCAGGACGCACTGGGCCACATATGGAAGCCACTGGGCCGCACTAGTTGGTATCCCTCAATCGTGGCTACTAGCGCGTTGGTAGTCGCCGCCTGGGGATTTTTTCTCTGGCAGGGCGTGAAAGATCCCGTAGGCGGAATTAATTCTCTGTGGCCGCTGTTTGGCATCTCCAATCAATTGCTGGCGACCGTGGCCCTTTGTGTGGCGACTACGATCATCATCAAGATGGGTAAAGTCCGTTACGCCCTCGTCACGTTGCTGCCGCTTGGCTGGTTGGTTTCCGTGACCTTTACCGCGGCCTGGCAAAAGATTTTCGATCCCAGCCCGCGCATCGGTTTCCTGGCACATGCTCGTAACCTCGCGTCTTCTCCGACACAAGAAGCCTCTCGGCTAATCTTTAATGATCGGCTCGATGCCATCGTAACTGGCTTCTTACTGGTCATGGTGGTGCTGATACTGCTGGAATCGGTTTTGGAGTGCGTAAAAGTACTCTCTGGCCGCAAACAGGCCGGGGTAAAAGAAACTCCATTCGTGGCGAGCCGATTCGCCACCGAGGAGCAGGGATGATGCGTCTGCGAGAGATGGTGAATGTTGTACTGGCGATGCTGCGTGAAATTTTTGATGAGTCTGCGTATAGGCGTTTTCTGGAGCGAAAGCAGATGGTTTCTTCCTGCAAAGCCTATGCAGAATTTGTGCAGGAGAATGAACTTTTACGAGCGCGACGGCCGAGATGCTGTTGAAGAAGAAGAGGTCAGCATTCAGCATTCAGCCAATCGGGCTGGTGGCACTACCTTATGCTGGACGTCATCATCTCAAACTTGAGATAGACTCTCACTTATGCGGGTCCTGGGCATTGACTGCGGAACCGAGTACACCGGCTACGGTGTGGTCGAGCTTGGTCATCACGGCGTGCTGATTTGTTTGACTTGTGGCGCGATCAAGCTTTCTACCCGCGACGCCATGGCCTCGCGTTTAGCCACCATTTTCGAGGGGTTGAGCGGAATCATTACTCAGCAACGACCGGATAACGTGGCCATTGAAGATGTTTTTTACGCATTGAATGTGAAATCGGCACTCAAGCTCGGTCAGGTGCGCGGCGTGGCGATGCTGGCTGCGTCCAAAGCTGGACTGAGTGTGTCGGAGTATTCGCCTCTTTCCATCAAGTCCGCGGTTGTGGGATACGGCAGAGCGGAGAAGCAGCAGGTACAGCACATGGTTACGCGACTGCTGAATTTGACCGAAACCCCGGAACCCGCGGACGCGGCCGACGCTCTCGCCATTGCCATCTGTCATCTGCATACCTCGGCAACACTGGAACGGCAGCGAGCCGTGGCGCGCTGAATGGCGCCGCTCAGAGCACCCGCAATTCATTTTTGGCATAATTTCTACTTAATGAATTGCGACCAATTTCGACAATCACGGAAGCTCTCGCGGTTTCAAACAGTAGTATTGTTCTGTCTGGTCTTGTCCTTCCATTCTTCTTTGAGGGCTGAGCAGCAGCCTCGAATCACCTTCGACTTTGCTTTTCCGGGATCGGAACCAGATCATTACGCAATTTCGATTTTCGCCGATGGGCACGCCACCTACGACAGCCACGTTAATACAAGACAAGGATCGGAAGAAGATGACTTTCATTTCGACTTTACGATTTCCCCGTCCGATCGCACTCGCATTTTCGATTTGGCAAAAAGAGCCCATTACTTTGAAGGAGAGGTCGATTCGAAGAAGCGCGGGATGGCTTCGACCGGCGTCAAGACCTTGAAGTACACTGACACTGAGAAAAACACGCAGGCGACCTACAATTATTCGCGAATTCCAGCTGTACAAGAGCTAACCGATTTTCTGCAGAGACTTTCGACAACTCTGGAATTTGGGCGGCGGTTGGAGTATGACCACCACTATCAGAAGCTGGCACTGGATGAGGAGCTGAAGAGAATGGAAGAGATGTCCAAGCAGAATGGCCTGGAAGGGTTGTCGGCCGTCTCGCCCATCCTGGAGAAGATTGCAGGGGACGCCTCCGTCGTCAACCCGGGGCGAGTGCGAGCCCAGCGACTGCTCGCAGCAGGACGTAAGGAATCTCCTTAAGTGATTGAATAGAAACCAGAAGCTGCGGGAGTTCTTGCCGACGGTCGCAGGCTCTCGAAAGAACAGTTCGGAGTGATTGGTTCCCGGCTCTCAGCCTCTTTGACTATTTGTTGACAACCCACCATCCGGTGGAGTGTTCTAATTAATAAAGGGCAGCTCTCGGGAGGCGTCACATGTCCATTCGAAAACCCTGGATGCATTTATTCGTGCTGGTAGCGCTGGCAGTTCCATCTTTCGCGGACTCGCAAGTTCGCATTGTCCGCCTGAGCGACGTGGAAGGCAACGTTCAAATTGATCGCAATACGGGTCAAGGGTACGAAAAAGCGTTTCTAAATCTGCCGATTACCCAGGGAGTCAAGCTTCGCGCCAATGCGGAAGGGCGCGCGGAGATTGAATTTGAAAATGGCAGCACGCTTCGCATCATTCCCGGAACAGTCATCGAATTTCCCGAACTATCCATGCGGGATTCCGGCACGAAAGTCACGACGGTGAAACTGCAGGAAGGCACTGCTTATCTGAACTTCAACGGCGCCAAGAGCGATGAGTTCACCCTGAACTTCGGACGCGAGAAAATGGTGCTCACGCGCTCGGTTCACTTGCGTGTGGCAATGGGTGATACAGACGCTACACTGGCAGTTTTCAAGGGCGACGTAGAAGTCACAGGCCCATCCGGTTCGGTGCAGATGGGCAAAAAGCAAACGGCAACTTTCGACTTGGCGGATCAGGACCGCTACACTCTGGCCAAGAATCTGGAAAAAGATCCATACGATGACTGGGATAAACACCAGGAGGAATACCACCAGCGCTATCTAACCAGTTCCTATAGAAACTACTCGCCTTATGCCTACGGCATGAGCGATCTGAACTACTACGGAAATTATTTCAATGCGCCGGGTTACGGCACGCTGTGGCAGCCATACTTTACCGGTGCGGGATGGGATCCGTTCATGAACGGTTCCTGGGCTTGGTATCCGGGTTTTGGTTATACCTGGGTGTCTTCGTATCCCTGGGGATGGACGCCTTACCGCTATGGTTCCTGGGTAAACGTTCCGGGTTACGGATGGGCATGGCAACCCGGCGGTTCAAGTCTGGGATGGAATACGGTTCCGAGAGTTATCAATCCTCCGCGGCAGTTCACGCCGCCACAGCCACCAGCAACATCGGCACACAACACGATCGTGGTGCAACGCGGACCCTCTGTGACCCCGCCAGGATCTCGTAACAAGGTCGTAATCCGTGGCGACTCCGCTGGTCTGGGCATTGCGCGGGGCAGCATCCGCGATTTGGGCAAAGTGTCGCAACAGGTGAGGCAGGAAGGGTCTGTCACTACGAAGGTCCACAGCGAGCCTATTCGAACGTCTCCCGTGATGTCGGCTTCACCGGCACAGCGGGGAGCAAGTGCGTCAGGGTCGTCGGCATCGCGAACGACATCGCCGGGATCTCGGGTTAGTTCGCCGCGGATGAGCAGTCCAGCGCCTCGATCCGCACCGCCTTCGCGTTCTGCTCCAAGTCCGCATACGTCGCCTCCGCATAAGTAACGGAGACGTTGATATTCGGAGTTTTGGCGTTCGCCACCAAAAACAAAAGGAAGGATCTAAATCGATCCTTCCATGAACATTCCTATTCGGTCAGTTTCAGGCAGCCCGCTTAGGTCTCTTCTGGTGTGTCCTTTGTTTTCCCTCCGCTTGCCCGGATCCTTCGTCAGCCTCTACATTGATCTGCTTCGCCAGTTCGGTAAGCTTCTCGTCCGTTTCCTTTTCTTCTTCGAGGGTTTCCGCAAGTAACGAAGCATGCTCAGATTCGCCCAACTCTTCCGCAAACGCGCGCACTGTCCCATATGCAGCAATCTCATAATGCTCCACACGTTGAGCAGCACCTATTAATGCGGCATCCAGCAGAGCACCTTCAAAGTCTTCTTCCATTATTTCCGAGCCTTCCTCTATCAAACCTTCCATACCTTTGCACTTCTTTCCCTTGGGACTTTCATCAAGCATTTCGAAAATTTGCTCCAGACGTTGTACGTGGCTCTTGGTCTGTTCAAGATGCTCCTCAAACCCAACTCTCAGCTCCTCCGAAGAAGCAGCTTTGGCCATCTTGGGTAGAGCCTTCACAAGTTGATTTTCTGCGTTGTAGAGATCCTTCAGTTCGTCGACATAAAGCTCTTTCAATCCTTCGTTTGGCACGTCTTCTCCTAAAAAGTGATGTACTCGGCTTTTTGATGCGGTCGCAGCTATTCGTGACCGAGATTGAGGATACGCTCACGGATTGTCCGATAACGAACTGTGAATTTCTTTTCGGAATCGCTATCCACGCCAGTATCTGAGCTGCTGCAATGCGAGGTTGGCTGAGGGGCATATCAAAACGGATGTTCCGCCAGAGTGAGCGGCTGCGTTAGGCTCATAGCCGAGTAGCACAACCGAACTCAGCTCGATTTCCGCTTCGGTAGGCTTGAACCCTGAACACCTTCTACCCAGTTCAGCAATTCATCTCCCGTCATGAAGTTCAAAATACGATCGCGTTTAATACCGCCCAGGAGAGCTGCGGCAAGCCCAAGCTCTAGAAATGCAAGCTGCCATTGCCCGTGAGAATCGGTGCCGCTAGCTTTACGAGGCTTATATTCACGTCTTGTCGAAGTTTTACACTAAAACGCGATTTCGGATGCTCGCTCGAAATTCGGTACACTGATAGTGGTTGGGCTTCGTGAAAGAACGGGTTACGTCGCGATTGGCCCCGTAGCTCAGATGGATAGAGCAGCGGTTTCCTAAACCGAAGGTCGGGTGTTCGACTCACCCCGGGGCTACCATTTGTTTCAAGCACTTCCGGTGAATTATCAGACTCGCCCACGACTTCCAGTTGCGCCGGTGTTGCATTTTGTTGCGGACTTGTTTTTTCGTCGAGACGATCCACCCAAGCGATGTTCGCGCTGGGGACCAGATGCCCATAGAGATCCACGGTGATCGCGATCGAGGAATGCCCGAGCTGATCGCGCACATAGGCTAGGCTGGCACCATCCTGAATAAGCTGGGTGGCGAACGTGTGTCGAAGATCGTGGATGCGGAAATGCCTGAGACCAGCACGCTCGATCGCGGGAAGGAAGTAACGAGTATAAACATTGCTCCCATCCAATACACTGCCTGCTTTCGATGGGAAAACCAACTCGTCCACGATGTTGCCCTGTCCTTTCAGATATGCCGCGAGAAGGCGCCGATCGCGTAGGCCGATCAAGGCCCGGCGAAGCTGCCGGGACAAATCGACACGGCGCGTTTTGTTGCTCTTCGGCGTAGTAAATTTCCCCGCCACAAAATTGCGCCGCACCCAGATCGAGCGATTGGTGTCTTCTTCGCTTTCGCCGAATTGGATGTCACCCCAGCGCAGGGCCAGCACTTCGCCTCGCCGCATCCCTGTACGCGCGAACGTTAGGAATAGTGCGTATTGCTCCGGGCAGACCTCCTGGACCGCACTCAAAAAGCTTTCCAGTTCAGACTTTGTGAGGGCCACTGGCTCCACGCGGTACGTTGAAGATCAGTCGATCAAAGCCGCACAGGAAGATTCTCCTCGCAGCCGTGCCCTGAGCTTCACGATGGCGATGTTACAGAGGCGGTTTGCGTCCAGTGTGTACGCCGTTCGTCGCAGCCTTGAGCGCATGCGTGACAAGAGGAAGAAGATTCTGGAAGACCCTCGTGACTACCTGCGAAAGCAGATGGAGATTCCAGAGGACTTGGACGATCTGCCCGAAGAGGAGCGCGACGAATACATAGAGGCAATCGAAAACGCCGCGATCAGTTTTGATCCGACCTTGCTTAAGGAGGAAATTCTCCAGATCGGCAGACTGATCGACCAAGCTCGGGCGCTGGAACATCGCGAGGTTGAGTCCAAACTCGTGAAGCTCAAGAAAGTGCTTGCCGAACAGGAAATCTTCTCGAACCCGAACATGAAGTTGCTTGTCTTTACTGAGCATAAGGACACTCTCGATTACCTAGCTGGAGATGGACAAGACGGACGCCCTCTCGGCAAACTGCGAGAATGGGGTCTTAGGGTAACTCAGATTCACGGTGGGATGAAGATTGGAGATCGAGATACACCCGGTACTCGAATCTACGCCGAACGCGAATTCAGAGAAGAGGCGCAGATTCTAGTCGCAACAGAGGCCGCAGGCGAGGGAATAAACCTTCAATTCTGCTGGTTGATGATTAACTACGACATCCCGTGGAACCCAGTCCGGCTGGAACAGCGTATGGGGCGCATCCACCGTTACGGGCGTCCAAACTCAATGTCCCGTTCACAGTCCTCCGGCGTGTACTCGTCCTCGTCCGGCTCTATGGGCAGCGACTCGGTCATTTCTTGTGCCAGTCGTGCAGCCTCTTCTTCGGCCTCTTTGGCGAGGCGATCCATTTCTGCCTCGTACTCCTCGAGAGTCTGCTCAGGTGCAGGTCGATCTGGTGCATCGGGCGTTTGCGCCATAGCATCAGCCACGAGAGGGTTCTCTTCGTTTTCGGGGAGGAGGCTCACGAAGGTGTCTTCGCTCATGATGTTTGATCTCCAATCATATTGATGTGTGTCGATGTACATTGGAATGTAAATCTTTGGTAACTCGCTAGACGGCTGGCTAGACGTGCTAGAACCACATGGGTTGAGAAGGCCAAGCGGCAGATCAGAACGGTGAACGGACATTAACAAGGTGAAACCGAGTGCAGAGATGAAATGTAGCAGCGTCTAGAACGTCTAGCCAAGCCCATCGGCCTTAAAATCCCGTCCATCACGACATCCCCACGCTTTTTTAAAATCTTTTCAGCCGGAGTACCTGCTCGGATAATCTAATTATTAAGAGCAGCCAGATCGCTTCTCCAGCGCGGGTTTCAGGCTTCCGTTTCGGTCTAAAGCACATTTCCTGCTCTATGCCGGTCGCTACCTGAGGCGCCCACCCATCGCTCAGCGTCGGATCTCCTACATCGGAAAAGGAAGAGTGACATTTTGGTTCATCGACAAAAAACTAGGTCGCCGCAGGGAGGTTCATTGCTCGGCGGAAGAATTCATCGACTACTGGTCTCAACATATTCCCGACCGCTATCAGCATTGTGTTCGTAATTTTGGATTGTTTGCTCCGCGGACAGTGAAGGGTACCTCCGCAGCTCTGTTCGTCGTCCTGGGTCAGAAGCGCAGACCACGTCCTAAACCTCTTCCATGGGCAATTTCAATCAAGCGGAGCTTCGGATGGGACCCACTTCTGGACAGCAAAGGTAAGCAAATGACCTGGGTACGGCGGGAGCGACCCCAGCCTAGTTAAATTGCCGCATTCGACTGTCCTGTACGCGTCGAAATGCGGAGAAAGGAAATGTTATGAGCAAACTTTTCGGTATCGCAGATTTATGGCCAGCCATGCAGACCATGTATCCCGAAGTCGAAGATGAAAGGGAGGATGATGATGATTACGAACATCCCATGACCGCGGTTGGTCTGATTTTATTGAGTGCAGCCCTGCTACAGACTATTGAACCTAGGGAACTGCGTCTTTTTACTGGTTATAGCCGGGAATTCATTTCCGCTATTGGATTGAACATGCAAAATAACAAATTGTGGACCGAGGGCCGATATGATACTTCGACTTGGCTTTCTGCAGAGGGAACTATCGATCCAAGACGGTTCTGGGACCACATCGAGGTTGCCTGCGGGTCGCTCTGGATGCCAACCCGCGCCACCAAATTCTCGATCGATTCCTGCAAGATTTATTGGGACGAACGTTAGCCGCCCAGTTTGGGGCGACAAGTAATCGTATCGTCCTTGTTCATGAATTTTCTCAAATTGTAGACCACTCACGTCAGTTTTGGCCGGTGTCCCTTCCTGAAGGCCGCTATTGAAACTGGTTTTTGATTTTCCTATACATTCAAGTCATCGGCTCTTTGCATGTGCATAGCGCTGAGGATCGCGGCCATTAGTCCAATCACGCGTTTGCGACCCTCGTCCACGACAAGAATCCTACGCCTTCGCCTTTTCTTCGTCTACTAGTGCAATACGGAACGAACTCTATCGAGCGACGCACCTCTGTTGTGGGCAGCCTTAGGAGGGCTTTTTTGTCGAATAATCCTCTTTTGCTTTCCTGATGGCCTCTCTATACTGTTATTCAAGGGCGATAGACCTCCCCGTCATTCATCCTTTGTGGGCTTCATGCTCCAATCAAACCCTGGTTCCGGAAGCAACTTTTAATTTCCCTAGGAGTCTCTTCACATGAATAAGATCTTTACTTGGCGTATGGCGGTGATCGCCTGCGCCCTCTTCGCAATTCCAGCCGCTCTTTTGGCAACACATTCTTGGGGCGGCTATCACTGGGCTCGCACCACTCCCCAATTCACACTGAAGTTAGGTGACAATCTCACAAGCGTCGACTGGAAGTCCCATCTCAGTCAAGCTTCGAGCGACTGGAACAGTCCGCCAAAAGGAACGACCCCCCTCATAACGGCAATCGTCGCTGGACAGTCCACTAAACGTTGCAGAATGGTCGCCGGAACCACCCAAGTGTGCAACGGAAGGTATGGGAATAATGGGTGGTTGGGCCTCGCTACGATCAGCATCACTAGTGGCCTGCATATAACTCAAGGTTCGGCCAAGATGAATGATACTTACTTCGATACGGCCACCTACAACAACCCCAACGAGAGACAGCACGTCATTTGTCAAGAAGTCGCTCATACGTTCGGCCTCGATCATCAGTCCACATCAGGTGCATCGCTCAATACTTGCATGGACTACTTCTCGAATACCGGCGCGAACGCGGGTAGCACGTTGAGCACGACTCCCAACCAACACGATTTCGAGGAACTCAACATCATCTACGCACATCTCGATAGCACCACCACAGTTGCTTCGCTCACAACTCCGGCATCCTCGCAGTCGGAAGTCACGGATGACCCGAACAGCTGGGGTAATCTAGTGAGCCAGTCCGCGAACGGCCGCAGCTCAACGTACGAAAGATTCAATGCAGATGGATCAAGAAGCGTCACCCACGTGTACTGGACAATTAAGGCCGCTGCTAACTGCCCGGCATGCGATCACCGTTACGATCACTAACCGACCGTTGTAGCAATTCAAAAGAGCGTCCGGCTTCGGCCCGGGCGCTCTTTGCCGAACCATACAATGCAGAAATTTGCGATTTAGTGTAAAGGTTGTTGCACGGATGAGTTTCCGGCCCGGTGTAACTCTCAATGCGTGATTAGCGATTCGGCCTGCTTGTTGGCATTAAAACTGCACGGCTACGAAATAGCGGTGACTCTAGTTTACCTCCCCCACCAAATCTTCTGACAGATGTACGACCCTGCGAAAGCCTTCGCATCGACATCAGTGGTTCTTTGCAGGTGTTCCAGAAACCTGTTCCCAGAGTCAGCCACAATCGATTGATTGCACAAGCCCGCTGAGTTCCATTTCGAGCGTTCCCAAAACACAAGATTTTAGCTCAGCTTGGGGTCTAATAATGGGGCGTGAACTTGCGCCGTCCGCTTAACTTTAGTTGGATCAGAAAAGCTCAGCGCAGCATTGATCGAGTTTACAGCCGGCTGTGACGACACACACACACAAAGCCGAGCAGGCATCAAAAGAGCATGGTGAAAGTACCTCGGTTGCTGGCGATACTGGTGATTGGAGGGATTCTCGCAAACGGAGCAAGCGCAAGCGACGACTTGGCTGCTACGCAACCGATTGCTAGTCAAGACCAGTCGCCGGCAACCCAGACGACTCAAGTCCAGGCCGGAAGCGGTGACTTCCCGCGGTCAACCGAGGCACGAAAAGCGAATCAGGCAATGGTCGATCTGCTTGGAGACATCGCGCGGCAGAAAAATGCAACACCTGCCCAGATCGCACTCGCTTGGCTACTCGCGCAGAAGCCGTGGATCGTGCCGATCCCCGGGACACGAAAGTTGGAACGGTTGGACGAGAATCTCGGTGCAGCTGCCGTTGACCTTACGCCAGACGATCTGGACCGGATCGAAAGAGCCGCCTCGGAGATTAAGGTGCAAGGTGCTCGGTACCCCGAACATTTAGAGAAGATGACCAATCTCTGACCACTCATTAACAAGGACGCGTCGTGGTATCACATCTCATTCTGGATAATTTCGGCAGGTATCGTCGGTGGTCTCTGCGCGGCTGTATTTGGACTTGTCGACTGGTTTGCGATTCCCGAGGGACGCGTGCCAAAAGTATTGGATTCCTACACAGAGGTTTGAACGTCCTAGTGGTTTTAATGTTTGCTGTTGGTTGGTGGATGCGCCGCAAGGCCGCAGAAATCCCAACGACGGCGGCCCTAGTGCTTTCTCTTATCGCAGTGTCGATGGCCCTCGTCGGTGGTTGGTTGGGCGGCGGCGAATTTGGTCGATCGTCTGGGTGTCGGAGTCGACAATGGAACGCATTTGAATGCTTCCAGTTCCTTATCTGGTCGGCCTGCTAGAGGTGCTGTATCCAGTATGCGCTTCTGCTCGCAGTCGGTCGCTCAAGTAAGGCCGACGCATCACAGGAGAGGGTTGGGTTATGCCGTCTGCCGTGTGGAGTGGGCATCTTCATTTTGGGCTTGTCGTTATGCCCGTCCGCCTATTGGTAGCTGCTCGTACCAAGACGACGCGGTTTCGGCGACTTTACCGCAAACCGGCAAACGAATCTCTGTCAGTTACATCTTCTCCTCCATTTAGAAGCGAGAGTGAAGACGACGATTCCGACCTCAACGGGCGAGTCGGCATGGGAACGCGAGCAGACCCTGAAGAGGTGAAGGCTGGACATATCGAGCAATATGAGTATTCACCTGTTCGCCAAGTTCTGCAGTCCGAAGTGAGCGGTGAGGAAATCAGGCCCGGCGAACTGGTAAAAGGTTATGAGTTCGCGCCAAACGAATTCGCCGTAATTGATCCCCAGGAAATCAGGGCAGCGGCAGTTGAAACTTCCGACACCATAGACGTGTTTCATTTTGTCAAGGCCACCGACGTCGACCCGATTTATTTCGAGCGGTCGTACTACGTTGCGCCGGACCCTGGCGGGGAAAAGGTTTACGCGCTGCTGCTTAAGGCAATGCAGAAAGAGGAGTGCTTCGGCATTGCCCGGATCGGAATGCATCGGCGAGAACACATGCTGATTGTCCGGCCTGCGGAAGATTGCCTGGTTGCGCATACGATGTTCTACGAGAACGAACTACGACCGGCTCCGCGCATCGAATCAGATCGTATCTCCTTCAGTGATAAAGAAATGTTAATGGCAACAGCGCTAATCAAAGGTTATGCGGGAGAGTTCGATCCGACCCAGTTCAAGGATCTCTATCAAGAGCGCATACGCAAAATCATCGATGCGGAAGTGAGCAATCGTATGGAGATACGGCCCGCGCCCGCAAGACAGACAGATCACAGGTGCGCCTGATTTGATGGAGCAAATTCGCCTGAGCCTGGCCCAGATCGAATCGAAGAAGCCTGATGGCAAAGCTTCCAAGAAGCCCGTGCGAAAGACCACGA
>WNGL01002286.1_pt1 | contig 23327 bp, 23 predicted proteins | sample 5400591 | NCBI WGS metagenome assembly WNGL01 (sample SAMN13153377, study PRJNA577476) | soil metagenome | isolation source: 80 cm soil or saprolite under Garry oak tree replicate 1 | place: USA:California | collected 2016-06-15 | reverse complement strand
GTGAAGTGGATGACCCCGGTGATCCTCCTCACCGACGGCTACCTCGGCAACGGCTCCGAGCCGTTCCGCATCCCGGACGACGAGGAGCTGCCCAAGGTCGAGCCCCGCTACCAGACCCAGAAGAATGGGCCTGACGGCAGCTACCTGCCGTACCTCCGCGACGCGAAGCTCATCCGGCCCTGGGCCGTCCCCGGCACGCCGGGGCTCGAGCACCGCATCGGCGGTCTGGAGAAGGACTCGCTGACCGGCATGGTGTCGTACGACGGCCTGAACCACGAGAAGATGGTGAAGACGCGGGCGCAGAAGATCCGCAACGTCGTCGAGGACGTGCCCGATCTGATCGTCGACGGCCCGCAGCAGGGCGAGGTCCTGCTCCTGTCCTGGGGCGGAACCTACGGCTCGGTCCGCACCGCCGCCGAGACGCTGCGCGCGGCCGGGAAGAGCGTGGGCCACGCGCACCTGCGATGGATGAACCCCATGCCGAAGAACCTGGGCGCGATCCTGAAGAGCTTCCGCAAGATCGTGATCCCCGAGGTGAACGACGGCCAGCTCGCCTTCGTCATCCGCGGCCGCTTCCCCGGCGTCGACCCGGTCCAGTTCAACCGCATCAACGGCAAGGCGATCCGGGTCTCCGAGCTGACGGCGAAGGTTCTCGAGCTCCTCTAGGCCCTCGGAAAAGGACGACCACGCACATGACCACGACCACGACGGCCCCCACGAACGGCACCGCGGCAGTTCCCGCCTACACGCGCAAGGACTTCGAGTCCGGCATCGACCCGCGCTGGTGCCCCGGCTGCGGCGATTACTCCATCATCAACCAGGTGCAGAAGCTCATGCCGACGGTGGGGGTGAAGCGCGAGAACATCGTCTTCGTCTCCGGCATCGGCTGCTCCTCGCGCTTCCCGTACTACATGAACAACTACGGGATGCACACCCTGCACGGCCGCGCGCCCTCCTTCGCCTCCGGGCTCAAGGTGTCGCGCCCCGAGCTTCAAGTGTGGATCGTGACCGGCGACGGCGACGCGCTCGCCATCGGCGGTAACCACTTCATCCACTGCATGCGGCGGAACCTCGACCTCAAGGTCCTGATGTTCAACAACCGCATCTACGGGCTGACCAAGGGCCAGACCTCCCCGACCTCCGAGCTGGGGAAGAAGACCAAGTCCACCCCGCTCGGCTCGCCTGACCTCCCGTTCAACCCGCCCGCGCTCGCGCTCGGGTCGGGCGCCACGTTCGTGGCCCGCGCCCTCGACGCCGAGGGCGCGCACATGGGCCAGGTGCTGAAGGGCGCGGCGGACCACAAGGGCTCGGTCTTCGTCGAGATCTACCAGAACTGCCCGATCTTCAACGACGGTGCCTTCACCAGCATCACCGAGAAGGCGGCTCGGCCCGAGCAGCTCCTGCGCATGGAGACCGGAAAGCCGCTCCTCTTCGGCAAGGACAACAAGAAGGGGATCCGCTTCAACACCCAGACCGCCGAGCTGGAGATCGTGACGATCGGCGTGAACGGCGTGACCGAGAAGGACATGCTCGTCCACGACGCCAAGCGCGAGGATCCGACGCTCGCCTTCATGCTGGCAAACCTGAGCCTCAAGCCCGGGTTCCCCACGCCCATCGGCATCTTCCGCGACGTGCGGAAGGCGACGGCGGACGAGCTCACCTGGCAGCAGATCGAGGACGCCAAGGCGAAGCGCGGCGGCGCCAGCATGAAGAAGCTCCTCTCCGGCAACGATACCTGGGTGGTCAGCTAGTATTACCTGCACGCCTCGGCGCCTCGCAGGCTCTCGGCGCAGCGCTCCTTTCCGGGCGCTGCGTCGAGGCACCGCCGGCAGGCGCGAGCGCCCTCCGCGCACCGGCCGAGGCGCACCAGGGCGATGCACCACCCGTGGAGCGCCTCGGGGTAGTCCGGGGCTAGCTCCACCGCCCTGCGGTACTGCTCCTCCGCTCGCCCGTACCTCCCGGACGCGTAGTCCAGGAAGGCGAGGTCGTGCCAGGCCTCGGGCACGTCGTCGCGCGCCTCGAGCAGGTGGAGGTAGGCGCGTCGGGCCTCGGCCCATAGCGCCTCGCGCCGCGCCGCATCGCGCCGGCCCCGGTGGAGGAGAGCGCGGGCGAGGTCGAGGCGGGCCACGAGGAGGTCGGGATCGACCTTCAACGCGGCGCGGAACTCGCGCTCGGCGCCGTCGTCGTCCCCGCTCGCCAGCTCGAGCTCTCCCAGGTTGACGTGGCCCTCTGCGAAGTCGGGCGCCACCTTCACCGCGTGCTCGAAGTGCTCGCGCGCCCGGTCGAGCGCGCCGCGCCGCCGCTCCACCACCCCCGCCCCGTTCTGCGCCTCCGGGATGTCTTCGTTGAACTCGAGCGCGTGCGCGAAGGCGATCTCGGCCGCCTCCAGATCTTCGCGCCCGAGGTAGCGGTAGCCCTTCGAGATCTCCTCCGCCGCGCGGGGATGGACGCGTGGGGAGGGGAGGCAGGCGAGGAGGGCGAGCGCGCCGGCGGCGAAGTGGGAGGGCTGCATGGTGGCCCGACCTTCGCAACTCCGGTGCCGCATGCGAATCCTCATCCTCGCCGCGCTGCTTCTCCTCGCCCCCGGCCTCTCCCTCGCGCAGTCCTCCCCCCGCTCGCTCGCCCTGGAGCTTGGTTTCTCGAGCGATTCCGCGGCTGCGCTCGGCTCGCGCTCCCCGGTCGCGCTCGTCGCCAGCTGGTGGCTCACCGGCGACCTCGACGCCACCGCGCGCGCCGCCTGGGCGTTCGCCTCGCGGACCCAGGACCGCGCCGCGGACGATTCCTTCGAGGCCGGTGCCGGGCTCCGCTACGGTCTCGCCCGCTGGTCGTCGCTCCGCCCCCAGGTCCTCGCCGAGCTCAGCTTCGTGCAGGTCCTGCCGAGCGCGCTCGCCGCACCGGCCTCCGGCCTGCGCCTTGGAGCTGGCGCCGCCCTGGAGGCGTTCCTCGGCAGGGACGTGTCGCTCACGCTGATCCTGGGCGCGAGCCGCCTCTTCCTGGCGGAGGGCGGCGGCATCGGCCTCGCTGCATCGCTTCGCGCCGGGGTCTACTTCTGAGTCTCCGGCGCCGGAGGCAGGGCCGGCTCGGTCGTGTCGCCCCGCCCATCGCCATCGGTGTCGCGCTCGCGGCGGAGCAGCTTTCCGTCCCGGTAGAAGGCCCACGCGTGGGCCCGGCCCTCGGCGTCGAGCGCATCCTCCTTCCGCACCAGCGCGCCGCCCTCGAAGACGAGGATGAGATCGGGGCGGCCGTCTCCGTCGAGGTCGTAGGCGCGGCGGACCAGCTGGCCGGCGGCGTACTCCTCCCAGAGGTCGGTGCGCTCGTCGCCGTCGAGGTCGAGCTCCACCCGGACGAGCTCGGGCCGTCCGTCGGGCCCCGGTCTGGAGTAGTTCCAGGTGTCGGGACGGCCATCTCCGTCGACGTCGAGCACCGAGAGCGACTCGCCGGGCCGCGACTCGTGCCCCGACGCAGCTCGAGCGGCCGTCGGGGTGGCGACGGGCTGCGCGGACCGTCGTGGGGCGGCGCAGCCGCCGAGGGCCAACGCTTCAGCCAGCGCCACGACCGCGAGGATGGGTACCGTATTTGACACTCTGTATATCGTCACATAGTTTCACGAACTGACGCCATGCCCCGCAAGAAGATCTCGACGACCATCTACATCACGCCCGAGCAGAACGAGCGCCTCAAGGTCCTGAACGATCGGACAAAGGTGCCGGTCGCCGAGTACATCAGGCAGGGCATCGACCTCGTCCTCAACAAGTACAAGAGCAACCTTCCAGGGCAGCTTTCACTTGATGATGTAGGGGAGAGGAAGTAACCCTGCCGCCATGGCCGAACAGCGAGCCGTCATCCTCGGCGCCGCAGGCTTCATCGGGAGCCATCTGTGCGACCGGTTCCTGGCGGAAGGGTGGCGGGTCACCGGGGTCGATAGTCTCATCACCGGCTCGCTGCGCAACCTCGAGCACCTGAGGCGCGATTCCCGCTTCGACTTCCTGCGGGGGGACATCTGCGACCCGCTCGAGATCGCCGGGCCTGTCCACGCGGTCCTCGACTTCGCCTCTCCGGCCTCGCCCATCGACTACCTCAAGCATCCGTTCGAGACGCTGCACGTCGGCTCGAATGGCGTCGAGAACGCGCTCAAGCTCGCGAAGCGCACCGGCGCCCGTTTCATCCTCTCGTCCACCTCCGAGATCTACGGCGATCCGCTGCAGCACCCGCAGAAGGAGACCTACTGGGGCAACGTGAACCCCATCGGGCCCCGCGCCGTCTACGACGAGGCGAAGCGCTTCGCGGAGGCCATCACCATGGCCTATCGGCGCTACGAGCGGGTGGATACCCGGATCGCGCGCATCTTCAACACGTACGGGCCCAGGATGCGGCTCGACGATGGGCGGGTGGTGCCGACCTTCGTCGCCCAGGCGCTCCGGCGCGAGGCCATCACGGTGTTCGGCGACGGCTCCCAGACTCGCAGCTTCTGCTACATCGACGACAACGTCGAGTGCATGTGGCGGCTCCTGCACTCCGCCTACGGCGAGCCCGTCAACGTCGGCACCCCGCACGAGATGTCGATGTTGGAATTCGCCAAGTGGGTCCGTGACGCGGTCGGATCAGAGTGCCAGATCGTGTTCAGGCAGCTCCCGCAGGACGATCCACGCGTCCGGCGGCCCGACATCTCGCGCGCACGTGAGGTGCTGGGGTGGGAGCCCAGGATGCCGTTCGACGAGGGGATGCGTCGGACGATCGCCTGGTTCAAGGAACGCATCGAGCGAGGTGATCTCGCCGCCGCCGCGGGCTGACCGCGCGGCCCGGAGCATCCATGGTCAAGAAGATCTTCATCACCGGCGGAGCCGGCTTCATCGGCTCGACCATCGCCGACCTGTTCGTCACCTCCGGCTGGGACGTGGCCGTGCTCGACGACCTCTCGTCGGGCAAGCGCGAGAACGTCCCCGCGAAGGCTCGCTTCTACCCGTGCGATGTGCGGAGCGCCGCCGCCGCCGAGGCGGTGCTGAAGGAGAAGCCGGCCGTCATCTGCCACCACGCGGCGCAGATCGACGTGCGCAAGTCGATGGCCGACCCGCGCCACGATGCCGACGTCAACCTGGGCGGGCTCCTCAACCTCATGCAAGCGGCGGTGAAGGCGGGCTCGGTGAAGCAGGTGCTCTTCGCCTCCTCCGGCGGCGCCATGTACGGCGAGACCGATCGCATCCCGACCAAGGAGGATCACCCGGCCCGGCCCGTCTCGCACTACGGGGCCGCCAAGTCCTCGAGCGAGCTCTACCTCGGCGTCTATGCCGCGAACTTCGGCATTCCGTACGCGGCGCTCCGCTACGCCAACGTGTACGGGCCGCGGCAGGACCCGCACGGCGAGGCGGGGGTGGTGGCCATCTTCTCGGGGAAGCTCCTCGAAGGGAAGGCGTGCACCATCTACGGCGACGGGAAGCAGACGCGCGACTACGTGTTCGTGGGCGACGTGGCGCGGGCGAACCTGCTCGCCGCGGAGAAGGGTTTTTCGGGCGCTCTCAACGTGGGGACGGGCGTCGAGACCGACGTGAACCGGCTGCACGCGCTCATGGCGGGGGCGGCCGGCGTCGAGGCCGCGCCGGCGTATGCGCCAGGTCGCCCAGGTGAGCAGAAGCGGTCCTGCATCGACCCCTCTGCCGCGAAGGCCGCGCTGGGCTGGCGTCCGGAGGTGGCGCTGGAGGAGGGGCTCCGCCGCACGGTGGACTTCTTCCGGCAGCGACGCGCGTAGCGCGGGCCCCCCTGCCGAGGGAGTGGCGCGGGCGCCGATCCCGCTCGTCCACTCCCTCCTCGACCACCCTCAGGGGCAGGCGCCGGAGACGAACTGCTCGACCACGGACGTCGTGCCGGTGGCCGCGGAGTCGAGGAGGCATTGGCCCTGCGGCACGAGCAGCACTGGCAGTGCGCCGTCAGATAGGGTGAGCGTGCCGTTCACGACCTTCACGGCGGTATTTGACTGGACGTAGGCGTACGTCGGCCCCTGGACGACCGTCTGGTACTGGTAGGGCTCGACCTGTGGCAGTCCGTTGGCCGCGGTGAGATTCCACGCGTAGGTCACCTGATCGTAGGTCGGGTCCGCGTTGCCATAGGGCGTCCTGTCGAAGAACGCGGTGAGCTGGAACTTGGGGTCCACCGTGAAGACGGTGCGGTCCGGCAGGTCGGGATCGGCCTTGAACGCGAGCGAGAAGTGACGCGGCGCGAGGTCGGCGGAGAAGACGGTGGCGGCGTCGAGCGTGATCCTGGTCTGCACGTCTCCGAGGCCGAGGCCCGTGATGGCAAAGTCGCCCGCCTGGCCGTCCTTCGCGGCGAACGAGAAGCCCAGCCCGCCGAGCTCCGTCGTCTCCTGCTTGTACGCGCCGCTCTGAGCGACGTAATAGGGCGCGCTCACCGTGGTCGGGCCGAGGTCCAGCTGCGCGGCCACGGCCCGGTCGATCTCGTTGACCTGCAGTGACGCCAACGGGCTCCGAACGGCGGTGGCGAAGGTCGTCGTCCCGGTCGAGTCCTGCGCGGCGACCGAGACCGCCTGCCGGACGCTCGACGAGAAGGTGACGTCCACCTTCCCGGAGACCATGCGGTTGAAGGTGACCTTGAGGTCGACGACGCCCGTCATCGCCTGCGGCACCGGACTCGCCGCGTCGAGCGCGTGTTCGAACGCGAGCACGCCCTTCACGCCGTCCAGCGACGCCACCAGGGCGGCGCTGTTCGACCGGAGCTCCAGCGTCAGCGGGGCCGCGCGCGCCGGGCCGACGAGCAGCGTGAGGTCGAGCGCGTCGGAGCCCGGCTCGGCCGCCCTCACCCGGATCTCGTGCCGATCGACGTCGTCGACGCACCCAGCGTCGAGCACCGCCCCTGCTGCCGGCAGGAGGGACGTCGTCCCGTCGGGCAGGTTGTACGGGCAGACGTCGTCCCCCTGCAGCCGGAAGGTCACCGACGAGCCGTCGGAGGATTCCACGTTCGCGTCGGTGAAGACGCGCTGCGAGAGGAACTGCTCGGTCGTCTTCGCCTGGTCCTCCGTGAGGGCGCTCGGCGTGGACGCAGGCCGGCTCAGCCGGGCGTAGCTCCTCACGCTGGAACGGCTCGACAGGAACGTGGGTGTGCCGGAGGCCACGGGCGAGAGCGCGCCCACGCTGCTGCCGAAGGCGGCCTGCAGCGGGGCGAGCCCGTTCGTCAGCGCCGTCATGGACGACATCGAGCCGAGCGCGCTCATCGCCTTCTGCGTGTTCGTCGCGAGGGTGGTGCCGTAGCTCGCCGCCTTCGACCTCACCGATGGCGCGCTCGCGCTCTGTGGCTTCGAGCACGCCGTCGACGTCACGAGCGCCGCCGCGGCGCACGCCCATGCAATGCCAGTGGTCTTCATGATGTCATCCCCCCGCGAAGTTCGACGACCTCCGGCGGGCTCTCGCCCGCCATTACACCCAGCGTAGCATCGCGTCGGAGGCGTCGTGGTTCGATTCGCGTCCGATGGTGACCATCGGGCGCCCGCCAGCGCGGGTGGCGCGCACATGCCCCCACGGCTCCTGAAATGTGGTTCCTGGAGGCCGTCCAAGCGCTTGGCCTATCTTTCTGTCACCGTTTCCATTCGGGTCGGTCTGCTGTGTCCAAAGGACATGACGCCTGATGAACGCGTCGCAGGGAACCCGAACACCTGGAGACACGCCATGAAGCGAGCCCTCGTTCTCATCGCCGCGGCGCTGACCGCCTGCGGCGGCAGCCAGAAGCTCACCGCCGAAGAGGCGAGCACCGCCATGCCGGGCGCCAGCCAGGCGCAGCTCGGGACACCCCATGGTGGCGCCGCCCTCACCGCCGCGTCGGCGCTCAGCTTCCAGACGGCAGAGTACGCGGCCGACACGGAGGCGCTGGCGGGGTCCGTGAACACCGGCATCGGCTGGACGCTGGGCATCGTCGAGGCGGTGGTGACGAACTTCCCGCCGACCAGCTGTGCTGGCGACACCTGCGTCTGGGGTCCGGGCTCCGCCCCGCTCGACGTCAACGATTGGGAGATCACCGTCACGAAGAAGGACGTGAACGACTACACCTGGACTCTGCAGGGGAAGTCGAAGGTCGATCCTGCCGCCACGTGGATCTCCTTCGTCTCGGGCGAGGCCTTCACGACTGGCGTGAAGCACGTCGGCCACGGCACCCTCAGCATCGATCTCGACGCCGCCGCCGGATTGGCCCGGAAGACCACCGATCCCGCCCCGCAGTCGGGCAAGATCACGGGCACCTACGACAACACCAGCGGGCGCCAAGTCTCGGTGCAGTTCATCGGCACGCAGGACGACAAGGACCCGACCCAGAAGGTGAACGCGGCGTACCAGTTCGCCTCGGCCGCCGCCGGCGGCGACCTCCAGATCGCGACCCGGAACCTCACCACGGGCACGGAGCTGCAGCTGCACTCGCGCTGGACCGACGTGGGCGCAGGCCGGGCGGACGCGACCTACGCGCAGCCCGCCGTGGGGGGGCAGGCTGCCGTGAATCTCTCCCGCAGCCAGTGCTGGGATGGCGCCTCGAGCCTGTTCAACCTCACCTACCAGCTGACCACGCCGACCTTCGTGGGCAGCGGCGACACCGGGCTCGAGACGAGCTGCGTCTTCTCCTCGGCCGCCCCGCCCACCCTCACGGTCCCGTAGGCCGCTTGGCGCGCTTCGCAGTCATCCTGGGGGGAAGGGCGGAGGCCACGAGCCCGAGCCCATCCCCCCCGCTCGCCGAGGCGGGGCTCCTCGAAGGCCTCTACGTCCGCCACGCGGGCGCGGTCTTCGGGCGGTGCCGGTGGCTCCTGCGCGACGAGGAGGCCGCGAAAGACGCGACGCAGGAGGTGTTCGCCCGGGCCCTCCGGGCGCTGCCGGAGTTCCGCGCGGCCGCATCGCCTAGCACCTGGCTCTTGCGCATCGCGACGCATCACTGTCTGAACGAGCTCCGGTCCGGGCGGGCGCGCTGGAAGGAGGAGGCCGGACGGCTCGCGGAGCTGCGGCGGGACGACGGGATCGCGCCAGAGCGGCGCGAGTTGCTGCGGGTGCTCCTCGGCCGCGCCGAGGAGGAGGAGCAGGAGGTGGCGATCATGTACTACGTCGACGAGCTGACCCAGGCCGAGATCGCCGTCGCCATCGGCAAGAGCCTGCCCACTGTCCGCAAGCGGCTGCGCGGGTTCCTGGCTGCCGCCCGTGCGGCGCTGGCGGAGGCCCTTCCCCTCCTCGCCCTTCCCGAAGGAGACGACCTGTGACCGCCTTCTCCCTGGGCGGTCCCGGCCCCGGCTGCTCCGCCTCGCGCGTACGGCGGCTCCTCGCCGGCGAGCTGCCGGACCCGGACCGGGCGCTGCTCGAGGAGCACCTCGGCGGCTGCGCCCGCTGCCAGGGGGTGCGCCGCGAGCTGGAGGAGGAGCGCCGCGCGGTCGAGACCGCGCTGCCCTTCCCGGCCTTTGCGAGCGGTGTGGCCGAGCGATTGGCCTCGCCCGGGCGCGACCGCCGCCCGAGCTTCCCCGCCCAACTGCGCCGGCTCGTGCCGATGGCCCTCGCGGCCTGTCTGGCCCTCGGGGTGGCGGTGACGCTCGTCCTGCGCCTGTCGCAGCCGGGCGAGCCGGAGGCGACGCGCCTCAAGGGCGGCGGTGCGGCGCTCACCGTCTTCGTCGCCGACGCAGGCGGCGCCCGCGCGCTCTCCGGGGGCGAGGCCGTGCCCGAGGGCGCCCGCCTGCGGATCTCGCTGGCGCCGGCCGGGCGGGCCCAGGTGGCGGTCGCGCTCCTCGACCGCGACGGTCCGGCACTCCTCTATGCCGGCCCGGCCACGGCCGGCCCGCTGCCGCAGGCGTTCGAGTGGACCGGCGCTGGTCAGGGTACGATCGTGGCCGTGCTCGCCGACGCCCCGCTGGACGCCGCGGCGTTTCTCGCGCGGCTCTCCAGCGGTGGAGCCGCCGCCGCCGCGCCGCCCGGGCAGGCCGCCGAGGTGGTCAGCTTCCCGCTCAGCCGCCGGAGCCCTCCGTGAGGTGGCTCGAGCTCGCGCTCGTCTTCTGGCTGGCGGCGGCGGGGCTGGCCGTGCCGGCCGCCGCCGCGGCGGGCGTCGAGCACCGCTTCGCGCTCCTCGCCGGCGCGCCCGACGGCGGAGCCGGCACGCAGCCCCTCCGCTATGCCGAGCGCGACGCGCGCCGCATGCACGGCATCCTGACCCGCCTCGGCGGCGTGCGGCCCGAGGACGCGCGCCTGCTCCTCTCGCCCGGAGCAGACGAGGTCCGGCGCGCGCTCGCCGAGCTCTCGGGGAAGAGCCGGGCCGCGCGCGAGCAAGGCGAGTCGACCGTGCTCCTCGTCTACTACTCCGGCCACGCCCGCGAAGGCGCGCTCCGGTTGCGCGAGACGCGCCTCGGGCTCGACGAGCTGAAGCGTCTCCTCGAGGAGGCGCCGGCCGACGTGCGCATCGGGCTGCTCGACTCGTGCCGCTCGGGCGCCATCACGCGGGCCAAGGGCGTCCGGCAGGCGCCCGCCTTCGATGTCTCGCGCGCGAGCGGCCCGCACGGGCTCGTGCTCGTGACGAGCTCCGGCGCCGACGAGGACTCGCAGGAGTCGGACGCCATCGGCGGCAGCTTCTTCACCCATCACCTCGCCTCGGGCCTCCTCGGCGACGCGGACGCCTCCGGCGATGGGCAGGTGACGTTGGCCGAGGCGTACGCCTACGCCTACGCCCGGACCGTCGCCTCGACGGCCGACACCGCCGGCGGCGTGCAGCACCCGGCCTACCTCTACGATCTCGGCGGCGCGGGCGACGTGGTCCTGACCTCGCTCCCGCCGGGCGCGGCCGCGCTCGTCTTCCCGGTCGCGGCCGAGGGGAGCTACGTCGTGCTCGACGGCGCTGGGCGGGCTGTGGCGGAGGTGTCGAAGCGCGGCGGCAGCGCGCGCCGGCTGGCGCTCCCCGATGGCCGCTACACGGTGAAGAAGCGGCTCGCCGCGGGTGACGGGCTCCTCGTGGAGGAGCTGCGGCTCGCGGGTGGGCCAGCCGAGCTGGACGAGGAGCACATGCGGCGGGTGCCGCTCGAGCGCGACCCGCAGAAGGGCTTCGGAGGCGCGCGCTGGTCGCTCTTCGCCGGCGCGGGCGGGCAGCGCTTCTTCGGGCCCAGCGCCGCGAGCGGGCTCTTCCCGCCGGCCGGGTTGGGCGGGGTGGAGCTGGTCGTGCGCGACGACCTCGGGCACGGCTTCTCGTGGGGGGTCGACGCGGCCGTGGGCGGTGGCAGCTCCAGCCTCGGCCTCTCCGGCGACGCGCTCGGCTTCCGCTTCACCGAGCTCTCCGGCGGCGCCTCGCTCTGGAAGGAGATCGGGTTCGGCCCCGTGACGCTCTCCGCCGGGGGGCGGCTGGCCGCGCTCTACCTTGCGCGGAGCTTCTCCGGGCGGAGCGATCTCCCGTCGCAGTACTTCTTCACGATCACACCCGGCCTCACCGCCACCGCCGCCTGGCGCGTGTCGGAGCGGTTCTCGGCCGTGGCCCGGCTGCGGGGGCACTACCTCTTCTACAACGTCGATCAGAACCTGAGCCTCGGCTACGCCGAGCTCTTGCTGGGGGTGGAATATGCGCTCGGCCCCTGATGCGGCGGCCGTCGGTCGGACGAGGCGAGCCCGTGCCGCGCTGCCGGCGGCGGTCGTCGCCCTCGCGCTCGGCGCCGGCTGCGGAAGCTGGTCCAACGAGGACATCCTCTTCGTGGCGGCGCTGCCGACGCGGGAGGCGCTGCAGCTCCAGCTGCCCGTCTCCGCTGGCCAGGCGCTGTGCGCCCCGCCGGGCCCGTCGCAGGTGTGGAGCTGGGCGAAGCCGGTCGGCGACGGCCTCAACGCCGCGGTCGACGGCATGCTCGCCTTGGTGGATCTGGTGAAGCGCACGCCGCCTACCACGCGCGAGCCGGACGCCCGCGTATGGGGCCCCTGGGACGACCAGAAACACCCCGGGATGGAGGTGCGGGTCACCATGCGCCGCAGCCGCGATGCGGCGGGCGTGCCGAGCTACACATATCTCTTCGAGGAGCGACCGCGCGGCGGGGCCTTCCAAGACGTGCTCGACGGCAGCTTCCGCGGCGAGTCGGCCCAGGCCGGCAAAGGCCAGTTCGTGCTGCACTTCGCCACCGCGCGCTCGCTCGGGATCTCCGACCACCCGGAGAGCGATCCCTACGGCGATCTCGCCGTCCAGTACGACCGGACCGGAGACCCGCGCACCATCGGCCTCGACGTACCGCCGGGCCCCCAGAGCGGGAACCTGGCCGACTTCAACTACGGCTTCGCCGGTTACCAGAGCGGCAACGGCGAGTTCGACTACGTGTTCGTGAACCAGCAGGCGCAGCGCTACGAGGTGACGGCGCGCTTCGACGCCGCCGGTGCCGGCCTCGCCCAGGTGACGGTGGTCCTGAGCCCCACCCAGCAGTACTCGTACGATCAGTGCTGGGATACGGCGGGCTGCATCACGAACGTGAGAGACGCGACCACGCTCTTCCTGCCGAACGGGATCTCAGGGCTGTGCCCGAACGGCCTGTGTCCGACGGGCGCCTGCCCCGCCTTCTAGGGCTCCGCCGCGTCATGCGCGCGCCCCGGCCGCCTCCAGGCTCGGGCCTTGCGGCTCGAGCAGCTCGCGGTACGCCGAGAGGTAGCCCTCGGCCATCCGCTCGGGGGAACAGGCCAGCGCGCGGGCTCGCGCCAGCTCACCCAGCGTGGAGCGCGCCGCGGGCCGCTCGGTGAGCTCGGACAGGATCCGGCGCAGGAGCTCGGGGTCGTCCGGATCGACGAACAGCGCCGCTCCTTCCCACAGCTCTCGGAGCGACGGTGTGTCGCCGAGGACGAGCGCACAGCCGGCCAGCGCCGCCTCCAGCACGGAGTGTCCGAAGGGCTCGTAGCGGGCCGGGAGCGCGTACAGGGCCGCCCGCCGGTAGAAGCAGGCCAGGGCCTCCGCCGAGAGGTGGCCGAGCGGGTGTGCCGCGCCGAATGGGCGCGCGCCGGCGTGGGCCGGATCAGGGTGCTCCTCCTCGCCGGCGAGCAGCACCGGCCAGGCGAGGCTCCCCGCCACGCGGTCGAGCAGCTGCGCGTTCTTGGCCTCGTCCCAGAGCCGCGCCGCGCACAGGATCATTTGCTCCTTCTCGACGGGCCGGTCACGCGCGGGGGAGCGGCCGTTGGGGATGACGCGCGACCGCGGCAAGGGGCCGTAATGGCGCGCGAGCTGTTCGAGCATCCAGCGGGTCGGCGCCACCACCAGCCCGGCGCCGGCGAGCCCACGCGCCACCTCGGCGCGATAGCGATCGAAGCTCGCAGGTGGGGGCGTGCGCCGCACCGCCTCGAACCACGAGCAGATGCAGGAGTGACCCACGACGAGTTTCGGCGCGACGAAGGGGAGGGCACCATGAGCGTAGTCGTTGAGGTGCACCACGTCGGGGAGGACCTGCGCCTCGAGGTCGAGGAGCCAGGCCGAGGAGCGGGCCACGTCGTCCCAGGGATCCTCCATCCACTCCGGCCGGTCGCCGCTCTCGAACACCTCCAGCCCAGATACGCGCCGCGCCTGGCGCCACTGCTCCGGCGAGAGGAGGCGCCCCTTCGTCGCCAGCACCACCTCGGCGCCGTGGCGCGCCAGCGCGCCGGCGAGCTCGAGGGCGTACGTGAACACCCCGCCCACCGTGTCGGCGGTCATGAGGATCTTCACGCCGGCCCCTCGTCGGCCGCGGCGTGGATGGCGTCGAGCGCCTGCGCCACCTTCAAGTTGCCCTCCACCTCGGGGTGATAGCGGCCGCTGCGCGCCAGCGCCTCGGCGAACGGCAGACCGCCGCCGGTCGCCCGATGGGCCGGGAGGGCGGCTTCACCTGGCGTTGTCGGGCCGGGGACCACGTGCCAGAATGCGCCCCCCATGCGTGTCCTGGCGATCGTGCCCGCATACAACGAAGCTCGTAGCCTGCCGGCCGTGGTGGGCGGGCTCCTTCAGGGCGGCGCCTGTGACGTCTGCGTGGTCGACGATGGGTCGACCGATGCCACGGCGCAGATCGCGAGCGGCCTCGGTGCCGTGGTGCTTCGCTGCTCCTTCAACCTCGGCATCGGCGGCGCGGTGCAGGCCGGCTACCTGTGGGCGCGCGATCACGGCTACGAGGTGGCGGTCCAGGTGGACGGGGATGGGCAACACGACCCCGCCCAGCTGCACGCGCTCATCGAGCCGATCCTGGCGGGCCGGGCCGACCTCGCCATCGGGTCCCGCTTCCTCGGCGCGGGCGGGTTCCGCTCGACGGCTCTCCGGCGCGGCGGCATTCGCTACTTGAGCTGGTTTCTGCGCCTGCGCACCGGCGCGCGGGTCACCGATCCGACCTCGGGGTTCCGCGCCGCGGGGCGCCGTGCCATCGAGATCTTCTCTCGCATCTACCCGTCCGACTACCCGGAACCGGAGTCGATCGCGGTCGCCATACGGGCCGGCCTGTGCGTGGAGGAGGTGCCGGTCCGGATGGCGCCCCGCGCGCATGGTTCGAGCTCCATCGATGGTGTCCGGAGCGTCTATTACCTCGCCAAGGTGAGCCTGGCGCTGGTGCTGCTGCCGCGGCGCCGGCTCGCCGCCGGGTTCGGGCCGGGCGGTGCGCCGTGAGGGGGGACGAGCTCATCCCGGCGGAGGTCCGGGTCCTCGCGGTGGCGAGCCTCTCGGCGCTGCTCGGGTGGGTGGTTCACCTCGTGCGAGCGCAGCAGCTCGGGCTGCGCGACAGCCTGCTCTGGATCATCTCCACCGGCAGCGCGCTGGTCCTCGTGCTCTTTCCGCGCTCGCTGTGGGCGCTGGCGCGGGGGCTCGGCGTGCAGGTGCCTGCGAACGCGCTGTTCGCGCTCGCCATCCTGTACGTGCTGGTGAACATCCTCTCCGGGACGCTCGCGGCCTCTCGCAACGCGGAGCGGACGCGCCGACTGGCCCAGGAGTGCGCCGCGCTCCGCGCCGAGCTGCAGCTCGTGCGGCGCGAGGTGCGTGGGAAGGGCGAAGGGTGAGCTCGCCGGCGGCGCAGCCGGTCGCCGTCGGCGCGACTGCCCGCGAGCCGCGCCGCTGGGTGTTGCTCGCGCCGCTGGCGCTTGTGGCAGCCGTGCTCGCGCCGGTGCGCTCCGGGCAGCAGCTCGTCTACGCAGGCAGCTTCGCCGTGGCCGCGCTCGGCTGCTGGGCGCTCGGCCGGGGTACTTGCCGCGCGTTGCTGAAGGTGCCGGTGCCCACGCCGTTCGTGGCCGCGTACGTGGGCGAGCTGGCGCTCCTGGCAGCGGGAAACGTCATCACCGCCGTGGGTGGCCTGGTCGCCGCGCTCGGCGGGCGCGCGCTGCCGCTGGTCGTTCCGGTGGTGGCCCTCTCCGGCGTCATGCTCGTTCGCGAGCTGGGCGCGTGGCGGCGCCAGGGAGCGGCCCCGCCGGGGCTCGACCTCCTGACGATCCTCGGCGTGGGAAGCCTGTCGCTGGTGGTGGCCATCTACGCCCGCCACCTGGCGGCGCCAGGGCTCGACGCCCACGAGCACACGGCCTGGGTGGAGCAGATCCTGAGGGCAGGGTACGTGCCGCTCGCCGAGCCGGGCACGCGCATCGTGGGCGACTACCCGCGTACCTTCCACCTGCTCACGGCGCTGCTGGTGGCGGCCGGGCTGGGGCCGCCCTCCGGGCCCTTCCTCAAGGTGATGCCGTTCCTGCAGACGGTGCTCCCACTGCTGGCCATGGGCGAGCTCCTCGTGGAGGCGTCGGTGCGTCGCGCCGGCGGGCGGGGACGGGCGGCGGCGCAGGCGGCCGTGGGAGCCGCCTGTTTCGTCTACTACTTCCTGCTCGTGCCGGCCGTGTATCCGTGGGGGGACCTGTCGGGCACGCCGCGCCTGTCGAGCAATGCGCTCCTCCTCTTCCCGGTCGTGCTCGTTCTCCTCGCCAAGCTGGAGAGCTCTCCTGCGGCCGCCGCGCTCGCATGGGCCGCGTGGCCGCTGCTCGGCGCGTGGGCGATCACCTGGAACCCGATCGTGCCGGTGCTGCTCCTCGCCGTCGGCCTCCCCGGGCTCGCAGTGTTCTCGCTCGCGCTCCGCCCGCCGCTCGCCGCATTCGGCCGCTGGCGCCTCGCGCGCTGGACTGCGCTGGCCGCGCTGCTGGGGACCGTGGCCGTGCTCCAGGATCCCTGGGTGGTCACGCAGTGGGCGGCGCGGTGCGCTCCGTGCTCCGCGGCGCTGCGGCGCGTGGGAGGGATCATCACGTTCGACGAGGCCGCGCGCGAGGGGAGGGCGACGCCGCGGGAGAAGTCGGTCCGCAACGCGCAGCCCCAGCCGCTCTGCTCGGGCGACGGTTGCATTTCGGTGCGGGCCTGGGGTGCCGTCCGTGAGGGCTTGGAGCTGCCGCTGCGAGCCGCGCGAGCCGCATGGCGCGACGCGCGTGCGCTCGTCGAGCGCCCCTCCATCCCCACCACGCAGCGCGCCTTTCGCGACGCGGTGTTGCCGCAGCCGAACGCCCTGGCCGATCACGCGGCGCTGCCCTACCTCATCGTCCTGGCGAGCGGCGTGGCCATCGCGTTCGTGGCGGCGCGTCGCCGCTGGGGGGCGCTCTCCGAGTCGGCCCCCAGCGCGGGGCGGCTCCTGGCGGCCTCGCTGGCGGTCTGTCTCGTGGCAGGCGTGCTCCTGAACGTGTGTGCCGCGCTGGCCGGCGCTCTCGACGACCAGACACACGACCGGCTCATCCTCGACGGCTACCTCCACCTCGCCTCGCACCACGTCTCGCTCGCCCTCCTCGGGGTCCCGTTCCTGTGCGCCAGCGCGGTCCTCGCAGAGCGTCTCGCGCCGCGCGTAGCCCCGGCGAGACATGCCCAGCGTCCCCGGTGGCTGCAGGCGCTGGGGGCGGCTGCGCTCGCGTTGTGGGTGGCGCTCCCGCTCGCCGCGCGCCTCAACCTCCACCAGCCCATCAAGCAGCGCGGCTTCTGGTCGAGGGTGGATCTCGCCGACGTGGCGGCGCTCCATCGCCTCGAGCGGCTCGTCCCTCCCGAGGACGCCATCCTCGTGCCCGCCGAGCACTGGAACATCGCCCAGTGGGAGCACTGGGTCATCCCGGTCGGCCCCACCACCGCCCTGCTCCCCTATGGTGAGCGCCGCTACCTCTTCGACGTCTACCTGGGCGCGAGCTTCCCCCTCTCCTGGCGCGACATGGAGGATCGGCTGTGCGGCCGCGATCCCCGGGTGCGCGAGGCCTTCCTCGACCGCTGGCGGGCTCGCTGGCTGCTCGTCCGCGACGACCACGGGCGCGGCGTCGGCGAGGCTCTCGCGGCCCAGAAGATGTGCGGTGCCCCGCTGGCCGCCCTCGGGCTCGAGCTGCCGCCCGTCGCCTCCGAGCGCGGGATCTTCCTCTTCCGCCTGCGGCGGCCGTGACCGATCTCGCTCACCCCGTTGCCTTCAGTGCTTCTAGTCCGCCGGGTCGTCGTCGCCATCGTCTGCCCCGCTGCTGGCTCCTACGAGGTAGCGCTCCAGCTCCGCGCTGGCGCGGGCGTGCGTGAGCGGGTCGAGCTTCCCCGCCTCGAGCAGCCGGTCGAGGACCCGGCGCGCGCGGCGCGCCAATCCGCGGGAGGGGTGAGCGAGGTCGGCCCGGCGCGGCGCCGGCAGCATGGATGCGAGGAGAGCTCCTTGGGCTGGCGAGAGGTCGCTCGCCGCCACGCCGAAGCGTGTCCGCGCGGCCGCCTCGGCGCCGAAGACCCCCTCGCCCCACTCGGCGACGTTGAGGTACAGCGCGAGGATTCGCCGCTTGGGCACGGCGCGCTCGAGCTTCACCGCCAGCACCGCCTCCTTGGCCTTGCGCCAGGTGGTGCGCTCGGTGCCGAGCCAGAGGTTCTTCGCCAGCTGCTGGGTGAGCGTGGACGCGCCGCGCAGGGCTCGTCCGGCGCGCAGGCTCTCGTCGGCGGCCGTCTCGACCTCGGTCCAGTCGAAGGCGCCGTGCGCGAAGAAGCGCGCGTCCTCCGAGACGAGCACCGCGTCCACGAGCGCGGGCGAGATGCGGTCGAGGCCGACCCAGCTCTGGCGCGGTCGGAAGGCGCGGCGGAGGGCCTGCGACTCGGCCCGGCGCTGCTCGATGAGGGCGGTGGTGCGGGGGTTCCTCGCGCGGACGGCGGCCGGATCGGGGAGGGTGAGCCACAGGCCCGCCGCGAGGCAGACGGTGCCGAGCGCGGTGGCGGCGGCGAGGAGGACGATGCGTCGCACGCGCGCGACGATAGCATCGGTCCGGCGGGGAAGACCGCGACCGCGACCGCGGCGAAGTCCCTTTTGGTTCCTTGATCGCCCCGTCCCGCACCGGTATGCCCCGGCCGAACCCGACGAGCTGGTCATGGCCGCCTCGCGGCCGGAAGGATTACGATGGCAGACGTGAAGAAGTACGCGGAGCGCGACTTCTCGAAGGTGCGCGGGCTCACTGGCCTCTCCGACAACCAGGTGACGGAGCACCTCAAGCTGTACGCAGGGTATGTGAAGCGGACCAACACGCTCACCGAGAAGCTCTTCGCGCTGTGCACCGACGGAAAGGCGTCCGGCGCCGACCCTGTCTATGCCGAGCTCACCCGCCGCCAGGGGTTCGAGTACAACGGCATGATCCTGCACGAGTACTACTTCGGGAATCTCACCGGTGGCGCGCAGGCAGAGCCGCCCGCCGGAGGGAAGCTGCGCAAGGCGCTCGAGGCGTCGTTCGGCGGGAAATACGAGACGTGGCTGGCGGACTTCCGCGCCATCGCCACCATGCCCGGCATCGGCTGGGCCATCCTCTACCAGGACCCGAGCAACGGTTGGCTCTCGAACCACTGGGTGACGCTCCACAATGACGGCAACCCGGCCGGCTTCACGCCCATCCTGGTCATGGACGGCTGGGAGCACGCGTACATGCGCGATTACCAGGCCACCGAGCGCGCCAAGTATGTGGACGCCTTCTTCAAGAACATCCACTGGCAGGCCTGCGAGCAAAGAGTTCGGTAGGGCGGGGGCTTGTCCCCCGCCGCCGCGTCGATGGCCCTCTCCCCGCCGGGGCAGAGGGAGGAAGTGAGGGGCTCGCGCACCGTGCGCCCGACGCGGTAGATCCCGCGCGTGCCGATCGTCTCTTCCTCCCGCCGCGCCGCCCTGCGCCGGCGCCTCCTCTCCTGGTGGGATGCGGGGCACCGCGACCTGCCCTGGCGCTTCCCTCAGCACGACGCGGACCCGTACCGCGTCTGGCTGGCCGAGGTGATGCTGCAGCAGACGCAGGTCGCCGCCGTCATCCCTTACTACCGGCGCTTCGTCGAGCGCTTCCCCTCGCTCACCACGCTCGCCGCGGCGGGCGAGGAGGAGGTGCTCGCGCTGTGGAGCGGCCTCGGCTACTACGCCCGCGGCCGCCGTCTCCACGCCGCCGCGCGCGCCGCCCTCGCTCGCCACGGCGGCCTGCCCGCCGACGCGGTAGCGCTGCGGGCCCTGCCGGGTTTCGGGGCGTACACCGTGGGTGCAGTGGCGAGCATCGCCTTCGCGCTCCCGGAGGCGTGCGTCGACGGAAACGTGGCCCGCGTGCTCACGCGGCTCGGTCTCCTCGAGGGGGCGCCGGAGTCGCCGGCCGTGCGCGATGCGCTGTGGGCGCTCGCGCGGGAGCTCGTCGACCCGCTGCGGCCAGGCGACTGGAACCAGGCGCTCATGGAGCTCGGCGCGCTGGTGTGCGTGAAGCCGGCGCCGCGCTGTGAGCGCTGCCCGCTGGCGAGGCTCTGCCGGGCGCGGCGCTCCGGCCGGGAGCGCGACGTGCCGCCGGCCCGTGCGCGGCGCGCATCCGAGCTGCTCCACCTCGCCTGCGCCGTGCTGGAGCGGGGAGGCGACCTCCTCGTCGCGCGCCGCCCGCCCGGTGGGCTCTTCGGAGGGATGTGGGAGCTCCCCTCGATCGAGGTCGCCGGCGGTGCCGATGCGCGCCGCCAGCTCCGCGCCGCGCTCGCCGCGCGCGGGCTCTCCGCCGCCGTGGGTCCCGAGGTGCTGCGCGTGGAGCGGGTGCTCACCCACCGGCGCCTCGTGCTGGCCGCGCATCGCTGCTCCGTCGCCGGAGTGGCCCCGGAAGGCGAACACCTCCGCTTCGCCGCGCCCGCGGAGCTCGCCGTGTTGCCGATACCGACGGCCGTCCGTCGCCTCCTCGAGGCGCTGCCGCGGCGGACGCGCGACCGGGCTGGGGCTCGCTCGACTGGCTCCGGCGCATTGCGCAACTTGGCGGTTGGCAACGGAACCGACTTCGACTAGGTTCCGTCGCCACCGACCGGTCGAGAAGCGAAGGCGCTTGACATCGGAGGCGCGAACCGTATAATTCGCGCCCTTTCGACCGGGATGGTTTGCCGGTGGTTCGAGCGCCCCAAGGTTCCGACGGGGCGTTTTCATTGAGGGAAACTTTCTCCGCATGCCGACGATCAGCCAGCTGGTCCGCCAGGGCCGCGAGCAGCTTCAGACGAAGAAGAAGGCTCCCGCGCTCAAGGAGTCGCCGCAGAAGCGCGGCGTCTGCACGCGCGTATACACGACGACCCCGAAGAAGCCGAACTCGGCCCTCCGCAAGGTGGCCCGCGTCCGTCTCACCAACGGCTTCGAGGTGACGAGCTACATCCCGGGGGTCGGCCACAACCTGCAGGAGCACTCCGTGGTGCTCATCCGCGGGGGCCGCGTGAAGGACCTCCCGGGCGTTCGCTACCACATCATCCGCGGCACCCTCGACGCGGTGGGCGTCACGGGCCGCAAGCAGGGTCGCTCCAAGTACGGCGCCAAGCGCCCCAGCTAACTTCTAAGGACCGGGTTCGATGCCTCGTCGTCGCGAAGTCGAGAAGCGGAAGATCCTCCCCGATCCCAAGTTCCAGGATCGGTTGGTGGCCAAGTTCGTGAACAACCTGATGCGTCAGGGCAAGAAGTCCGTGGGTGAGAAGATCATCTACGGCGCCTTCGACCAGGTCGAGCAGCGCCTCAAGGACGATCCGCTCAAGATCTTCAAGAAGGCGCTCGACAACGTGAAGCCCATGGTCGAGGTGAAGAGCCGCCGCGTCGGCGGCGCCACCTACCAGGTGCCGGTCGAGGTTCGCCAGGACCGCCGAATCGCGCTGGCGATGCGCTGGCTCATCGACTATTCGAAGAGCCGCGGCGAGAAGACGATGGTCGAGAAGCTTGCGGCCGAGATCATGGACGCCGCCTCGAACCGGGGCAACGCCGTGAAGAAGCGCGAGGATACGCACAAGATGGCCGAGGCCAACAAGGCCTTCGCCCATTACCGCTGGTAGAGCGTCCGTATGGGCGGGGCTCGTCCCCGCCGGCGGGTCCCCCCGCTGCATCGCCGCTCTTTGACAGCTCGGATGAGGTCTGCAGCGCCGCGAGGCGGCGGGTTGGGTTCGCGTTCAACGTCGCAAGGAAGAAAAGACAGCCATGGCCCGTGTCACACCCCTCGAGCGCTACCGAAACATCGGCATCATGGCGCACATCGATGCCGGCAAGACGACCACGACCGAGCGCATCCTTTTCTACACCGGCGTCACGCACAAGATTGGCGAAGTCCATGAGGGCACCACCGTCATGGACTGGATGGAGCAGGAGCGCGAGCGGGGCATCACCATCACCTCCGCCGCCACCACCGCCTTCTGGCGTGAGAACCGCATCAACATCATCGACACCCCCGGCCACGTCGACTTCACGATCGAGGTGGAGCGGTCGCTGCGCGTCCTCGACGGTGCGGTCACCTGCTTCGACGGCGTGAACGGCGTCGAGCCGCAGTCCGAGACGGTGTGGCGCCAGGCCGACAAGTACGGCGTGCCCCGCATCTGCTTCATCAACAAGATGGATCGCGTCGGCGCCGACTTCTACATGTCGGTCGACACCATCCGCGAGAAGCTGGGCGCCCGGCCGGTGCCGATCCAGATCCCGATCGGCCGCGAGGACAAGTTCCGCGGCATGGTCGACCTCGTCAAGATGAAGGGGATCACCTTCGACGACGAGACGATGGGCGCGAAGTACCAGGAGGTCGACATCCCGGCCGACCTGGTGGAGCAGGCGAAGGAGTACCGCGCCGCCATGGAAGAGGCCGTCGCCGAGTTCGACGACGAGCTCATGGCGAAGTACCTCGACGGCCACGCCCTTACCAACGAAGAGGTGAAGAAGGGCCTCCGCAAGGGCACCATCGCGATGAGCTTCTTCCCGGTGATCTGCGGGAGCGCCTTCAAGAACAAGGGCGTCCAGCAGATCCTCGACGCGGTGGTGGACTACCTTCCGAGCCCGGTCGACGTCCCGCCGATGAAGGGCGTCGACATGAAGGGCGTCGAGGTCATCCGCGGCACCTCCGATGAGGAGCCGTTCTCGGCACTGGCGTTCAAGCTGATGAACGACCCGTTCGTCGGGAACCTCACCTTCTTCCGCGTCTACTCGGGCAAGCTCGACGCCGGGTCGTACGTCTACAACGCGACCAAGGACAAGAAGGAGCGCATCAGTCGCATCGTCCAGATGCACGCCGACAAGCGCGAGGAGATCAAGGAAGTCCTCGCCGGCGACATCGCGGCCGCGGTCGGCCTGCGCCAGACCACCACCGGCGACACCCTCTGCGACGAGGACGACAAGGTCATCCTGGAGCGGATGATCTTCCCGGAGCCGGTGATCTTCGTCGCCGTCGAGCCGAAGACCAAGGGCGACCAGGACAAGATGGGCATCGCCCTGCAGCGCCTGCAGATGGAGGACCCCTCCTTCCGCGTCCGCACCGACGAGGAGACGGGCCAGACCATCATGGGCGGCATGGGCGAGCTCCACCTCGAGATCCTGGTGGACCGCATGTTCCGCGAGTTCAAGGTGGAGGCGAACGTCGGCAAGCCGCAGGTGGCTTACCGCGAGACCATCACCAGGACGATCGAGGTGGAGGGCCGGCATATCCGCCAGTCCGGCGGCAAGGGTCAGTACGGCCACTGCTGGCTGCGCCTCATCCCGCAGGAGCCCGGCAAGGGCTTCGAGTTCGACAACGTCATCGTCGGCGGCTCGATCCCGAAGGAGTTCATCAGCCCGATCGAGAAGGGCATCGTCGAGGCGATGCAGGGCGGCGTCCTGGCCGGCTTCCCCATGGTGGACCTCAAGGTCGAGGTCTTCGACGGCAGCTACCACGAGGTCGACTCATCCGAGATGGCGTTCAAGATCGCCGGCTCGATCGGCTTCAAGCTGGGCGCCGCCAAGGCGGGCCCCGTCCTCCTCGAGCCGATCATGGACGTCGAGGTGGTGACGCCCGAAGCCTTCATGGGCGACGTCATCGGCGATCTGAACTCGCGGCGCGGCAAGATCCAGGGTATGAACCCGCGCGGCAATGCGCAGGTCATCACCGCGCAGGTGCCGCTGGCCGACATGTTCGGCTACGCCACCGACCTCCGCT
>WNGL01003407.1_pt1 | contig 23330 bp, 8 predicted proteins | sample 5400591 | NCBI WGS metagenome assembly WNGL01 (sample SAMN13153377, study PRJNA577476) | soil metagenome | isolation source: 80 cm soil or saprolite under Garry oak tree replicate 1 | place: USA:California | collected 2016-06-15 | reverse complement strand
CAATTCTCATTATGGCCGCTTCGATCGGCGCCGGGCAGTCTTGGGACTTACGGCTTCCTTACGCCTCCTTACGGGTTACCTTACGGGTTGGAACTCAAAAACAACCCACGTTTATGCACCTCCTTACGGGTTTACGGCTCCAACATCCCCCAAGAAGGGGTATTGTGTTTGCTCTCTGCTTTTTTCTGTTCATATTTGATGCTGACTGACCTGAAGCTGTCTTAAACTCACCCAAGCATGAAATCAGAAGCCCCCAAAACACTCCTAATAAGCGCCTTCTGTGCGGCGCAGTTCCTCTTGCTGACGGCGCCTGCCCGAGCAGTGGAAAGACAGGTGCTTCACGGCCACATACCTGCCGCAGCAGGGAGGTTGCAGTCAATGGATCGCCTGGCCAGCAGCAAGCACCTGGACCTGGCGATAGCGCTGCCGTTGCGCAACCGCACCGCGCTCACCGGACTGCTGGAGCAGCTTTACGACCCAGCAAGTCCTGGTTACCATCAGTACCTGACGCCGGAGCAGTTCGCGGAGCGATTTGGACCGACAGACACCGATTATCAGGCGGTCATCGCATTCGCGAAGGCGAATGGCCTGGCGGTGACCGGCACGCACCCCAATCGCACACTGCTGGACGTGAATGGGTCGGTGGCGGCTATCGAGAAGACCTTCCGAGTGAATTTGCGGGTTTACCAGCACCCGAAGGAGGCCCGTTTGTTCTATGCGCCCGATGCCGAACCGTCGCTGGATCTGGCCGTTCCAGTGTTGGCCATCACTGGCCTCGACGACTTTAGCCTTCCGCGCCCCATGGGCCTTAACCTAAGCGCCCTGGATAAGTCTCCACGCGCAACACCATACGCAACCGGCTCCGGACCACGTGGCGGTTTTTTCGGCAGAGATTTCAGGACCGCTTACGCTCCAAGCGTTGTTTTGGATGGCGCCGGTCAATCCGTAGGGCTGATAGAGTTCGATGGTTACTATCCAAGCGACATCGCCACCTATGAGAACCTAACCGGGCTGCCGAACGTCCCGCTGACGAACGTGCTGGTGGGCACCTTCAGAGGGAGCGCCGGCGCCAATAACGTCGAGGTGGCCCTGGACATTGAGATGGTGATTTCCATGGCGCCGGGATTGGCCAAGGTGATCGTCTATGAGGGGCGACTCCCTAACGATATCTTGAACCGCATGGCCACCGACAATCTGGCCAGACAACTGAGTTCATCCTGGGCTTTTGGCCAAGCGGTAGATTCGACCAGGGAGCAGATCTTCCTGCAATTCGCTGCGCAAGGACAGTCCATGTTCCAGGCCTCGGGCGACCTGGGAGCGTGGGTCGGGCAGATAGCGCCGCCGTCGGACGACCCGTTCATCACCGTTGTCGGTGGCACAATGTTGACGACCAGTGGCCGAGGCGGGCCATGGTTGTCAGAAACCGTCTGGCCGGGCAGTGGCGGCGGCATCAGCACCAGCAACGCCATTCCAAGTTGGCAGCGGGGCGTTAGCATGTCTGCCAACCACGGGTCGGCCAGCCTGAGGAACATTCCGGATGTAGCCTGCCATGGAGAGGAAAACATTTGGATCATCGCCAACAACGGCGAGCAGGGAACCACCGGCGGCACCAGCGCTTCGTCGCCGTTATGGGCGGCCTTTACGGCGCTAGCCAATCAGCAGGCGGCAGCCAGCGGCCAGCCAAGTGTCGGGTTCATTAACCCGGCGATTTACACCATCGGCAAAGGCTTGAGCTATGGCTTCAAATTCCACGACATCACCATCGGCAATAACACCAATGGCAGCAGCGGCAGCAATTTCCTGGCCGTATTAGGCTACGACCTCTGCACCGGCTGGGGGACGCCTAACGGGAGCAACCTGATTTCTGCGCTGCTGGCGCCGCCCGACCTATTGCGAATCACGCCGGCAAAGGGCCTTACCGCCAGCGGCCCTGCTGGCGGTCCCTTCACTCCCACAACACAGGGCTATTCCTTGACCAACTTAGGAACGGGTCCGTTGAATTGGACGCTCCTCAACACCTCACTTTGGTTCAATGCCTCACCCCGCAGCGGCGTCCTTACCCCTGGCGGACCCGCGACGATCGTGACGCTGGGCCTTGATGCGTCAGCCGGCAACCTGGCGAGCGGCAGTTATGCCGCTACGCTGTGGTTCACCAATCTCAACGAAGGTTCCGCGCAAGGCCGCCAGTTCACGCTGGCAGTAGTCACGCCGCCGGTGATCACCAGGCAACCTGCCAACCAGCAGGTCTTCGACGGCATGACGGCGACCTTTACGGTGGAAACCGCCACCAACGCGTTGCTGTGCTACCAATGGCAGCAAGACAATGGAAGCTATCTAACCAACCTGGCTGATGGCGGCAACCTAACCGGCGCCAACACCAGCACCTTGACGGTCAGCAACGTCTCGCCGGCCAACGTCGGAGCTTATTCGGTCATCGTCAGCAACGCCGCCGGAGTGGTGCCCAGTTCCAACGCATTCCTCACGCTTGTTCCGTGGCGTCCGGTTATTATCGCACATCCGACCAACCGCCTCGCATTGCCGGGAGAGAAGGTGACGTTGAGCGTGGCGGCTGTCGGAAGCCAGCCCCTTTTCTACACCTGGCTGGAGAGCGAAACCAATGTAATTGATGCCGGCAACGTCTCCGGCTCAGGCACCAGCAGCCTGGCGTTCAACAACGTATCGCCCGGAAACGCTGGCACCTACTCCGTCATCGTGAGCAACGCGCTCGGGTCGGCGATCAGCACCGGCGCGTCGCTGTCGGTTGTTTCTTTGACGGTACCGGGGATTGCGCTGGCTACCGTGTATTCGTTCACTGAAGGCAACCACGGCGTCAACCCTAACGGGCTTGCGCGGGACGCCAATGGAAATCTCTATGGGACCACCCAACACGGCGGTCCAAACTCCGCGGGAACGGTGCTTCGGCTCGCTGCCGATGGAACGTTGGTGGATCTTTACTCGTTCACCGGGGGCAATGACGGCGCTAATCCGTTTGCGGCGCTGGTCCAAGAGCGCGATGGCAGTTTCTACGGCACGACATTCCAAGGTGGCGCTTACGATAACGGATCGGTGTTCAGGATCACGACGAGTGGCGCTTTTGCCAACTTGATTTCATTGAATATCACGAATGGCGACCTGCCTTATGCCGGGCTGGCGTTGGGCATGGATGGGAGTTTTTATGGGACCTCATACCAGGGCGGATCATACGGTCACGGCACGGTGTTTCGCATAACCACCAATGGCATACTGACCACCCTTTGGTCGTTCACCGGCGGCGCCGACGGCGCTTTCCCTTATGCCGGGGTGCTGCAGGCCGCCGATGGAATGGTCTATGGTACGACTTACAAAGGCGGGACCTACGGCGATGGCACAGTGTTCAGAACAACCACGAGCGGCACACTGACGACCCTGGCTTCGTTAAATTTCACCAACGGCGCTTTTCCTTACGGCGGCTTGGCGCAAGGCAGCGATGGTAATTTCTACGGCACGGCGTCGAGCGGCGGCAGCTACGCCAGCGGCACGATATTCAGAATGACCCCGGCGGGCCTGCTCACCGATCTTTACTCCTTTACAGGAGGCGACGATGGCCGCGGTCCTGCTGCGGCGCTCCTTGAGGGCAGCGACGGCAATTTCTATGGCACAACCGCCTACGGCGGCGCCTACGGGAATGGCACGATATTCAGGGTGGCGCCTAATGGGACTATGGCGACGCTTGCTGCGTTCGACGGTTTCAATGGCGCCAATCCTCGGGCGACACTAGTGCAGGACTTGGATGGCAATTTTTATGGCACGACACAAAACGGCGGCGCTGCCGGCCATGGTACGATCTTCCGGCTGAGCATCACCAACGTGCCGCCGCAAATCACGACTCAACCCACCAGCCAGTCGGTCTTCGCGGGAGCTAATGTGCTGTTCAACGTTGCGGTGTTCGGCAGCCAGCCCTTGTTCTACAAGTGGCGGGAGAACACAACCAATCTAGCCGATGTCGGCAACCTCTTCGGCGCCGCCACGCGCACCCTGGCTATCACCAATGTGTCTGTGGCTAATAGCGGAACCTATTCTGTGCTGGTGAGCAATGCCTTCAGGCCGGCGCTCAGCGCTGATGCGGTCCTCCAGGTGACATCGTCCCCACCGGTGATCGCCATGCAACCAACCAACCAGACGCTGGCACCGGGTGCCACCGCGAGGTTCACCGTGACGGCGCTGGGAAACCTGCCGCTGTCCTACCATTGGCAAAAGAACGGAACCGATGTAGCCGATGGCGGCAACCTCTCCGGCTCGGCCACCAGCGCCTTGACTCTGAGCGGCGTAACCGAAGCCAACAACGGAACCTATGCCGTCATTGTCAGCAATGCTCTTGATTCGGTCCCCAGCACTGGAGCCGTGCTGACGGTTATTCCCGTTTCTGTGGCTGGAACCACCATGGCGACGCTTCACTGGTTCGCTGGCGGCACTGACGGGCGTATCCCCAATGGGCTGGCGCGCGGTACCAACGGCGCCCTCTATGGCACGACCCAGTTCGGCGGCGACCATCTCGCCGGCACAGTGTTCAGCATTACCACCAATGGGACTTTCAGCACCCTTGCCGGGTTCAGCGAGACCATCGGCAGTGAACCTCTGGCGCCGCCAATACAGGGCGCGGACGGGAATTTTTATGGCACCACAGAATTCGGCGGCTATTATGGGGCAGGCGGCGTGTTCAGGATGACGCCCGACGGCGCGCTTTCCAACTACTACTCGTTCACGGGCGACAGCGATGGCGGCTTGCCTGCGGTTGCGCTGGTGCAACGCAGCGATGGCAATTTCTATGGCGCAAACAACTTTGGACGGCTGTTCAGGATGACGCCCGAGGGCGCGCTCACCAACCTTTACTCGTTCACCGGCGGCGCGGATGGCGATTCTGCTGCTGGCGCGCTGGTTCAGGGGGCCGATGGAAATTTCTACGGCCTGACCGGCGGCGGCGGCGCCCATGGAGATGGAACAGTATTCAAGGTGACCCCCGACGGTAATCTGGCCACCCTTTACTCATTCACGGGCGGCAGGGATGGTTATCTGCCTGTGGGCGCGCTGGTTCAAGGAACCGATGGCAATCTCTATGGCGTCACAAAACACAACGTGATCCAGGGCTATCAGTTCTATGGCACGATTTTCAGGATTACGACCAGTGGCCTGCTGAGCACTTTGTATCCGCTTAATTATACCGATGGCTCCTATCCTTACGCCGGACTGATTCAGGGTAGCGATGGCAATTTCTATGGCACCACCCACGACGGCGGCGCAAGCGGCAATGGGACATTATTCAGAATCAGTCCCGACGGCGCACTGACCACGCTCGTCAGCTTCGATGGCTTCGATGATGGAGGGCACCCCAAAGACACCGTGGTGGAAGGAGCCGATGGCAATCTCTATGGCACGACAACTTCCGGCGGCCCGGGCGGCCAGGGCACGATCTTCCGGCTAAGCTTTACTTCCTCCCCACAGATCACCAGCCCGCCCGCCAACCAGACTGCCTTGGTGGGAGCCAACGTCCTGTTCAGCGTGGCAGCCTTTGGCATGCCGCCCTTATACTACCAGTGGCAAAAGAACGGCACCAATCTGATCGAGGGCGGTCCCGTCTTCGGCTCCGCCAGCCGCACCCTGACTCTCAACAACGTATCTGGGGCCAATAGCGGAACCTATTCGGTGACGGTGAGCAACGCCCTCGATTCAGTCACGAGTGCCGGAGCGCTGCTCACGGTTGTCTCCCCACCGGTGTTCCAGACGGTGGCAAAGAGCAATAACACGGTCAGGCTCACCTGGAGCGCAGCCACGGGGCAAAGGTATCAACTGCAGTATAAACCCAATTTGAGCGCCCTTAACTGGACCAACTTAAACAACGCGGTCACCGCAACCAATGGCGCCGTGGCCGTCTCCGATGTCATCGGTTCCAACTCGCAAAGGTTCTATCGAGTAGTCCTGCTGCCATAGGCTTGGTAGTGTGTTACAGGGATAAGTTATATGAGTTACATGGCTGCAGCGGCCAGGTACGCGGCGCTCTTATGTAATTCACCTAACCTTGTAACCACGTGGCAGCGTAGCGCCTACTGGTAGTCGGCTGTATCGCCGATTGGCAATCGGCTGGGCGCACAACTAGTGGCATGAACGAACAAGCGCGGTCGGAATTGGAACGGCTCAAACAACGGCACACGCTGTTGGAACAAGAGCTGGCCCGGTTATCCAGTCAGCTTAAGACGCTGGAGGCACAGATCAACCTGCCTCACCCGGAGGTCCCCAAGCCTGTGCCGCACGCTCCAACTGCGAGTATCAAACCGATTGAACTTTCCCGGCAAGACCCTTCGCCCGAGCCCGAGCGGCGGGCACCGCTTCCCATCCCGATCCCGCCTCCGCCGGTTCCGCCGGTGATCCCGCCCGCGCCTGTCGCAGCCCGAAGCAGCGGCCAACCCGCTGCCGCCGCACCAAAGCCAGCGCCTTCGCCGGAGACCCAGCGGCCGAGGCTGCGGATTGACCTCGGCAGCGAAAAGTTTCTGAAGGGATTCTGCAAGTCTTGCGGTGGACATCTGGAGTTCCAGGCCAGCGCCCTGGGTCAAACCATCTCCTGCCCGCACTGCGGTCAATCCACGGTCCTCTCCGCCGCGACTGGGCCATTTCCGGTGCCGCAAGCGGCTGGTTCACGATCGGCCGAGGCAGTCGAGACGCCGGCTCCACGACGAGCGGCAGCAGCAGGTTCTTTCGAAATGCGCTTGGGCACTTACTGGCTGGTGCGCATCGGCATTGTGGTGCTCTTGACCGGGCTGGTGCTGTTCGGAAATCTCGCTTACCAAAATTACATCAGCCGGCTTGGTCCGGGAGGCAAGGTGTTTCTGCTGTATCTTGCCAGCGCGCTGTTGCTTGGCGCCGGTTGGTGGTGGCAACGCACAGCGCTGAAAGAATCGCTGAAGAATTACGCCCAGGTGCTTTTCGCCGGCGGGTTGGCGGCGGCTTATTTCACAACTTACGCCGCCCATCATTTCCAACAACTGCTGGTGATACCGGACGCGGGGATTGATGGCGCGTTGTTGCTGGCCCTCGCAGGAGTGATGGTCTGGATTGCAGACCTCAAGCAGTCGGAGGTGATGGCGCTGTTTGCGGTCCTGCTGGCTTATTATACCGCCATCATCTCTCATGAGGTGGGACTGTTCACGCTTTACTCCAACTTGGTGCTCACACTTGCGGCGGTCTTTTTTCTGGTGCGGAATCGCTGGGCTACACTCTCTTTCGCCAGCCTGCTGGCAACTTATTCCGCTTACGCCTTCTGGCGCTTCCTGCACGGAAACGAGTGGCGCTGGGCGTTGCCCCACGAAGGGTTGTGGACCGGAACCTGGTTTTTGATTAGCTACTGGGTCGTGTTTACGGCGGCAGTTTTTCTCTCAAAAGACGAAAAGTTTGCCAACCAAAACCGAGCAGGCTTTCTGACACTGAATAACGGGGCGTTCTTCACGATGTTCTTGCTGACGATGTACCAGGCGCATCTCGGCGGCTTCTGGAAATTTTCTCTTGTCTTCGGCACGGTGCTGCTCGGCCTGGCGGAGGCAGCCAAGCGTTTTCTCAGTCCGGAGCCACTGGCGAAGAATTCCTACCTGACACAGGGCCTCTTGCTGGTGACCGTAGGTTTTATCGGCAGGTTCAGCGGGTTGGAACTGGCGCTGATTCTGGCAGCGGAGAGCGTGATGCTGCTGATGATTGGCCAGCAGCGGCAAAGTGCGATTCTGCTGGCCGGAGGCTACGTCGCGGCTGCGCTGGCCGTAGGTTGGGGCATGGACGGCATGAAACAGAACGACACACACGGTCTTTGGCTGGGGATCGGGCTGGGAACTCTCATGATGTGGAATACCCTTCTGGTCCACGGCAAGACGCAGGATGAACGACGATTTACGCTTCGTCCGCAGCCGAGTTACTTCACTGTACTGGCGTTGTTGATTTGGCTGGTGGCTACCTACGATAACACCAGCCGCGATCATTTTCCCACGGTGCTCGCCGTTGAAGGCCTCCTGCTGACCTTCTCGATCTATCTATTGCGCGTGCCTGAGGTTGCTCTGTTCGGACAGGGCTACGTTGCGCTGGCGCAGCTTGTGTGGCTCTTCAACTCCGCGCTGGCAGAAGGACCGGCGCCGCCCTGGTGGGATCCGGCGCTGCTGGTGTTGGTGATGCTGGTCCTGAGCCATTGGTGGCAGCGGCAAACGGTCCTGGAGTTGCGTTCGCAATTTGAGGTTCTCTGCCAGGGACTTTACGCGCTGGCGATCATCGGGGTGCTGTACTTTTGGTTCAGCCCGAAAGTGGACGCGCCGGCCTGGCTGGCGTTGACGAGTTTGTTCGCGGTCGGTCTCACCGCCTATGGCGTGTGGACTCGCGCCTGGTTGTTGGCCGCATGTGGACAAATCTTCATGCTGGTAAGCGCCGCGCAGTTCGCCGTGCAACTTTGGGAGGGAAAGCCGCATTGGCAGTTGCCGCTGGCGCCGATTGCCGCGCTGGGTGTGCTGTCGTTTGGCACGGTGAACTGGTTTGAACAGAAGCCGGACCCCACCGGACGAATCAGCCAGCCGCTGCTGCAAATTGCCCGCTTGTACCGCTGGACCGCGCTGATGATGTCAATTTGGTGGGTCTGCCAATACATCCCGGCGCGAGAGCGTATTTGGCTGTTGGCATTGTTGGGGCTATGGGTGTTTCTGTGGGCGGGCTGGCAGCGGAACCCGGAGGCGCTGCTGTTCAGCGCTGCCTACACGCTGACGGCGCTTGGCTTGTTCTGGCTGCCGCTGCTGGAAGCGCCGACGGTGTATTGGCCAAATCTTCTGGTCATTCTACTCCTGCTCGGACAACGCCAAATGGCCCGGCGTTTGCCCGATCGCTATCCCCTTAAACCGGCGGTGCACGGTGCGATCATTGTAACCGGCGGACTGAGCTTATGGTTGTTTCTGTCGCGGTGGGTGCTCCAGAATGCCAGCGGCTTTTATCTCACTGCAAGTTGGTCGGCATTCGCGCTAGTGTTGTTTACGGCCGGCATGCTGCTGCGCGAGAGGGCCTATCGCTGGGTTGGTCTTGGCGTGTTGGCCTGCGCCCTGGGCCGAGTGGCCCTTTTCGATTTGTGGAAGCTGGAGACACTTTATCGGATTCTGAGTTTCATGGCGCTGGGCATCGTGTTGCTGGTGCTCGGATTCATCTACAGCAGGTACCAGGAAAAGATTAAGGAATGGTTGTGAGCAGCGCCGAACTTGGACCGACGAAACGACCTAACAGCGCTAGTTCGCTACCACCACCCGATAGAACTGTTGCGCGAGAGCGTTGACGTTGTTGCTCACCGAGAGCGTGTTGCCAGAGGCGACGATGTCGCTGCCGAGTGTGATCCAGTTGGTGTCGTTGAGATTTGTCTTGTATTGCACCTGATAAATTGTCGCCGGCGAGGTCTGCCAGGTCAGGTAGGCGACGCTGTCAGCGACCGAGAGGCTGGTGATTTGCGGTGCCGGGGGTGGAGCGGAACCAAAGACCTCGATCCCGTTGCACTCGGCTTCATTCGCCGCGCCACGGCTGAACTGGACCACGATGGCCCCCGAAGTGTCCGCCCGCCTCTTTATCTCCCGCACGACTGCGCGGAATTTTGCCCCCGCCGCAGCCAGAACATCCAAATCCGATAGCACCTGGATTCCATTCAGAGAGACATTGAAACGCCGTTCGCCCGGCTGGTTGACCGAAGAGGAAATTTCGGCGAAGTGCAAACGCACCGTGTAATTGCTTCCAGGCACAAGATTATTGAGCGCGTAAGCAAAATCACCCCAGCGCTCGGTCTGATAGACAGCCATTGGCGCCGGGTTGGTGACACCGGTGCTGTCGATCAAGTTTGTAACGGAGAACGTGTTTGTGCTGCCCGCATAATTGGAGTCGGCCCGGAACGAGCCCGCCGCTCCGCCACCGCTGTTTATGGCATAGCTGGTTGCGAAGACGTTGAAGGGGACCGTCGTTGCGTTATTGTTCTCATTGCTTTCTGGAAAGCGATTGATGTCATCTACCGTAGCCGTCACCGTGTGGGCCCCGGCTGACGCGGTCCAGTAATTGACCCCGCTGGGTCCCCCGTCCGCGGCCAGGGTCACCGCAGCATTCGGCGCTAGAGCGGCAGTGTAGCTGGCCGACCAGCTTGCGGTTCCTGCGCCATCAACGTTGAAACCGACCCCCAGGATCGTCCCGGAGGGAGTGCCAGCCGAACCTTGATTCAAAACGCGGGCCGAGAAGATGGCGTGCGCTCCATTGAACAGATTGGCCGCGGTCCAGCTCACCGCGGTAACGATGACATCCGGCAAACCATTGGTTGGCCGGGCGCTGACTTGTTCCGAGTCCGGACTCTCTCCGAGCGCATTGAGCGCCGAGACCACGTAGAAGTAGGTCGTGTTCGGCGCAAACAAGGCGTCGGTATAGGTTGTCGCTTCTACACCTGCGGTGAGGTTGGTGGCGATAGTCAAATAAGGCCCGCCGTCGTTGGTTGAGCGCTTGACCGAGTAGGTCGTGGGGTTGAGGGGCGCATTGGTCCAGGACAAAAAGACTGTTCCGTTGCCCACGCTCGCAGAAACGCCGGTGGGCGCGGGCGGCACCGTGGCCGGCGCGATCAAATAGGATTCCAGCCAACCGGCGATGGGTTCAAGGTCGAAAGAAGACCAGCCGCCTGGATCGCCATTTTCAAAAAGCGTGCAGCCCAGGACATAAGTATCCTGCTGGAGCTGCTGGTCAAACCAGTTGAGCCAGCGCTGGTAGTTGGCCGGGGAACCACGCGCCTGCCAACCCGACGTGGTCGGGTCGCCGCTGGCATCCACTCCGCCCTCGCTCAACACCAGTGGCATCGCAGTCAGGTCAGGGAAAGCAGCGGTGAAATAACTGTAGAACTGCCGGTAGCGAAGGGAGTAATAAATCTCCGTCCCGATATCGGTGGTGTAGCCGATGGTGTAAGCGTGATAACTCCATGCGCCTCCGGCCGCTTTGGCTTGTCGCAGCGCCGGAACAAACGTGGCGAGGTAGGATTGCATTTGCGGAACTGAACCGCCGGGATTCCCCACGGCGATGCTGCCGATGCACGGTTTGAAGCCCCCTGCAACAATTCTGGGCGTAAGGTTGGTCCAGAATTGGTTGAACCATTGCGAGGCCTGTAACGGGGCGCTGCCCGGATAGCCCAACGTCGGCGTCTGGCCTTCGTTGGGGCCTTCCAAATAATCAATCAGTGCGCGGTCGGAGCTCGAAATTGCATTGAGCCCCTTCTGCAAAATGTTCGTCCAAAAATCACCTGCGCTGGCCGTGGCATCGTCGGCCAGGGAATAGGTTTTGGCCGAATAAACCCGCACAACCACTTTGCCGGCCGGCGTCTGCGCTTTGTAATCGCGCATGGCCTGCACCATTCCGGAAGGAAAGCCGGAGTCCAAGCCCAGCACTTTGAGCGCGCGTGGATGGCCGGCTACGATGTTCGATGAACCGCCGGTGTAGGCGTTGATGAGATGCGCGGAAAGTTTACTGGTGCTTCGCGTTTGGGCCGTGCCGGAGCAGATTCCGAGAGCAGCAAGTCCACAGACGCCGAAAATGCTTGCCTTTGATGACTTCACGAGGCTGATCCTCTCATAGCAGTGTCAGCGCGGTTTTTCAAATTATTCTCCTCCGGATTTGCGAATTGGCGCATTGAGCCTGGAGCATTTCAGCCTCTTTCGCTATCTTGTGAGCGATGAAGTATCGGCGTTTTGGCCGCACCGAACTGGCGATGCCGGTTTTGTCCTGCGGCGGCATGCGTTACCAGTTCAAATGGCAGGATGTCGATCCCAAAGACATCCCGCGCGACAATCAGCGGAACCTCGAAGCCGTCATCCTGCGCGCGCTCGAGCTGGGCATCAACCACTTTGAGACCGCCCGAGGCTACGGCACTTCGGAAATGCAGCTAGGTAACCTTCTCCCCACGCTACCCCGCCAAAAGATCATCGTCCAAACCAAGGTGGGGCCAAAACAGTCGCCAAAAGAATTCCTCCATGCCTTCGACCAGTCCCTGGAGTATTTGCGGCTCGATTACGTGGACCTGCTGGCGCTGCACGGCATCAACAATCGCCAACTGCTGCAGTATGCGCTAAGACCAGAGGGCTGCCTGGCGGCCGCCCGCACTCTTCAGAAGCAAGGCCGCGTCCGCTTTGTCGGTTTTTCAACCCACGCCACCACTGACATTATCCTCGAGGCGGTCAACACCGGCGAATTCGACTACCTGAACGTCCACTGGTATTTCGTCAACGACTTGAACTGGCCCGCTGTCGAAGCTGCGCGGGCTTTGGACTTGGGCGTGTTCATCATCAGCCCGAACGACAAAGGCGGAAAGCTTTACCAGCCGCCCCAAAAACTGGCGCGACTCTGCGCGCCGCTGACACCGATGCAATTCAACGACCTTTACTGTCTGGCGCGTCCCCAAGTCCACACGCTGAGCTGCGGCGCGTCGCGGCCCGGTGATTTCGACGAGCACGTTCGGGCCTTGGAGCATTATGGTCGCATCGCCGAGATCATTTCGCCCATTGAGCGGCGGCTGCGCCAGGAAATGGAACGGGCGCTCGGAGCCGAATGGTGCAAGCGCTGGTCCGAAGGGCTGCCGCAATACCTGGATTTGCCCGGCCAGGTCAACATTCTTGAAATCCTTCGGCTGTGGACTTACGCCAAATCGCTCGATTTAATCGCCTGGGGGAAGATGCGCTACAACCTGCTTGGCCAGGGCGACCACTGGTTTCCGGGTGAGAACGCCGCGAAAGCCGGGGAGCTAAAATTCGATGGCGCTTTTGACCGCAGCCCATTCGCCAAACAAGTCCCAGCCATTTTGCAGGAGGCGCACCAAATGCTGTTCGAGAACCCAGTCAGAAGGCTCAGCGAGAGTTGACCACGGCAGTGGGAGTGTGTCAGCCCGGGTCCTGTTCGGCGAGGATTTTGTCAAAGGCCTCATAAACCCTCGAACCTTGTCCGGCGGCCGGCAGACTGGGCGCCGGCCCTTCACGTTCGGCACTGGCCACAAATGACGCGATAGGTCCGCACCCGCAAGCGCAGGTGGCCGCCGAGCATGCCTTCAAAAGCGCGAAAGTGCGGATCCGCAGACCTGCCGCGGGGCAATTGTTTAACGGAAAAGCGAAGGGCGCGACGCGGTTCCGGCCCCTTTCCCTGCAGGAAAACAAAAAAAACTGTTGACCAGACTTGGGGACAGCCTAGTTTAGCTGGTGCCGGAAATGCCGGAACTCGCGAGAGGATCTGAGAAGGCGGCTTGGCACTACTGTAAAGAAGCGGAGTGTCAAATGACTCTTAAAAAAGCAGCCAAAGAACGACAACTATCCAGCGGTGCATCGCGCCGTCTGGCGTTGTCCCGCGTTACTTCGCAGTCGAATGAAAGCGCGTAACCGCGAAAAAGCAATTTCGCCTTTGGGCGTCAGGGGCACGAGAGGTAAGGCCCAGTCCAAACCGAATGTTGGTATGCTCTCGGGCATTCGACCCAAGGCAGGCGCCCCAAGACGGGCTGCGGGCGACAAGCCGCTATTTAGCCGCCAATCCGGACGGCATTCCGAAGTCGGCCCCGGCAAACCCTCGGTGCGGGCCGCAGTCCGGTTTCCGATCGTGGGTATTGGCGCATCCGCTGGCGGGTTGCAGGCCTTCACAGAGTTGCTGGAGCATTTGCCGCCCAATACCGGCATGGGTTTTGTGCTGGTGCAACACTTGGATCCGGCGCACCCCAGCGCGCTGACTCAGCTTCTGGCCCGGGCCACTTCCATGCCGGTGCGCGAGGTCAGTGACAACCTGCCCGTCCGGCCCAACCACGTGTACGTCATTCCGCCCAACACTGCCATGGTCATCGCACACGGCAGGTTGAAACTTCAGCCCCGCCCGCAGACCGCCGGGGCACATCGGCCAATTGATTTTTTTCTCGAGTCGCTGGCCCGGGATCGGTGCGAGCGGGCCATTGGCATCATCCTCTCCGGCACCGCCTCGGACGGGACGCTGGGACTGGAAGCGATTAGAGCTGAATCGGGGATTTGCTTTGCCCAGGATGAATCGGCCAAATACGACTCGATGCCCCGCAGTGCCGTCGCGGCCGGCTGCGTGGATTTCGTTCTCTCGCCGGAGAACATCGCCAAAGAACTGGCGCATATCGCCCGGCATCCCCACCTGATGGTGGGAGGGCCCCGGCCTGCCGAGAAGGCAGAGGAAGAGGCTGAAACCCCGCTGCCTGCTGCCGGGCGAGGCCGTCCGCGTTCCGAAGCCCAGGCCGGCGCCGGCGAAGGGGCGGAAAACAGTTCTAAAAAAATCCTGCTGCTGGTGCGCGGCCACTCCGCTGTGGATTTCTCCCTCTACAAAGCCAGCACCATCCAGCGGCGCATCCACCGGCGCATGGTGTTGAACAACCTCACAACACTCGATGCCTATGCGCGGATGCTGCGGGGCAACGCCAAGGAACTGGACGCGCTTTATTCCGACCTGCTCATCAGCGTCACCAGCTTTTTCCGCAACCCGGAAGCCTTCGAGATTTTGAAGCGCGCCGTTTTTCCCAGACTCATCCAGGATCGGCGCGACGGGCCGATCCGGGCTTGGGTGGCGGGCTGTTCGACCGGCAAGGAAGCTTATTCGCTGGCTATGGCGTTCACGGAGGTTTCCGACCGCGTTGCCCACGCGCGAAAGCTTCAGATCTTCGCCACCGACCTCAACGAGACGCTGCTGGATCGAGGCCGCGCCGGCCTTTATGCCAAAAGCATGGTGCAGGATGTTGCTCCCGAACGATTGCGCAGGTTCTTCGTCGAGGAGGACGGCGGCTACCGCGTCAGCAAGTCCCTGCGGGAGATGATCATCTTCGCCCGGCAAAATCTTTTGATCGACCCGCCGTTCTCGCGCATGGACCTGATCAGTTGTCGCAACCTGTTGATCTATTTGCAACCCGGCTTGCAGATGAAGGTGCTGCCAACTTTTCATTACGCCCTCAAGCCCAATGGAGTCCTCTTTCTGGGCGCGTCCGAGTCGCTTGGCGCGTTGAAGGGACTGTTCGAGCCGATCGAGAGGAAGCACAAGATTTATTTCAAAAAGTCCGGCCTGACACCCGCCGTGCCTTTGCACTTCGTCCCTCGGCATCCGGCCACCAAAACCGAAATCCCCATTCCCAAGTTGCCCAGTCCGCCGGAAGGTTGGCCGCTCGAAACCAACGCCCAGCGCGAGGCTGACCGCGTCGCCCTCAACCGCTACGCCCCGACTGGCGTCCTGGTCAATGCCGAGTTGCAAGTCTTGCAGTTTCGAGGCGACACCAGCCCCTATTTGAAACCGCCCGCTGGCCGGGCCAGCTTCAACGTCCTGAAAATGGCGCGCGAAGGCTTGATGTTGCCGTTGCGCGCAGCCCTCAATAAGGCCAAGAAGGGACACAAGGCGGTACACCGGGACAATGTGCGCGTCAATGAAAATGGCCAGACTCGTACCGCCAACCTTGAGGTCGTGCCGCTTAAGAATCTCAAGGAACGGTGCTATTTGATTTTCTTCCGGGAAACCACTGGCCCTGGCCGTCTGAAGGCCGGACGGGGTGAAGCAGAAGCCACTCCCGGAGGGGATGACCGTGGCGTGTTAAAACCTTTCAAGATGGCCGAAGGTTCCCCCGCTCCGCTCGCAGAGAGGGCCGGGGTGCGGCGCGAGCTTGCTGCCGCGCACCGCCGCATCGCCGAATTGGAGCGCGAACAGGCCGAAACGCGCGATTATCTTCAATCCATCCAGGAACAACACGATGCCGCCAACGAAGAGATCCAGGCTTCCAACGAAGAAGTCACTTCCGCTAACGAGGAACTTCAGAGCATCAACGAAGAATTGGAAACCTCCAAGGAAGAGCTGGAGTCGGCCAACGAAGAGCTGACCACCGTGAACGAGGAAATGGCCAATCGGTACGTCGTCTTGCACCAGCTCAACAGCGACCTGGTGAATCTCCAAAGCTCGACCAACTTGGCCATTGTGTTGCTCGGACGCGACCTGACTATCCGTCGGTTCAGCTCGGAGGCAGAAAAACTGTTCAACCTGCTGGCCGCCGACGTGGGGCGGCCGTTCGGCGCCCTGCGACCCAACCTCGACGTGCCCGACCTGGAGGGATTGATTGTCGAGGTCATTGATACCGTGCGCGAGGCCGCGCGCGAGGTGCGCGACAAAGACGGGCACTGGTACTGGCTGCGCGTGCGCCCCTACCTGAGCCTGGACAACAAGGTTGACGGAGCCGTGCTTGCGGTGGTGGATATTGACGCGCTCAAACGGACCGAGCAGGCCATTAGCGAAGCGCGGGCGTACGCCGAAGATGTCCTTCGCACCGTGCGCGACCCATTGATCGTTCTGAGCGCCGACCTGTGCATCCATTCGGCCAACGATGCGTTCTACAACACCTTCAAGGTCTCGCCCGTGGAAACCGAGGGACGCTCGCTCTTTGAATTAAGCAACGGCCATTGGAATATTCCCAAGCTGCGCGAACTGCTGGAAGAGGTCATTCCGCAGAACAAGTTCTTTAACGACTTCGAAGTCACTCACGAATTTGAACGGATTGGACGCCGCATCTTTCTGGTCAATGGCCGCGTGCTCAAGGAGGCTGAAGGCAGGCCGATGATGATTCTTTTGGGAATCCAGGACATCACCGAGCGCAAGTGGACCGAAGAAGCCCTCGCCCGAGCTCAACGAGAACTCCAACAACACGCGCAGGGCTTGGAAGGGACCGTCGCCGAGCGCACGGTCGCCTTGCGGGAAACGGTGCGCGAGTTGGAGGCTTTCTCCTACAGTATGTCGCACGACCTGCGGGCGCCGCTGCGCGCCATGAGCAATTTCGCTCAAATTCTGCGCGACAGCTACGCCGCGCAGCTCGACGCTACGGGGCGCGATTATCTGCAGCGGATCTCCGATTCGGCTGCGCGTCTGGATAGGCTGATCCAGGATGTGCTGACCTACACGCGCGTGCTGCGCGCGCACGTGCCCCTGATCTCGCTCGATTTGGACAAACTGGTCCGGGTACTGGTGGAAAGCTACCCGGATTGGCAGCCGCCCCAGGTGGACATTCAAATCGAAGGCGCCCTGCCGCCGGTGCTGGGCCACGAAGGTTTTCTGACCCAATGTGTCTCAAATCTCTTGGACAACGCCGTCAAATTTGTCGCGCCCGGCGTCCAGCCGCGGGTCAGGATCTGGGCCGAACCAAGCGAAACGCACGTCCGGATCAATTTCCAGGACAATGGCGTGGGCATTGCGGCGGAAAACCATACGCGGGTTTTCCGCATGTTCGAGCGGATTAACCCCGCCGCCGAATACGAAGGGACCGGCATCGGGCTGACCATTGTGCGCAAAGCAGTCGAGCGGATGGGCGGCAAGGTCGATTTTGAATCCGAACCGGGCCAGGGAAGCAAGTTTTGGATTGAACTGCGGAAGGGCGAGGGCCAGATCTAATGCCTTTCGGAAAATCGCATACGCGCGCGCTCAAGCGTTGTCCCGGAAGGACAACCGAGAATAGCCCGGCGTTTCAACGCCGGGCTATTTTCTTAAGTTTCTTAAGTCCCTTCGGAACAGGCCGCCCCGGGATTTCCGAAAGGCATCAGGACTAAATCCAGGCATTCGCTGAGAGTCGCCAATCCCAGCGCAGCCACCAACTGCAACCGAACCTATTACGAGTTTTTTGGTCGAAAAACGCTGAGCATGACGCGGGCAATTTTGCTGGTCGAAGACGACGACAATGATTCTCTCATCATGACGATGGCCCTGAGAAAGGCCGGCCTGACCTGCCCCATCTGCCTGGCCAGGGACGGTCGCGAAGCGCAGGATTATTTGAGCGGCGCTGGAAAATTCGCGGACCGCCACGAGTATCCGCTCCCTTACCTGGTATTGCTGGATCTGAAGTTGCCTAGGCTGCCTGGGCTGGAGATTCTAAAATGGCTGCGAGAGCGGCCGGAATTCGATTCCACCGTTGTCCTTATGCTCTCTGCCTCCCCCATGGCTGAGGATATCGAGGGCGCTTATCATCTGCATGCCAATGCCTATCTGGTCAAACCTTGCGGGGTCGAAGCGCTCCAACTCATGGCTCGAGCCATCAAAGATTTCTGGTACACCCATAATCAGCCTCCCTCGGCCTCTGTATAATATCCCCTGGGGGTAGTTTTTCAGCTTTTCAGCCTTTCAGCTCTCCGGGAAGAGCTGTGTGACTGACGGAGCGATGATCAAAGCTGAAAAGCTGAAAAGCTGAAAAGGTTGAACTACTTGTTTCCGTCCTTTTTCTTCTGGTCCTTCTTCTCTTCGGTCCGGGGCGCTTCGGCGGGGGCGCCGGCGTTGAGCTGGTTCAGCAGGGCCTCGGTCATGTCGTTCTCGTTGCTGGTGTAAAGGACGACCGGAGTGAGCGTGGCTCCCTCAGCCGTGGTGTCCAACACCATCGAGTAACCCGCTGACTTGGCCTTGGCATTGAGCACGTTGCGGATTTCAGCCACGATATTGTCGCGCATGCGCCGACGCTGCTCATCAATCGTCGTGGTGGCCTGCGTCCGGTATTGCTTGATGCTGTCTTCGGTGTCTTTAAGCAGCTTGAGTTTGTCTTCGGCGGATTTTTTACGCTTCTCCCGTTCCTCCTGGGAGAGGGCCTGGTTGTTGGCGTCACTGAGCAGGTTCTGGTATTCGGTCTTGGCCTTGGTGTAATCCTGGACCATGTTGTTGTATTCCTTTTCCATGTCCGCCGCCCGGTCCTTGAGCGCGGCATCGGCCTGCTTTGTCTTCCAATAATTGTCGAAAACCTTGCGTAGATCGACCGTGGCAATGCGGCCCTGGGCCCAGGCCGGACCGCTCATCAGACAAATCAGCAGCAACCCCGGGAGCATTTTGCGTAACCAAGTCTTCATAATGAGAGGGAACCAGAAATTGCCGGCATCGCCAACCGAAAACTGCCCTCGTTCATAATGGGTTAATGACGGCCGACCACAACGTTATCGGAGTGCGCCCGTCCTCGGGCGCAGCGAGCACCGGTCGTTATCGGAGTGCGCCCGTCCTCGGGCGCAGCGAGCACCGGTTGTTCCGATGCGTCCGATTCCATTGGGGCTCGCTCGCGTTCCGACATTGCTGCGCCCGAGGACGGGCGCACTCCGCCGAGGCGATCCCCCGCCGTCACTGATCCATCGCCCTCGTTCATCTCTTCAAGCGGAAGAAGTCAGCGGCGTTCGTCGCCGGCAGAGTCACGGTATGCAAGCCGTTGGTCGCCGGCGGCGCTTGCGAAACCATCGTCCAATTCGTGCTCGCAGCCAGATTGGTGTTGGATTCGAGCGCGAATTCCGGCGCGAACGCAGGCCATTGCAGTCGAATACTACTTCCCGCTTGCACGACGCTTAGCGCAGGTTGCCCGTGCCCGATGATTTTGGCCAGGAATGCATCGTCGGCGCCCCCGCCGAAAGCTGCTGCGAAGGCGTTGAAGGTCGGGAAGTTGGTCGAGCCGGTTTCGCCTGTGATGTACGTGTTGCCTGCGGGGTCCGCCGCAATGCCAAGCCCGAAATCGTCACCGCTCCCGCCAAGATAGGCCGAGTAGAGAAAGGCCGACGCATCCGCATTGATGGCTGTCACGAACGCGTCGGTCGCGCCGTTGTTGGTCGCGCTCAATAGTCCGAGCGTGTTCGTCGCCGGGAAGTTGGTGGAAGTGGTGGATCCGACGATGTAAGCGTTCCCACTCGAATCCACTGCCAGGTCCCAACCCTGGTCCAGGCCATTCCCGCCGAAGACGACGGAACCTCTGAACAGCAGGGCACCACCGCTGGCGGGAAGGGTGGAGAATTTGGCCAGGAAGGCATCGGTCCCGCCGAAGGAATCGACGCCGCGCGTGCCGGTATAGAGGGTGGCTGAGGAGCCAGGAGAGATGGCCAGGACCGTGATGTTGAGCGCCGTTAGATCGTTGGTGGCAGGACTCCAAGAGCCGCCGCTGTTGAGGCTCTTGAACAAGCCGTTGATTGTCCCTGCATAGACCGTGGCCGGCGCCGCCGGGTCAATGGCTAGGGCAGTGACAGTTATATTGGAATCGCCCAAACCGGTATTGATAGCGGTCCAGTTCGTGGCGGCGTCGGTGCTTTTGAATGGGCCCTGCTGGGTACCGGCGTAGAGTGTCGAGGGGGCAATGGGATCGACGGCCAGAGCTTGGACCAGCAGATTGGTCAAACCATTGTTGAACCCGCTCCAACTCGCGCCGCCGTCGGTGCTGCGAGCGACCCCGCCAGCCGTGGCTGCATAGAGTGTGGACGTGTTGGTCGGATTCACGGCCAGATCGCTTACCACCAGGGTGCCCAGACCGGAGCTGCTCCAGGTCGTAGCCGCGTTGGTGCTCTTAAACACGCCGACCTCGGTGGCGGCATACAGCGTGGCCGGCGCCTGTGGGTCGAGGACGAGTTTGTTGACGCTTTGGCTTACGATTCCGGTGCTGCTCAGCGTCCAGTTCGTCCCGCCATCCACGCTCTTGAGGAGGTTGCCGGTCGCTCCGGCGAGGAGGATGTTGCCGGCCAGCCCGGCATAAACCGTGGAGGGGTTGGCTGGGGTGATAATCAAGGCCGGGACCGGTTCCACGGTGTTAAAGACCAGTTGCCAGGTGGCCCCGCCGTCGGTGCTGCGAGCCACGCCGCGCCAGGTCCCGGCAAAGAGTGTCGTGGGGGCTGCTGGATCGATGGCCAGGCTTTGAATCTGGTTGTGATGTAGGCCACTATTACCGGCGCTCCAACTCGCTCCCGCGTCGGCACTTTTGAAAACGCCGCCTGGATTCAGGACACTCGGCGCGATCGGAAAACCCTGGGCCGATTGCAAGCCTGTGACGTAGGCGTTGCCCGAGGAGTCCAGCCTGATGCGGAAGCCGACATCAGCGCCTTGCCCGCCCAAGAAAGTGGAGTTAGCCACCGTGCCGCCCGGATCGATGGTGGCCAAGAAAGCATCGCTGCCACCGGCAAAAAAGCGCTGAAACGCATTGGTTAAACCGGGGAACAAAGCCGGAAGGTTGGTTGACCCCATGAAGATGGGAAAGTTGGTGGACTCCGCAAAACCAGTCACGAACACTCTACCGGCCGAGTCAACAGCGATGCCATCGCCCTGGTCATCGTTGGTGCCGCCCAGGTAGGTGGAATACACAAAGGCCATTCCATTGGAACTGATTTTGGTTACAAACACGTCGCTGCCGCCGGCCAAGTCAGTTTGGAGGGCATTGGTGGGGAAGGTCGGGAAGTTGGTGGAATCGGTGAAGCCGGTCACATACGCGTTGCCATTGGTGTCCACGGCGATGTCGATTCCCTGGTCCTCGGCATTCCCGCCCAGGTAGGTAGAGTAGATCAGGGCCGAACCGCTCGGGTTGAGTTTCGTGACAAATGCATCGAACGGAAAAAGGTCGAGGAAAGGCTCGCCCACGCCGCTGATGTGGTTGCTGATGGCTGATTGGGTGGGGAAATTGGTCGAATCTGTGACGCCGGTCAGATAGGCGTTGCCCGCTCCATCCACGGCAATCGCCAGTGCCGCGTCATCGCCCTTGCCGCCCAGGTAGGTGAGGTAACACAGATTCGAGCCGCGGTTGTCGAACTTGGCAACGAAAGCGTCTCCACCGCCGCCCGGCAGCCCGCCGGCGTTGGTGGTTTGAAAAACACCCGCCGTCGCGGGCAGGTCGAAGGACAGCGTTTCGCCGGCGATATAGACGTTCCCATTGCCATCCAGCGCCATGTCCCAGCCGGTATCGCTGCCCGAACCGCCCAGGAAAGAGGAATAACTCAAAACCGGATCAATCACTAGCGGCCAATTAGGATCATAGCAGCCGAACTCAAAAGCGACGGTTTGTGGGTCTTTAAGCCGGTAACCGCCTGGGACCGGCTTCCGCTCCGCGGCTATCACCTGGTAAATGACCGGCAGTCGCTGCCGCACCTGGGTGGCGCCAAGACGCAGCACCAAATCGCCTTGTTGGTCAATCTGCAGTTGGTCGGCGCCCACGACGCGGAACGCGATCGCCCCAGGATCGGCGCCGGGCGCCACCACAAAATCATATTCCATCTGCTGCTGGTTGCCGTAATAAACCAGCTTGACGCCCGGGTAAATGTCCTCGACCTGCACCTGCGCAAAAACCGGGACATTCGTTCGCCATCCCGCGGGTTGGTTGCCGATGAAATAGTTGAGCTTGCCAGGCATCTCGGTCACGCCGGTAATCCGCGCCTGGGAATTGGCACCGATGAATTGCCAATGGATCGTCTGGGTCTGGATTTTTCGGTGGCGCATTCGCTTGGCAGCCTGGTCACGTTCGAGGATACGCGGCGAATCAGTCTTTGCCAGCGCCACCGTCGCTTCGGTAGAGGTGAGCCGGAAAAGGCCGGCGGGGCTGCGCGCGACAAATTGGACCGCCTCGTTGGTCGTGGCGGGGTCCGCCTCAAAATAAAGAGGCAGACCAACCAGGGGCGCTGCCTGCTGGGCTGCGGCGGTCAATACCATCAAACCCAGCACGCTGCCGAAGCAGAAACCGGAACGAAAAGCAGTACGATCGCGCATCTTAAAACTCCCGGGTATAGCCGACACCAAACTGGAAGCGGCCCGAGCCGCTGTTGAATTGGTCGTGGTGAATGGGGATGCCGTAATCCAGCCGCAGCGGGCCTATGGGCAGGTTTAGCCGCAACCCGAGGCCCCAATTATCGCTGAAATTGCCGAACCGGTAGTCATAGGACTTAAGTTCCACGTCGCCGATGTCGTAGAAGAACGCAAAGCGCAGCCGCTCGATGATGGGGATGCTGTATTCGGCGGACCCAAACCAAAAAGTGTCGCCGCCGATCGGCTCGGAGATGCCCGGCTCGCGGGGGCCGATGCTCCGATATTTGAAGCCGCGCAGCGAATAGAGGCCCCCCAAATAATACCGTTCATAGAACGGCACGTCCGCAGAGTTCCCGTAGGCATCCGCCACACCGGATCGCCCCACCAGTTCCAGCACATGTCCCGGGGCGAAGCCGCGGAAATACCACGCGGTCCTCAATTCGAGCCGGTAAAAGTCCTTGTCTCCCCCGAGCGGTCCGCCGACCAACTCCGCGAACAATTCGGTACGCTGCCCTTTGTTGGGCAACAACACGCTGTTGCGAGTGTCATAGGCGAGGGACGTGCCGACTCTGGACAGCAGCGCGTAGCCTCCTTCTTTCAAGAGCGTTTGGGGAGCAGTCGGCGGCACGACGACATACGTCGGATGCGGCCGGCCCAAGCCAGGCTGTGGCACAATGAGCGGCCCATGGGCGGAGCCGTTGAAGAGAATCCCGACGTCCTCCAGCGTGTAGCTGATGCTGCCCATGAGAAAATCGCTCCACAATGCCCGG
>WNGL01008239.1_pt1 | contig 23338 bp, 24 predicted proteins | sample 5400591 | NCBI WGS metagenome assembly WNGL01 (sample SAMN13153377, study PRJNA577476) | soil metagenome | isolation source: 80 cm soil or saprolite under Garry oak tree replicate 1 | place: USA:California | collected 2016-06-15 | reverse complement strand
CACCCGGCATGCCCGGCGCCCACCACGACCAACTCGAATTGTTCAGTAAATTGCATGGAGACGTTACCGCCGGGCATCGAAGCATTCGACTCCCAGCGTACGCTTTATTTTAACAACTTAAACCGCCCACGTATTCCAGCCCTTGCCGACTCGCATGTCCGTCCGTATAGTAGTGGCTCACCCTCGGTACTCATCGGAGCCAGCTATGAACCCCTCTGATTTTTTGGAGCAGTTAGAAGCGTGCATCGCCAAGTACGGTCTGCTTTGCCATCCGTTTTACGAGGCGTGGAGCGCGGGCGAATTAAGCCGCGACCAGGTTCGCGCATATGCCCAGGACTACTATCATCACGTGGCCGCGTTCCCGTCATACCTGGCGGAGTTTGGAATCCGGCTCGACGAATGCGAATTGCGCCGCGCTGTGCTTGCCAACATGCGCGACGAACTTGGTCAGGAGAAAACTGGTTCTGGCCGATCGCACGCCGACGTTTGGCGCGACTTTGCCGAAGGAATGGGAGCCAGCCGCGACATGCGCGGGCATACGCCAGTCGCCGAGATCAAGCAGTTGATCAATCACTTCCACCGTGTAGCCAGCGAAGGCACTCCGGCCGAAGCGCTTGCCGCGTTCTACGCCTACGAATCGCAGGTGCCGGGCGTGGCTAAAGAAAAAGAGCGCGGCCTGCGCGCCATGTATGGTGCTGATGACAAAACGTGCGGCTACTTCACGCTGCACGCCGCCGCTGATATATACCATGCGCGGGTCTGGCGGGAGCAATTAGAAAAGCAGATCGAAGCCAATCCCGAGGTCGCGGCCAAGGCGATGGCTGCCGCAGAAGACGCCGCGCAGGCTTTGTGGCATGCCCTCGACGGAATCGAATCGAGACGGTTGCAACAGGTGGCTTAGCTCCTCCCGACAAGGTATGACGGTTGAGCCAATGATTCGTTAGAATCATTGGCTCGTTGTGTTTTTGTTGACGCGGGATAACCCCATGACCGATCGGGAGCATCAGCAGAACCAGGCAACAAGCTTCCGTGCCCTGCACTCGGGTCCCGAAATCCTGCTGCTCCCCAATGTCTGGGATGTAGCCAGCGCGCGGCTGATTGAAGATTCCGCTTACAAAGCGATTGCCACGACCAGCGCCGGCATTGCTTTCTCGCTCGGTTATCCCGATGGACAGAAAATTTCACGTGAAGAAATGTTTGAGTCGATCGCGAGGATCGTCCGAGCGGTGAAAGTGCCTCTCTCCGCGGATGTGGAGGCCGGCTACGGCGACAAGCCAGAAGATGCGGCCCTCACCGCCCGCGCCGTGGTCGAAGCCGGCGCTGTGGGCATGAATCTGGAGGACGCAACCGGTGATCCGGATCGTCCGCTGGTTGATCTCCCGCTTCAACTCGAAAAAATTCAAACTGTGAGGGAAACTGCACGAGAGTTAAATGTTCCCCTCGTCCTGAACGCCAGGACCGATGTCTACCTCTTGCAAGTGGGTGGCGCCGACAAGCGCTACGACGAAGCCCTGCACCGTCTCAAAGCCTTCCGCGACGCCGGTGCGGACTGCGTGTTTCTTCCCGGGGTTCGAGATCCAGAAACGATCCGGCGGATGGTCGCTGACCTGGGCTTTCCGCTGAACATTCTGGCCGGACCTGGTTCCCCTTCTGTGCCCGAGTTGCGCAAGCTGGGAGTTGCTCGCGTCAGCTTGGGCTCATGGCCGATGAGGGCTGCGATGGGCGTTTTGCGGGGCATTGCAGACGAACTGAAAAGTACGGGCACCTACGCAGCCATGGAAGGCGCACCCTCTCACGCCGAAATGAATCGCCTCTTCCGATGCTATTCGGAGTAATCTCCGATACTCACGGCCTCCTCCGGCCTGAGGCCGTCGAAGCCCTCCGCGGCGCACAGCAAGTCATTCACGCCGGCGATGTGGGCTCGCCTGAAATTCTCAAAAAACTCGCAACCCTCGCCCCAGTGACCGCCGTGCGCGGCAATGTGGATAAGGACGCATGGGCGCAACAGCTTCCGGAGACCCAAGTGCTCGAAGCCGGCGAAATCTCAATTTACCTCTTGCACGATCTGACGCAGTTGGACGTGAAACCCGAGGCGGCAGGATTTCGCGTCGTCATTTCCGGACACAGCCATATCCCCAAGCAGGAAGTCCGCAATGGAGTCCTGTATTTCAATCCCGGCAGCGCCGGTCCCCGCCGCTTTAAAGGACCGGTAAGTGTGGGCAGGCTGAGCATTGACGGAGCCGAGGTGAGTGCAGAGCTAGTGATATTGAAGGTTTAACCTTCGCGAGGCAATGCCATGGCCGAACGCTGAATTGTGATCGCCGATCGCTGGTTGCTGTAGCCTGACTTCCGCCCTCCGATTGCTACAATCCAACAAATGTCTCTCCACTTTCAGATCGAGGCCCGGCACGGCACCGCCCGCACCGGACGCCTGATCACTCCCCATGGTGAAGTCGAGACCCCAGTCTTCATGCCGGTCGGCACGCTTGCGTCTGTGAAGGGCGTGGCGCAGGATGTCCTCGAGGAACTCGGCGTTCAAATTCTCCTCGGAAATACCTATCACCTATACTTGCGTCCCGGCGTTGAAACCGTCCGTAAGCTGGGCGGGCTGCACGGTTTCATGTCATGGCCGCATGCGATTTTGACCGATTCCGGCGGATTCCAAGTCTTCAGCCTGAATGATCTTCGCAAGATCAATGAAGAAGGCGTCACCTTCCGCTCCCATCTTGATGGCTCATCACACTTCTTCAGCCCAGAAAGCGCAATGGAGGCCCAGATCGGTCTCGGCGCCGACATTATTATGGCCTTCGACGAATGCACCGAATTCCCGGCAGAGGGGGCACGCGCAAGAGCGTCGATGGAGCTAACATTGCGCTGGGCTGAGCGCAGCAAGCGGCATTTTGAGAAGCATAAGCACGAAGTGCCGTGGCGCGCCAGCAATGTATATGTGTGGACAGCCGCCCCCGGCTGTGCGGCCGAGCAAAGCCCGGCAGGTGCTCTACGGCCGGCCCGACAATCCAGCTCGGCTTCCTCTGCTGGTCGTGACAAGACGCAATCCCTTTTCGGCATAATTCAAGGCGGCATGGATCGCCCGCTGAGACGAGAATCCGCCGAACGAACGATCGAAATCGATTTTCCCGGCTACGCCATCGGCGGTCTCAGTGTCGGAGAGCCCCGGGAGCTGACCCGCGAGGTGGTCGAGTCGATGCTCGAGCATCTCCCCCCCGACAAGCCTCGCTACCTGATGGGCGTGGGCACTCCCGAGGAAATCGTCGAATACGCCCGCCTCGGTGTAGATATGATGGATTGTGTTCTCCCCACGCGCGCCGCGCGCCACGGCCTGCTCTTCACTTCCGAGGGCAAGGTCTCAATCAAGCAGGCGCGATATGCTCAAGACCAGGGTCCGCTCGACCCTAATTGCCAATGCCGTGTGTGCCAGCGCTACTCCCGGGCATACTTACGACACCTTTATGCCTCTAATGAAGTATTGGCGCAAGTTTTCAATACCGTCCATAACCTCAGTTTCTACCTTGACACTATGCGAAGGGTGCGGCATTCTATTTCACTTGGGGAAAGTCCTGTTATCTAGCTGATAGCGGGTCTCGACCGAAGCCGTAAATTCGTCCCCTGATTCAAGCCTGAAGCTGAAGAATATCCGGTCGGAATCGATCAGAACTCCCGTGAGGAAATACAAGGAAGAGCGCTGAAGGCGCGATTCCGGCAATTTTGCTGGCGGGGTCGGGGTGCGCGCCTCAAAAGCTTGCGGACGAGGGCAGCCATTTCAGAGTACGGAAACGGGGGCCAAAAGCCTCCAAGAAGGTTTTGAGGCTGTGCGAGTATGAATTCTCTGTTGGCACTACAACTCGGCGGTGGCGGCATGGGGTGGCTGGGGATAGCGCCGCTGGTTTTCATTTTTGCGATCTTTTATTTTCTCTTGATTCTTCCCCAGCAACGTCGCCAGAAGAAGTGGCAGGCCATGCTCGATACGCTCAAGACCGGGGACAAGGTAGTAACCAGCGGTGGCCTTCGGGGCACGATCATCGCCCTCAAGGATGACGCCGTTCATCTCCGGGTTCCGCCTGACAATCTACGCGTGGAAGTGACCAAAGCATCGGTGCTGCAAGTAACCACGGCGGAGGATGAAACCAAGACCAAGTAGCGGGGAACCAGACCGTTTTGGAAAGTGAGCGCTCGCAAGCACCTGAGAACTGAATTTTGCGAGAATAAGCGCTACGGAGTCACTGGGGTCGAAGCCCCGAAGGGGCGGCATTTGATGGCCCGGCACGTAAGTGCCGGGGAAAATGAAATGGCCGAGCGCGAGTCCCGTAGGGACGACACCGCTTTTGCGCACCCACCCGGTCGGCGGCTCGGAGCGCCAGTTAGCCACCGAAGGCTGTAAGTAAGGATCACGTTTTCGTATGAATAAGAATCTCACCTGGAAGTTGGCACTCATAGTCGGGATCCTGCTCGCGTTCCTGTTGGGAATTTTCGGGATTCCGAAAAGCTTTTCGAAGCAAGGTCTGCTGGCCAGCATGACCGATCGCATCCACCTCGGGTTGGATTTACGCGGCGGAACCCACCTCATTCTGCAAGTGCAGGTTAATGACGCCGTCAACGTTGACTCCGATAATGCGCTGGAAACGCTCAAGGAACAGCTCCGCACCAAGAAGATCAATTATGCGGAAATCACTAAACCGGACCCGAAGAGCAATCCTGACCGGATCGTGCTGAAAGGCGTTCCGCCGGAGTCGCGCTCCGATTTGCTCACCATTGTTCAGGAGCGTCTGCCGGAATACGAGGCCACACCGGGGCCCGAGAATACCTGGGTCGTGAGCATGAAGCCCCAGATGCTCGCCGACTTGAAGAACAAAGCAGTAACCCAGGCCATCGAGACCATCCGCAACCGTATTGATCAGCTGGGTGTCAGCGAGCCGGTGATTCAGGAGCATGGCCTCGGGGAGTATCAGATTCTGGTGCAACTGCCGGGAATAGACGATCCTGCGCGAGTGAAAGACATCATGCAGTCCACCGCCATGCTCGAAATCAAGCAGGTAATGGGAGGACCCTATCCCAGCGAGCAGGCGGCATTACAAGATAAAGGAGGCGTGTTGCCTCCGGACGCAATCCTGCTGCCGGGCCACGCTGCTCCCGGAGCCGAAACTGAGGGGCAGGCGTGGTATCTGGTCTCGCGCGTATCCGCCGTCAGCGGAAAAGATTTGCGCGACGCTCAACCGAGCCGCGATCAAAATGGCCAGCCCAGCGTGAGCTTTACGCTGACCGGCGAAGGCGGACAGCGCTTCTATAACTTCACCTCGGCACACATCAACGACAGTCTGGGCGTGGTGCTCGACAACAAAGTCCAGGAGGTCGCCAACATCAAAGATTCGATCCGCGATCGAGGTGAAATCAGCGGCGGTCGCATGAACGAACAACAGACCAAAGATCTGTCCATGATCTTGCGTTCTGGGGCATTGCCGGCTGGCGTGAAGTATCTGGAAGAACGGACGGTGGGACCATCCCTGGGCGCCGATTCGATTCGCGCCGGCGTTCGCGCCGCCGTCATCGGCATGGTCGCCGTGCTGGTATTTATGCTGCTTTACTACCGGGGGGCAGGCATCAACGCTGACGTGGCGTTGATTCTGAATCTGATCATCTTGCTCGGATTCATGGGGTACTTCGGGGCGGTGCTAACGCTGCCCGGTATCGCGGGCGTGATTCTCACCGTTGGCATGGGCGTCGACTCCAACGTCCTGATCTTCGAACGCATCCGTGAGGAGTTGCGCAACGGCAAGACGCCGCCATCGGCGGTCGATCAAGGCTTCAGCCACGCCTGGATCACCATTGTGGACACGCACGTCACCACAATTGTTTCCGCAGCAATCTTGTTCATTTTCGGTACCGGCCCGGTGCGAGGTTTCGCCACCACGCTGACCTTCGGCTTACTGGCAAACTTGTTTACCGCTGTGTTCGTCTCTCGGGTGATCTTTGACTGGATATTGACCCGCAAGCAGCGCGGCGAAGCGCTGAGCATTTAAGGTTCAACCGACGGAATGGTCGGGCAAGGAAATGATAATTTCGCCGCGAATCGCGGCTAAGTCATAGAAACATAAGGGGCAAAAAGACCGGTGGAGTTCTTTCGCAATCCCAACATAGATTTTCTCGGCAAAAAGTGGTATTTTCTCGCGTTTTCGTTAGTCTTCAGCGTGGCGGGAGTGCTTTCGATGTTGTTCTGGCATGGCGTTCCGTGGGGCGTGGACTTCCGTGGCGGCACCCTGGTATATGTGAAGTTCTCCCATACGCCCGACGAAAACGCGATCCGCTCCGAGCTAGATCGCGCCGGCCTGCGGAATTTTAAGCTTCAGCGTTTGGGTGCGCTCTCGAACAACGAGGAATTGATCGACCTCGATGTCCGCGAAACCAGCGAGCAGGCGCTCGATCAAGGCAAGTTAAAAATCATCCAGGCTCTGGAGACCCACGCTCCGGCGGGCAAGGCCGACCTGAACAACGCCAGCTCCTTCACCTTCAAGAATTTCCTGATGGAGAAGGATCCACTGCACCTAGGCACGGATGCCGACCAGAAATACACCGCGCAAGCACAGGCCATCGTGAATTTCCGGGATAAAGTCCAGGGTGGAGTCCTGGGTTCCATTGATCAGTTGAAAGGCGTTGTCGAGCCAGCCGTTGTGGCGGCCCTGTCAGATGGGTTTTTCGTCTCTGATTTTGGGGTACGGGACGTGGCAATCGTTGGCCCACAGGTCGGTGGCCAGTTGCGCAAACAGGCTTTCCTGGCAACCGTCTATTCGCTGGCGGGAATGCTGGTTTACCTGGGTTTCCGTTTCGAGTGGATTTACGGAATCGCCGCCGTGGTTACCGTCTTCCACGACACGCTGATCACAGTGGGGGCATTTTCGTTGACCAAGACGGATATCTCGCTGACCGTGATCGCGGCTATTCTGACTCTGATTGGTTACTCTAATAACGACACCATCGTGGTATTTGACCGCATCCGGGAAAACATTAAACTCATGCGGCGCGAGAAGCTGTCGGATATCGTAAATCGCAGTATTAACCAGACTTTGAGTCGAACTATCTTGACAGCGGGCCTAACCTTCCTTACCGTACTCGCTCTGTATTTATTTGGCGGAGAAGTGCTGCATGGTTTTAGCCTGGCGCTGGTAATTGGCATCTTAATTGGGACATATTCGTCGATCGCGATTGCCGCTCCGATTCTGGTGGCATATCAGGATTGGCGGTTGGGGCGTGGTAAGCGTGCTGTGGCCGTGCCCAGCAAGGCCAAGTAAGAGCTATTGAACGGTTTGCGATTTCGCATGAGATCTTTGATTTTAAAGGTTTAGAAGGTTCCGGCTGCATGCGCCGGGAGCTTGGTTGGCTCTTCCCGGGAACAGCCGATGGGTCTGGGAGCAAAGGGGAAGCGGACGGTGTCTAAACGTTCGTAGGGCTGTACGTAGGAGAGACCTTTATGTTTGAAGATAGCCTTCTTGAATCAGGTGGCAGGCTGAAGACGAACCGGGGACTCACAACCACAATTTCGGTCATCTTCCAAGTGGGACTGATTGGGATATTGGTTCTACTGCCCCTCATCTTCACTGACGCGCTACCAAAGCAGCAGTTGATGACCTTCCTGGTGGCCCCCCCACCTCCGCCGCCACCCCCGCCACCCGCGGCGGCACCTGTGAAGGTAGTGAAAGTAATTCAGACTGATATCGTGAACGGCGCGCTTCGCACCCCCACCAAAATTCCCGAGAAAGTTCAGATGATTAAGGAAGAAGAAGCGCCGGCGCCGGTTATGTCGACCGGCGGCGTGGTCGGAGGCGTTCCCGGTGGAGTGCCGGGTGGCCAGATGGGCGGCGTGATCGGCGGGATTATCAGCTCTACACCGATGGCAGTGCCCAAAGTAGCGACGCCACAGCGAGTGCGGGTCTCGTCGGGGGTTTCGTCGGGTCTTTTAGTGCGCAAGGTGCAGCCCGTCTATCCTCCTTTGGCGCGCCAAGCGCGTATTCAGGGCAAGGTTCTGTTACAAGCTGTGATCAGCAAAGACGGTTCCATTGAGAACCTACACCTCATCAACGGGCACCCGATGCTTACACAAGCCGCCATGGATGCCGTAAAGCAGTGGAAGTACAAGCCTTATTTGCTGAATGGCGAACCTGTCGAAGTGGAGACGCAGGTTGAGGTCAATTTCACGCTGTCGGGAGGCTAGACTGCTTCCGAGGATTGAGTCGATAAGAAACATCACCCTCCCCCCATCCCACCGAAAACGGTGGCCGGGGGCGGATGTCTAAAACGCTCGGCGCGGTCGCCGTGGCTTGATCCTAAGCGTACGCGCATGTCAAGACCGACGTCGGCGGCACGGGACGAAAGCCGGGCTGAAGAAATTGTTGGTGTGGTTATTTGAAAAGTGCACCAAAGTAACGAGTTCTGAGGAGGGAAAAGCAACTCATGTTCGCAGCTAACCTAGCAACAGTTGTGCTCACTCATATACCCGCGGTTGCCGCCTGGGTTTTCCAGGAGGGCGGCATGCCAACCGACCCGCTCGGCTTGTGGAAAGCGATGGGTCTGGTGGCGAAGACCGTGGTCATCATTCTGTTCATCATGTCGGGCTGGTCGATCGGGGTCATGATTGACCGTGCCATGGCATATAACGCGGCTCGCAAGCAATCTCGCGCCTTTGCTCCTGCAGTGGCCGGGGCTCTCCGCGATGGCCGCATTGATGAAGCGATCAAGGTGGCAGAGCGAAACAAGAAGAGCCATCTCGCCAAAGTGGTCACCGCCGGCTTGATGGAGTTCACGAAGCCATTGTCCACGCCGAACTCAAGCGCGGCCTGGGCGGCTTGGCCACCATTGGTTCGACAGCCCCCTTCGTGGGACTGTTCGGAACGGTGATGGGCATCCTGAATGCATTCACGGGTATCTCGAAGGAGAAGGCCACCGGTTTGGCGGCGGTCGCTGGCGGTATCGCAGAAGCGCTGGTAACCACGGCTATCGGGCTGCTCGTAGCCATCCCTGCCGTCATGATGTTCAACTACTTGACCGGCCGGGTCGAAGCCTTCGACGTGGAGATGGACAACTCTTCGAGCGAGCTGATCGATTACTTCTTGAAGCGGCGCGACGTTCGACGGACCTAGTTGGCGCGAGCTGCTTGCACAGAGAACACAGAGTTGCCTTCCGGCGCCGGGGACAGCCCCCGTCGCCGGCCTCCTGACTCGAGGCGGCCAGTTCCAGCCATTCGACCGAGTCGTGAGAGAAGCGGGAGAAAATAAGTTATGGCCTTAGCAAAGCGAAATGAAGGAGCCAAGATCAGCTCCGATATCAACGTCACTCCCATGGTGGACGTGATGCTGGTATTGCTGATTATCTTCATGGTAGTCACGCCCATGTTGCAGCACGGAATCAGCGTCGACATGGCCCAGGTCAACAACCCTACGCCCATGGCCGACGCCGACAAGGAAGATGCCCTGCTGGTCTCCATCATGCGAAATGGAGATGTCTTCTTCGGCACCGACAAGATTACGCCGGAGAATCTGACGGGCAAAGTGAAGGACCGCCTCGCCAACCGGACAGATAAGCGGGTCTTCGTGAAGGCGGACGCCAGGGCTCACTTCGGCAACGTGGTGCAGGTAGTGGACAGCGTGCGGGCCGCCGGAGTGGATGATTTGGGCCTGCTTACGGATCAGAGGAAAAATACTCCAAACGCCCCGCCAACTCCAACGGCGAGCGGGCAATAGAGGAGATCGACCATGGGAATGGCAGTTGGCCCGAGCGGAGGCCAAAGCGCAAATATTAACGTCACGCCGCTCATTGATGTGTTGCTGGTGTTGCTGATCATCTTCATGGTGATCAATCCCCCGACATTTAAGGGGCTGGATGCGCTGGTTCCGCAGCCGCCTCCGCCCAACGCGCCCAAGAACAATACCCCTGACCGCACCATCGTGGTGCAGTTAATCGATCGCGGGGCTGGCCAGGAGCCTGGTCTAAAGATCAATCAGGAAGATGCGACTTGGGATAACCTGCAAGGGCGTTTGACCGATATCTACAAGGCCCGCGCCGAAAAGGTTATGTTCGTGAAGGGGGATGACGCGATTCCCTTTGCCGACGTGGCCAACGTGATTGACATTGCTCACGCCTCGGGTGTGGACAAAGTTGGTCTCATCACGGCAAAGATCGAGGCCGGCGGATGAACCATCCGCGCCGGCAGACGGCTGCGAACGTGTGCGTCGCCTCAGGCCCAAGCACGTGAGTCCCAGCTCTGGAGCTGGGGGCAGCCGCGCTTGCCATCCGCTGTCTCTGGGCCTAGGATTCTGTGGCAAGGGAGACTTATACCGCAATGAATAAGAACCTACGAGTCCTCATGCTGGCCGGTGTCGCGCTAGCGCTGCTCTCCTCTGTGGGCTGTAACAAGCTGCGCGCTCGCGATCAGCTCAACAAGGGCGTGCAGTCCTACAAAAACAGCAAATATGAAGAGGCCATCAACCATTTTCAGCAAGCCGTGGAACTGGATCCCAGCCTGCTCAATGCCCGGATGTATTTGGCCACCGCCTACGCCCAGCAGTACATTCCCGGCGCCGACTCGCCCGACAATAACCGCATGGCGGAGCAGGCGATCGAGCAGTACAACAAGGTCTTGGAGGCAAATCCTTCACGCGACCAAAGAGTGAACGCCGCAAAGGGTGTGGCTTACTTGTACTTGAACATGAGAAAGTTCGACGAGGCCAAGAAATATTACCGCATGGCCTCTGCCGTGGATCCTAACGATCCGGAACCCTACTATTCGGTGGGCGTGATCGATTGGACGGCCTCCTACCAGCCGCGCATGGAAGCCCGTGCCAAGCTTGGCTTGAAGCCGGAAGAGAACCTGAATCCGAAAGATAAGGAACAGAAAAAGGTTTGTATTGAACTAAAGCAAAAAAACACCCCTGCGATCCAGGAGGGCATCGAAAGCCTTAACAAAGCTATTCAGCTCCGGCCGGATTATGACGACGCCATGGCTTACATGAACCTGATGTACCGCGAGAAGGCCGATGTGGAATGCGACGACCTGGCAACCCGTGCCGAGGATCTTAAAACTGCCGACCACTGGGTGGATCAAACTCTGCTCACCAAGAAGGCCAAGGCCGAAAAGCAGCCGGGACAGCAGGGCATCACAGCCGATCAGTCGAAATAGAGACCAGCCGAAATAGAGATCAGCCGAAACACATTTCTTGTCGAACCGGCCTCATCCGCGATCGATGCGAATGAGGTCTTTGCTTGTCCTTTCGCCCGATATTACTTGGTCAATCCCGCTTGGCTGCGGCCCTTCCCGGAACCGTCAACTCGCACACGAAGATGTTGTTGCCAAAGTTGCGAGGTGCGGAGCAGCCCAGAGATCGCAGCCCAACATAAAGCCCCGGCGCGGAAGCCCCAATCCAGCCCGCGTCGAATAGCCAGAGTTTACTCGCGGGTGCGAGGTTGTAGATTGCCGCCACTCGACTCAATTGGTCCGGAAGGTCATTGGCGTAAAACTCCCATTCATTCGGGTGAGTGGTCACCACTGTATAAGGTCCGCAATCGGTCTTCCAGGAAAGCTCCAATATCTGAACCACCTCATGACCGCAGACATAGTAGCCGAGCAGAAGACCGCTCTGGTAATCGGATATGATTACGGATCCCGCCGGCAGGGAATGATGCATATAGTCCGCTGCTTGTTCCATCAGATCTCGGGATTGATCTTTCTCCCGAATCACCGGATGCGGCGACGGGAAAAAGTTGCAGACAGCCAGTGCAACCGCAATCCCGAGGAACTTTATCCACGAAATCGCCGGCCTCCACGCCGCCAGAGCAATACTCGCCCCGCTGATGGCAAACAGCCCTAGGACCGCGTTGTGCCTAGTTCCGCCATAGGGATACTGTCCGGCGATGGCGGCCACGCAATTGACCACAAACGGCAGGCCCAACAGAAGTGCAAGCTGACGCTGTGACGGCCCGGTGCTATTCCACGGCCCCGCTTTTTTCCACAGCAGTAACGCCATCCCGGCCAGAAACGCCAGCAGCACCAATGTTCCCATCAATCCGTGGCTGAATAAATAAGTGAACACCCGGATCGTCTGCTGCGGGACGAAGGCAGCCACGCTCCTTGTGCCAGGATGAAAAATAGATTTCCGCAGCCATGTGTCGGCGATTTCCTGTGCCATCCCACTTTTCTTCAGGCGCGAAACATGAGTGATCAGAAAATAAGAGACCAGGGCCAACGCCCCCACCTGCCCCGCCGCCCAAACAGCGAATAACATCATCCATTTCTTAAACGGGTAAAGGCGAACGAGCATGTAAACACCCATCGTGAAGGCGAAAATCAGCGACGAGTAGTGGGAGAGAAGCGCTCCATAGAGCGACAGCGAAAACAACATCATCAAAGCCGGAGAATTTTCCCGCAGCGCGCTTTCGGAGACGGACAGGCAGCTCACCATAAAAAACAGCAGAAGCGCATATTGTCGAACCTCCGACGACAAAGCGATGAGAGCCGGAGCGAAAGATAAAAGCAGCAAGCCGACGAGGGCGGTCGTGCGGTCAGTCACCAGCTTGAGCCATTCATAAAAAATCCAGCAGCAAGCGGTTCCCGCCAACACCGAGGGCATGCGCAGCAGCAGCTCCGAATGCCCCAAAAAGCGCACGTAGTAAAGGACCACAATGAGCAGCGGCGGGTGAGCATTGGTTAGAGCCGCTCTCCATGCCAGCGTCAGCGAGGACTGGTCGGCCAGCACATAGTGAAGAGCTTCATCGGGATTAAGAAAGTAGCGCCAAGCCGTAAGAAGCCTGGCGACAAACCCGGCGGTCAACACCAGCGCCGCCAAAAATTCCCCCGAAAGCAGCGAGGTTACAGAACTAGCAGTGGAGTGCCTGCCCTCAGGCGGGACGCCGTGCCGCTCAGCACCCAATTGCGCAGGAGCCGCGGTCACCGCCGCCTCAGAAGGGAAGATTCTGCAACTCCGCTCGAAGATCTCACCAGCAAATCATACTATGTTGCCGCAACACCGAAGTAGGGCGGCAGACTTGCTCATGCATACAGGAATGGAATCGAAGGGGGTAAATTGCAGTTTGGATTCTGAACCTAATTCCGTAACTGCATCATCCCGAGCGCAGCCGTTTTTCAGAAGGAGAGAGGGATCTCGAGCGCATCGCCCAGTTGTTCGCTACGGTTCCGCTTAGTTCTTGGCCACGTATTTTTCAAACACGAACTCAGCCTTCTTAACCGAAGCGTGCTCTTTTCTGTAAGCACGCGCCATATCGCCCAGCGGCTCCGGCTCCGAAGGATGCACGAAATCAGAGAGCGGAAGCTCGCCCTTGGCATAGGTGTAGCCAGAGTGCTCAAACAGATCTTGTGGCTGAGCCAACTCATGCTGCGATGCATGTTGTGGATGGTCGGCCATCACAAGTGGTTGGGCGTAGCTGGGCTGCGCCAAAACGGCCTGGCCGAACGCTGCGGAGGCGCAAAGCAGGCATAGCAGGACAAAAGTGAGTTTCATAGTTTCCAGCTCCCCGGTTTTCGCTGGAGCGAAATCCACATAGGTTAGAGGCAATCCCGGGACCAAAGACTCGACCTTGTCCCTCCGGCGGAGCCGGCGAAAGCGGCTAAATCTAGCATTTCGCGGCATTACCCTCGGCACGGCTCACAGCGGCGCGTCCCCCAAAATCCTCACCGTATACGCATCAGCAAACTCGGCAATTGTTTGCACAATTGTGGTAGACAAGGGCTGGAATGCCCCGTCGATACCGCTGTCCCTGTGGGGCGGACCACTCCTGTCCGCCGCTTGTGACGTTGACCGTGCTCCCCATCTCGAATCGCCCTTGACATCGGCGGTTCCCGGGCACAAAATCTGCCGACTCTCAGCTCCCGCCCCAGACTCAGCCCTTGATCTCGGCTTCCGTCAATTTTGCTTTGCCAGCGGGGGGATCTCGCCCATAAGCGTTAAATTGCCTCCGGGTTGCCGTGACTCGGGCAGTGCTATTGAGGCTGCGTACTGGATGTGAGGCTGCATCGGTATGTAGGCTGTTGAGCATGAGACCGCTCGCCAAACTCCTGTGTGTAAGGACTCTTGATCTCTGGCTGTGCCTTGGGTCAAGCGGCCCCTGCGTCTGCTCCTATATCGCCCATGGCGCTCCGTGTGGATCGGGTTCACCGCGCCGCGGAGCAAACCGATCCCACGCTTGAGTTGGAGCAGCTCTGTGATGAAATCGGTCCCCGTCTCACCGGCAGTGTCGCTGCGCAAGCGGCGGAGCGCCAGGTGGTCGAATACATGCGCAAGGCTGGTCTGCAACAGGTGCACACCGAGGGCTGGACATTGCCGCGAGGTTGGCTGCGTGGACCCGCGGTGGCTTGGCTGGTCACACCCTTCCGGATACCTATTCCGATTGCGGCATACGATTGGACTGGATCGACGCCGGCGCACAGTGGGCCAGTGCAAGTGGTACTTTTGCGTGCGAATGATGTGGCGGAGCACCTTGATTCACTGGTTCAGTCGCAGGCTTCAAGCTGGAGCGGCAAAGCACTACTCATGGGTTCCGATGCTGACCAGCCGATGCGCGCCTACTCGAAGCTTTTGCCGCTGCTGCAAGCGGCCACCGCGGCGCACGCCGTCGTGGTACTTCGACACGATACACGGCCCGGCGACGGGATCGTTCACTCGGAACCGGTGGCAGTAGCGCTGCCCGAGACCATTGACACCAGCCTGATCCCGTCTGTCGATCTTCCGGTTGAACATCAGAGGCTGATCGAGCGGCTATTGCTGCAGAACCGCGCGGTGAGCATCGACATCGACGTGGAAAATAGTTTTTCTGCTGGACCTTGTGCCATCGGAGAACATTGTCGGAGAAATTGAGGGAGCGGTCCATCCAGAAAAAGTAGTGCTCGTCGGTGCCCACCTGGGAGTGACTGCGCCGTAACCGCAATGAGCCGAGGACCGGGTCAGCCTTTCACGACCGCGCTATTCTTGATGGCACCCGTTTCTCGCATCCATTGCGAGAGGGCCTACTTGTGTTGTTGATCTTAAGAAAGAGGATCTATGAAAAAAGCATCTTCCAAAAAACCACTGACCACTGCCAAGAGCGTCGACGAATACCTCGCCCGTGTTCCCCAACCCGCTCGCGGCACATTGAACAAAGTTCGTGCAGCGATTCGGTCCGTCGTGCCAGAGGAGGCAACCGAGGCCATCAGCTACGGCATTCCGATGTTCAAATACAAAGGACCGTTCCTCGGATACGCCGCATTTTCAAAGCATTGCAGTTTGTTTCCGACGAGTATGGCCGTGATCAAAACGTTCAAGAATGAACTGAAGGGCTTCGAGACATCCAAAGGCACGATCCGCTTCCCTCAGGACAAGCCTCTGCCAGCAGCTCTTGTGAAGAAGATGGTGAAAGCGCGCCTGGCAGAAAAGGAGCGCAAGCGCTGACCCCGGCAAGTCCAGTTTGGTCAGAGCTGGATTCCGCAGCAGAATTCCACATTGGGGTGTTGACTTACTGAACCGGGATACGATGGGAAACGACTTTCAACACTGATTCATGCTCGGCACCACCTTCCTCATGCACAAAGTCTGGGCGGTGTCCGACCCGCAGATGAAGCAGGCCGACATGATCAAGTTCCTGAAAAACACGGCGCTCGTGGGAGCGCTGCTCATGCTGTTGGCCATACCACAACCCTGGCCGTTCAGCTTGGCAAGCAGATAGTGCCGCCGCTGGTAACGAGTCGATCCGCCTAAATCCGTGACGGGCGCCTTCGCCATTCACCCTTAGGGGGGCGCCCCACCGTTGTCTCTCCGTTCTGGGGAGAGATAGGGCGTTTTGATCTTTGATGTGCGACCGCAGCGGGGTATCATCCTGCAAAAAAATCAACAGCCTGGTGTGACATCTGACCTTTGCGCTGCCGGCGAAAGGTCTCACCAGAAAGTCAAGGCGGAGGCGGTGCAGCCAGCGCGGAACCACGACAGGCTTAACTCCCATGTTCTCTATATTTTGCCCGCAAGTGATTGCGCCTCAAGATTTTGCCTGAGAATTTTCTCTCGACAGAATTATTTTAGGTGGAGATTCACAGCCTGCGCCAAACAGTGTTCAGGGTCCGTGCCCAGCAAACAGTCGCGCCGAGCTTTTTTGCTATCCACTGACCACTGGCTCCTAAGTGCTGAGCCATCGCTGATGCAGGAAGCTGATAAACTTCCCTCCGATGGAGAGATCCTCGCGCGCCCCCATCCCCAAGTCTGTGTTGTGGCTCGTGCTGCTGTCGTTTGCTCTTCAAGTGGCGACCATCGGAGTCTTCCGCCAATACCGCACCCGCACTCCCGACGATCACTTCGGTTTTGGATGGGAGATGGGCCGCATCGCCCGCTCCATCGCCCAAGGACACGGCTACGGCAGTCCCTACGGAGACAGCACCGGCCCCACCGCCTGGGAACCGCCACTGTACCCCTATTTGATGGCTGCGGTCTTCAAGGTGTTTGGGGTTTACACTTACGCGTCCGCCTGGGCGTTGCTGACCATCAACAGCCTGCTATCGGCATTGACCAGCATTCCGATTTATCTGATTGCCAGCCAAACTTTCGGCGAGCGCGTTGCACAGTGGTCGGCACGGACGTGGGCCTTCCTTCCATACATTTGGTACTGGTCAGTTCACTGGATTTGGGACACAACGTTTACCCCCCTGATCCTGTCGCTCGTCTTGCTGGTCTCGCTGGAGCTGGAACAGTCGCGCGAGTGGCGCAACTGGCTGATCTTCGGCCTGCTCTCGGGCGTAGGAGCCCTGGCGAATCCCACGACGCTGGCCTTCCTGCCGTTCTGCGGCTTGTGGATATGGCGCCAAAGACACCGTCGGGGCCTGTCATCGTTGTCCGGCATTGCCGTCTCGTCCGCCATATTTTTTCTGGTAGTGACGCCGTGGCTGGTGAGGAATTATGAGGTCTTCGGCCGTTTCGTATTTCTGCGGGACGACTTCGGACTTCAGTTTCGCCTCGGCAACGGAGACGGCGCCGACGGAATGTCGAGAGTCTATTTGCAGCCGAATCTGAACAAGCTGGAATTCGAAAAATTCCAGCGCAGGGGAGAGCTCGCCTACGCGGCTGACTGCAAGAGATCGGCGTTTGATTGGGTCCGCGCTCATCCCCGACGCTTCTTGGTAATCAGCCTGAAGCGCGTTTTCTATTACTGGAACGGTGTGCCCAAGCCGACTGACAGCACTGCTTTCTGGGACTTTCGCAGTTCGCTGTTCCTGGCGTCGTCGGTGCTCGCAATCTGGGGATTGATTCTCGCTCTGCGTCAAAAGCGGTGCGGGGCTTGGCTTTTCGCGGGACTCATCGTAACCTATCCCGCGGTTTACTATGTCGTCTATCCCCACGCCCGCTACCGGCATCCGATTGAGCCGGAGTTAGTGATCCTGGCGGTATTTCTGCTGTCGCAAGCTAAGGATCGTACCCGCAAGCTCGCGGCTCCGGTAGAATCGAAAGCGTGACTGCCGCGGTAACGCACTCGAGCTTTCCGCTCATCTAAGGCATGTTCAAGAAAATTCTCATCGCTAACCGTGGCGAGATTGCGGTGCGCGTCATCCGAGCCTGCCATGAGATGGGCATTGCCGCGGTCGCAGTCTACTCCGAAGTGGATCGTGCTGCACTTCACGTGCGGCACGCCGACGAAGCATGTCCGATCGGTGCCGCGACAGCTTCCGAATCGTATCTGAACGTCCCCAAGATTCTCGATGCTGCGAAGCGCTCAGGAGTCGATGCCATTCATCCCGGTTACGGTTTCCTCTCAGAGAACGCGAGATTCGCCCAGGCCTGCGTCCATGCCGGTGTAAAGTTCATCGGTCCTTCCGCCGCGGCCATGGAAATGATGGGATCGAAGACCCGCGCCCGGCAGGCAATGGAAAGGGCAGGCATTCCACTGGTTCCGGGCGCAGCAAGCGGACTTGAATCGTTCGAGCAAGCAGAACAGATGGCGGCCAGGGTCGGCTATCCGGTGATGTTAAAGGCCGCGGCCGGCGGCGGCGGCAAAGGCATGCGTTTGGTGCGCACTCCGAAAGAACTCACCTCGGCGCTGGAGTCGGCTCGCAGCGAGGCGGAGCGTGCTTTCGGCGATGCCGAAGTCTACATGGAGAAGGCGATCATCAATCCACGGCACATCGAGATGCAGGTGGTCGCCGACGAACACGGAAACGCGATCTACCTCGGCGAGCGCGAGTGCTCCATCCAGCGCCGCCATCAGAAAGTGCTGGAGGAATCTCCCGCACCAATCGTAGATTCAGAAATACGCCGAAAAATGGGTGACGCTGCCGTTCGCGTCGCTAAAGCCGCAGGCTATAGCAATGCAGGCACAGTCGAATTCCTCATGGACGAGCAAGAGAACTTCTTTTTCCTGGAAATGAACACGCGCTTGCAAGTGGAACACCCGGTGACGGAGTTGGTTACTGGAATTGATCTCGTCCACTTGCAGATCCGCATTGCGGCGGGTGAAAAGCTGCCTTTTGTCCAGAACGATGTTCAGATTCGCGGGCATGCCATCGAGTGCCGCATCTATGCGGAAGATCCCGACAACAATTATTTTCCCAGCCCGGGGATGATCAACCTGCTCATGGAACCCTCGGGCCCCGGAATCCGGCTTGATAGCGGCGTGTATGAAGGCTGGAACGTGCCGATGGACTACGATCCGCTGCTAGCCAAGCTGATTGGCTATGGCTCCGATCGGGTCCAGGCAATCGGGCGACTGAGGCGCGCTTTAGGCGAGTATTTCGTGGGCGGAATCAAGAACAATATCTCCCTGTTCCGCCGCATCCTGCATCATCCGGATTTTCGCGCGGGCAAAGTGGATACTGGATTCCTCGACAGAATGCTGAAGAAGCAGAACAGCGGGCAAGCGGGTACAAAACTGTCCGAGGCAGCGGTCATCGCCGCAGGAATGTTTGTCGCAATGGGAGCAACCGTGTCCGCAAGCGATCCGGCAAATGCAGCCAGTGGCTCGAAAAACAATTCCGGCAAAGCCGCGTCCGGTTGGAAAGGCGCAGGCCGCATCGAAGCCCTAAGAACAAATATTGGCAGTCACTCATAGCGGAAGCAGCGAATCGCTTTTGCGCGAACGTTCTGATTGCGGATTGCTATGCAGTTGAATGCTAGGCACCACCAGCTACTAACCACCTGCCGTTATTTTCATGAAATACGACGTCAGTATCGGCGGCAACCATTACCAGCTCGAACTTGGCCGCGATGCCTCGCGATGGTCATGCCATCTTGACGGACTCGAGGTCGATGTTGACGCGATCCCCGTGCGGCCCGGTGTGTTATCGCTTCGGGTTGGCCACGAGATCTACGAGGTCAAGTGCGAGCGTAAGGCCGACCACGTCCAGGTCTGGTTCCGCGGCGAGTGCTATGCGGCTGAAGTCCGCGATCCTCGCTCACTGCGGGCACGCACCCGCGCCGCAGACGACCACGGACCGAGGAAGTTAACGGCTCCTATGTCCGGGAAGATTGTGCGCGTGCTGATCCGCGAGGGATCTGAAGTGGACGCGGGCGCTGGCGTGGTTGTGGTTGAGGCAATGAAGATGCAAAACGAGATTAAGTCGCCGAAGAAAGGGACGGTCCAGAAGATTCTGGTCAATGAGGGGACGGCGGTAAATGCCGGAGACGTGCTGGCAATCGTTGAATAAAGCCAGCTCATTCCCGCCGAAACTCCCTGCGGTTCCCGAGTCATGAGCCGCAGCACTCCACCCTCAGCATTGACGGGGCTTGTTATTTCACCATTCCATTGCCGTCCAGCACTTTCTTGGCGTAATAGTTTTCGACTCTGGCGGAGTTTCGCAAGATCTCGTAGTAGGCGGCTTTGAGTAATTGCTCGCGGCGGTCGCGTAGCTGTGAGCGGACAGCTTGCTGCACCCTCGGATCGGCTAATTCGCGCTGTCCGGCGGGCTCCTTGGCCAACAACTTGACGATCCGAAAGCCCATCAGTTGCTTGCTTGCAGGATTCACTACCGCAATGACTGAGCTGTACTGCCCGGGCTTCAGTTTCATCACGATGTCGCGAGTGGAGGGATCCGTATTCCGCAAAGACGATTCTGGAGTGAACCCCAAGTCGCCGCCGTTGCCGGAGGTTTCGGCGTCCTCGGAGTAGTTCATGGCCAGCGTAGCGAAGTCTTCACCACTCTCGAGGTGGTTGGCGATCATCTGGATTTTCTTGCGTGCATCGGGTTCGTTCTGCGCCTTGTTGTTCTGATTGTGAGCCTGCGGATTAGGCGTTGGCGTCACGAAGATTTGCGCCAAATGATACTGCGGCTCAATCAGGTTGAACTCCGCCTTGTGCGCGTTGTAGTAGTCGGTGATGTCCTGGTCGCTCACGTTGATTTTAGAGGTGACTTCCTTGTTGATCACCTTTTCGACCGTCAGCGAACGGCGCAAGTCGTGCTTGAAGTCGGACGCGGTGAGCTTCTTTTCTTTCAATCGCTTGTCGAACTCCTCCTGCGTGTATGGAGATCTGATCTCACCGTACTTGCGGTCCACTTCCTCATCCGTGGCCAGCAGGCCAAGCTTCTCAGCACGCCGCATAAGGATTTCGTCGTCGATCAGTTCATGCAGAATATTGAGGCGGAGCGTGGTGGATTGTTCTCCCGTGGGTGCATTCTCGGCAGATGAGGTTTGGTTCTCGAAATACTTCTGCACGTCAGAAGCATAGATTTTCCGGCCGTCCACGCTGGCCATCACGTCGCGACCCACTTGTGACTTGCAGCCGGCCAGGGCCGCCAGCAGAAGGGCAGCCGTCAACGCCGCCAGGGCGTGGACAGAGTGCGAGTTTCTTTTCAAAGAGATTCTCCCACACTGATTCTTTTAGCACTACGTGGCGACCGCAGGTTGTCACCTCACACGATGAACGCCTAACGCAATCCACAGAAATCACTTGGAAACTGGCGCCGAGGCCGTTGCCGCGTGACGGCGCCGTCGATCTTCTCGCCGTTAATGAACAGCGTGGGCGTGGCACTGACCCCAATCGCGTCACCTTGCTTCATGGAAGCCTTGACCGCGCCTTCGTCCTGCGCCTTCACGCAAGACTGCAATTTCACGGTATCAAGATTATGCTTTTGCCCTTGCAGCATAGTCAGCCGGTCGAGTGCGGCAAACCTTGCGTCGGGAGTTTTTTCATTGCTCACTTCGCGCTGGTTGGCATGAATGTAATCTGCGAAATCCCAATAGGCGTCGGAGTTCTGCGCGCCCAAACAGTTAGCATCGACGGCGGCATGAATTGCCCAGGGGTGAATCTCCGCCAGAGGATAATCCTTGTAAATGAAAGTGACCCGATCGCCATATTCCTTGAAGATTTCTGGAAACAACGTCTGGTGCATGCGCGAGCAGTAGGGACACTCAAAATCGTCGAAATTCACGGCGAGTACTTTCGATGCCTTGGCGCCTCGAGTTGGCCGCCCGGTGACGTCAATTTTCTTCATCAACTCGTTGTAAGGATCCTTCGTCAGGTCAAACTTTACCAGGCGCATCATCGAGGTGCGGTCCTTGGAGACCAGGAACTGCAAATCCTGCTTCTTTCCGTCATCGTTACCAATCGTCACGGAGACAGAATCGTACCCTGGCCACTCGCTGCTGGGCGCGGGGGCTGAAACCAAAATGTGTATCTCAGGAGGGATGCTGTAAACGGAGCGAACTTGTCGTTCGATCTTCCTTTCGAGATCGGGAGAACTGGATTGGGCTACGCAGCCCATGCAAATCAGAAGGAGTACGAGGAAAGAACGTCGAATTAGAATCACCAAGAACCGCCTAAACATGGCTAGATTAAACGTTGATTATCTCACAGCAACGGGTCGACAGAGGCGGGCGGCGGTGCGGTTGGAGCAGGCGGCGCGAGACTCGTGCCGTGCTTGGCGCGCCTGTCTTTAACCCGCGCGACGGGAGATCTGTTCTGCGGGCAGCAGAGAGTTCATCGAGCCCGATCGGAACCCTTCCAAGTCCAATGTCACAAACTTAAATCCCAGCGCTTTGAAGACGCGGGTGAACTCATCCGTCATCGCCGGGTTGAGAGCGCGAGGCAGTTCATCGCGGGCGATCTCGATCCGAACCATCTCGCCATGATGCCGCACGCGAAATTGCCGGAAACCAAGAGCGCGGATGGCGTCTTCACCCTTTTCCACCACGGTTAACGCCTCGCGGGTAACGGGACGGCCGTATTCAATGCGAGAAGAGAGACAGGCCGATGCCGGCTTGTCCCAGATGCGCAGGCCAGCCTGCCGCGCCAGCTCGCGAATCTCTGGTTTCGTGAGCCCAGCTTCGAGTAGTGGCGCGGCCACATGATGCAGGGCGGCCGCCTTCTGGCCAGGGCGGAAGTCACCTTGATCGTCGCGGTTCACGCCATAGGCGATGGTGTCGAAGCCACGCGCCACTCGAAGTTCTTCCATGGCCATGAAAAGTTCATCTTTGCAGTGAAAGCAGCGCTGCGCATCGTTGCGCGCATATTCAGGGCGATCCAGTTCAGATGTCGAGATCACCTCGAGAGGGATGCCTTGCTCTTTGGCAAAGGCAATGCCGTCGGCCAGTTGGGTGCGAGCCAAGCTCGGCGAGTCGGCAATGACCGCCAGCATGTTGCTTCCGACAGCCTCGTGAGTTGCCCATGCGAGGTAAGCGGAATCCACCCCCCCGGAGTAGGCAACTAAAGTTCGCCCCAGAGTGCTCAAGTTGGTCCCTAGCAAGGAACTCTTCTCGTGAAGCTTCTTCTCCGCGCGTACCATGGGAACTATGTTAGCAGGGGCAAGCACCAAGAATAGATGCAGAAGCGCCGAGCGGCGGCAGCAACCGTGTGGTCACTAACCCGAGAGGCGGAATCAGGTGACAAGGGAATGTTGCCGTCATAAGGAAGCTGTTGTGGACGATTGTTGAGGGTACGGACTTTAAAATCCTGCCATGGTCTCCGCGCTGAGTTGGTTCATTCTGACTCCTGGCGGTTCTCACCGGACTTGGCGCATGGCTTCTCGGTTATGCAGCCGAGGCCGCGGTTGTGTTTCGAGATGGATCGACGCTTTGGGACGAGATCTATCCCATTCTCGAGGAACGGCGTCACATCCCGCCTCCGGAGGCTTAGGTGAATAGCCCTGCGCCCCGGGCTCGCCACATCACCCCTGAACCGCCAGATAAGACCGAGCAGCAGTTCTTGTCCCGTAGGGAAGAAGAGACTCCGACTTCGCCAACTGCGGATGCCGCAAAGGAAGTTCCCCAGCCGGGCAGGGATGAGGGAAATCGAAATTGTGCAGAAGTGGCTGGCTCTTCCAACGACGGAGATCGCCAGACGGAGGGAGATCCGTCGGCATGGCGCGAGGAGTTGGCGG
>WNGL01002283.1_pt1 | contig 23361 bp, 23 predicted proteins | sample 5400591 | NCBI WGS metagenome assembly WNGL01 (sample SAMN13153377, study PRJNA577476) | soil metagenome | isolation source: 80 cm soil or saprolite under Garry oak tree replicate 1 | place: USA:California | collected 2016-06-15 | reverse complement strand
CGGCAGCGGCGGGTCGGCCGAGTTCGAGTGCCACATGCTGCTGCGCGTCGGCCAGCCCAGTGAAGCTGATGACCGTCGCATTGGTTGAGTATCCGTCAGCGAAGCGCAGCGGGATGCGAATACGGCGGCGGATCGCTGCCGCCTGGACCGTCCCAGTCAAGGGACGAGCCGTTCGGCCTCGCGCCACGTCGCGGGCGCTGTCGGCGGTGCGCCGAGGTCGGTTACCAAGCACGGCTCGTCGCCACGAACGGCCTCCAATGTCTGCGGCGCCAGATCGCGTCGTCTCGACTCGCCTGAGCTGCCCGGGCCCCGACGGCGGCGAACGGCGTCGCCTAGCAGCAGGCCAGCACCCGGGGCAACCGCGGCCAGCATGAGCACCGCATACAGGGTGGTGACCGTGACCCCAGTGGCCGCGCCGAGCCCGGCTGCGGAGAAGGCCCAGGCGGCGGCACCTTCCCGTAGCCCCCACCCGCCGATACTCAGGGGGATCACCACTGCAGTCTGGACCACCATCAGCAGCGCGACCAGTTCGCCCAGGGGTGCGGTGCAGCCGGCGACCCGGGCCGCGATGACGAACGTGGCCGTGTGCCCGGCGACGACCAGCACCGAGGCCAGCGTGAGCCGGGGCCATACTTCTCGGGCCAGCAGCCCGCAACGCAGGTCGTCAGAAACGGCCCGGGCGGTGCGTGCCTGCCGCGACCGGCCGCGGCGAGCAGCGCCGCGCACGACGAGCGCAGCACACCCGGCTACGCCCGCCACACCCCCCAGAACGTACGGCAGCGCGGGCCGAACCGGCGAGGGCAGGATCAGCAACACGAAGGCGGTCACTACGGCCTGGATGACCTGACCGCACAGCCGTTCCCACGCCACCGTTCGCAGCCCCCGCACCACGTCTCCAGAGCGGCGGCCGTGCGTGACCGCCCGGTGCACGTCGCCAAGAATGCCACCGATGAGCACGGAGTTGAGAAACTGGGAACGGTAGTAGGCGCAGATCGCGCCTGGCAGGCCGATGCCGACGCCGAGTGCCCGGGCGACGACCCGCCACCGCCAAGCCGAACACACCGTGGTCAGGGCAGTGAGCGTGACGGCGCCTGCGACCGCCGGCCAGGTGACCGCCCGCAGCCCGTCCATGAACGGCCCCGCGCCAACTTGCCGCCCGAGAAACCACAGCACGGTGACGCCGGCGGCCGGGCGCAGCAATGCCAGGCCGAACCGGCGGACGGCCGGACCGACCCCGACCGGAAAAGAGTGCAGGTCTGCCACACCGGGTTACACGGGCCGGCTGGACACATAGTTCAACCGTCCGGCTGCGACAGCATCGCAGGCACGCGGCCGGTCGCGGTGAACCGGCGTGACCGCGGACCCGTTCTTCCCGTTGGGAACGGCGGCAGGTGGTTGCGGGGACGGAGGCACGATGCATGCAATTAAGCCTGCGGACGAAGACGCGCTGCCTACGATTCTGCTTGCGTCGATCCTGGGGATGCTCGCCACAGCCGCCCTGCTCGGCGTCGTGTCCGCCACGGCCGGTCTCGCCGTCGCAGGCTGGATCGCCGGGCTGGCTACCGGTTTGGCGGCGGCCGCGCTGCTTGCCGCCGCCCGCGCGCGCAGTGACCAGCCGTCCGTACACCCGGCAGATTGGGTCACCCTGACCCGGGCGGTACTGGTCGCCGGGGTCGCGGCCCTGGTTGCGGACTCGTTTAGCCGACCGGTGTCGATCACAGCGCTGGTCACCCTGTCCACCGTCGCGCTGGTCCTCGACGCGGTGGACGGGCAGGTGGCGCGCCGGACCGGCACCGCCACCCCGCTGGGCGCCCGCCTCGACGGCGAGGTCGACGCCTTCCTCATCCTGCTGCTCAGCATCACCGTGTCCCGGGACTACGGCGGGTGGGTGCTGGCCATGGGCGCCGCCCGCTACGCGCTGCTGCTGGCGGGCTGGCTGATCCCGTGGCTGGCCGCCCCGTTGCCGCCCCGGTACTGGCGCAAGGTCGTGGCCGCGGTCCAGGGCATCGTGCTCACTGTTGCCGCATCCGGACTGCCCGGCCGCCTGGCCGGGATGATCGCGGTCGCCGCCGCGCTGCTGCTGCTGGCCGAGTCGTTCGGCCGCGACGTGATCCGGCTGTACCGCACCGGCGCCGGCCCGCGCGCCCGCCGGGCAGTGCGGATCGCCATCACCGTGCTTGCGCTCGTGCTCGTGTGGAGCGACCTCTTGGCGCCCGACCGTGCCTGGCAGTTCACCCTCGCCGCTTTTGTCCGCATCCCAGTGGAAGCGCTGGTCTTGGTTGCTGTCGCGCTGGTGCTGCCGCCCAGGCCACGACGGATCGTGGCCACTATCGCCGGAATTCTCTTCGGCCTGCTCACTGTCGACAAGATCCTCAACATAGCGTTCTACGAGGAACTCGATCGGGCGTTCAACCCGGTGCACGACTGGAGCAGCATCGGGCCGGCTATAGGCGTAGTACGCGACGCTATCGGCGCCACGCTCACAGACATCGTGCTCGTCGCGGTCTGGATCGGTCTCATCCTGCTCGTCGGCGCAATCACCGCATCAACGATTCGCATCACCGCTGTGGCCGCCCGTCATCGCCTCAGCGCCGTTCGCGGCCTTGCTGCTCTCACAGCCATCTGGGGGCTGTGCGCGGGCCTGTCACTGCAGCTCATCCCGGGGTCTCCGGTCGCCTCGGCCAGCGCCGCCGGGCTGGCCGCCGCGCAGGTGCGCGCCACTCAGGCAGCGCTCAGTGACCCGCGTCGTTTCGAGCAGGCCATCAACAGCTCCGACCCCGAGGCCACCGTCCCCGCTTCGGACCTGCTGACCGGATTGCGCGGCAAGGACGTCATCATCGCCTTCGTCGAAAGCTACGGGCAGGTCGCCGTCCGGGGTACGAGCTTCTCGCCCCGCGTCGACGTCGTCCTGCGCCGGCGCACCGGCTTGCTGGCCCGCGCCGGCTGGTCCGCGCAGAGCGCCTGGCTCACCTCCCCGACCTTCGCCGGGATCAGCTGGCTCGCCCACTCCACCCTGCAGTCGGGGCTGTGGGTTAACAGCACACAGCGGTATGCCGAGCTCGTCGCCAGCAGCCGGTTCACCCTCAGCGACGCCTTCGACAAGGCCGGGTGGCATACCGTCAGCGACATCCCCTCTGACGACAGAACCTGGCCACCCGGCACGTCGTTCTACCACTACGATCAACTCTACGACCGGCGAAACGTCGGCTACCGCGGCCCGACCTTCAGCTACGCCTCGATGCCCGACCAGTACACCCTGGCCGCGTTCCAGCGGCTCGAACTCGCCCCCGACCACAAGCCCGTAATGGCCGAGATCGACCTGGTCTCCTCGCACATACCCTGGGCCCCGTTGCCGACCATGGTGCCCTGGAACAAGGTCGGCAACGGCTCGATATTCGACCCCATGCCCGCGAGGAGCGAATCCCCGACCACGGTCTGGCGCAACGCCAGCACCGTGCGCCAGTTCTACGGCCGGTCGATCCAATACTCGCTGGATGCCCTCACCTCATGGGTCACAGAGCTGAACGACCCGAACCTGGTGCTCATCCTGCTCGGCGACCACCAGCCCCACACCACCGTCAGCGGCGCCGGGGCCAACCACGAGGTGCCGATCTCGATCGTCGCACGCGACCCTTCGGTGTTCAGGCAGATTGCCTCCTGGCACTGGCAGGACGGGCTGCTGCCTGGTCCCGACGCTCCGCTCGAGCCCATGGACGCCTTCCGCAACCAGTTCCTCGGCGCCTTCAGCACGGCCCCGTCCCAAACGGCGTCGGCCCACATACCCGCAGCACCCGATGCACAACGGTGAGCGGGGCCCGGTGACATCTTCTCCCATGGCGCCGGCCGCTTCTCCGGTGGCGACGTTGCTCCCTACCCGGCACCGGCGCCCGCGCTCGGCTACGCCGGGCGGCTGGTCGACGGTCGCACGGCCGCCCCGGTCGCGGTCGCGGTGCGGGTATCCCGGATGCGCCGATGCATGAGGACGAGCAGAACCAGTGCTGCGACCGCGGCGATCCCTTCGGCCAACACGCTCAGGGTCTTCTCCGGGTACTTGACGGGGTCGTACATGTTCGGCAGCGGACCGATGGCGCCGACGTTGACGTACTGGTAGAGCTGCGCGGCCGCGAAGCCTCCGGCGCTTACCAGAAAGGTGATCAAGGCCGTCCACTGGCGGGGCGGACCACCAGGGCAAGCGCGGCGATGATCGCCAGCGCAGCCTCGGCGCGGAACAGATCGCCCTGAGTAAGCGCGCTGGATTTCACGGTGTCGTTGCTGGAAGCCAGGTCCAGGTGAACGAAAGCATCGATCGCGAGCCCGGCGACCACGACCAGGATCAGCCCGGCTCGCAGCCACCACCACAAACCTTGACGGTTCATCTCGCCATCGCCGCTCATCACGACATCGCTGCCCTTCGCGGTGCATTCTCGAGGCGGCCGGCCCAGCGACGGCACGTCCCTCCTTGCTGGATACGACGGCGCGGACGCTTCGGTTCACCATCGGCGCACGTCGGCCGTCGGCGCCAGACCGCCGACCTGAGCTGCAGCTCGCGGTACGATCGGCTCCTCGCGCGAGCCAGGTCACGCGATCCGGGACGGAGCAGATGCCGGTGAACCTGTCGCAGCCGCCGTGCCGATGACTGGACAGGAGTGGCGGCGCAGATGGCAGCGGGGCCGGCCAGTAAGCAGCGCACTCGTCGACCAAAGCGGCTTGCCGCGCGGCGGAGCGGGCAGCCACGAGGCGGACCTGCTGCGTGAGTTGCACCAGCAGCACGCCGACGCGCTCTGGAGCTATGCGCTGAGACTGACCGGCGACCGAGACCGGGCCCAGGACGTGGTACAGGAGACGCTACTGCGAGCCTGGCGCAATCCACAGACACTCGATCCGGAGTGCGGCTCGCAGCGGTCCTGGCTCTATACCGTGGCCAGAAGCATCGTTATCGACGATTGGCGCACAACGCGCCAGTGCCCCGAGACCGTAACCGACCGCCTCCCCGACCAGCCAATCGGCGACGCCAGCGGGCAGGTCGTGAACCGCCATCTGGTGGCGCCGCGCTAGGCCGGCTGACGCAGGAGCATCGGAACGTGCTGAGAGAGTGCTACTTTCGCGGCAGCTCGGTTGCACAGGCCGCGCATGCACTGGGGATCGCGCCCGGCACGGTGCAGTCCCGCACCTACTATGCGCTGCGTGCGCTGCGGCTGGCCATCGAGGAACTAGGAGGTGTCGAATGACGGCCGACCCGTACGCGCGCCTCGACGCCGCCTACCTGCTCGGAGCGCTCGACGCCGACGAGCGCCTCTCCTACGAGGCGCACCTGGCTACCTGCCGGCGATGCCGGACGAGCCTGGCCGAGATCTCCGCAATCCCGCCGCTGCTGGCCGGACTGGACGAATCCGTCTTCGCCACACCGCCCGAGGCGGCCCGGACGCCGGTCCCCGACACGCTGCTGTCCCGCCTGCTGCAAGCTGCCGGACGGGAACGAGCCCGTCGCCGCTGGCTCAGCACTGGTCTGGGCCTGCTCGCCGCTGCCTGCGCGATTGCGCTGATCGTCATCGTCGTGCCGTCGAGCAGCGGCCCGAAACCGGCACCCCGGGCAATGGCCGCGCTCGTCGCCACTCCGGTCCACGCCACCATCGCCCTGCAGCCCAGACCATGGGGCACCGAGATCGACCTGACCTGCTGGTATCAACGCGGCGCTGCCGAGCCCCCGAGTGACCGGTACGAGCTTGTCGCCCACGGCGCCGACGGCGCGACCTACGACCTGGGCAGCTGGCAACTCACCCCCGGCCGGAAAGTCATCTTCACCAGCGGCACCGCACTCACCGAGACAAAGATCAAGAACCTCCAGATCACCCAGCCCAACGGGCCCGCAATCCTCGCCTTGAGGGTGCCCCGTCTCTTCCGTACTCCGGATCGCTAGTCAGGCCGACGGCCCGCAGCCCGGCCCAGGCATAAGCGGACCTGCGTCCGCGGCGGACGAGACCGGGCCCGGTTAGTCAGGGAAGGTGGCTGGTGTCGTTGACGCGATGGACGGCGGCAAATCCGCGGCCGTGCCATTGGATCTCGTTAATGCAGGCGGAACCGAGATATAGCCGGTAAACGGTGCCAAGCGGGACGCCGAGAGCCCGGCACAGCAGGATCTTTATGGGGGTAACGTGACTCACCACCAGGACGGTCTGGCCGCCGTGATCCCGCAGCAGCCGGTCACAGGCCCGGTTCACCCGGTGTGAGGTGTCGGCGAAGCTCTCCCCGCCCGGCGGTGCCTGTTCGGGGTCGCGCCGCCAGGCTGCCGCGGCTGTGGGCCATCGCTGCTGGATTTCTTCCAGGGTGAAGCCATCCCAGTCACCGAAGTCGGTTTCACGGAGATCATCATCGATGGCTGCGGTCAGGCCCAGTTCGCCGGCCGCAATGGCGGCGGTGGCAACAGCGCGCTGCAATGGCGAGCTGACCACGGCGTCGATCGGAGCGCCGCCGGCGAGGCGGCAGGCGGCAGCCTGGGCCTGCCGGGTGCCGTTGGCGCTAAGAGGGAGGTCGCGCAGCCCGCTGAAGCGGTGTTCGGGTGACAGTTGAGTATCGCCGTGCCGCAGCAGGACGGTGGTGGTGGGATCTGCTGTGGGGTTATCCCAGCCCAGAGTCATATGGCTGCCCCCCGCGATGATGACGAGAATGGTGTGTTCCTATGACAGCAGACGAAGATGCCAGCAGAACGGTTCAGCCGCCCGCCCTTAGCCTCGTCACAGTACCCATGCCGCACGACCTGGCCGGGCCGGTCACACCGATTTTGATACCGGTACCCCGCCCGTCAGGATGCCCAGGTCGCCCGGGCTATTCAGCAGAGTGTCAGCACCGTGCGCGGTATCCGCCAAACGCGATGGGAGTTTCCCACACCCGCACGGCCAGTGCCTCGCCGCCTGCGGCAGCTACGGCGGGCGAGAGGCCGTCATGCACCCAGCGGGCGAACACCTCGACTGTGACCGCCTTGGCCCCGGCTGGGCGTATCTCCTCCAGGTTGCGGCCTTCGACCCGGCTGGTCAGCTCGGTGAGCGCCGCTTCCAGCACATCCAGATCACAGACCATGCCCCGCCCGTCGAGCTGCTCGCGGTCCACCACGATCTCAATCCGGTAGTCATGATCATGGAGTTGCCCCTCTGGCCCGGGCAGTCCCGGCATGATGTGGAAAGCACGGACGCTTCGGCTCAACCCGACTTCACAGGTCACCGGCAGCACTCCTGTCGTAGTCAAGAACGGCATGCATCAACCCGGGTTTCCCCTGGTCCACGGCTCGGAACGCCTCGGCTGCGTGGCCAAAGTCGAAGACGTGAGTGCACAGCTGCGCCAGCGGTAGTCCGGCCAGCAGCCCAACGGCCTCCTGGCGGCGCCGAGACCGGGTCCAGGTCCCGGACAGCCGGGCCGGCACTGTGGAGACTTGACTGCTGCGAATCGTCAGACGCCGCCGGTGGAAGGCGCCGCCGAGCGGCAGAACCACGGGTTTGGTGCCGAACCACGACGCGATCAACAGGGTTCCCTCGTGGGCCAGCATGTTCAGCGCCATCTCTGGCGCATCCGGGTTACCGCTGGCGTCAATGACCAGCGGAACCTCCTCTTTCACCAGTTCCGCCGGTGCTGCGGTGATGACGCCGAGGCTGCTGGCGATGGCGCGGCGCCACTCCTGCGGCTCGGCAATCAGCGGGCGCCACCCGGAGCGCTGCAACAGCAGGCCGGTCAGCAGCCCGAGCACGCCGGCGCCGAGCACGATGACCCGGTCGCGATATCCGCTCCCGGCATCGAGCGTCACCTGCAACGCCGTCTCGACCAGCGGAAACAACGTTGCGGATGCGGGATCGACGGCGGGCAGCGGGATCAGTTCATCAGTCCGCGCCGTGAATACGTCCTGGTGCGGATGGAAAGCGAAAACCGCCTGGCCGGACTCCGCTACTTCGCCGACGCATGCATACCCATAGGCGAAGGGATAGGAGAAGGTACCGCCAAGCGCGCCGATCGTGTCGTCCAGCGCCAGCTCGGCAGGGATCTCGCCGCGGTACACCAGCCGTTCGGTGCCACTGCTGATGCCTGAGCACAAAGTGCGGACGAGGACCTCACCGGCCGCAGGCCGCGGTGTGGGCAGTTCCCTGATCTCCACACAGCGCGGCGCGGTATGAAATAGCGCGCGGGCGGGCACGCAGCTCATTTACCCGCCATCAATCTTTACAAAACGGTTGATTTGGCCACCTGGACGGTAACGGGCTTTCTCCTGCGCGCGGCCGGTGCACAGCACGCCCTGAGACTTGACGGGACAGCCGGGCAGCGCAAACCGACGGCGGGTAGGCCCCCACCGGGCAATAGCCCAGTGATGCGCCGCCGCATCGTGGCCTCCGGTACGGCGCCGCCATTCTCCCCACCGCCTGCGGCATGGCCAAGACCGGCTCTTCGAAGTTAACCGGGATCTGGTGGCCGTCCGGTTACCGGACGTGATCTGTGCCTGACTCTGTCGCGTGTCCTGCTGCAGCTGCGGGTGCAGGCGGTGCGGACCCGGCGGCGCTGGTTTGCCGGGTTGCCATTCTTGGCACTGCGCGCCGTGGAGTGACCTACGTACGGCCCGTGGTCTCAAATATGGTCTCAATTCTCTTCTCCTTCGATCGTCCGGGGAGCTGCCCGAGCCTGGCTCGTCAGCGCCTCGAGCGAGCAGCGCGCGGACCTGCTCGACGGCGGTCAGAGCGTTGGGCACGGCGGCCTGGTCGGCCTGAGCCAGGCCGAGTTCGGCGAGATTCAGGACCGCGGCGAGCGAGCCCCGGCTGACGGGCACAATGTCCTCGCCGCCCGCGCCGCGCACCCGCCAGATGAGGTTGTCGAGGGCTCGGGTTCTTAGGTTGCGGCGGCATCGGTGGTCACGGCTGTTACCTCCAGCGTCGTGCTCAGGTCGCGGGTGGTCGTGGCGCCATGCGTCGGTGACGATGGCGGTGTACTCGTCGTTCGGCCACAGTTCGGCGAGCCAGGCGGCGAGGTGCTTCCACTCGGCCCGGCCCGGCTTGCGGGTGACCTGCTCGGGGTGATTCAGCCGCGGGCCTCATGCTGTCCGCCTTTCCGGCCGCCGTCGTTGCCTCGGCTAAGCGGACACCGGACCGGTGGGCGCCGCGGGAGCCTCACCTCGTGAGGCAGCCCAGTGGGCTACGGCTTGACGCGGTCCCCTGTGGCCGCGGACCTCTCGATGGCGGCGATGACCTCGTGGCGCGCGACGGCGTCGGCGAAGTCCGGCACGGTGTGGGTCCCGTTGTCGATGTCTGCCGCGAACGCGGCGTAGGCACGCCCGACATTGTAGGCGGGCGCTCCGTCCAGGCTGGTGAGCGCGGGCCATTTCTGCGCCAGCGCCGCCGGGACTGCGAGCTCGGCGGGCTCGTTCCGCCCGTGCGCTCCCGCGACGGTCAGGGGATAGATTCCGGGGACTGCGGCGTCGGCGGTAATCCGGAGCGTTCCATGAGTTCCGTTGATCTCCCACAGGAACCCGGTGCCGCCGGCCACGGCCTCACGGACGTGGACGCTGGCGGTCGCCCCGGAGGTGAGGGTGCCGATCACCGCGATCTGGTCGGCCGCCGTTTTCACGACCTGCTCCCCGGTCTCGTCGATGGTGATCAGCGGCCGGCGAAGATCCGAGACGGCCGACAGGTCGGCGAACTCGCCCAGCACGTGGCTGAGGGTGTCCAGGCTGTGGCCGGCGGCGATGGTGAGCAGGTTGGCCCCGTTCGCCTTGTCGAGCATGTAGGCGTTGGGCTGGCCCACGACGCCGCCCGGGACCGACAGCCCCACCATGGTGGTCGACAAGACCTCGCCCACGTATCCCTCGCTGAGCAGCTGCTGGACGAACTGGACCGCCGGGGCCTGGCGGGCCTGCAACCCGACGGCCGTGCGCACCCCCTGCCCGGCGGCGAGCGCGGCCATCGCCCGCGCGTCATCGAGGTCGCGGCCCAGTGGCCACTCGCAGTAGACGGCCTTGCCGGCGGCAAGCGCCGCCGTGACGAGCTCGCGGTGCCGCGGCACCCTGACCGTAACCGCGACCACGTCGACGCCTGGCTGGGTGACCAGCTGCTCGTGGTCGGTGAACACCGCGCTGACCCCGAACAGCTCGCCGGCTGCGCGCGCGGACTCCGCGGTGTGCGCGGACAGTGCCCGGATCTGATAGTTCGGCAGCGCGCGCAGCGCCGGGATGTGGGCGGTGGCGGCCCAGCCCCGGACCGGGCTGACCCCGACGATCCCGACACCCAGCGCCGGTTCAGGCACTGCCGGGGCTGATGTCACGTCAAACCTCCTGCTGCGGGTCGGCACACGGGGTGCCGGAGGCGAAGCGCTGCACGGCGGCGGTGACGCCCGGCAGGTCGATCTCGCTGAGGTGGGCCATCACGTGCCGCCGCACGCTCGCCAGATGAGTGGGCCAGGCGCGGCGCAGCCGGCCGAGGCCGGCGTCGGTAAGAACGGCGTTCAGGCCACGGCCGTCGCAGGTGGAGCGCTCTCGAGCCACCAGGCCCTGGGCCTCCAAGCGGCTCACGATCCGCGACATGCCGCTGAGCGAGAGCGCGCAAGCGGAGGCCAGGTCGCTCATCCTCCGGCTCCGTCCGGGCGCCTCGGACAAGTGCATCAGCGCGGTGTACTCGCTCAGCGACATGCTCTGCCCGGCCAGCAAGTCCGCGTCCAGGGCGCGGGGGACGGTCAGGGCCGCCCGCGACCACGCGCGCAGGAACGCCTCCTCCCCGGCGCTCAGCGGCACCGCCGCGGGTCTTTGGCCGGCTCTCGCCATGGAGTCCACACTACTTGCTTGACGAAGCATCTGCTACGGTTATCTTGCTTGACGTAGCAACTATCGACGGGAGCGAACCGTGAGCAGAATCGGGATCATCCTGGGCAGCACCCGCCCCAACCGCAACGGCGAGCAGGTCGCCCACTGGGTGCTGGAGATTGCGTCGCGTCGCCACGACGCCGACTTCGAACTCCTCGACCTCCGCGACTACCCGCTCCCGCACCTGGACGAACCGCTGCCTCCGTCCTTCGGCCAGTACCAGAACGAGCACACCAGGCAGTGGGCGGCGAAGATCGCCTCGTTTGACGGCTTCGTCATCGTGACACCCGAGTACAACCACGGCACCTCTGGCGTGCTGAAGAACGCCATCGACTACCTGTACGCCGAGTGGAACAACAAGGCGGTCGGTTTCGTCTCCTACGGCGGCACCGGCGGGGCCCGGGCTGTCGAGCACCTCCGGCTCGTCGCCGGGGAGCTGCAGATGGCCGACGTCCGGCAGCAGGTGACCCTGTCGCTGACGACCGAGTTTGAGAACTTCACCGTGTTCAAGCCAGGCGACTACAACCTGCCCGCGCTGAACACCATGCTGGACCAGGTCGTTGCCTGGAGCACGGCGCTCGCATCGCTACGCGACACTGCTGGCGCCGCAGCCTAGGTACACCTGGTGCGCCGCGTCTGAGCCTTCTGGCGGCCTTTGCCAGGATCCGGCCTGCGGTCTGGTCCAAGTGAATGGCGGCAGCGGGTGTTCCAGCCGTCGATGAACGCGCGGATCTTGCCGGTGAGTCGCGGACGCCGCTGAACGAGCCGCGGTGGATGCCTTGGCGCTCGAGAGGATCAGTTGACCGCTGTTTCGGTGCGTCTCGATCCAAAGGCGGATCGCGCCAACCATCGCATCCGGATCGACTTCGAGCGCCGGCTCCACGTGATCCGGCTGCGCTGCGAACTCGTCCTCGTGCTCGGCGTACGGCCGGACACGGTCCAGGATTCCGTCGTCACCCCGCGAAGGCACCAGGAAGTCGAGGGATGCCTGCATAGGTCTCCGCGGCCCGGGGCTACTCGGGAGTGACATCGGCTAGGGTCTGCACCCTGCCGCGCAGGATCACGGGGAATGCGTAGCCATCTGGGTCGTCGTGAGGCGGCCGATGCTGCCGTAGTCGCAGATGTCAACCGCCGTCAGCGCGTAGTCTCATGACGTGGTCTGGCCCGCCGTGCTGCGCGGGCTGTACGTCCTCGCGTGCTCCGTGACAAGGGCCGCGCTCATCGGCCGCATCTGCTGCGCCATTGGGACTCATGAGCTGGTTGGTAGTGCCCGCGGCAATGGTACGTCCGCACTGTGGGTATTCGGCGTCGATGGTCGACGAAATCCCACCGAAAGGACGAGGCTCTCGGTCATGTGACGACGACAAGCTTTCCGGTCGCGTGATCCGCTTCCATGACAGCGTGCGCCTCGGTAATCTGATCGAAGCCATACACGTGATCGATGGGTACGACGGCATCGCGGGCAGCGACGGCGTCGAGAAACTCCTGCAGTACTCGCGAGGGCAGATCATTGGCGTCGCCGCCATAGGAGGTAAGGCGTACGCCACGCGGGATGTAGTCGATCGGGTAGAACTCACGCACCGTCCACTCATTGGACAGCATCCCGGTGAAGCACACGACACCGTGAACCCGCGCAGATCGCAGCGTGTCGGGCAGTGTGGGTGTACCGACGAGCTCGAGCGCGGTGTCGACTCCGTCGGGGACGATCGCCCGCACCTGCCTGGCCAGATCGCCGTCGTCGATGAGCACGTGGTCCACGCCGATGTCGGTCAGGGCTGCAGCCTTGTTCGGGTTGCGAGTGGTGGACAGCACGATCATCTCCCGCTGCTTGGCGAGGACAGCCGTCGCCATACCCACTGAGGAGGTGCCGCCTCTAATCAGGATGGACTGTCCGGACTGGGCGTCCAGACCGATCGTCAGAGAGCCGTGCGATGTCTGGAGCATCTCGGGTAGCGCTCCGAGAGTCGCCCAGTCCAGGTCGCTTCGAAACGCGATGACCTGGGTAGCCGGGACGCACGTATACTCGGCGTAGCCGCCATCGAACACGCGGCCCATGCCGCCCATCATGGCGACGACCTGTTGGCCGAGGGGGAACTCCCCGCCCGGGCACTGGGTCACGACGCCGGCCGCTTCGATCCCCAGCACTCGGGGGAATGTGACACCTTGTGCCAAGCCGAGGCGCGTGTGAAGTTCAGAGCGGTTGAGCCCGAACGCCTTGACCTTGATGAGTACCCATCCGTTAGGCGGGTTAGGCACTGGAAGCTCGCGGATGGCCAGGGCGCTGGGCGGGCCAGGGGCGTCGAGAACGACTGCTCGCATGGCGTGATTCATCTAGGCCGTCCTCTCAGTCGCCTCGGGATGGTTGCCGGCCGGATCGAAGCTTCCCCAGAGCCGTGCTGAATTGGCCGCAGTGACCGGGCTGAGATCGCTGACCCGGGGCCGAATCTCGCGTTCGTATTCGCATGCTTCGGTGGCGTAGACCAGCGCCGTAGCCTGCCCCGCCGGCGTGAGACCGTCGATGCGCGACTTCGTAGAGCTGTACGCGCGACATGCAGATCGCCGGGGTTCGACACTGCGGTCGCCAGTTGCTTGTACCGCGCGCGCCGCTTCTGTCGCGGTAAGGTCCATAAATCGGAACACCCCGATAGCCAACGTGGGTAGCGCGACGGCGTTGTTCAGCGACACCGCGCGGGTCCCAGCGGTCATCGGCGGCCACGTTTCCAACCTGGACGGCGGTCAGCGTGGGTGGCCGGACTGGCACTCACCCCACCGTCCAACCAATTGGCCGTCGGGGCAAGTGGATACCTTACGGCGTTTGCCGATTGGGGACCCGCCGGGTCGTGAGGTATGCATACCTACTTCAAGGCGGCGGCGATATTGACTAGGCGGGCGCCGCCTTACTCGCCGATCTGCCTGCCTCGCGCCGCGCCTCACAGGTCCCGCCGGATCAAGCAAGGAATAAGACCGCACGCCCCGCGAGGTAGCTTCCTGCCGGATGGCCAGGTCACCGCGAGGAGTCCCGACTACCGATTCCGTGGTTGGCGCCGGCGTCCCTGGCGGGCGGGTTGTAGATCATGCCGAGGTTCAGTCCGTACACCCAGTGCCACAAGTAGACGGCCAGGATGAGCTTCCAGCCGAGGTTGTGGCTGAAGAACCCCACGTGGGCGTCGGGGAAGTAAACCCGTGGAATCATGAAGACAACGCTGATGGTGGCGAGGATGGTGCCGAACAACAGGCCCTTGAGCGTGTTGCCGAGCGCGGTCGAGCGCCACCTCAAGAGCGGGTAGACCGCGACAGCGAACACGACCGTGAAGACAATCCCGTCGACGTAGTGGAAGACTCCACCGGACAGGAACTGGACGTCCGGCGACGCCTTCGGCGTGTAGATCATGCCGTTGATGCGGTTCCAGTCCAGCTGCGGCAGTCCAATGCCGGGCATGAAGTAACCGACCACGGTGGCCAGGTGCGTCGCGACGAGGCCCGCCAGCAGTGCGGCACTTACTCGGTGGTCGCCCACCCATGCCCGGTACCTATCGACTACCTTCTCACCTGCCGCGTCGCCAGCAGCCTGTTGACCTACCGCAGAGTCACTGTCCTCGTCACTGTCCTCGCGCGGGGCGACCATGGCGCTACCCGACATGACCATCCTCCTAGTAGATGGGGGTGTGCTCCGACTGCGGTAATCGGCCCGACCCAGGCCGCTCGTCCCATCGGCCATCACTGTTGGAAGAAATATATTCTGCCGTCGTGCGCATGGTCAAGCAGGAGCAGAATTTTTTTCTGCTGAGAGTTCGGCGATCGCCGTTTCGCCGACGGCTTCGACCTCCGACGCGGCCGTCGCGGACTCCGTTTGCTGCAAGGGGCAGGGACGGCGCGCGTCAGTGACGCGCGGTCGCTCTGCGAGAGTCCTGGCGTCCCTGCGGATGCCCCGCCTGGGTCGCGTGCTTCAGCTCTGCGGAGCCAGGGATACCGTGCGGTGTCGCGTCCGGCGTAGTCGGGGTCCAGGTAGATGAAGCACCGCTGGATCAGAAAGTCTTGGATCTCGAAGACGTCGCACCACCGGCCGGCGGCCCATTCTGGCCGGCGCGCCAGGGCCCGTCCTTGTGTCCCCGTGGCTGGTGCCCTCCACGACGAAGACGTCCGAGCCGGAGAAGACATAGGTGAGTTCGGCGCAGTGGTGGTGGATGGACGACATCGAGCCCCGATGTCGGCGAACAGCTGACCAATCTGCTCCTTGAGCGCGGCGAGATCGTCGGGGGCGAGAAAAAGGACGGCGGTGGGGGCGGACCCCAGTTGAACAGGCCCTTGGCGCCCTCAAGTGTCTCCAGGGTCCACAGCTGGTCGTCGACGATGCAGTCCACGTCGGAGTAGTACACACTGAAGTTGCCGGCCGGGTCCTTGAGGTACCAGAAGAAATCCGACCCGGCGTGGTGCCGGCCCAGCCCCCAGATGTGCCGCTCGGGATGGTCCTCGAGCATCGCCGCGGCGCCGCGGCCGACCTCGTCGATGTCGTCGACCTCCCAGGAGGTGTGGTGCAGGAAGCCCACCGGTGCCTGGAGGACCAGGACGTCGTGATGGTCCGTCGAGCAGCGTATGAACGCGCCGATGTCCTTCATCGAGTCGCTGACCTTGAAGCCGAGGCCGTCGAGGAAGAACGCACGGGTGACGGCCAGGTCTGTGGTGCCCAGCACGGCGTGGCCGAGCTTGCGGGCTGGACCCGCTCGGTGCGCAGCACAGCCGATGCACGGGCACCCCTCCGCTCGACCCGGCCGGGCCGTTGTAAGCAGTGGCGGGCACAGGTGCCTGGGTGACCCGGGGGCGACCTCGACGGTGGCCCGCACGCTGGTCGCCTTCTCGACCGCCGTGACGCAGCGCGGTCCGCGGGCAGACTCGATCCCCAGCCGCCGCAGCCCGTCAGCGACCCGGCCGATGTCGTCGGCGTCGTCAGCTCCGATGTGCAGCTCCACCAGCCGGCGCATGGGCTAGTGCACGATCCGCAGCTGCCGGCCCCCGTCGCGGGTGCTTAACCAGCCAGCCGTCGTGCCGCTGGGTCAGCCCGAACTCGGTGTAGTAGGCGGCGGTCTCGGCTACGTTCGGAACGCCGATCATGACCGAGGTGAGACGATGCAGGGCCATGGTGATGACCTCCTCTCGGGTCTGCTGTGACCCGGTCCGGTACGGGTTAGCTGGTGGTGCTGGCGGCGACGAAGCGCTGCCGGAGCTCTCCGATGCCGGAGATGTAGCTGACGAGCTCGTCGCCGGGGGCGAGCCAGCGCCGGGGTCTCTGCCGATGCCCACCCCCGCGGGCGTGCACGTGAAGAGCACGTCACCGGGCAGCAACGGGAGCTGGCGGGAGAGCGCCGAGACCATGGCAGGCACGGAGAAGACGAGGTCGCGGGTGCGGCCCTTCTGCATCTGCTCGCCGTTGATCGAGCAGGCGAGCTCCAGGTCGTCCCGATCGTCAAGGTCAGCAGGGCTGACGAGCCACGGCCCCATCGGGCCGAACCCGGGCAGCGACTTGGCCAGGCTGAACTGCGGGGAGGGCCCGGCCAGCTGGCCGGTTCGCTCCGACAGGTCCTGCCCGACGGTAAGTCCGGCAACGTGGTCCCAGCCGTCGGCCTTGCTCACATTGCGTGCAAGCCGGCCGATGACGGCGACCAGCGGTCTTCTCGGCGGCACGGATCCACGGCTCGCCACCGACTCCCACGATGAGCGTCAGGTCCTCGGCCGAGCAGATGTCCAAGGTGGATACCGTGTCGGTGCCGGCCTGCAGCCACACGTGGGGCAGCCGGCCGCCCGGACGCGTGCTCGGCGTGTAGAGAGTTCCTGATCGCGGGTCGGGGCCGGGGCGTCGCTCCCGTCCGGGATAACCGCGTCGGAGCTGTAGCTCTGGCCGAGTTCGACGCCGTGAGTGTTGAACTGGTAGTTCTGCAGCTCGACGGCGCTCTACAGCTGCTGACGACGGGCGCGCCGGCAGCGCTGGCCTCGGCGAGCTCGTGGAGACCGGCCCAGCCCTCGTCCATGTTCTTGTCGGGCCGGAACCCGAGAGCGGTGGAGATCGGGAGCATGTCGGCGACGCTCTTCATCGCGCGGTCGACGACCTGCTTGCCGACCGGCTGGCGTTCGTCGTGGTAGCTGTCGAGCAGGTGGTCGCCGGCCTGCCCGGACAGCACCATGCTCAGCTTTCAGCCCAAGTTGTAGGCGTCCTGGATGGAGGTGTTGCTGCCCAGCCCGTTGGCGGGCGGGTGCCGGTGCGCGGCGTCCCCGGCGAGGAAGCCGCGGCCGTGCCGGTAACGCTCGGCGATGACGTGGTTGATCTGCCACTGCCCGACCGACTTGATCGTGACGTCCACCGCGGGGTCACCGATGGTCTGGTGTGCCCGGGCCAGCAGCGCTTCAGACGACAGGTCCGGCTCGCCCTGCGCAGGGTCGTACATGGGTGACCGCTATAGTTCGCGCAGAAGCTGTTTCTTGCAGAAGCTATTTCTTGCAGGCAGCCTCGGCAGCGACCAGGGGACACGTATGGTTCGGAAGGCTCCGGAGGACTCCAGCCCGGGTGTGTCCGGCCCGGCTGTGTCCGGCCCGCGCTATCCGGTGGAGTCGGTCGCCAAGGCGGCAGAGTTGCTCCGCCTTTTCGCCCACCACTCTGAACTGCGGTTGTCCGACGTCGGCAAAACGATCGGCGTATCTCCGTCAACTGCACATCGGCTGCTCACGACGTTGGAAGCGTCGGGAATGATCAGCCAGAACACCACAACGCGGTGCTACGAGCCCGGACCGGAACTACTGCGCCTCGCGCAATCCCTCACGCCCAGCGCGTCTCGCTGGTCGTATGTGAGGCCGTTTCTCGCCGACCTGGGCGAGCGCGTCGGTGCGACGGTCAGCGTCGTGACCCTGCATCACACGGACGCGGCGTTCGTCGAGTCGGTGGAGGCGCAGACCCCCCTCCGGGTGGGCTCACGTCTGGGCGCCCGTATGCCGGCCAGTTGTGTCTCCGGCGGAAAGATCTTGCTGGCGGCGCTTTCCGACGAGGAGTTCCTCGCCCGCTATCCCGACGAAGCTCTCGAGACCTTGACCCCGCGGAGCATTCGCACCCGTACTGAGCTGTTGGCCGAGCTCAAGCAGGTACGGCGACGCGGCTGGGCTACGAACTTCGGCGAGAGCGAGCCGGACGTCAGCGGAGTGGCAGTCGCCAGCCATGCCGGGGAGGTGCCCTTCGCGATCGCCGTCGCCGCGCCGAGATCGCGCCTGGCGCCGTCCCGCGTCAAGGCGATCGTGACTGAGCTGCGAAAGACCGCGGACCTGCTTGCCGCGGCTGGCAGCGGGACCTAGTCGGCTTCCACACCAGCGCTCAGTGGAAACACCGGGGAGCCGGCCGGCTGGGCGAGCACCATGGCCCGCGTGGTCGCGCTCTCATGACGACACTTTGACTACGGTCTTACCGAAGCTCTCGCCCGTGAACATGCCGCAGAACGGCGCTGGCAAGTTCTCCAGCCCCTCGGCGACGTGGGTCTTGAACTTCATTGTTCCGTCTGAGAGTCGGACTTCGAGATCCTCCCGCATCTCAGCGGCCAGATGCTCCCACGACGAGCTGCGGTAGGACTGAATCGTGATGTCCATGCCGACGATGCTGTGCAGGTTCTTCAATCCGTAGCGCTGGTCGTGCGGCAGGTTGTACTGGGAGACCATGCCGGCGCACGGGATCCGCCCGCCGAGCTTCATCTGCATCAAGGCGGCATCCAGTATCTTTCCCCCGACGAGATCGAAGAAGATGTCGATCCCCTGGGGGCAGTACTGCTTCAAAGCGTCCTCGAGCGGGACGGCCGTTCGGTAGTTCAACGCGGCATCGAGGCCGAGCTCATCGACCAGCTAACGCACCTTCTCGTCGGAGCCAGCCATGCCGACCACGGTCACGCCCGGTCGCTTCGCCAACTGCGACGCGACCATGCCGACCCCGCCCGTCGGGGCGGAGACAACGATGGTCTCACCGCTCTCGGGCTTTGCGATTTGAGTGATCCCCGCATATCCGGTCAGGCCAGGCGCGCCGAGAGGGCCGAGATAGTGGAGAGGGTCAATGCCTGCCTTGACCTTCTGCAGGTACTGGAGGTTCGGCTCGTCGACGACCGTGTACCTCTCCCAGCGCACCCACGAATAGGGCAGGTCACCGACTGCATGCTTGGGGTTGGCCGACCGCACCACGCGTGAGACCCCGTACGTGGAAATGATGGTCCCCGGCTTGGTTGCCGGGAACTGGGAGTTCGTGACCGCCTGATCGTACAAACCGAAGCGATGGTACGGATCGATCGAGAGGTACTGATTGTCGACCAGGACCTCGTCTGCCTTGAGGTTCATCGCTTCGGTGTCGAAGGGCGTATGGACGACGTTGAAGGTGCCTGCCGGATCCGGAAGCGCGCCATCAGCGGGAGGCTTCGCGTACACGATCTGGGTATTTTGAATCATGGGTGTCATCTACCTCTCCGGATTGACCGAGCGTGTGACGCTGTCAGGTTGCCGTGACTGTCGCGATCGCGCCCAGCATGCGATGCGTGTGACCGCATAGTCATCACGAGGGCAGCGTCATCACGGGCTTGACGGTTCGTGCTTCCGCCGCGTCTTGTGCGGCCACGCTGATCTGATCGAAAGCGTAGGAACGAATGAGTCTGTCGAAGGGCAGACGGCCTTGCCGGCGCAATTCGATGAGCCGCGGGATGAACTGCCGGGGGTTGCTGTCTCCCTGGTTGGTGCCGACCAGGCGAATGCCACGGCCGAGCAGGTTCGGCACGTCGACGGGGATCTGAGATCCCAACGGCGGAGCGCCGACGACGACGCATGTTCCGGCAGAAGCCAGCGAGGAGATCGCCTGACCGAGGACGGCCAGCCGGCCGCTGGTCTCTACCGCGTACTGTGCGCCGAGGCCTCCGGTCAATTCGCGCAACGCTGACACCGGGTCACCGTCTGCCGGATCGACCGTGTCGGTCGCCCCGAGCTCGGACGCCAGCTCCAGGCGGGCGGCGTTCAAGTCGACGGCGATGACCCGGGCCGCCGGCGTGAGCATCGCGGCCATGACCGCGACCAGGCCGACGCCGCCGGCGCCGAAGACGACGATGGTGCTCCCCGGCTCCGGGCATGCGACATTGAGGACCGCCCCAGCGCCGGTCTGGACGCTGCAGCCCAATGGTGCGAGCTGCGACAGGTCGAGGTCGCCGTCGACCTTCACCGCCGACCGGGCGCTGACCAGGGCGTGAGTGGCAAACGAGGACTGGCCGAAGAAATGCCCATGCAGATCACCGCTCGCGCGCGTGAGAGTGGCGCTGCCGTCCAACCTGGATCCGCCGAGCAAATTGAGCGGGATCCAATGCTGACAGTAGACAACCTTGCCAGCTTGGCAGGGTGGGCAGCTTCCGCAGGAATCGAAGCTGAGTACCACCTTGTCCCCAATGCGGAAGTCGCTTACCTGGGCTCCTACCTGATATACGACTCCAACGCCTTCGTGCCCTAGCACTCCCGGCAGCGGAAAGGGCGTTGCCTGCGAGCGAACGCTCAGATCCGTATGGCACATGCCGACCGCCGTGATCTCGACAATAAGCTCGTCGGCGCGCGGTTCGCCGATCTCTACCTCTTCGAGCTGGAAAGGACCGTCCTTCGATCCGACAACTGCAGCGATTACCTTCACACGCGTCCTTTGCTCGAAAGCAGGCCTGTCCTGAAGCCGTGGACTACCCGACGATCTGCGCGTAGGTCTTGTACTCCTGAAACTCCTCCAGTCCACGCAGGCCGTTCAGCCGGCCAAGGCCACTCTGTCCGAAGCCGCCTTCCTCGAACTGGTCGGCGACGAGGGCCCAGGTGTTGGTCCACACCGTGCCGGCGCGCAGCTGCCGTCCGACCCGCCGCGGCCTGTCGATGTCGCGGGACCAGATCGACGCCGCCAGGCCGTATTCCGTGACATTGGCAAGCCGCACCGCGTCGGCTTCGGATTCGAAGACCTCGAATGTCGCGACCGGTCCGAAGACCTCCTCCTGCACGATCGGCGCCGTCGGGTCGTCCACCTCGAGCAGCGACGGGTGGTAGAAGGCGGTGTCCGGGTCGGCGGGGCCACCCCGCACGAGGACGGTCGCGTACTCCGCGGCCGCGCTGACCAGCGCGTCGACGCGGCGAGCGTTCTCGGCGTCGATCATCGGGCCCATGTCGCTGGCCGGATCGTCGCCGGGACCGACGTTGACCGCGCCCAGCGACTTGGAAAGCCGCTCGCGCAGTTGGCCGGCGATCCCGGCCTGGGCGATGACACGACTGCCGGTCATGCAGAACTGACCGCTGAACGTGGTCACGGCCTTGGTCAGAACCGGGACGACGACATCGAGATCGGCGTCGTCGAATACGATCATCGGGGTCTTGCCGCCGAGTTCGAGGGACAGTCGCTTCAGCGTCATGGCGGCGTCGGCCATGATCTGGCGGCCAACGCGAGTGCTTCCGGTGTAGCTCAGCACGTCGATGTCCTTCGAGCTGACCAGGAAGCGAGCGACCTCGTCGCCGGACTCGGTGAGGGAGTTGAGCACGCCAGCGGGCAGGCCGGCTACCTGGGCCAGGATCTCGTGCAGCAGTCCGTTCACCAGGCCGGTCTGGCCCGGCAGCTTCACCACGGCGGTGCACCCGGCGGCCAGCGCCGGCGCGAACGAACGGACGGCGAGGACCACCGGCGAGTTCCAGGGCACTATCACCCCTGCCACGCCGATGGCCTCGGGCACCGAGCTCATGTGCAGACCCGGCGACACCTCGGCCGCCCGGCCGCTTTCGCTGAGGGCAAGCGCGGCGTAGTACCTCAGTTTCGGCACGGTGAGGCTGAGCTCGAAGCCGGCCTCACCCAAGACCTTGCCGTTCTCTCGCGCGAGCAGGCTCACCAGCTCGTCTGTGCGTCGCTCAACCGCGTCGGCGATGCCGTTGAGTACCTGGTGCCGAAGGCGGCGATCTCGGGACCAGTCTGTGCCGGCGAACGCGGTGCGAGCCGCGGCGACGGCTTGCCTGGCTTGCTCCTCGTCCGCGTCGGCATAACGGCCCAGGGTCGATCCGTCGGCCGGACTGATCGAGGATGATTCCCGCTTCGATCTGACGAGTTCGCCGTTGATGAACTGCCGTGCTGTCGTGGTGGTCATGTCAACTCCGGGTACGTGAGGCCGGGTGGTGTCAAAGCCAAGGGCCGAGGGTGGGTAGGGGGGACTGGTCGGAAGCCCGGATGTTCGCCGCGCCGCGTCCGGTCAGCCACCGGGCGACGTCGGCGCTGCCGCCTTCGATCCACACCGCAGGCGCCTGTCCATCGAAGGGCAGGGTGATATCGCGGTCGGTGGGTCTGACCTGGAGTGCTTCTTCCCGGGCGTCACGGCGAAACCGGAGGACATCGGCTATCAGCTCATCGAGCAGGGGTGGCGGGAAGTCCGGGAAGTCTGCGGCGCCGTGCAGATCGGCCGCGTGGACCCAGACCTCCCGGGTCCGCAGCCACGGGAGCGACGCGGCAGAGACGTGTCGGCCCTGCGCGGTGACCACCTCGGTCGCCCAGCGTTCGACGTCCAACTTCTCGAATGCCGCGATGAGTGCGTCCTGTTCGACTTCGACGAACGATCGCAGCCGGTCAGGGTCCCAGCGCGCACCGAGTGCGATCTCCGCTGCCCGGGCGCTGGGTCCCGAGTACATCGGAGTCGGCTCTCCGGTCGCAGCCCAGTGCGCGAGGCGGCCGACGGCGCGGGCATTGTGGCCGACGTGGGACAAGACGTGCCGGCCCGTCCAGCCTGGCAGCGCGCTCGGCGCGGACAGCTCGTCGTCGCTGGCCTGCGCCAGCCTGGCCAGGAAATACCGGTGGCCCTCGGTCATCCAGCCGAGATGCCTCGATAGGTCCGTGGCTACGCGATCGGTCGTCACCGGCGGTCACCGCTAACTGCACGTCCAACCAGGTTGACCGTCTCGCCGATGCCTTCGATCCTTGCCACCAGCGTCTGGCCGTTCTGCAGGTAGCGAGGCGGGGTTCGGGCGTGGCCGACCCCGCCCATGGTTCCGGTGGCGATGACATCACCGGGGTCCAGGGTAAGGATGGTGGAGATGTAGCGGACCAGGTCAACCGGCCCGAAGAGCAGATCCGCGATGGTCGAGTCCTGCACCACCTCGGCATCGACCAGGCAGCTGATCTTCGCATCGGGAGCAATCTCGTCCGGCGTCACCAGGTGCGGCCCGAACGGCGTAGTGGCCTCGAAGGTCTTGCCCTGCAGCCATTCCGTGGTGCGGTACTGCCAGTCCCGCATAGTGACGTCGTTGATGATGCTGTAGCCGGCGATGGCCTCCGAGGCCCTGGCCGCATCGGCGTGCCGCACGCGGCGCCCGACGACGACTGCCATTTCTGCTTCCCAGTCCACCTGATCGGACTCGGCCGGCAGGGTCAGCGGGTCGAACGCTCCGATGAGCGCCTCCGGGTACTTGGCGAACAGCGTCGGGTACTCAGGCAGGTCCCGTCCCATCTCGATGATGTGACTGCGATAGTTGAGACCGACGCAGATGAT
>WNGL01005432.1_pt1 | contig 23362 bp, 26 predicted proteins | sample 5400591 | NCBI WGS metagenome assembly WNGL01 (sample SAMN13153377, study PRJNA577476) | soil metagenome | isolation source: 80 cm soil or saprolite under Garry oak tree replicate 1 | place: USA:California | collected 2016-06-15 | reverse complement strand
AACCAGCGGGCCGCTTGAGATGCTCGTCAGCACCCAAGCAGCGTCCTTCCGCGGCGTAGGCACCTCGGCTACCCGGGAAACGCGACCCTGAGGGCTCTGGCCCCAGCGGACCGCTGCGAACCTTGACCTTGTTCAACGCGAACCGCCCGCACGCCCCGTCCGGCGGGCTGGCAAGAGCCGGCCCGTGCCGACCAGTGCCGCCAGTTGGTGTTCAAGCCGACGGTCAAATGACGGTCAGATGATCTTGACAGCCATCCCGCTACCCTACGGCAAGCTCCTGAACTGCACTTATGGTCGGGATGGCCGGATTCGAACCGGCGGCCTCCTGCTCCCAAAGCAGGCGCGCTAACCAAGCTGCGCCACATCCCGTCGAGCCAGCCGAAGCCTACCCGGTCGGGGCCGACCGCGGGCGTGCCGCACGGGCAGGTCCGGGGCAGGTGCCCGCTGGCGGCCACATCGGGTACAGGGCGCGGCCTGGCTACCTCGGCGACATGGAGACGGTACGCTACGGCGTGGCGGCCGAGCCGCTGCGCGGGCGTAGCTCAATGGTAGAGCCCCAGCCTTCCAAGCTGGTCATGAGGGTTCGATTCCCTTCGCCCGCTCCACCCAGAAAGCCCAGGTCAAACCAAGGGTCGGCTGCTGACCACTCCGACCGCCAGCGGAGCCGAAGGCCCTCCGTGCCATTAATGTGCCATTAGCGCGCCGGAACGAGCGCCCCGGCAAGGCCGTCATCGTCATCTCCGTCCCTCTTGCGCTCAGCATCCACGTGAGCGTCGATCGCGCTCGTTATAGCCTTGTCAGCGCCCCGGGCCTCGTGCAGGTAGATCATCGCCGCGCGCTCACTGTCGTGACCCATGCGGGCCATCAGATCCTTAATCCCTGGGCCGCTCGCTGCCGCGAACGAGTTTCCAGTGTGGCGGAGATCATGGAAATGCAGACCTCGGGCGCCTATCGACTCGACCGCGTAGCTCCAGCCCGACATCCTGTTGAAGTTGCTCCGCCGAAGCGGCGATCCCTTTGCGCCAGCGAAAGCCAGCGATGCAGGGCCTGGAGCTACGAACACGGACAGATGGTCGCGCAGCGCCGGGATGATCGCTTCGGGAATGCCAACAGTCCGGCGACCGGCGCGGGACTTCAGCGGCCCGAGTGTGATCTTACTGCCCGGCGTGCGCCGGTCAGAGAAGGCCGCGCGCACCCGCACCAGGCTCGACTCCAGGTCAAGATCGCACCGCTTGAGTGCGGTGACTTCGCCCCAGCGCAGGCTCGCGAAGGTGGCCAGCAGCACAAGCGCCCGATACCTCCGGTCATAATCGCAGTCCGCACGACCGTCCTCAGCCATCGTCCACAGTGCCCGCTCGGCATCGGCCCTTGTTCGGTATGCCTCGGGGGCAGTCCGCATCACGCCGTGACGACCGAACCGCAGCCGGTAGCCGCCAACCGGTAGCTTGCGGACGTTCCCGACCGGACGTCGGCCTACACGGTCAGCCAGCTCGAACACCTGGCGCACAGTCAGTACCGGCCGCTCTACCGCGTGCTCCTCCCCCGCGCCACGGATGCGACACGGGTTACGCGCCAGGATCTTGTCCTCCTCAACTGCCGTCGTCAGCACTGCCCGAAGCAGCCGGTATGCCTTGGCCGTCATAGACACCGAAACGCCACCGCTCAGAAGACCGGCCCGCCAGTCTCGGATCATCGGCGTGGAAAGCTTCCCGAGAGGCACCGCGCCAAGCTGAGGGCCGATGTACCGCTGAAGCAGCCAGCGGTAAAGATCGACGCTGCGCGGACGGAGGCCAGGTCGCTGAGCGATCCAGGGTGCCGCGTAATCGCCGAGCTTGACCTTGCCGCGGTCAGGGTCAGCCCACTCCCCCGCGATCATGTCGGCCTCGATCAGCGTTAGCGCACGCCGAGCGTCGCTCGCGCGGGCAAAGGTCTCCGGGCCAGTGCGGATACGCGCATCTGGCCCTGGATACCGAATCTGGTAACGGCCGGACGGAAGCTTACGGACGTTGCCGAAACGCCGATGACCATCCTTGTTTGGCATCAGGCCGCACCTCTTCGCCTGGGCCAGGTGTCAGCGACGGTGATTGGCTCCACACGGCCCGCCTCGATGAACTCCGCAAGAGCTGACTCCCTGATCCGCACATGGCGGCCGAGCTTGACAAACTCAATACGCCGCTCAGCGATAAGGCGGCGAACGAAGCGAATCGAGGTGCTCATGCGCTCGGCTGCGGCATCCACGGTGAGCAGCAGCTCCGCCGGGCCGCCGGTTCTCTTGGTCATCACGCAGCCCACCCGGTTGCCGAAAGATTGCCGGTAACCTCCTGGGCTTTTTGCCTGGCCTCGGTCAGGGCGGTCTGCCATCGGGCGCGGTTGGCCAGGACATGCAGGAGCCTACGGCTGTGGGCCATGAAGTCGTCATCGCCGGGGGCCACGGGCTCCCACCGGTAGCGGCCTTCGTCGGCCGGGAGGCCGAGGATGTCCAGGAGCCAGGCTTTGCGGTCGCCGCGGTGGTCGGCAAGCGTCTTGCCGGACCATTTGCGGGAAACCAGGACACGGCGACCTGCGTAGCCGAGGTGCTCGGCGCGGTGGGCCTTGCCCCTACACGCTCCCGGGCGCATGCCTTCCCTGGCGTCTTTGGGCTGGATGCCGTAGCGCAGCCAGTTCGCGCAGCCAGGCGAGCAGGGCTCATACCGAAGCGCTTCCATCAGCTTGTCGGCGTGGCCGCGCTGGGCGTCGGTACCGGCCTGGTGGCAGTCAGAGATGTGCTTGGTCAGGTACTTGGTCAGGTAGCGGATGCAGCGGCCGGAGTCCTTTGATCCGGCCAGCACGCCCTTGGCGTCGAACTTCGGCCCAAACCGGGCCACGTGCAGTGGCTGGTCGTCCGGGTCGATGTTGTCGAGGGCCTGGTCCCAGGTGGGGAGGACTTCCCCGGTCGCGGGGTCGAGGTAGTTACCGGATGCCTCGTGCCAGACAGGCAGCCGATCGCCATCGAAAAGAACGCCGGGCGGGCTCGGCCACCACACCTGGTGATATGTGGCGGCGATGACCTGCCGCAGGTCGTTCCGGGAGACGGTGCCGCGCAGGGCGATGTGCACGTGCGGGGCGAGCCGTCTCTGCGGCTCGATGCTGGCGAAGTATTGCAGGTCGTAGCCGAGGAACCGGCGCAGGTTCTGGATGAACCTGTCGAACAGCGCCGCGAAGTGCAGCGCGTCCCTGGCGGCCCGCCGATAGTCGTAGGAGTCCGGGTCGACGGGTGTGCCGTCTGCGGTGACTTTGCCGTAGCTGTCGCAGGTGAGGGTGAGGAACATCGACGGCCGGAACGTCTTGCCGTCCGGGCTGACATACACCTTCCCGGTGGTGCGCGCGTCGATCTTCCGCCGTGGCAGGTCGGGAGCGTCCTGGCGGCGCCGGGTCGAGCGGTGACGCCGGGCGCCGTCCTTCTTGCCCGGGTCAGGGTTGCCGCGGATGCCGGTGCGGGCGAGCTCCTGGTCGAGCTCGCCGATGAGCGCATCAAGGCGGCGCCGCTGCGCGGCACCGCTGGCCCGGCGTCAGCGGCGGGCTCAGCCTTGGGGAGGCCCGCCCGCCGCACGCCGGGCCACATGCTCGCAGGCCACGCAGATCAAGGCGGCTCACACGTCGCGCAGATCAGGTACAGCACGCAGCCATGTTCCTCGCCCGCAATTGTCCAGCTCGCGGTCACCGCGTCAATGGCGGCCCTTCCGGGCCGTCGCACGCGATCGGCTAACGCCGACCATTGACCCGCCGACCGCTCACAAGGACTTGGCGGCGATGAGGAAGATGGCAGGGAACTAGCAAGACGGAATTGAGGGCATCGTCCCAAGCTCAAATGCCGCTGAAGCGGTCACCCGATCTCGGCTCTCAAGCGTCTAACCTGTGAGAGAACGCCGCGCGGTCCTGACTGACCCGCCGAAGGCCCGCTCGGCGCGGGTTCTCTCGCTGGCAAACAAGGGGATGCGGACATGTGGCTGGTCGAAGCGTTCCTCCGCGGAATCTTTGAGTTGCTCAGGCTCGATCGCGGTCCCGGCCGCTCTCGGCCCCCTCGGCGGCCCACCGTGCCCGATCTGCATGGCCTGCCGGGAGGCCTGGCTCGCAGTACTCTCGCCGATGCCGATCTTCGGGTCAAACTCATTTGGCTAAATGATCACCCCGCGACGGCGGAGGGAGTCGTCGTTGACCAGAGTCCAGCTAAGGGCAAGAGAGTGCGCCGCGGGCGCACCGTCACCATCTATGTCCAAGATGATGCCAATTCTGCAAGCCGTTTCACACAGTCCGAGACTCTGACTCGTCGGGCCAGTGACACCCGTAGCTGACACCAACGAGCCCGGATTACGCTGGATCAGATGCTCGCTGGACAGCTCGGCGTGCGATCCCGCGTGCGACACCGGGCAGCGAATCTCGGTTAGAGACGGGGTGACACGGTCAATCAAGGACTCGGATACCGAGTGCGCTGCTGCGTATCTTCCCAGCCCAGCGCCTTAAAACGGTGGTGGTCAGGGGCGGGGTCGAACCGCCGACCTTCCGCTTTTCAGGCTGGCAGTCCGGTTAGCTCCGAGACCAACGGGAGCATACTGCCCGCCGCCCGTGCACGCAGGCTGATAGGCACGAGGACCACACGCGTTCGGCCTGCCGCACCGCTGCGGGCCAGGAACGGCCGCGCCTCCACCCAGGCGCGATCGGCTACCCGCCAGGCTCCGTTCACCCCTACGCTCGGTGGCGTGCCCGAAGACGAGTCGGCTCTGTTTGTCCCTCTCCGGTCGAACGCCAACACCCTCCTCACCGGCAGGCCGATCGCGGCCATGCGCAGGCGGCTGAAGTACGCGAGCGTCTTCTACGATCGGCTTTACCTGGAGGCGGGCATACTGCACATGCAGGCTGGGCCGAACGGCGCGGCAGCATCGTGGAGCCCATGACCGACCAGCGTCCGGCCCGGTGGCAGACGCCCCGCGAGAGGCACCTAGCCGAGCAGCAGCAGTTTCTTTGGCTCATGGGTAGCGAGCACACTCCTGGCGTTCCTGCCGAGACAGCACAGGTCGCCATTCAGTCGGATACAACCGTCTGCTGGGATGCCACGCTTCAGCCATTCGCTGCCGAGCTGCCGCCGGACACACACTGGGTCGACTTCGTGAAGCCGCCAGCTCCCAGCGGTGAGGCTGGACGACTCGCTGATCGGTGGAGGTGGACCGACCAGCGCAACAGCGCGCTGGAAGAGGCCATTCCTGTCCGCCATGTCCGGAACACGATAATCGACAGCGCTAACCGCGATCTCGTGATCGCTGCGGCATCGGGGGCAGCCGTGGCCATCGACCCGGTTCACCTCCAGGTCGTCGCACAGCGATTCAGAGATGATGGCCAGTGGTGCGCTCGCGGCTACGTTGTTCCCGTACTGTTTCCGCAGGTCGGAGAGTTGCCGTGGGGGGCCATTGCCGACCTGCGCCGCGAGCCGAACATCGCGCGGTTCAGGGCCGTCCTGCGGGAGGTCGAGGACGAGGCGGCCGCTGAGGCATCAGGCGGAGACGTAGAGGCCGCAGCCCATCACGCGTACGAGAACCATCTCGCTGGCGCAGCCGACCGGCTCGAAGGAATTGCAGGTCCAGCCGGCCGGGCCGCCACTGGATTCATGGTCGGTAGCGGGCTGGGATTCGCTACCTCAGGCCTTACAGGCCCCTTGGGCGTCCTCGCGGGCTCAGGTCTGGGCGCTGCGGGGTCCGCCGCCGTCGATGTCGTGAAGATGGTCAGGCGCCGCCGGACCCGCGGCTGGATATCGGTACATCAGCGGATCGGCGCGATAACGAGCTAACGAGCCAGTGCTTTGCGCCGTGGGTTCTGACTGCAGGTCTCGACCGCGAGCCGCGAGTAATCCGGTGGCAAACCGACCCACAGCTAGCGCGAGGGGCCCGCCATGATCCGGAATATATAACGAATTCAAATCGTCGCTCTACAGGGGGTGCATATGAATGCAAGTGCCTGGATTCCGCTTCTAGCAGCAGTCGTCGCAGGGCTCGTAGCTCTAATTGGCTACTCTCTCACCCAGTATGCGAACCGTCGTGAGCGTAAGAGCAAGTCGTATGCTGAAGCCCTCGCTGCTATCAGGGAATATCAGGAACTCCCATACCTAATTCGTCGGCGTCCTGACTCCAACGGCGATGCCCGGTCCGAACTGGCCCAACGGATAAGTGAGGTCATGGCCAAGCTGGGATTCTACAAGGCTTGGTTGAAGATAGACTCATCTACGGTGAGTGCTGTATACGATGATCTAGTCGACCGGACGAGACAGCTTGGTCGTGACCATCTCAGAGCAGCTTGGGCTGGGAAAGTAATCAGGAGAGACACGGAGATGATTGGCACCGCGGCCCCATTCGACTGGCCAGGCATCGACGCTAAGCTCGACCTCTGCATACTGGCCATGCGTCAGGAGCTGTCATTCTGGGGCTTTAAATCACGTCGATCCAGGCAAGGGTCTTTGGGTCAGACAACGTCAGAAAAGGGCGGAGGAAAACGGCAATGAAGGATCGTGCGGTTGAGACATAAGGCCCAGGGCGGGCCAGGAAGAGAATGCCGAGGCCCATGCCCGCCGTGTGCTCGATCGAACATGACCGCCACGTAAGGGTCCGCCTCGACCCTGCCAGACACCCGTTCTGCCTATGGGTTGCGACCTGAGTACAGCAAGATCGCCGTGCCATTAACGTGCCATTAGCCAGGGCGATCACCGGTCAACCATGGTACCCAGCGGCTACCTGAGCGCCCAGGTCAGAGCCCGTGACCGCGATGTGAGGTCACCCTTCCAAGCTGGTCATGAGGGTTCGATTCCCTTCGCCCGCTCCAAGTGCAATGGCCGGGTCAGGGCGCTGCCAGGCTGCGGCGCCGGGCCACGCTTGCCGCTGAGGCTGCGGAGCTTGAGGCTGACGAAGACGACCGGCGCGAGATGCTTGAGGTCGCAGCCCTCATGGAGAGCATGCGTGCTGCGGGGTGACATCCACGAGTTCCGTCTTCCGCGCGGAACAGGGCGTGAGCAACGTGGCCGCCGGCATGGAGTGATCGTCCAGGCTAACGAGCTGCTGCCGCGCTCGGTGATCCTGGTCGCGCCAGCATCCCGCAGTGCCAGGCCCGCATCTTTCCGTCCCGAGATCGCGCTGCTCGGCGAGACCACCCGGGTCCTGGTAGAGCAAGTGGGTGCCATTGACGCCGGACGGCTAGGCGACCTGGTGGGCCGGGTCAGTCCCGAACAGCAATGGGGCATCGACGAAGCGGCAGATTTCTGGGACCTCATTCCCGATGACCTCGGGCGCAGGGTTTGACCGGGTGGCCGCCCGCATGAGACGCGTGATGATGCAGCTGGGCGACAGCGCCGACAAGGTCGGCCTCATCCACGCCGATCTGCACCTCGACAATGCGCTGTTCTGGCGTGACAACGTCAGGGTCATCGATTTCGACGACTGCGGATTCGGCTACTGGCTCTGCGACATCGCCGTTTCGCTGTGGGAGCTGAGACACCGAAACGACTACGAGCAGTTTCGTGCGGCGCTCATCGAGGGCTACCCCCAGCATCGGTCGCCGCCGTCCGGCGACCTCGCCCATCTCGATGACTTCATCGCTACCCGCGATGTCGCATTCGGACTGTGGTCTACCGCGACCGCGCAGGCCAACCCCGCCTTCCGCGCCGACCTTGACCAGGTGCTTGGGAACATCGCCCGCTCGCTGGACGCCCTTCTCGGAGACTGAAGCGACCGCCCTGGACGCGCCAGAGCAGGTCGTTCCGATGGCACCCTCTTGCAGACGCGCCCGTACGCCCTTGCGCAGTGTTCGAACACCGCGCATGCTGTAGTCAGGTGGTGCGGGCGACGTGCCGGACAGCTTCCCTCTGGCAGATGGCAGCGCCAGCTACCTGGAGGTGGGCCCGTGTCCAGTGAGAAAGAGGCGCGAAACCGGGTCTTCGGCGTCTGGGGACCGGCCGCGTATGCCTGGAGCGGCGAGGAGCGGCAGCGCGCCGCGGGCTTCCCCATTGATCCGTCCGGGCGCCAGCGCGTCCTGGGCTTCCCCGCCGATTCGTCCGGGCCCGTCAACCTCGATTGGCTCCGTCTACTCACCCGCCCCGTCCGCCGTTACAAGCGACGCGGCCGTGGGCCGTCCGCACCGAGTTCACCCGTCGGTAGGTGATGATCTCCGGCCTGAGGACGTGCCTGCGGCTACGAAGATCTGGCTGCCCGACAAGGAAGCCGGACGAAGCATCCCCGCACCGGGATCATGCTCGTTCCGCCAGATGACGCAGGACGCGTTGCATCCTTTCATGTATGCCTAGAACAGCCACGTCATGCTGTTGACATATGCCGGGGCACATGCCGGGCTCGGCTGCCCGGAGAGCATGCCGGGCTCGGCTGCCCGGAGAGCATGCCGGGCTCGGCTACCCGGAGAGGTGGTCCTGTGGCCAGTAACCGAGAGGACCGAAACCGGGTCTTCGGCATGCCCCCGGGGGCAGAGCCATATGCCAGGGAGGGCGCAGAGCCGCAGCGCGCCCTCGGTGTCCCTGTTGACTGGTACGGCCCCGTCGACCGCGATTGGTTCCGTTCACTCATACATCCAATCAAGGGGTACAAGCGCTGGGGCGCAGCGCCGCCGCCTGGGTCCTTATGCATCTGACGAAGATGACCCTGAGCCGAAGGACCGCTTGCCCAGCCGGTGCCGATATGGTCGCAGGCCAGCTTGAGTTCATCCCGATGCGGAACGGCGAAATCCTCGGCCGTGGCATGCCGACGCGGCCCGGCTGGCGCCGTGTGCAGCGCGACGATGAGGTCGAGCACGCCGCGCCGGTGGGCCGGCGTCGAGAAATCGCCCCAGGAGAAGCTCTGCCCGTCGACGTACGGGTACAGCGCCACGCCCATCCGCCGGCTGGTCAGTGCCAGCGGCTGGCCGGCCCGGGTGGGGACCGGCGCTATGACGAAGGTCGCCCCGCAATCGCGAAGATCCAGCGCCGTGGCGAGGGCGGCTCGCAGCCGGCCGAACGCCGCGGCGTCCGGTTCGCCCGCGGACTCCTGCTTGAGGTCGAGGTCATCGGCTGTGACGAACCAGCGGACCGCATCGGCGTCGACTACCTCCCAATGATGGCTGCCGAAGCCGACAGCCAAGTAGCCGATCGAAGCGACCGTCAGGCCCCAGCCATCGCTGAGCACGCGCGCCAGCATGTCGTTGGTCAGGCCTTCCGGCTGCGTCAGCACTTTCGAAGCCTAAGCCGCCAGCCGACCAAGCCGGCCGTAGGTCGACAAGCCGGCACGCGGGCGGCGGGTCAGAGCAGAAGCGGGCGGCGGACCAGAGTAGAAATGGGTTCGGCAGTCTCGGCGCCCGGCGCGTCATGATGACATCATGAGTGACTTAGAGATCGTCACCAACTCCGCCCGGCCTGACCTTGAAGAGCAGGCCAGAGCTGCCTTCCGGCCGCTCTGGCCCGAGTTCATCTTTCACGACCCCATCTCGGACGAGTACATCGGCCGGGTCGAAACCTACTTCCCGCACTACGACGTGCTCCTGCTCGATGACGACGAGGTCGCGGCCGGCGGCTGGGGAATCCCGGTCCAGTGGGACGGCACCATCGGCTCCCTTCCTGGCGGTTACGACGGAGCGCTGATCAGCGCCGTGACCGGCCACGAGAAATCGATCCCGCCCGACACGCTCTGCGTCATGGGGGCCGCCGTCAGGCCGGGCCGGCGGGGCAGCGGACTGGCCGGGAAGGCCCTGACCGCGCTCAGCGAGCGAGCCACTGCCGCCGGACTGCAGAGAGTGATCGCCCCCGTCCGGCCGACGCTGAAGAGCCGCTACCCGCTGACACCCATGGAGCATTTCGCCCGCTGGGCCCGCGCCGACGGACTGCACCTGGACCCATGGATCCGCGCCCACCAGCGCCTCGGCGCGAGCATCCTCAGCCCCGCACCGCGCTCCATGATCATTACTGGCACGGTCGCCGAATGGGAGGACTGGGCGAAGATGGCATTCCCGGAGACCGGCCAGTACATCGTGCCCGACGCACTCGATCCCGTCGGTATCGACCGCGAGCGAGATTGCGGGACATATGCCGAGACGAACCTGTGGATGCGGCACCGGTAATACCGGGCGGCGCCCCGGTTACGGGAGGCGGCAGGAACCGGACTGTTGCACAGGTGGCCGGCGCTCAGCTGCCGTCAGCCCGCCCGCGGCGGCTCAGGATCCGGGGTTTAGCTCGTGCGCTCAATGACCGCGGGCAACGGCAAATGCATTTGCGCAAACCGCGAATGGGGAGCAACCTGCACGGTGTGGCGATGAGCTTGGGCGGCATGACGGCCGAGGCCTGCGCACGCTGCCGGCGCGGTCACCCGCCCGCGAGTGCCTGACGTGACCGGCCGGGAGCTTCCGGCCAGCCTGATCGACAGCGTTAATCGAGATCGGAACCCGGGGCGCCGGGCCTGGCTGGCCGCCCTGCCCGGCATCCTCAGCAGACTGGCCAGGCAGTGGGGACTGCGCCTGGAAACCCCGTTTCAGCCAGGCGGCGATTGCTCGTGGGTGGGTCCCGTACGCGCCATGGACGGGCGGCAGCTAGTTCTCAAGGCCGGCTGGCTGCACGCCGAGGCCATGCACGAGGCGGACGCCCTGCGCTGCTGGGACCGCCGCGGCGCGGTCGCCGTGTATGCCGAGGACGTCTTCGATGACACCATCGCGCTGCTGCTTGGGCGGTGCATGCCGGGGACGCCGCTGCGCCAGGTTCCCGAACCGGAGCAGGATGCGGTCGTATGCACGCTGCTGCGACGGCTATGGCGCGCGCCGCCGGCCGGCCATGCGTTTCCCGTCGCTGCAGGCTATGTGCGATCGGTGGGCGGATAGATTCGACCAGCAAGCATCCCGCGCGGCGCAGCGACTCGATCCCGGTATCGCGCGGGCAGGCATGGAGCTGTTCCGGACGCTGCCGGCCACCGCGGGCGAGCACGTGCTGCTTGTCACCGACCTGCATGCGGGAACATCCTGCCTCGCCGCCGATGGCAACCGCGCAGCCCGCGCTCCGCGTCACCGGGCGCTATCGCCGCCCGGCATCGCGACATGGCTGCTCGGGCAGGCAGCGGGGTGGCTGCGCCCGGCGCGGGTCAGCGGGCCTGGTGCTGCTCGAAGGACTCCACCAGCGCCCGGGGCGCCTGGCAGCGCCAGGCATCCGTGATCAGCTCGGCAAGCTCGTCGACGCCGATCGCAGGCAGCCGGACGAGAACCGCGGGGAACCCGTTGTAGTGCGGCTCGGTAAAGAACTTCACCGCATCGGCGGCGAGCAGCATCTCCTTGTCCTGCTGCCCGGCGACCCGGATCGCCAGCACGTCAGCTCTCGGCACCCTGGGCTTCTTGGGCGTGACGCGCTCCATCCAGGCCCAGGCGAAGCCCTTCTCCTTGCCCCGGTTGTGCACGGAGAAGGCGAACCGGTCCTCCCCCTCGATGGTCCCTGGCAAGGACAATGCGATGCGCCGGACGTCAGCCTGGTCAGCCACCGCGACCTGCTTTCGTCATGCCCGCCGGATCCTGACTTTCCGCGCCCCTAGCAGGCATGGAAATGCTTGTCCGCTGCATGCCTGGCGCGGTGCCTGCCCGGCAGGGACACCGCAGTCCCCGCACGACAGGAGTCCATAGAAGTCGGCACCCATGGGCGAAGTCTGCATGACCAGGGCCATCGCCGACAGCCCGCTCGCCAGAACCCGCAGCTAATCACTCAGGATTTTTAACGGATGGTCCGGCGCCGGTCACATCCGGGCGGACCGGGCCGTTGCCCGGATCGAACAACGTGGCTGGCACTCTGCTGCGGTAAGAACAACAGTGGAGTCCCAGCCACGTCACCGTCGCTGGCGCCGGCCGGCTAGCAGCGCGGGACTGATCGTCAGCGGACGATAGTTCCTGCCGCCGGGTGTCACGGGCGGCCTGGGCATTACGTCTCAGAGGGCGACCACATCGACACGATCGTGCAGAGGAGTCGTCATGCGAGTGTTCGTCGCCGGAGCGACCGGCGTAATCGGGCAGCGGCTGGTGCCCCGGCTAGTCGCCGCCGGCCATCAGGTCGTGGCCACGACCCGCAACCCGGGCAAGACCGACCGCCTTCGTGCGCTTGGCGCGGAGCCGGTGATCGTGGACGGGCTTGATGCGATAGCCGTCGGCGAAGCGGTGGGGCGCGCCGGGCCCGAGGTGGTAATCCACCAGATGACCCAGATTGGCCCGGCGACGAGCCTGCGCAACTTCGACCGGCTGTTCGAGGTCACCAACCGCCTGCGCACCGAAGGCACCGATCACCTGCTGGCAGCCGCTAACGCAGCCGGGGCGCGACGGTTCATCGCGCAGAGCTTCACCGGCTGGCCGAACATCCGCTCCGGCGGACTGGTCAAGACGGAAGAGGACCCGCTGGACCCGGACCCGCCGGCTGCACAGCGCCAGACATTGCAGGCGATCAGGTACCTGGAGACGGCGGTGCTTGACGCGTCGCCGGTGCAGGGGGTAGTGCTGCGCTACGGCTCGTTCTACGGGCCTGGGGCGTCGGATGAGTTCTTCGGGCTGATCCGCAAGCGCAAGATACCTGTGGCCGGGGACGGCGCGGGGGTCTGGTCTTTCATCCATGTCGACGACGCCGCCGCCGCTACCGTTGCCGCGCTCGATCATGGCAGCCGCGGCGTCTACAACATCGTCGACGACGAGCCGGCGAAGGTGGCCGACTGGCTGCCATACCTGGCGGAAGTGGTCGGCGCCAAGCCGCCGATGCAGGTGCCGGCGTGGCTGGCCTGGCTGGCAGCCGGCCAGGTCGGCGTGTCGATGCTGACCAAGATCCGCGGTTCGTCCAACGCCAAGGCGAAGGCGGAGCTGGACTGGACGCCGGCCTGGGCGAGCTGGCGGCAGGGCTTCCGGCAGGCCGCCGCCGGGCTGGCCGAGCCTGACCAGGCAGGCGAGGGATCGGTACGCTCGGCCCGGTGAGCGTCACCGAGGCATTCGAGGACCTGCGACCGCTGATGTTCTCGATCGCCTACCGGATGCTGGGCAGCGTCGCGGACGCCGAGGACATCGTCCAGGAGGCGTTCCTGCGCTACCACCGGGTAGTGGCCGAGGACAGAGCCGTCGAGTCGCCGAAGGCGTTCCTGTCCTCGGTCACTACCCGGCTGAGCATCGACCAGCTGCGGTCGGCGCGCAGCCGCCGCGAGGCCTACGTCGGCCCGTGGCTGCCCGAGCCGGTGCTGACGGACCCGGCGGCGCCTGGGCCTGCGGCGCCGGATCCGGCCGCGCACGCGGAGGATGCCGATTCCCTGTCCATGGCGTTCCTGCTGCTGCTAGAACGGCTCAGCCCGACCGAGCGGGCCGTGTTCCTGCTGCATGACGTGTTCGACTACGGCTACAGCGAGATCGCCGGCATTGTCGGCAAGAGCGAGGACAACTGCCGGCAGCTTGCCCGGCGGGCGCGGCATCATGTCGTGGCGCACAAGCCGCGGTTCGAGGCGTCGCGCCGGGAGCGTGACGAGCTTGCCGCGCGGTTCTTCGCCGCCATGGGCGAGGGCGACATGTCAGGCCTCGTCGACCTGCTGGCCGCCGACGTCGTCGTCTATGGCGACAGCGGCGAGACGCGCCCGTCGTGGCCGCGCCCGATCATCGGCCGCGACAACGTCCGGCGGCTGGTTGCGAGCCTCAGCGGGCAGGTCCGCGAGCTTGGCGTCACGCTGCGCCGGGCGGAGATCAACGGGCAGCCGGGCGCGATGTTCTACGACTCCAGCGGGCTGCTGGTCAGCGTGCTCTGCCTGGACATCGCCGACGGCGTCGTGCAGGCGGTCCGCTCCGTCATCAACCCGGACAAACTGCACCACCTAGGCCCGCTCTCGGACTTCCGCAGCCACCTCCGCAGCTCGGCCGCCAGCGACGACAGACCCGCGGGCAACCGCCTAGCCGACTAGCTGCCCGCGGGGCTGCCAGTTTCGAGCTCGCCTACGGCGCCGCGCTCGGCTGGCTGTCTGTGATGATCAGGACCTGATACCCGGTAGCCCGCCGCCTGCTCTGCCCCGTAACATCAGCGCCATGGGATTCCCTTGACCGTGACCTGACCCTGCGGCACGCGGGCCGCCCCTCCTGTCTGACCTGGCCGGTGAGACATGGAAGGACGACACGTGACACGCATGAAAACAGGCTCCAGGTCCGCGCTGGCCGGAGCCTCGATGCTCGCGGCGGCGCTCGCTGTCGAGCTTGTCGATGAACTCGTCGATGGCACCAAGGGCGCGGCGTTCCCGCTCATCCGGCACGACCTGGCGCTGAGCTACGCGCAGATCGGCTTGCTCGCCTCCGTTCCGCTGCTGCTCGGAAGCCTGCTTGAACTCCCGGTCGGGGTGCTGGCCGGGCATGGCAGGCGACAGCGGATAGCGGTCCTGGCCGGCGGGGTTGTCTTCATCGCATCGCTGGTGGCCGCTGCCACGGCGCACTCGTTCGCCGCGCTGCTGATCGCCTTCGTGACCTTCTTCCCGGCCTCCGGGGCGTTCGTCAGCCTGACCCAGTCCGGCCTGATGGACGCCGACCCGGCCCGGCAGGAACAGCACATGGCGCGCTGGAACCTGGCCGGCTCGGCGGGCGCGGTGGCCGGCCCGGTGCTGCTTATCGCCGTCCTGGCCAGCGGAGGCGGCTGGCGAGCGGCCTATCTCGTGCTGGCAGGCTGCGCCGCGGCGGCCTGGCTCGGCGTGGCCCGCCGCGGCCCGCGCCCGCTGGCGGCGACGGCCGGCGACGGCACCGGCGAGCCGGCGGGCACCGCGGCGCCCGGCGACCGTGACCGGGCCGGCGCCGTGCGGCGGGTGCGCCGTGCCCTCCGGCGCGACGGCGTCGCCCGTTGGCTCGTCCTGCTCCAGGTTTCTGACCTGCTGCTTGACGTGCTGACCGGCTTCCTGGCGGTCTATCTCGTCGACGTGGCGCACGCCACGCCGGCCGAGGCGGCGCTCGGCGTGGCCGTCCGGCTGACCGCCGGGCTGGCCGGGGATGCCGCGCTGGTCCGCGTGCTTGAGCGGATGGCCGGGCACCGGGTGCTAGCGGCCTGGCCGGGCTGAGCATCGCCACGGCACCCTGGTATCCGGTGCTGCAGGCCAGCCTTTACCGCAGCCTGCCCGGCCAGAGCGGCGTCGCGGTGACCCTGACCAGCGCGGCCGGCCTGGCCGGCGGCATCGGCCCGGTGGCCGCCGGGTTCCTGGCCGAGCGCTTCGGTCTGGCCTGGGCGCTGGCGGCGCTCGCGCTCGCCCCGGTTTGCCTGCTTGCCGTGCTTCGCCGGCGCCCGGTGCGGCGGTAGCTAGCGTTACGGCAGATCGATCCCCTCGCCCCAGGCCAGGTGGACCGCCGGGTCGCGCCATGCGGCAGCGATTTCACGGGCTGGTGCCTGCGTTGCCTGCGGGCGGCCCGCCGCTGGGGCACCGGCCGGCCATCACCCCCGGCGGGGAGCCAGCTTCAGCGAGGTCACTGGCGGCGGGCTATTCCGTTAATCCGAAAAAAGTGGCAGCGAACTCGGCGGCCAGGGCGGTCACCTCGCGGACCGTGACCGCCGGGTCGATGACGAGGCACCGGCCGTGGTCGCGGTCGCGATCGATTACGACCGTCGTTATCGTGCGGTAGCACTCGCTGGTGGCGGCAAGGACTCCTGGAGCGATCTCGGCGAGTCGGCGCATCCAGCTTGTCTACCAGCACCTGGCTGGTATCCGGAAACGGCAGCGGCATCCCCGTTTGCACACGGGGATGCCGCTGCCGTCAAATCGCGGACTGGCCTCAGAAAGCGGGGCCTATCGCCGTGGTGAACTGCTGGTAGTCCTGCACCACCGCGCCGCTGGTGTTCTCCGCGTTGACCCGCAGCACGTTGTGCGGGTGCTTGCTGCTGGAGTTGACGGTCAGCGCCAGCGGGTGGGACGTGGCCGGGTCCCCGCCGTTGATCCACGGGCAGTAGTTGCCAGGGATGCGGCAGTCTCCGCCGAGGCCATTTGCCCTGTCGCCGACCCAGAACGAGTCGCCCGTGACGCCGCGGCAGCCCACGAGGCTGACTCGCTGGCTGACGCCTGGTACCGTGACCCCGACGCACTGGCCGCTCTGGTTGCTATCCGGTGCGAAGTTGGCCTGGAAAACATCCCAGAAGTTCGGGTAGTTCACGCAGGCATACGACGTCGACGGGATCTCGCCGTTGCCGGCGTTGCCGAGCCACGTCTGGTTCGCGCAGAACTGGCCGAGGTGGCCCACGAAGCCAGCCTCGAAGTCCTCGTTGACCCGCGCGTTGCCGGCCTGTCGAAGGTTGAGCCAAGGACCGCCACCAGGGGCGTTCTGAATCATGTTCGGCCCCAGCAGCGCGCTGGAGAGGTCGAAGCAGAGGCTGCCGCAGACCGTCGTCGCGTTCTTCGTGACCTGCGGTTTCGAAGATGCGCTCGCGGCGCCGGCCGCCGCGAGGCCGAGGGACGTGGTGATAGCAGCCGAAGCCGCGACCATACAGAGCCCCCTTGTAAAGCGGTTGCGCATGGTGGTTCCTTCCTGTGATTGCTGGGCCGGCCACCATCTCGGTGGCATGGGCGGTCTAGCTCGGGCCGGCCGCGGCTTACAACGATGTTGGCTGTTACTCCTTGTGATCCCGCCCTGTCAGCCAGTGTGCGTCACCTTACCACGGGTAGTCATCCGATCACTCGTTGCGATGCTGTCCTGTGACCCAGGTTTTTGGCTACTGGCCGGACATACATGAGCTTGACGTGCCGCCGGTCAATGCGGTTGACGTGTTCCAGCAAATTAGAGGAATAAATTTTGGTGCCGAAGATATGGGCCAGATAAATGTCTGAATTTACCTCGGTTTAATCATCCGAATTTAATCAGTCATGACCGGCTGCGGCAATATACATTTTTCTTGTGATCAATATGAGTACAAGACTATGTAGTATTAGATTTAGTGCTCAACCGGGCTGAGTCGGCGTATAGCGGCCAGCCCTGGCTGGTCCCGGGGTTGCCCCGCGTTGCCCCGGCAGAACCGCACGGCGCGGCCGCGACGGCGCGAACTGTCACGGCACGGCCGACGACACGCGAACTGTCACGGCACGGCCGACGACACGCGAACTGTGACGGCGCGAACTGCGACGGCGCGGGCGGCGACGGCACGAACTGTGACGGCGCGGCCAAGGAGGCCGGGGCCGATCGCGAAGCACACAGGGGCCCCGCAGGAGTGCCTTGAGATAACGGAGGATCCGGCTCGGCCGAGCCAGCGATCGCCGGCTCGGTCGACCTGTCAGTTTCTGTGTCGTAATAGGACGAGCGCGAGAGGCGCCTGTTTCGGCCGGAACAGGTGATCATGAAAGAGCGGCCGCCGACGCACGCGGTAGCGCGCCAATGGCGGCCCGGCAATCAGGCGGCAGGCTGGCCGTCGCCCGCCGAGGCCGGCTCGGATGAGCCGACGATCGCTGGCTCGGCCGAGCCGAGGCTCTTCTTCACCGACTCCAGGATCGTCAGTCCCTGGCCGACCAGGCCGGCGGCGATCTCGCTGAGGCCGTCTGCGCCGTTGAGCACGCTCACATTCGCCCCGGCCAAGCCGCCCGCTGCCTCGCGCACGATCTGCGGTAGCTGGTCGATCAGCATCCGGTCGAGCGCGATCCGCTGGTGCGAGGCCGCCGCCTCAGCCTGGAACTTCACTCGCTGGGCATCGGCCTGCGCGAGAATGCGTACCTTCTCCGCCTCCGCCTCGGCGGGCCTGACCACTTCGGCAACCAGCTGCCGCTGCCGGAGCTCGGCCTGCCGGTGCGCGAGCTCGGTCTGCGCGGCCAGCACCCCCATCGTCGCCTGCGCCTGGGCGAGTGGCCCGGCCTGGGCGGCCTCCGCCTGGGCCTTGTCTATCTCGGCCTTGTACTGGGCCTGCACCACGGAAGTCTGCCTCGCGTACTCCGCCTGCTTGCGCTGCGACTCCTGCTGCGCCTCGGCCGCGGCCTGGTTCGCCTGCGCCTGCGCGATCTGCGCTTGCCGCTGGATGGCGGCGTTGTGCGGCGCGGCCATCGCGTCAATGTAACCGGAGTTCATGTCGTCGATGGACTGGATCTGCAGCGAGTCGACGGTGAGGCCGATCTTGACCATCTCCGCCTTCGAGCCGTCGAGCACCTCGCTGGCCAGCTTCTGCCGCTCGGTGACGATCTCCTCGACCGTCATCGAGCCGATGATCGAGCGGAGGTGCCCGGCAAAGATCCGCCCGGTCAGCGTCGACATCTGATCCTGGTCGGAGAGGAAACGCTGTCCGGCGTTGACGATGCTCTCCTCGTCGTTGCCAACCTTGAAAGCGATGACCGAGCGGACATTCAGCGAGATGCCCTGTTTTGTGACGCAGGTCTCGGCGACCTCCGCCTCACACATGGCAAGGGTCAGGAATCGAGTCTTGCGGAAAAAAGGCACGACAAACGCGCCATGGCCAGTCACGACCCGGAACGGCGCGCCGTCGCGGCCGTACCTGCCGCCGGAAATGAGCATGGCCTCATCAGGTGCTGGAACGCGGTAACCGAACATTTCTCATCTCCATGGAGTTGCCGGCCCCTACCCCCGGGCCGATATTGCCTGCTGATCTCATCAGGAACTGCCTGCCAGCTCGATAGCGCCCGCCGCTTACCGGCCGGATCGCGCCAGCCGCTAACTGACGCATCACCTCCACCGGTCGTCCGCGTCATCCAGCAGCGGACCGAGCGGGTCGGCCCACTCGCTCACGTCGACGGACCTGGCACCGTGCGATTCGATGACGAGGACCGTGCTGCCCTTCGCTATCGGTTCCGGCGACCATGCGATGTATGCCTCGGACCCGCCACGGATCTTGACCAGCACTTCTCCGGGGCCAGCCGGGCCTCGCGTAGCGACAGTGAGAACGCCAATGGAGCCGATGAGGGACTCTTCCCGAGGCACTCGCAGCCACTCCTCATACCACCCCAGACCTGGCTGCTCAGACTATCGCCGTCTGCGTCAACGGGCGACTGGCGCTGCACCGGAAATGGATTGGCCCGCGTGCGCTGCCGGACCCGGACGGAGTCCCTTGGCGTGACACGGAACCGGGTCCCCGGTGGGCGCGCGGCGACCCAGTTTCATGCCCTGCGGGCGAGCCGCGAAGTGACGCATGTATTGCTTATTCGAGAAGATGACGGTGCCGGTTCGTCCAGGTAGCTCTCGCGAGTCCCTAACGCAATCGTCAGCCGGGCAGCGCCGCCGTGACGTCAATTTCGACGAGCTGGCCGGTGAAACCGAGCTGCGCAACGCCGAGCAACGTGCTCGCCGAGTCCAGCGCCGCGGCGATTGACGATCCGCGCAGCATGCTCCATACCTCGGCAAGATCAGCCTGCTCGGCCGAGACAACGTAGATCACCGTGCGGACGACGTCAGCCGGGGTCGCGCCCGCGCTCGCAAGGGCGATCTCGATGTTGCTGACCACCTGCCCGACCTGGGCCCGGAGGTCCCCAGGCCCGGTCAGGCGACCCTGCTCATCCAGCGGGCACTGCCCGGCGAGGAACACCAGCCGCTTCGCATCGGTAATGGCCACTTGTTGGTAACCAGGCGTCTCGTGCAGCCCTGCGGGATTCGATAGCTCAGGCATGATCGCCATTCTGGCCGGCTCACCGTCTCCCGGCCGGAAACGCATTTAGGCTGCCGCCCGCATGCCGCTGTGACTGCTCTGCCGGCGTCAGGCGGGGTAGGGGTCGGGGGTCTGGGTGTAGGTGCGGCCGGCCGCGGTGGTCCAGGTGAAGGTGCCGGGTTCGGGCTGCGTGAGCTGCCATCCGGGTCGCTGCTTGAGGCGGTGGTGGGTGCGGCAGGTGCCCGTTTGGCAAACCTTAGTTACACACGTTGAAGCTGATGTTGATCGCTGCCACTTCCTCGACCGTCAGGTACCTCATGTCCGTCCTTTACATATCTGCGAGCTTGTCCAGCGCCACGCCGTACATCGACTTGGCGCGATCGGTCATGCCCTGGGCGATCTCCTCGCGGCCGGGGCCGGCGAGGAAGTCTTGGATCAGGTGCACGACAGTTTCGTTGATGGATCGGTGGGTGAAGAACCCGTAGGTTCGGAGCTCCTCGTGCAGTTCCGCAGGGATTCGCACGGTGAGCACGTTGCGGTCGTTCGCCTCCGTCGTCTTCCTCGTCTTTGCCATGGTGGTGGACTCCCTCTCCAGAGTGCTGTCATGATAGCTTGACAGTACGGAGTCAGTCAACCAACCTGCTTGAGTACGGGCCGATCATGGGTTGTCGCTCACCTCTTCGGCCTCGGCAGCCGGCCCGCCAGCGTGATCATCCGGTGCAGTGACGAGAACGCCTCGCCCAGGGTGCGTACGCGGGTCACCCAGACCGGCAGGCCGAGAGCCCGCAATGCCGCCAGGTCAGCGGGCCGGTTCTCCTCCTCGTTGGCCAGCACCAGGTCAGGCGCCAGCGCGGCGATACCAGCAATGTCCGGGTTCTTGGTCCCGCCGATTCGCGCGGCCCGCAGGCCCGGCGGGTGACTGCACCAGTCAGTAATGCCGGCCAGCAGCCTTCCCTCGCTATATGCGACGGCCTCGGTCAGCGAGGGCACCAGCGACACGACCCGGCGAACGGCGGCGGGAAGCAGCACGGGAAACCCGAGGTCGTCGGGTTCCGGCGGCCGGCTGGCCGCGATGCTGCCATCCATTTCCGCCAGCCTGCCACGGCAGCCCTCTGGCCGCGGCAGCCCTCCAGCGGCGGCAGCCCTCCAGCGGCGGCAGCCCTCCGGCGGCGGCAGCGCCGCAGCCGGCACCGGGAAACCGCCGAAGCCGCAGGAACCGCCGAAGCCGCGGGAAGCCGCCGGGCCCGGGCGGCGTTGACAACAGGCGGGCCACCGCCCGGAATAACCTCGCAGACTGCGGAAAGGCTGACTGTTCATGGCTAATGCCGTGCCGGACATATCCACTGCGGCGCTGGACGATCCGTTCGCCGTGCTGGCCGGACCGCTGGCGGGGACATCCCGGCTGTCGCTGGCGGTCACCGAGGCGGCACAGCTGACCCCGCACATGCGCCGCCTGCGGCTCACCGCCCCGCAGCTCGCCAGCTTCCGCTATGCCCCTGGCCAGGACGTAATGCTGCTCGTCGACGTGGAGGGCAACCGGCCGGTCCGCAGGCGCTACACCATTCGCGCCCTGGACCAGGCGAGCCAGACCATCACCCTGGACGTGGTGCTGCACGGAGACGGCCCGGGCGAGCGCTGGGTGCGCGCGGCGCGGCCGGGAGACAAGATCGAGGGAATCGGGCCGCGGGGGAAGATCACGACGGCGGACGGAGCGGACTGGCATCTCTTCGTCGGCGACGAGTCGGCCCTGCCCGCGATCTTCCGGATGGCCGAGGCGCTGCCCTGCGGCACCCCGGCGCGGGTGCTCCTTGAGATCCCCGGACCCGAGGATGAGCAGGACCTGCGTGCGGTGGCAAGCACCCACGTCAGCTGGCTGCACCGCGGTGGCGGCCCGGCGGGCCAGCCGGACGCGCTGGCGGAAGTGGCTGGTCAGCTGCCGCTGCCGGCCGGCCTCGGCCATGCGTACCTGCTGGGCGAGGCCAGGGTGGTGGCTAGGCTCCGCGAGGTGCTGGCTGGCCGGGGCATCCGGCCGGACCAGATCTCGCCGAAGGCCTACTGGGGCCGCGGGCGGGCGAACGCCAGTCACGGCGAGCCGGCCAAGGACTCCTAAGGCATCGGCCGCGGCCACTGTCCGGCCCGGCGTTCCTGCCCAGGCGGGGTAGTCGGCTGCGCCCCGGCCACCGCTGACTTGCCCCCGGCCACCGCTGACTTGCCCCCGGCCACCGCTGACTTGCCCCCGGCCGCCGCTGGCCCGCGCGACCCCCGGCCCGTGCGACCCCGGCTCACCGAACCGCCGACTCTTAGTCGGGCGCCACGGGCCAGTCCGCGCCGGTCGTCGCGCGGATCTCCGCCGGGCGGGGCAGCGCCGCCTGGGCGCCCTGGCGGGTAGTCGCCGTCGCGCCGGCCGCGCACGCGGCCCGCAGCGCGGCGGCCGGGGCGATCCCGGCCGCCAGCGTCACGCCGAGCGCGGCCACGAAGGCGTCACCGGCCCCGACGCTGTCCACGCTGCGGACGCTGAATCCTGGCACCGACTCGGCGCCTGCCGCGCCCGCCAGCGCGGCTCCCTGTGAGCCTGCCGTCACCACCGCGTGGCTTGCGCCCATGACGACCAGGTCAGCCGCCGCGCCTGCCGCATCGCGCAGGCCAGCCACGGTGCGCCCAAGCAGCTCTGCTGCCTCCGACTCGTTGACCACCAGCCAGTCGACCCCGGCGGTAAGCAGCGCCGCCGCATCGCGCGGCACCGGGGCGAGGTTCAACAGGCAGGGCGGCCGCTGGCCCGCGGCACCGTCGGACGGCGCTCCGCTGCCCGGCACCGCTTTCCGGCCGAGCACCGCTGCGAGCACATCGGCCGGGACCTCCGCGGACAGCATCAGCATGTCGGCGGGCGCGGACAGCGCCGCCGCGGCCTCCGGCATCCCGGCCTGGCCGTTCGCACCGGGCGCGACCGTGATCATGTTCTCGCCGGTCGCGTCTACGGTGATCAGCGCTAGCCCGGTAGCGCAGCCGGGGATGGCACGGACCGGCGTCAGGTCGACGCCCTCCGCCCCGAGCGCCGCGGTGATCTGGCCGCCGAACTCGTCCGCGCCGACGCAGCCCGCCATCCGCACCGCACCCCCGAGCCGCGCCGCGGCAACCGCCTGGTTCGCGCCCTTCCCGCCCGGCGCGATGACCGCCCCGGCGCCCAGGACCGTCTCGCCCGGTCCTGGCAGCCGGCCGACGGAGACCGAGATGTCCATATTCAGGCTGCCCAGGACGGTGAGCAGCGGTCGGCGGTGCATCATGCTCCTCCCGCAGCCAAGTCCGGGACTGGCCGGGCCAATGCCCGCAGGTCCGGGACCGGTGGCCGCCCGGTCAGCCCGCGGGGACAGCGCGGGTCCGGGTCAGCGCGGCCCGCACCACGCGGCGACGGCGGCCCGCGCCTCGCTGGCCCGCGGGCCAGCCGCATGCTCGTCGGATGCCCAGGCTATGTACCCGTCCGGCCGGACGAGCATGGCAGCCGGCAGCCGCGCCCCGGCGCAGTCTCGGTAGCGCACCAGCCTGACATGCCCGGGCACGCCCGCGCCGCCAGCCGCGGTGACCGGGCCGGCGGCCGCCTCAAGCAGCGCGAACCTGCCATCGTGGAACAGCTCATACAGCCGCACGCTGGTGCCGTCCGTAAGCGTCAGCCTGCCACGCGGCAGCCGCGCTCCGGCCAGCTGATGCACCGTCCGGCCGGCCCGCCGGGACGCCAGTCCTCTTTCTTGCTGAAACGGGGCCGTAGTGGCCGGCGGATACCGGGCCGCGACTCCCGAGTAG
>WNGL01002282.1_pt1 | contig 23369 bp, 18 predicted proteins | sample 5400591 | NCBI WGS metagenome assembly WNGL01 (sample SAMN13153377, study PRJNA577476) | soil metagenome | isolation source: 80 cm soil or saprolite under Garry oak tree replicate 1 | place: USA:California | collected 2016-06-15 | reverse complement strand
AGGTGAAGCCCGAACTGCATGCAAGCTATGCGGGTTGCAAATCGCCGATTTGTCTCTCGCCTCGCAGGACAATCGGATCGCCGACTCGGATCACGCCATCGCTGAGAATCGCGGCCTTGAGACCGCTGCGATGCTCCAGGGCGCGAAAAATCCCCGGCAGCTTAGAAACCTTTTCCAAATGGCCGCAGGGTTCAAAGAGCCGGATGCCGCGCATGAGCACGCCACCAACGGTGAACTCTCGGTGCAAGAGATCGATCAACGCCGCGCCGCGCGTAACGATGTTGCGCCGGGTTTTATCGGCGAACATCTCACGACCTAGTACGTTGGCCGCCGCTTGCAGGGTTTCCTCTTCGATGAGGCTCACGGCCTTGTCGGGTCGATTCGCTGCCATCCAGGATTCGCGAAAGAACCGATCACCTTCCAGACCACGATCCGCAAAGGCGCGCACCTCGCTTACGAATTTCATCGGTCCAGAGGGTTGTCGAGCGATGTACAAAGCAATGACGCTGCCCGGCCCGGCACTACTGCCTGACTTTACGCCGCGCCATACCTCGGGGGGCGTTTCCCAGGAGAACGTTTGATTGTTTAGCGACATGGCCCTGCTTTCTTTGGAGTGTTGCTACTACCGATCAGATTGCGCTCTTAGCCGACGGATTCACCGAAAAACTTACCCGGGATCACGACCGGCTCGACGTGGTGGTTCTCTGCGGACAGGGATGGAAGCGGTTTACCATCGGGACGAATGCGCATCTCTTCGCCGCCCTGTTTCTGGGCGCCGCCGCCGACGCGAATGACCATCAGGTTTCCCTTGCCGGTGTTCAAGTAACGGTAGTACGCGCCTCTAGGAATCATGACGCCTTCGTATTGCTTCACGACCAGCTCATTGCCCTTCTCATCGAAGACCGTCATCTCGCCTTCCAGGACAATGAAGGAATGGTCCTCATCGAGATGAGCATGAATAGCGTTCTCGCCGCCTTCGGCGTTGATCTTGGTGTGAATCCAGAGATTCTCCGTCTCGGCTAATAGATGCGTGATACGTCCTTTCTCGAGGTACGGCGTCTTCAATGAAAATTTATAGCTCTTGGGTTTCTCTTGGCTCTCTTTTCTGGCTGTGGCTTCCATCGTTTCTCCTCAAAGTTGGTTTATCGAGACTAAGCGTTTATTCCAGAAAGCTTCAAATCGTAGAGCTTGAGCACGTTTTCACGCACGACCTTGCTAAAAACATCCGACGGCAAATGGCCCAGCTCCTCGGCAATCACTTTCCGCGAATGAGGCCAGGTTGACGCCGCGTGCGGATAGTCATTCGACCACATGCAGGTATCCGACCCCCACCAGTCGAGCAAACGTCCGCCGGTCGGGTCACTAAAAAATGTCGCATAGACTTGTTTGCAATACTCGCTCGGCAGCTTCTTCATAGCGGGGACAGGCGCGCGGGGAGAGTGACGAATAAAGTACTTGTCCCATTCATGAATGTGGAAAGGCATCCAAGCAATCTCGTTTTCGACATAGACGAATTTGAGGCGAGGGAATCGCTCCATGACCCCGCCGAATACGAGATCGAACAGCGAGTTGGCCGCGTCGTACAACTTCGTATTAACGGTAGCGCGATAGGTGTCGAGTCCTTTCCGTTCATACCGGCTGTAATTGAATCCGGTGAGTATGTGCAGGTTGACCGGCATGTTCAGATCCTGCGCGGCTTCCCAGAAGGGATCGTAATGGTTGCTGACAAAGGAAAGATGCGCCGGCGGAACCTGCCAGATCAGGCAGCCTACGAGACCTTCTTTCTTGCAGCGCTCGAGCTCCTTGATCGCGTTTTTGATGTTGTAGAGCGAAATTACCGGAATTCCGATCAGGCGATCCGGGTGCACCTGACAGTAGTCGATGAGCCAGTCGTTGGCGATTTGAAAACAAGCCTCCTGCAACTCGGCATCCTCAAGCGCGAACAAACGAAGTCCCAGCGTCGGGTAAAGCACTTCAGCAGACACGCCGTCCACTTCCATCTCTTTAATGCGCGCTCTCGGGTCCCAGCCGCCGGGTTTTTCTCCCAGAGCTTTTCGAGGCGGATATTTGGGATACTTATCTTTCAACGATGCGGGCAGATTTTTCACCCACAGATCGTCCGGCTCCATGATATGTGAGTCCGCCGAAACGATGATCTCTTCCGCTATGTCGGCTTCTGTTTTGTGTGCCAATGCCGTTTGCGCGCTCATCCTGCAATCCTCCCCTTTTGAAAGTGTATTTCCTCAACATTTATTCCTTTTTTGGCCGTTTGTCTAGGCAAACGCGGCCTCCGACATGCCAAAGCCTCTCATAATTGGACATTGCTTGCCGCTTACGTTAAACCATTCTCAGACATGAGAGCAGACAAAACAATCCTTTGCCGTGGCTTGATCGTGATAATTCTTCTGCCAGCCCTGCTCCACGGCGGCGAAGCTCAAAACGCGCTCGATGAAGGCGCGAAGTATTATCGCGCCGGCAAATTCAAAGAGGCCGTCAACGCTTACGACCGGGCGCTCAAAGGCGCGCCTAAATCTGCCGAAGCTTATCTGGGTCGGGGATCGGCCTACGCCAAGCTCGCCCAGGCGGGCCGGGCGATCAAAGATTACGATGAGGCCATTCGCCTCAACCCCGATCTTGTAGACGCTTACTACAAGCGAGGCGATGCCCATAATGAATCGAAACAATACCAGCTCGCCATCAAGGATTATGACGAGGCGCTGCGCCGCAATCCCAAGCTCACCGAGATCTATAATAATCGGGGATTGGCTTACTACAAGCTCGGACAGTACGACGACGCTATAAAGAACTTTGAGGAAGCCTTGCGACAAAATCCCAAACTGACTGTCGCGCTTTTCAGCCGGGCCAATGCTTATTTTGCCCAGAAGCAGTACGAGCGTGCCATCAAGGACTACGATGAAGTGATCAAGCAGACGCCGAAATCGGCCAAGGCCCATTACCAACGGGGGGAAGCGTACGCCGGCCTCGGTGAGTTCGAAAAAGCGATTCAAGACTTCAACCAGGTCCAGAAGCTTGATCCGAAGAATCCCGAACTATATGCCAGCCGCGGCCTTGCCGAGCGCCGCCTGGGCAAGCATGAGCTTGCGGTAAAGGATTATTCCGAAGCCATCAAGCTCAATCCCAAAAACGCCGAAGCTTATAACAACCGCGCCAACGCCTACTCTCTGCTCGGCAAGTTCGACCTCGCGATTAAAGATTATGATGACGCCGTCAAGCTCGATCCCAAGAACGCTCATATTTACGCCAACCGGGGAGTGATCAAGCTTCGCCAGAAAAAAACCGATGAGGCGCAGAAAGATCTTCAGCGAGCGCTCGAGCTCGACCCAGGCCTAAAAGAAAAGCTGGATCCTTTGATGAGCGAGCAAAAGGTTGCGCCAACAAAACAGTGAAAGAAGCCAATGGTGAATCTTGAACGAACCCGCTTTATCGCGACGGGGTTTTTTCTCATGATGGCAACAGCTGTCTGGTCCGGACAAGCCGAAGAGACTCTTAACGCCGGCCTGAAGCTGCACGAGGCCGGCAAGCCGAAAGAAGCCATTCGCGAATACGACCGCGCGATCAAAGCCAACCCCAAGCTCGCCGAAGCCTACTTCAATCGCGGCAACGCCCACTATGATCTCGGCCAAAACGAGCAAGCGATTAAAGACTACAGCGAGGCCATACGCTTGACTCCGAAAGACGCCGAGGCCTATTACAACCGCGGCAACGCGTATCGTCGTCTCAAGAAGGACGATCTTGCCTTTAAAGATTATTCCACGGCCATCAAGCTCAATCCGGAGGACGGCAAAAACTACGTCAATCGCGGCAGCCTCCAGTTCGATGCGAGACGATACGACTCGGCAGTCAAGGATTATTCCGAGGCTATTCGCCTCAGCCCGAAAGATGCGGACAGCTATTACAATCGCGGCAACAGCCTGCTGGCGTTGGATAAAAAGGAGCAAGCGATCGAAGATTACAACGAGGCGATCGCTCTAGATTCAAAATTCACCGACGCATATTACAATCGTGGCGTCGCCTACGCCGACTCGGGCCAGGGCGAAAAAGCCGTTGAAGATTTTACCGAAGTCTTGAACCTCAATCCCAAATCCGCCGATGCCTACTATAACCGAGGCCTCGCCAACGCCAAACTCGGCAAAGCTCAAGCGGCCATTGACGACTACAGCGAAGCCATTCGACTCAATCCCAAAGATCCCGAAGCGCCCTACAATCGCGGCCTCGCTTACCTTCGGATCGAAAAATACGACTACGCGGCACGAGACTTCAGCGAAGTGATCCGCAGCCAACCGCGCAACGCCGACGCTTACGTGTACCGCGGCATGGCCCGAGTCTATCAGGGAAAAGAAAAGGATGCCGACGGAGATTTCCAAAAAGCTTACCAGCTCGACCCAGGCCTAAGGAAAAAACTCCAACCGCTCGTCGACGAAGCGAAGGCCAAGGTGAAAGGGAAATCGAAGGAATGATTGCAGCCTCCAATCCTCATGACGTCACAACACGATGACTGAATCTCATCGGCGGCTTAAAATGATTGGTGGACAATGGCTGGCGGCGTGGTTCGATTAGCGCGACTGACGAGGCGGGTTCGTTAACTTCCCGCGACTTGATTCTCTCTGCGTCGCAATAATATTTCCCGTTGATCACGCAGCCATTTGAAGCGCAGCAAGTCATCGCCAGCCAGACGCTCGGTTTTCGGAATTTTGAGCGTAAGAAAATTCAATTTTTCGCCGTCCCGCAGAAATTCAAAATGAAGATGCGGACCGGTTGCATGACCGGTCTGCCCAACGTACCCGATCACCTCTCCTTCCTCCACCGATTTTCCCTCATGGATGCCTTCCGCAAAGCGAGAAAAATGTGCGTAGCGGGACATGGTCTCTCCCGAATGGCGGATATCCACAACGTTGCCGTATCCGTTGCGCCAGCCGACAAACTCTACGCGTCCCCGGCCTATGGCCACTACGGGCGTTCCCGCGGGCGCGGCGTAATCGATGGCTTGATGCGGACGCACCGTGCGGTAGATCGGGTGCAGCCGGGCCGTATTGAAGGGCGACGAAATTCTTGCGTAACTGAGAGGCGCGCGTCGCAAAGAGCGCCGCAGCGCTCGCCCATCGCTATCATAATAAGATCCGCTGCCGTCGTTCGCGACGTAATAAAAAGCGCTGAAGTTTTCATCATCCACTTCCAGCTCGGCGGCGATAATTTTTCCTATGCCGCGCCGCCCGTCCGCGTAGCGAACCTCATCGAGCACCACGGAAAAAGCGTCGCTCCGCTGAAAATCCGAAAAGAAGTCGATGTCGTAGTCGAAAATTTTCGCCAGATCCAGAATCTGCTGCGGCGAGAGGCCCGCGTCGATGCCGCTTTGATACAGACTGTCTTTGACCGTTCCGCGAATGACTCGGGTCTCACGAACGAAGGGTATTGCCTCGCGTTCCGCCAGCCAGCCGTCGTCGGTTGCCTTTACACGGAAGAGGCTATCCTCCACGACGAACTCGACCCCTTGCACCGTTTTATCTTCCGGGCTGAGAACAACGTTAACGTCGTGCCCCGCTTGAATCTTGCTGGGATTCAAGAAAGGCCGAACTTTCTCAATCATGGCGTGCGCCGATGGCGGCTTCAACCCGAATCGCATGACAACTGAAGCCAGAGTATCGCCCCGGCGCAATTTGACGCCCACCCGCTCCGGTTGCTCTGGAGCCACCGACGCGGCGGGTTTAGGTTCATCGTCCTTTTGTTTTGGATTTATAAACGGCGAGCACAGCACTAAAAGCAGGGTGGCAATCGCGACACCCGTGAAACGCAGTGCAGCGTCACCGAAGCGTTTTGCAAAAGACTCGTTGAAAAATCTCCGCTGTTTCATCTCGACGATTTAGCAATTCACTCTACTTATCTACAAAATTATTTTGATAGGGTCAAAGAGAAAATGAAATTTTTTTAAAAAAACAGATCTGAAATGCGCCAAAAATGGCCGGTGATAATTTCTTTGAGATTTCTTTCGCGCGGTGTGAGCAGTAATTTGACACAAATCGGTCTCGTCAATTATTTTTGGCGTCATGAAATTTAGAATTGTCTCCACTCGGGTGGCCGTTCACCCGGTATCTCTGGCGAGCGCTCTCATGATGAAATCACCAAGAACTCCCTGTTCAGAATGAGCCCCGTCGAAGCAAGTCGATTGCATTGCAAGAAGATCTGCATGTTGATAGTTTCACCGGCAACCCCGGGGGGGAGCATACGACGAGGGGGAAACTTCCATGTCGAAGAAAGCTTTCTCAAGTATCGGATTGCAACTCGCCCTCGGCCTGTCATCCTTAAAGACTGGCCGAAAAATAGATTCTTCGCTTCGCTCAGAATGATTTCCCACGCATGGTGTCATCCTGAACGAAGTGAAGGATCTCTTTGATTTGAAGATAATGAAATTAGAGACAGGCGGAGTATCACGGTCATGCTAACCAGAATTCAACACGTCGCCATCGTCAGCGAAAACTTCGTGCGGGAGACCAGGTTCTACGAGGTCGTGCTTGGAATGAAGCGATCCAAGCCGGGTTCCGCCGAAGAAGAAAAGGCAATTAGGACAAACTATGCTCTCAGTATCAGCGATGGCTACGTCGGCATGACCGTGATCGGCAGAAAGCCCGGCTACGTTCCGGGACTGCACCACTTCGGCATCGACGTGGACGACGTCGACGAAGCCTGCTCACGCATCAAAGAAAAATATCCAGCCATCACGGTTTTGAAGCGGCCCTCCAATCGTCCCTTCGCGACTCTTGGCGCCCACGATCCCGAAGGAAATTATTTCGATCTCACACAGGAGGGAATGGAAAATCGCCGAGACGTCTATGTTGAAACGGCGCGGGAACAGCCAAGGCGCGTCCATCATATTAAACTGCGTGTCATGAATCCCACGGGGATTGCAGCTTTCTACCGCGATCTATTCGATTTGAAAGAAGAAGAAAAAGCGCTCGAAGACCATAATTTTTATTTAACCGATGGCAGGGTAACGCTCATCATCGCTCCGTGGAAGATGAGCGACTTCGCCGGTGCAGGCATCGACCGACCAGGAATAGAGCACCTCGGTTATAAAGTGGAAAGCGTTGAGACGGTCAAAAAAGAATTGGCCGCCTTGCGCGAGTTCGATCCCGAGATGCGCGAGAGAATCATCAGCGAGCCCAAAGAGGGCGAGCGGCGGCTCGCGCTGATCGCTTCGTGCCGGCACGGCCGGCATCAGTTCTCGGATCCGGATGGAGTGTTTATCGATATCACGGAAGGGTAATAGACGGCCCAAAACTTCAGCTCTCACAAGCACTCGGACTTTCTCTTGCTGTCCGAAATGACATCACGGCTTTGTCGTAACTGATGGCGCAATTGCTGGACGAGCCGGTTTCCCGTACTCATCGCCGTGCAGTCTGTTGTGCTAAGATTACTTCACCTCAAACGGTATCCTCGTCTTCCGTGCGATATCCAGCAAATCATCCACCACCGGCTTGATAAGTGGAATGCCTTCTTTACTCCGGATCGCCTCCGCTTCTCTCTCGGGATCGCCTGGAATCAGTGGGCCGTTGGTGCCGGGGGCGGGCTTGGTGTTTCGGAAGACGTGGATCCATTCGTCGATTTGCTTTTTGAATTCATCTTTCTCGATGAAGCCGTCGATCTGCATGGCGCCGAAGAAGTGGCCGATGCCTTTGCCGACGCTGCGCTCGGGGATTTCTTGTCGCAGAGCGAAAGGCGGCGCGAAGGGGCCCCAATTCGCGCCGCTCAGTACGCAGCACAGGATGTCCACCATTGACGCAAGTCCGTAGCCTTTGTGTCCGCCCATTTCTCGTTCTGATCCGAGCGGCAATTGTGCGCCACCGTCGATCATGTCTTGCGGATTCATCGTGTCGCGGCCGTCTTTGTCGATGATCCAGCCCTTGGGGATCCGTTCTTTCTTTCGCAATGCAATTTCAATCTTTCCGTACGCGACGGCGCTGGTGGCCATATCGATCACGATGGGCGGCTCTTTGTAACCTGGAAAGGCGATGGCAATCGGATTGGTGCCGAGCATTCTTTCTGCGCCCCACAAGGGCGCCACGAGCTTTGTAGAATTGGTCATAGCCCAGCCGATGAGATCTCGCTCGAGCGCCTTCAGCGGGTAGTAGCCGGCGATACCAAAATGATTCGTATTGCACACGCTCACCCAGCCTGAGCCGTACTGCTCGGCTTTTTCCATGGCGATCTCGTTCGCCTTGGGTCCTACGACCAAGCCTAAACCGTTGTCACCATCGACGGTTGCCACGCTAGCTTTCTCGCGGACGATCTTGATATTCGGCTTGGGATTAATTCTCCCGAGCTCCAACATTTCAAAGTAAGTATGCAGTCGCGCCACGCCGTGGGAATCGATGCCGCGAAGATCGCTCTTTGCCAACACGTCCGTCGCCTGTTGGGCGTCGGCTGCCGAAATACCGAAGTGAATAAAAACTTCTGTGCAAAAGCTTCTCAGGTAATCGACGGGGAAAATATGGAATTCAGTTTCGTCCGACATGACTGTCCAATCCGCTATGGGTGGGCCAATCCTCTTGCAGGGTAGCCAAACTGACGCTTGGCTGTCAACGCGGCAAAGCTCTGATTAATTTCCTGCGGGCGCCAGGCGAAATTGCAGCAGCAGCGTGCGCTGAAATGGATAGTAATTGTCATCCGAGACCAGATAGATCGTGGTCCCTTTAATCGGATCTTCCTGCACCGCTAGTCCCTCGAAATTATCGACTTCCAGGGGGTATTGGAGTTGCAGAAGTTCCTCGCCAACGAGCTTGGCTCCCGGGCGGATGTTCTTGGCTTTTATGAGCTTCAGGCGAGCGAACAAAATGCCGAACGGCACGTAACGACGCTCGAGCACGATGACATCGCCGCTTTTTAAGGCCGCGCAATCGGAAGCCTCAAAGCCGTCGGAAGGCAGATAGGAAAGCTCCGCAAAGCGGCCGTCCTCAAGCAACCAGCCCTTAAAGCTTCGATCTGGATTAGCAAACTCCTCGGTAATCGCCAGAATCCGGCCGTCCGGCAGAACGGTAACTGATTCGAGTCCACCGTTGGCCGGCGCCTTGGCCAATTCAGCCGGGACGGGGAGCGGCACCGGCAGCGAACCGAACGTCGCCGGAGGCGGAGCATAGCGCCAGATCCGATGGACCTGCTCGAATGCGACTAAAAACGAACCGTCGGGTGCGCGGGCCAGAGCCTCCGCGTCGTATAACGGCTTAGCGACCGGCGCGCCCGTCGTCGAGCGGATCGGTTGGATCTCCCAATCCGTGAGATCGATGAGGCGGCCTTCGGGATCAAAAGTCATCTGGGCTGAAACCCAATAGCCCCGGTCCGATACCGAGTAGAGCTTGCCGTCCGTACCGATGCTCAAACCCGAGAGACCGCCGAAACGCGGATCCCGCGAGCGCAATTGAAAACCCTGCAAAAATTCGAGACGGCCAAACCCTCTCTTCTCGGGATTTCGCGGATCCAGTTCGATGGGCAGCAACTCAACCAGCCGGGGAGTGGCAGCGGATTGCGCGGCCGTGTGGCCAGTGCAAGAGACTAAGGCAAGAAGCAGAGCTGTAGCGAGCGAAGCGAAGATCGAGTTGCCAATCAAGAAGCGTTTCATGAGCGAATCAGGCTATCGTGCGATCATCGCATCGAACTGCCGGCGACTCAAGCATTCAGGCTTGACAGGGATCGGATGGACGTTATACGCAGGGGTGAATTCCGTTCGATTATTAAGCCGACACAGTCAGTCGCGTAAGGGGTGAGGCGTTAGGCGAAAAAGAAAAATGCGACGTTGCGCACAGCATTCTATGATGGAGCGGTGATTTGCTGACCCGAGTATTGATCCGTAGGGGGCGTAAAACATGATCCAGGAGCAGCGGAAATTTTCGATTGTTGGCAACTCGGTTCACCGCGTCGACGGCGTTGATAAGGTCACTGGCAAGGCAAAGTACACCGGCGATCTCGTGATACCGGAAGTGGCCGAAGGCAAATTTCTGCGCAGCCCCTATCCGCATGCACGCATCCGCTCGATCGATACCCGCGAGGCCGAGGCGATGGCCGGCGTTATCGCCGTCCTTACGAGTAAAGATTTCACGGACATCAGCCCATACATGGGACGCAGCAAAAACAAAGATCATCCGATTATCGCGGTCGATCGCGCGATCTTTGCCGGTCAGCCGGTGGCCGCCGTGGCGGCGGTAGATCGGGCCACAGCGGAAGAGGCGTTCGGTAAGATCCACGTCGATTACGAGGAGCTACCGGCGGTCATCGACGTCGATGAGGCAATGGCCGAGAACACACCGCGCATTCACGATTTTGCCGAGCGAAATATCTGTTTCCAAACTGAGCTGGTTAAGGGAGACGTCGAAAAGGGTTTTGTCGAGGCGGATGAGATCTTCGAAGACACGTTCGAGTTTCCGATGATCTATCACTATTCCATGGAACCGCACACGGCCATTGCCCAAGTCGATAGCGACGGCATCAGTGTCTGGACTTCTACCGGTCACCCGTTCGGCGTACGCCAGGAGATCGCGGAGATTTTTCATTATCCGTTGTCGAAAATCCGCGTCCATGTGAATTTTGTCGGGGGCGCCTACGGCAGCAAGTCAGGAGGAAAAATCGAGCCGTTGGTGGTTGCCCTAGCGCGAAAAGCGCAACGCCCCGTCAGGGTCGTGCAGAGCGTCTCTGAAGCGATGGCGACCTGCCGCCGTCACGCGATCAAGTGCAAAGTCAAAACCGGTGTGAAAAAAGACGGCACCTTGGTCGCCAAACAGGCGGAGATCTATCTCAACACCGGCGCTTACACCGAAACCGGGCCGATTGTTACCGGTCGAACCTTGACGCGCATTCTCGGGCCTTATCGCTATCCAAACCTCAAGATCAACTCGTACTGTGTTTACACCAATACCGTGTCCGCCGCTTCCTTCCGCTCCATCGGCGGCCCGCAGACCGCCTGGGCAACCGAGTCGCAGATGGATATCATCGCACAAAAGCTCGGGCTTGATCCGGTCGCGCTTCGTTTAAAAAATTTAGTGAAAAAAGGCGAAGAGATCAGACCCAAGTTCAGGCCGCTTGACGCGGATCTGGCAAAAGGGTTCAAGCTCGTCGTCGATAAATTAGGTTGGGATGGACCGGTTTCGAAAGATGGCCGGGGCAGAGGAGTTGGATTCGGCACCACGGACCCCGGCGCGCCGCTCGCTTCGACGTCGACCGTTCACGTGCTCGCCGACGGCAGCGTGGTTGTCCTGTGCGGTACGGTGGAGCTGGGTCAGGGCGCGAAAACCGTGATGAGCCAGATTGTCGCCGAGGAATTATCGGTGTCCCTTGAACGAGTTATGATCCGCCCCATCGATACGGCCTTCACTCCCTTCGACCGCTCCACCGGTTCGAGCCGCTCGACAACGGTTATGGGCAAGGCCTTAGAGCTAGCGGGTGCGGACGCGCGGCAACAGATTCTCGAGCTTGCCGCGGAGCATTTCGAAGCGCCGGAGGAAGCGATCACTCTGAAGGATGGCGAAGCGATGGCGAGGGGAAAGAAAGTCTCTTACGGGGAGTTGATTCACCATCACTTTGCCATGCAGGGCGGCGAGCTGGTCGGACGAGGTTACGCACACGGCGGTATGGCGCCGGATCCGCCGAATCCGCTTTTCTGGGAAATCGGCATCGGCGCCGTCGAAGTCGACGTCGATCGTGAGACCGGTAAAGTTCACGTCGCGAAATACGTCACGGCGGCGGACGCGGGCAAGGCGCTCCATCCGCTCCAGTGCGAAGGACAGGACGAGGGCTCGGCCATGATGGGGTTCGGTCATACGTTTTACGAGTCGTACTATTTTGAGGCAGGGCAGATTATCAATTCGACCATGGTCGACTACAAAGTGCCGACATTTGACGACGTGCCGGACGAATTCGAATCGATATTGATTGAAGACGGCAACGGACCCGGACCTTATGGTTCGAAAGGTTTGGGAGAGGGCGGAATTATTCCGGTTGCTCCGGCTGTGGCGAATGCCATTGCGTGGAGCACCGGCGCTAGGATAAGGACACTGCCATTAACGCCGGAAAAAGTGTGGCGGGCGCTCCAGAACGCTAAAAAAGAACAGAGTCGATGATGACTATGAAAATCCGCCGGGCCGCCTCCTACTTGATTTTAGCGGTATTTTATTTGGCGGCATTTCAAACGGCTCAGGCTGGGGTCGAGGAGACGCTTGCCGAGCTTAATGGCAAGCCATCAGAAGAACGCGAGAAAGTCTTGATCGATAACGCGAGGAAAGAAGGCACGCTGACGTTTTATGCCGCCACGAATCTTCGCGATACACAGGAAGTCGTTGCGGGATTCAACAAGCGGTATCCTTTTATTAAGGTGGCGTTTTCCAGTCTCGGAGGGCCGGGCGTCCTCAACAAAGTTTCTACGGAATATCGCGCAGGCGCTTACCAGGCGGACGTGGTCACCTTGACGGGGACCTACGTTCCCGAACTGATCGACAAGAAAGTTTTAGCTCGGTATCGAAGCCCGATGCTGCCCTTTCTGCGCAAGGGTTTTGTTGATCCGGAAGGGTATTGGCCGGGAGTGTACGCGATCGGTTACACGATCATTTATAATGTCCGGCGAGTTTCCGCCAAGGATATTCCGAAGCGATATGAAGATCTGCTGAATCCCCGGTGGAAAGACAATATGATTATGGACATGGAGGCGCATGATTTGCTCGCCGGTCTCATCGATCTGTGGGGAGAAAGCAAAGCAACCGCTTTCCTGAGGCGGCTGGCCAGCGAACAGAAAGTCCGATTCTCGAGTCAATCCCACTCATTCATGACCCAGCTTGTGGCAACCGGCGAGCATGATCTGATCGTCGATGGATACGTTCATAATGCAATTGCCTTTAAGGAGAAAGCAGCACCCCTTGATTTCGTTATGATGAATCCGACCTTTATCAGGCCTCCTTCAACTATTGCTATCACCTCACGATCTCCTCACCCGCATGCGGCCGCTTTACTTTTAGACTATCACCTCTCCAAAGAGGCCAGTGAAATCATGGTTAAGAATCAGGGAAGATGGGCGCCGCGCAAAGACGTCCCCTGGACAGTGGAGCCTCAAGGCGAAACCCATGTCGTTTCTGCTTTGCACTGGGGGCCAAAAATCAGACAACTGGTGGACCTGTTTAACAAGAACGTTGGTCAGTGAACTATTAATGAGTTCATTAATATGTGGACACCTGAAATTTCTTCCACCGAGAGCCGAGCCGCTCCGAGCGCGGTCTATGGGGCTCTGCCTTGTAGGCCACCACCCCATCCTCTCCAGTGTAGCTATTCCCACAGTCCAGGCCAGAACGCGACCTTTATGTTCGCGTGCCCGCGCTCTACACGCCTCGCCCCTCGGTGGCTCATTGGCTACGTACTTACAAATGTCTTAGTAGAATTACGGAGGAGAGAATGAAATTAGAAAAAGCACAACTGGTCATCCAAGGACTCAAAGAGGCCGGAGTCGATTTCACGGCCGGAGTGCCGGATGCCCAGTTCATCGAGGTCTACAAGATGCTCGCTGACGATCCTGACATTCGCTACGTCGGCACGGCCAACGAAGCCGAGGCGGTGGGAGTCGGGTTCGGAGCCTGGTTTGGAGGAAAAAAACCGGCATTGATTCTTGCCACTTCCGGGTTGTTGGTGGCGACCTATCATCTGGCGCGCATCAACATCCTTCACGAAGTGCCGCTTTTAGTCGTGATTCCCTACCGCGGGGATATTGGAGATCCGCGGTGGCTAGGGCTATACAAAAAAACTACGGAGCCGGGGCTTAATGCCATGGATATTCCCTATCGAATCGTAAGCCGGCCGGGTGACATCGTTAGGACCATTAAAGAATGCAACGAGAGCGCGCGAGCTTGGCTGAAATGTATCGCCGTGATTTTGAATGAGGAGGCTTTATGGTAAGTCGATTAACCTTACTCAAGGAACTCGCGGCGATCATTCCGAACGACGTTCTGGTCGTCTCCAGCATCGGCAATAACAGCGGCTTTTGGGGACAGCTTACCGAAAGGGAAGCGAACTTGTTTCATGCCACTCTGGGGATGTGCACCCCGGCGGCATTCGGCCTGGCGCTGGCCTTGCCAAACCGCAGAGTCCTCGCGCTGGACTCGGACGGAAATCTTATCTTAAATCTCGGTGTCTTGGGAACAGTGGCCAATGAAAATCCTAAAAACCTGACCATCCTCGTCATGGACAACCGCAACTATCTCGGAAGCCACAAAGACGAGCCGGGGATGCCGACGGCCACGGGGGGCAAAATGAATCTTGCGGAAGTGGCCAAGGCGTGCGGCATCGCCAACGCTTGCACGATTCAAGATGCCGCCGGACTGCGCGCAGAGATCAATAAGGCGCTCGCCGGCTCCGGCGCTCATTTCATCTGCGCGAGCATAGAGGAGCTTGATAACGACCGCCCACCGCGCACCAAACGCTTGGCCGATCCGCGGGAAAACAAGTACCAGTTCGCCGGTTATATCCAAAGGACGGAAGGAGTAGAGATTCTGGGGAGCGGTCTTGGAGGCGGTTGAGTTCGACCGCCTCTCTTCTCTCGCTCGCGAGAAACTGTGTCGCAATGTCCAAAATACCGAGTTGTCATCTCGAACGAATGTGAGGGATCTAAGAAAGATTTCTCCCTGCGCTCGAAACAAGGATTTCTCGCGGAGTCTATCCTGAGCACTGTCGAAGGGCCCGAAATGACACGAGAGGACGATAGGCATTTCGTGGATTCCGACACAGTCTGCGACGGAGGAGACGTAAGAGGGAGAAACGCTGGACTTGCAACTTGCCGGTTCTCGGGGCGAGGAAAGAAAATGCGCGAATATTTGCGGCAGATAAAGCTAGCGCTGCTGTTCGCCGTGATCGGTTTATTCATCGCTTCATCGCATGTCGCGCGGGCTCAAACTAGAGTGACGTTCGCTTATTCGTCCATCGGTTCGATGGCAACCGGTGTGTGGATGGCGAAAGAAAGCGGCGCTTTTGAAAAAAACGGCATTCAGGGAGACCTGATCTTTATTTCTTCTGGCCCAGTGGTGGTGCAGGCTTTGATCGGAGGCGACTTGCAGGGAGGAAGCGGCGCGACCAACGCCGTGATCAACGCAATCTTGAACGGTGCCCCAATCATCGGTGTTGCCGCGACCGCCAACCGCCCGTATCACAGGCTCTACGTTCAACCAGAGATCAATCGTCTCGAGGATCTTAAGGGTAAAACTCTGGGGGTTACCCGGTTTGGTTCCATAACGGACAACCTAACTCGGATCTTGCTGCGTAAGGCGGGGCTAGAAGGAGCTGTAAATGTCCGGCAGATGGGCGGCACGCTCGAAGTCGCCGCGGCGTTTCAAAATCGGGCCATCGTTGGCGCCGTTACCGGGGAGCTGCGTGTCGCGCCCCCGAGTCAACCAAAGATTCTTACAAGACTAATCGATTTAGGAATTCCGTATTCGATGAACACGGTCGCGGTAGCGCGCGATTACTATCGGCGCAACCCGGAAACCGTGGAACGGATCGTGCGCGCCTATGCCGAGGGTGTGGCGTTCATGAATCAACAGAAAGAGAAGGCGCTTAAAATAATCGCGAAATATGCTCATTTTCCCGATGCGAAGGCAGCCGAGGAGCACTACCGGGATTCCGTCACTTATTTGGATCGCGTTCCACGAGCGGAACCCGAAGCCGTGCAAACGATCTTGGAATTTATGGGCAAAAAAGGAGTTCCATTGGATACCTTTATGGACAACAGCATCGTCGACCGGCTGAGCCGTGAAGGCTTTTTCGATAAGTTGTACAAGAAATCGTCATAGGGAAACGGATGCCGTGTCTATTCTTTCCCTGTCATTTCGACCGAAGGGAGAAATCTTTCTTAGATCCCTCACTTTCGTTCGGGATGACAAACGGTTTGTTGGGTGTGGAGATATTGTTTCAAGGGGGCATGAGGGGCAAGAGACCGCGCGCGATGAGACGCCAAGTCAGGGGATTGAATGCGTTTGTAATTAAGAGGGAAGGATCGAATGATGACACGAGTAATCACACGCTCCTTGAAAGAGGACAAAGACGGAATTCCAGGCTACATCGCTTTTCCCGAGCGCGAGGAGAAGGGACCCGGGCTGCTTCTGATTCACCAGCACTCCGGCCTGACCGGATATCTCAAGACGGCCGCTTACAGGTTCGCTCAGCTCGGTTACACCACTGTCATCCCAAACCTCTATCACATGCTCGGCTACCCGGCGGAAACGCACATCGACAAAGGCACCGAGATTCAAAACAAGACACCCGACCCGGATTTTGTTCGCGTCATTGATCAAGGCTGGCGCTATTGTCTGTCGCGCAGTGACGTGGACGGCGCGCGCGTCGGCGTAATCGGCTACTGCATGGGTGGGCGGATCGGCATTCAATTCGCCGCCGTCACGCCGGCGGTGCGTGCTTTCGTCGCCTACTATCCGTCGGTGAGAGAAGAAGAGCCGACTCGAATCAGGCCGCGCCATCCCTACGACGCCGCCCGCGAGATCAAATGTCCGTCAATGGTTCTCTACGGCGGACAGGATCGGACCAGCACCTTTCCGATCCAGCAAAAGCTGTTGGAAAGTCTTCACGCCAACGGCCAGCCGTTGGAATCGCACTATTTTCACTTCGGCAATCACGGCTTCGCCTCCACCGAGTCCGACGGTTATCAACCTTATCTGGCCGACCTAGTCTGGCCGCTGGTGACGGAATTTTTGCGGCGCGAGCTGATCCGTCCTGCCCTGTAGGGTCTGAATTGCCATTGCAGCGGAATGCTACAGGAAGGTCCGCATCAAATAAGAATACGCTACCAGGAGCGTGCCTTCCCCCTCGATGGGTCAGGATAGGGGTGTTGGTTTGAACGACCTATCGCTCAAAAGGTAGAGTGCCTCCGTTGTCCGCACCCGGTTCAAGCCGTTCAAGTCGGTCCTAGGCTAGCTCACGCTTGCGTTACCAATGAGACGATTCTCATCGCAACGGCATTTTGAGATGTGGGAAAAAGAGATGTGTCAGTTATCAGGACGCAAAAACGAGGTTCCCGTTCTGGTCTCGAATCAGTCCTCTTCCTTCCGTAGAAGCAGGCATGTTCTCCGGACCTATTTTAAGTTCATTGAGCCTAACGTGGCCGTGAAAGGTGTCCACTTCAAGCATTCCCTTTTGTTGCCGATCGACTCCCTTGGGGTCCTTGCCGTTGGCAACGTCCTCCATCGCCTTGTGCCATATTCTCCGCATCATGACGACGCCTCGGTCGGAGGTGGCCAGATGCTCGAGTCGGCGCTCGGGAATTTCTCCTTGAGATTCCTGCAGCACCAAATCTTCCAAGGCCGGCACGCCTTCCCAGCCTGAGTATCTTCTTTTGTCGTGCGCTTTTTTTTCAATCGTGCCTTTTTTGTCTGCCGGCAATCCGAATGTAAAAGACCCCGGGTAATTGCCTTTGCGGATCAAGTTATAGCGAATGAGCTCGAAGTGAGTGTCATCGATGATCCGTATCATCCCGCCGCCTTCCTGGCGTTCATCGGTAAAATCAGGCGGAAAGCCCGATCTGATGCCGGAAAACCTCCAGTGGATGGGCATGGCCAGGCTCCAGGTGTTAACGAATTTTACGTCCGGGTCGCCGGTGTCTAGAACGGAGACGGTCTTCATACCGTAGTCGGTTTCGACAAATTCGAGCGGCAGAGGCATCCAGTTTTTTATGCTGGCATCGTTAAAGGGTTTGAGATCTTCCGGTAAATCCCTTATCACCAGACCATGGAGCACCACGGCGTGGCCCATATCGGCGAAATTTTCCATCCAGTTGAGATAGTTGTAATTCCGGACGTCGCCGTCCACCAGTTTCACTTCTCCGTCCGTGCGAGCGAGGACATCGATCTTGGGTAGCGGCGGCGGGTTCTCTTTCTCCGGTCCCATGTAGGTCCAAATGACACCTCCCCACTCTTCCACGGGATACCAAAGATGGCGAATCTTATCCTTGAGATCGCTGCTGCGCGGCTCCAAAGGCTGGTCGATGCAGCGGCCCTGAGTATCGTATCGCCACCCATGATAAGAGCACATCAGACCGTCTTCCATCACTTGACCATACTCCAACGACGCCAGCCGATGAGAACAGCGAATCCCTAACAGTCCCGGGCGTCCTTGGCCGTCGCGGAACACCACCAAGTCTTCGCAGAGCATCCTAACAGCAATAGGAATGTCCTTGAGGTTGGCCGACAAACAGACAGGGTGCCAATACCTCCGCAACATCTCACCGCCTCTGGTCCCCGGTCCCGTGCGCGGCAGCTCTTCCAGCAATTTCTGATAGGCGCTCTGCGCCGAAGTCACGCTTCCCGCCTTGGCATCTGACATCTTTTAAATCTCCATCGCGTTTGCGCTTAGGCTTCTCGTTCTCAAAAATCTATAGAGGGAGCCGGCTTCTCTGTCAATAACTGACTCACTTCTAGCTTGAGGCTGTGAGGTGCGCTCCCAATCGGATCGAAGTCGACACTAACCTGTCAGCCTCCGACGCAATGTAATGAGTCATCAGCGAAGAACCTCGGTCTGCAATGGTTTGATAGCTAAAGCTCTCGGTTTGACGCGACCTCTGCTCATCTGATATCGAGGCAAAAAAAGGAGCATAAAAAATGGCGGGACGAAACCGAAGGCGTCGCTGCTGGCGAGTCTGGATTTTCCTTACTGTTCTCTTTGCCTTCTTCTCCTTTCCAATCCCCGGTGTCGCGCAGCTCGGTGGCCAGCCGGAGAAAAGAAACTTCACGATCTCCTACACGCAGGCGAGCGGCGCATTCACTACGTTGTGGGTTGCGCAGGAAGCTGGTCTTTTCAAGAAACACGGCCTCGAAGCAACCTTAAAAGTTCTCAACTCACAAGTCGCAGCCCAAGCGCTTGTCGCTGGTGAGGTTGATGTGATTTCCACGGGACCGGACCTTGTAAACATGCGGTTGCAAGGGGCACCGGTTAAATATATCGGAGGCACCTTGCAGCGGTTTATATTTCAACTGTGGGGAGCCAAGGGTCTCAACTCGCTCGCCGAGTTGAAGGGCAAGACCATCGCCGTGACGACGCCCCGCACCTCGACTGAAATCGCCACGCGCGAGTCGCTCAAGAAAACCGGCGTGATCTCCGACAAAGACGTGAGCTTCCTCTACTTGCAAACCATTCCGGCCATCCTGACGGCGGTGTTGGGCGGCAAGACCTCCGCGGGGACGCTCTCCGCTCCGAACACACTGAAGGCGCGCGACTCCGGGCTGAGTCTCTTGCTGGATATCGCCCAAACCAACGTCCCCGGCCTCCATCTCGCCTACGGCACGACGGAGAGGAGCATCAAATCCAATCCCAACTCGCTGTATGCTTTTCTCAAAGCCGTTGCGGAAGCCACGGTCCTATCGAAACTGAATCCCGCAGTGGCGAAAAGGGCGATCGGCAAATACACCGAGACCAACGACTCAAAAATGATCGACGGTACCTACGAACAGTTCGCGCCCTACTGGGACGCGATCCTCGCCGTGCGGAGTGAACCGATACAGGGGCAGCTCATGTATCTTGACGAAAAAGAGTTTCCACGGGCCAAAGATGCGCGCGCTTCGGACTTTATCGACAATTCCTTCGCGGAGAATCTAAAGACTTCCGGCTTCTTGCAGGCCCTAGGTCCGACAAAGTAGCAAAGCTCTCTGATCGGTGTCGCGACTGCATAATGCGGGCTAGGTGTCTCGCTCGCTGGTCGGCCCCACCTCGCCGGTGCACCAGCGGACGAATGCCTTCATTCTGCACGTTGCGCCGTTGGCAGCGAGCTCCTTTTCGAAGATCTGGTGGATCTCGCGGTCTTCGTCCTCGTACTCGATCTGCCAACCGCCCTCTTTCATACTTCGGTCGGCGAACTCCCCGCCACCACCCCGTGGCGAGTTGACACCCATATCGCCCGAACGGAGGGCCAGGTAGCGGGCCCGAGTGGTCCCGGAGTTGAAGTGCTGGTGGTAGCAGTTGTCACTGGGAACGATGACCATGGACCCGACCTGCCAATCGCATTTGATCATGTCGGAGCGGTCGTCCTTGGTCCAAACCAAGGAGAAACCACCGGTGCCGCTGAGCAGCACCAGATGCGCGCCCGGGCCATGGCGGTGAGCTTTCTTGTACGTGCCTATGGGGAACTCGGACATGTGGCTCTTCATGTTGTTGTCGGCCATCTCCAGCATGGCGTTAATGCCGCCGGCGCCTCGCTCCTTCCATCCATATAACAGCATGTCCGGGGCGTTGGCGATGAAGTTGGATTCCCAGATCCGTCGCTTGAAGAGCTTGCCCTTGCCGCTGAAGTAGTCTTCCTCGCCGGAATAGCGGCCGCGGAACGTGAAATCGCAATTGAATATGAATTCATTGTCCCGAAACAGGCGCATCATCGGAGGCGCATTGGTCACGGCGACGTAGCGGGCAGGCTCGTCGCCGCTGCCGTTGAAGTTCTGGTACCGCGCGTTGAGCGGCATGGAAAACAGGCTTCCGGCGGACCATTCGAAGCTCTGCTTGCGCTTCTCGTCTTTCTCATCTTGCCAGATCGTCGTTGCCCCGCGGCCCGAAACCACATAGATGGTGAGCTCGTACATGTGGTGCTCCGGCTCGGACTTGCCCCCGGGCTTGATCTCGACGACGTGGCAGTCGTTGGGCATGTGACGGTTGGCAATGTGGATGACTGCACCACGGCCGCCCTTGCGCTCCCAAGGGCCCAACTCGATCTGCGCTAAGCTCGGGAAGTAGAACTCCTCATGGACTTTCACGCCCTCCGCTTCCAACCACTCCTCGTAGGGGTCGGCTTTCGTGTAGTCTTTAAGGCCTTCCTTGGGGGTCTCGGCGACCTTCATGTCGGTGCCTAGCATTACCATGGTTCAAATCCTCCTCTAATGAAAATGATAGCGGGGCGATGGTGCGCCGTCTCGAATCGCTCTTATTGTGAATATCCGGTATGGAGCTAACTTGTCAACGAGCAGGATAAGGAGGTGAGAATAAAAATCCGTGCTCACGATGAACCAGCTCAAAATTTGGGACGACAAGCCCTGCCGTCATTCCAAGCAATCTTTGACCCGGACGGTCACTTGATGTTCAACTTCTTGTAATTCCCGATCGAAAGTGATGGTCTGAAGATTAGCGGATATTCACCTACCTTCATTTTTGGGAGGTACTCACAATGCCTGCGAAAATCACCCGACTGGATGCACGGCGCGATAATGAAGCCATGGCGTGGGCGAGAGAGCTACACGAGACGGAGACGTGGTTTCAAAGCCAAAGATTCAGCCATATTACGCGCCTGCACACTCCGTTCGAAGTAGTGTCGCTGCGTGGAAGCCTGCAGGAGGACTCTACAATCGCCAGAGAGTCGGCCACCAAGATGCACGATTATCTTCAACGGCTTTTCGTTGAAAAAAAGCAGGAGACGACCTACGGCCCATTCTCGCCGACAGGGGCAGTGCGAGCGGTGATGGAGGGCATCAAGGTTCTTTATCTCGGGGGCTGGGCGACTTCCGCGAAGGGATCGGAATCAGAGGATCCGGGGGCAGACCTAGCCAATTATGCGCTGGACCGGGTTCCCAAGGAAGGGGGATCGTGGGTCCGGGCTTTATTGCATCAAGATGAGGTGCAACGCTCCAACCGGATAAGGATGACGTCATTGCAACGGAAGAAAACTCCGGCCATCGAGTTCAACCCGCCAATGATTATTCCCGACGGGGATACAGGACACGGCGGTGAGCATCATATTCGTAATCTCGTGAAGAAATTTGTCGAGAACAAGATCGGCGCAATCCATATCGAAGACCAACGTCCAGGTTGTAAGGTCTGCGGACATCAAGGACAAAAGGTCCTTGTTTCTACAACCGAAATAATCTCACGCCTCAATACAGCGCGGCTCCAGTTTGACATCATGAAGGTGCCCGGGGTGATTGTTGCCAGGACGGATTCCCACGACGCGACGGCTATTGATAGCGTCGAGGACGAGCGAGACCATCCGTTCGTTTACGGGGCGACCAATCCTCATATCGTTCCGTTCAAGAATGTCAATCTCGCAGTAATCAGGAAATTTTATGAAGAAGGATTCAAGGAGATCAACGGACACCTGCTTCACGGGATTTCAGAAGAGGCCTACAAACACGCGGGGGAATGGCTCAAACAAGAACGTCTGACCAAGCGGATCGCCGAAGGCGTTGAAAAGATCAACAAGGAAGTGGCGACTCTTAAAAGGATACGTCAGCAGGCCCGTCGCCAACGAAACGGTCAACGCGACCTCCGCGAACAACTGGCGGCGCTGGAGATCACGGTCAAAAAGGTTACTGAAGAGACGGTCGATAGCGTGCTTGCCGCGGTCCGTCAGGTTTGGGCGGAAAAAGCCGGGCTCAAGACGTATGCCGATGCGGTTGCCGAAGTCATACAAGCGCGCCAGCAAGACAAGGCGAAGCTTCCGATGCCGGTCGACCGGTGGAAGAAATTTGCCAAGGGCGTATCGCATGAGGAAGCGCGAGCGCGGGCAAAGTCCATGGACGTCGATACTTTCTGGGATTGGGATTTGCCTAGAACCCCGGAAGGTCTTTATCAGGTTACCGGCGGGCGGGAAATGGCGATTGCTCGCGGGTTGGCGATGGCGCCTTTCGCCGACTTGGTGTGGCGTGAGACAGCTAAACCAGACTTGGACGATGACAAAGACTGGGCCGATGCTATTCATGCGGTGTTCCCGCACAAGATGCTGGCCTATAACCTCTCTCCGTCGTGGAACTGGGATGCCTGGGGATTTACGGATGACCAGATCCGAAGCTATGCCAATGAGTTGGGCAAGATGGGCTATGTCTATAACTTCATCACTTACGGTGGCCACCAAACGGAGGCGTTGATGAACGGCCGCTTGGCGCGGGCGCTACGGGAAGAAGGCGTGCTGGGCTTCGTCAGGTTGATCCAACGCGCTCTCCGCTTGGCCAATGATCCGGCACAGTACCCTCAGACATTTGTCGGTGGTGGTTGGGCGGACCGGTTCCGCCGCGCCGCTAGAGGACCCTCGCTCACGACCACGTCCATGGGCGGAAAATCCACCGAGACACAGCACCGAAAGACGGTTGAAGTCCCTACCAGCGTGCTCGAACGGTGGCTTCGAATGTGGGCGCATCATTGGAGCAACCAAGGGCTTTACACGGGCGGCGACCTCAGCGTCGAATTGAAAGAGAGATGGGCCGGGTCCGAAGAAATGATGCTCAATGTTTTTGACGAAGCCCGCGACAAAATAGCCGAGATTACCTTTAGAGTCGATAAGGACAGAGCAGGGCGGAAATTCCTCGCGGTCAAGGACCAAAATACGGTTAAAAAATACCGCGCCCGGCGTCTGATGAGCCTAA
>WNGL01013455.1_pt1 | contig 23390 bp, 20 predicted proteins | sample 5400591 | NCBI WGS metagenome assembly WNGL01 (sample SAMN13153377, study PRJNA577476) | soil metagenome | isolation source: 80 cm soil or saprolite under Garry oak tree replicate 1 | place: USA:California | collected 2016-06-15 | reverse complement strand
ACGATTCGCGGCGCCGCCGGCGCGTCGGTCCTCAACGCTGAGCTTCTCGCCGCAGAGGGGTGCCTCGGGAGTTGAGCGCAGCGGCCGAAACGTTCGTCGCGCGTCTCGATCGCGTGCCGCTGAACCGCTTCCACTGGCGTGTGCTCGTGGTCTCGGGTCTCGGTTGGATGTTCGACGCGATGGACGTTCTCATGCTGAGCTTTCTCCTGGCCCCGATCGGGTCCGAGTTCAAGCTCGATCCCGGCCAGCGCGGACTCATCGGAAGCGCGACGTTCGTCGGCATGTTCTTTGGCGCCGCGGTCGCGGGCCGTCTTGCGGATCGCTACGGGCGGCGCGGCGTGTTCACCGCAACGCTCATCGTCTTCTCGCTTGGCGCGGCGCTGTCAGCGCTCGCGCCGACGTACGAGACGTTGCTCGCTGCACGCGTGGTCGCAGGGCTCGGGCTCGGGGGAGAGCTGCCGGTCGCCGCAACGCTCGTGTCGGAGCTGTCGCCGCGTTCGCAGCGCGGACGGATGATCGTGCTCCTCGAATCGTTCTGGGCCTGGGGCACGATCCTCGCCGGGGTCGTCGCGATCACGGTCCTTCCCATCTACGGATGGCGCGGAGCGTTCGCGATCGGCGCGCTACCGGCCTTGTATGTCGCATACCTCCGCCGAGCGCTTCCGGAGTCTCCGCGCTATCTGGCGGAGCGCGGCCGAGCGCCCGAAGCCGACGCGGTCGTGCGACGCATCGAGCGCGCCGGTGGAGGAGCGCTCCTGACGCTGGCACCCGTCATCGCACCGGTTCGCGCCGGGAAGACACGCCTCGCCGAGCTCCTGAGCGGGCGATACATCCGCCGGACGGCGATGCTCTGGATCCTCTGGTTTGGCGTCGTTCTCACGTACTACGGAATGTTCCTGTGGATCCCCTCGCTCCTCGTCGCTCGCGGGTTCGACGACGTCAGGCCCGGTCAGGCGAACATGCTGTTCTTCCTCTCCACGCTCGCGCAGGTGCCGGGTTACTTCAGCGCGGCATGGCTCGTCGAACGCGTCGGCCGGAAGCCGACGCTCGTCGCGTACCTCCTCGGCACTGCGGTCAGCGCATACATGTTCGGCGGCGTTGGGGCCGGCAGCGATACGGCGAACGCGGGCCTTGTCCTGCTCTGGCTCTCGCTGCTTTCGTTCTTCAATCTCGGGGCATGGGGCGTCGTCTACACGATCACCCCCGAGCTCTACCCAACCTCGGTCCGCGCGACCGGCTCGGGCGTCGCCGCGGCGGTCGGGCGTGTTGGCGGCATCATCGGGCCGTATCTCACGCCCGTGCTCGTGACCTCGATCGCCGTGAACGGCACCTTTGCCGTGTTCATGGCCCTGCTCGTGATCACCGCGGCGGCCGTCGCCGTGCTCGGTGAAGAGACCCGCGGCCGGTCGCTCGAGGAGATCGCTCCGGAGGCCGAAGCGGCCTAACCGGAACTAACCGGTCCGCGGGGGCATGGGCATCGCCGTGTCTGTGGACGCGGTTTGCGAGCCCGCGTGCGCGTTCGCGCAGTTCCCGCAGCAGAATATCTTGCCGTCGCGCTTAGCAACCGTCGACCACTCAGTGATCAAGACACCACAGTGAGCGCACTCTTCGTTAGCCATAGCTCGCACCTCCGACCAAGACGCTGCAGCGCAAATGCCACCTCCCGAAAAGGCGCAGATTTCTTCGCCGCAGCTGGGCCAACTGGCGCTGACCGTTCTCGGCACCGCTGCACGGGACTGAGACGCTTTCGCACCGTCCGAGGGAGCCTGGGCGCTGGCTCGGCAGCCCACAATGCGGGCGGTATGCATCGACGCCTCGCGCTGCTCGCCGCCGCCGGCCTCCTCGCGACCGCGTGCTTCGGCAAGTTCGCGCTGGGGGTCACGCAGACGATCGAGCCGACCCCGCTCCTCCCAGGCGCGAATGTGAAGCAGGAGCTGAACATCGAAGCCGATGGCCTGCTCGGGACCGCTGTGAAGCAGGCGCTGACCGATGCCTCCACGAAAGCCCAGGCGCAAGCCCAGTCAGGGACAAAGTGGGAGATCCGCGATAACTCAGAGGGTTCGGCGGTCCACCTTCGCATGTTCCGGACCGTGAGCCTGGCAGAGGCGCAAACCGCCGTCGCGCAGTCATCGACCGGCGGCTTCGACGTCGGGACGATGAGCGTTCGCGCCGACGATTGGGGAGTCGCGCGGCACTACTCCGTGCGCATCGTCGTGACCCCGAGCGCACCGAGCGCGCCCGCGGGAACGCCGACGGGGACGGACGCCACCTCTCAGCAGCTCGCGAAGGCGATCCTCGCCGGCATCACCTACGACTACTACATCAGCCTACCCGGCGTAGTCACGGCCACCAACGGCGTGCCCGGCGACCAATCACGGCTCGTGTGGCATCTCGATCTGACGTCGGGCTCCGAGCGCATTCTCACCGCCGAGAGCATCTACCCCGACGTGCCGCGGCTCATCGTGCTTCTGCTCGCGATCGTGCTCTTCGCCGGGGTGGTCATCATCCGGTCTCGCGCGCGGCGGCCGGTCACCGCGGAGCGCCCCGAAATCTTTACGCAGCCCTAGGTCTAACGCGGGAGCTGCGCGAGGAACCTTTCTGCGTTCTTGTACGCGATTGCAGCGCGCGCGTCGTCGGGCAATTGCATGAGCCATCCGCGGATCCGATTCACGATGTCGGCGTACGCATCCCAGCGCTCGTTGCCGGTGTACGAGCCCCCGACCGTCCACGTGTCGGTGCCGACCATGAAGCGATCGCTGTACTTGAGAAGCAGGGCGCGCCACTTCGGATCGAGCTGGCCCTGCGGCGCGACATCGTCCCGGAGCGAAAGCTCTACGGAGAGCTTCGGCCATTTCGCCATGAGCGCATCGATCTGTTCAGGTGTCGCGGTCACCCCGGCGTGGGCCCAGAGAACGATCTGGTCCGCGCCGACGTAATCCAAAAGCTCCGCGACCGCGCGCGCGTCGGCGTGCGCCTGGAGAAAAAGGTTCTTCTGCTGCGCGAAGGCGATCACCTGCTTCACGACGGGGAGGGTTATCTGTCCCACATTGAGGTGAAACTCACCGAACCCCCGGTGCATCCCCGCGCGGTACGCGGACTCGACGTAGGGCACGATCGTGCCGTCCCTGGCCCATGAGAAGACATCGGACCCAGTGCGATATGGACCGAGCATCGGCACGACGCGGTCGCCGAGCACCGCCTTCAGCCGGAACGTGCCTTCGTCGGGTGCGCTCGAGACGAGCGCGGAGGTGACGCTGAGCGAATCGAGAAGTGCCTGGATCTTCTCGGGCGGATACGCGACCCACGACTCGCGGCTGTAGTGCATGTGCGCGTCAAAGATCGGAAGGATCGTCGGAGTGGGGGAGGGGGTCGGCGAGGGCGACGGCGTCGGGCTCGGCGACGGTGAAGCGACCGCGACCGTCGCGGTGGCGGTCGGGGACGGCGAACTCACTGCGGCCTGCCCGCACGCGGCGAGTAACACGACCGCAACGACGAATACGCGGGCCATCACGCTCTAGGGTCTCACGCCGTTTCGTTTGTGAGTGGCCATTCAGTGGCGAGGTCCGGTACCAGCGAGCAACCACGCGGTCGGGCGCGGCGGGAGCTCGGTCGAGCTCATCGTCGACCACTGGACGGTCGTCATGTTCGAAGGCGCTATCAGGCGGTTCAAGGATCCGGCGAGCATCCTCTCCGCGCATTACGTCATCGGGTCGGATGGTCGCATCGCGCAGCTCGTGAGCGAGGACGACACCGCGTACCACGCCGGCGTGTTCTCGGTGAACCAGCGTTCGATCGGCATCGAACACGAGGCCGGTCCGGCAATGCCGCCCAGCGACGCGCTCTCCGCCGCATCCGCGCGCCTTCATGCCGACATCGCGAGCCGGTACGGACTCGCGCTCGCGGTCGGCACGACCGTTCTCCCGCACCACGCGATCGTGCCGACGGAATGTCCGGGCACGCTCGACCTTGATCGCATCGTTCGCGAAGCTCTGGAGGAGGACGACATGTTCACCGAAGAAGATCGCCGCAAGCTCAACCGCGTGTACGACCACCTCGAGGCGTATGAGCCGCTCGTTTGGACGACGCGCCTTCAGCGGTGGCTCGCGAAAGCCCTCGGGAGCGGAGTGCCGAACGCTGACCTTTCGGGACCGGACGTCGAGACGGGGCAGGCGTTCGACGCGAAGACGGCTTCGCGGCGCTAACGGTCCCGCGGGTGCGCGGCGTGCTCAGTGCATCTCGAAATCTCGAAACGAGAGCTCGACCCAAATTGTCCGAGACTTCGCGAGCACCGCATCGACCTCGTCAGGCGTCGCGTCCACTCCGGCGTGGGCCCACAGGTGGCCACGGCGGCCGGTGGCTAGCGTCCACCCCTCGATCCGGCGCAAGCTAGGGCAGTGGCGTGACAGCGAGCTCACGGACATCCAGGTGAACTACGACAGCGACGGCACGTCGATCTCGATGCGTTACGAGACGAAATACGCGGATGGCAGCGCGACCGAGCAGTTCATCTGGGTGACCGATGGAGACAAAACATTGCTCCAGAGCGACCAGATCGACTCGAAGGACCTGATTCTCCGGTGACGCCAGCCATGCCCGCGGGGTCCCGTCCCCTAGCGGAGCGGGTTCGGGACTTCGGGCAACGGCAACATCACATCGATGCCCGGGGTCGTCCCGGTGATGGTCGCGTTCGCGTTGTCGGTGGCCGAGATGGTCTGTTCGCCGGGCGTCACGAGGGTTGAGGTGAAGGTTCGCGTTCCTGTGTCGGCGGCGTAAAACGACTGCTGGAACGTGTAGTCCGGGGGCAGGGTCGCGAGCGCATCGCTGCTCGTAAAGTGGATCGTGCCTTTGTATGGGACGACCGCGCCGGTGGCGACGTTCCCGAATCGGTCCAAGAGAGTCAGCGTGAAATCAAACGACTGGCCCATTGTCGCGGTGGCGGGAGCGTCAAGCCTGATGCTCGCCGTAGGCCCTGGACGGATCGTCACGTGAAGCGTTCCGGTGATGCTCGGCGTTGCCGTATCCGTCGCGGTGACCGTCTGCGGGCCGGCCTGATCGAGCGTCGCCGAGGTATTGACCTGATAGCAGCAGATCGTCGAGTCGGGCGGCAACGCCACGCCCGGCGAGGGATCGCTCGTAGTGAAGTGGACCGTGCCCGTGTAAGAGATCGTCGGATTGCCGAAGCGATCGAGCACCCCCAGCCTGAAACTGAACGGGTAACCAGCCGTCGGGCCGCTCCGGAGCGCGAGCCCGAAGTGGTCTGCGGCAGCGCCATTCACCGTGAACGTCAAGGTTGCGCTGAGGCCGGGGCCGTCGGAGACGGTTATCGTCGGCCACGAGCCCGCTTGAACGAGCGTTGCCGAGAACGTGCCTTCTCCATTCGTCAACTGCGAATCGGGTGGCATCACGGCGTCGGGGGAGCTGTCGTTGGTCGCGAAGTGGACGATGCCGGTGTACGTCGGATCGACGTTTCCGTTTTCATCCACCGCCTTCACGGTGAGCGAGAACGGCACACCGGCGGTCGGCGTCATCGTCGACGCTGTCATGACCAGGTTCGCCATCGCTGCGCTCGCGTGCGCGCTCAGCATCGAGGTGGAGACCAAAGCTACGAGAATCACGGCGAGCATCGATCGCTTGAACGCCCACGCCATGGCCGATATCGAACATCAGCGACATTGAGAAGACTTGATGTCACAGGTGGCGGCTCGTCGAGACCGTCTGGCAGTTGTGCGCCGTCCGTCGCAGCGATTCATTCACCGACCATTGACCTAATTCCGGCGGGCGGTGAAGCGAGCGCGCACTTGTTCTGGCACCGGTCGTGCTGCGAGGCCGACGGACGTTCCACTGCAAATCCGATCGTTTAGCGGGAGGTACTCGCATGCCACGCAGCGCCCACCGGCGCACCCTTTCTTCGGTCATGGCGGTCCTCTTCGTCGTCTCACTCAGTGCCTACCTCGGAACAAGTCCGGTCGCGGCGACGACCACTCTTATTGGAAGCGCACAGGTCGCGACGTCTTTACCCCCGCTGGCGACATTCAACACGAACCTTCTGCTGGCCGGCAGCGGCGGCGCCGGTGAGCCAAGCATCAGGACCGACCGGTTCGGTCGATCCTTCGTGATCGGCCCGATCGGTGTCCCGGCAGGATGCAAAGCCTTCCGTGTGACGCACGACGGATCGGCGTCGACCTTCCTCGGCTTCCCCGATCACACCGCCGGAGGCGGCGACTGCGACTGGGCCATCGGACCTCAGGAGACTGCGGTCCTGCCCGGATTCGGCACGCCCTCGGATGACGCCCTCGCGTACTCGAGCCTGACGCTTGCGAACATCACCACGGGTAAGTCGAACGACGGCGGCACCACGTTCGGTGTGCCGAATGCCTACTCGCAGCAGGTCGCTGGCGACGACCGCATGTGGATGACAGCCGACCCCAAGCTCAACAGCCTCGGGTTCGCGGACGTCTACATGACATATCACGACGTCACGGTGATCGACATTCAGCTCGGCGTCTCGCGAGATGGCGGACAGACCTACGTTCAGAGCGGTCCGATCATCAACAACACCGACGTGCCCCCGCCGCAGTGGCAAGGCGGGATTAACTCGCCTCCGGATCCGGCCGGGAACGGCCTTGGGAACATCGTCGCCCGCAGGCCTACCGGTGGTCAGCTGACCCTGTACTCGATCTTCGTCACGCCCGATAGTTCCGCCGACAACGTCGCACAAGGACTCGCCGGGACCGGGAACTTTAACCGGGTGTACGAAGCCGTTGGCACGGTCACCGACGTTCCGGCACCCGGCGCACCGATCATCAGCTGGCGGAACTACGAGGTCTATCACGGTCCGATCGGCGCGCGGTACGACCGGATCTTCCCGATCACGGCCGTCGACGCCGGCGGCAGGGTCTACGCGATCTGGACCGACGGCAATCAGATCATGGTCAAGACCGACGCCACCGGCAGCGGATGGAACCCCGCGATCGCGCCGGTCCTCATCGCCAATCCAACCGGCGTGAACACCACGATCATGCCGTGGGCCCAAGGGGGAGCGTCCGGCATCGCCGACGTCGTCTTCTACGGCGCAAGTGGGGGAGCCGGCGCGCAGCCGAGCCCGCAGGACGACGTCAACAACCAGTGGAACGTCTACATGGCGCAGACCATCGACAGCGGCGCCACCTGGGGCGTGTTCAAGGCGAGCGACCACATCATCCACACAGGTCCGATCTGCATCGACGGTCTCGGCTGCGACCTGAGCACCCCGGCACGAGACCGCACGTTGCTCGACTTCTTCCAGGTGTCCGTCGATCCGACCAACGGTGCGGCGGACATCGCCTACACGGACGACCACGCCGCTCCCGGAAACGCGGTCCTCTACTTCACGCGCCAGTGCACCGGCGCCAGCGCCACTACAGGCGCGGCGCTCACCAATGACTGCAAGGTCCCACCGCCTCCTCCGACGCCGCCGCAGGGAACCACGTGCCCTGGGCCCCAGATCCTCGACGTCCTGAACGACGCGCCGAATAACTACCCCGGCGGATCAGGGCAGAACATGGACGAGCTCGACATCCAGAACGCCTTCTTCGGTTCGAGCGCGGGAACCGCGCACATCGATGTCACTCTGACGATCAAGAATCTCCAGGCGCCTCCGACCGCCGCGAACCCGAACATCCTTTCGGGTCTGTGGACCGTCTACTGGCAGCAAGCCGGAACGGCAAACGCGCCCGGCGGCAATACCTGGTGGTTCGCGCAAGCGACGACCAGCGGTACCGGCCATAACGCGGTCGCGACGTTCAGCGACGGGACCTTCGACGTGAGCGCGGACAGCTACAGCGCACGGCATACGGTGACGGGTGCATTCAACCCGGGGACTAACGGCACGTTCGTCATCCACGTGCCGCGCGCAGACGTGGGCAGCCCCCCGGACGGAGCAACGCTGACGAACACCTTCGCCGACACCGCAGGCGCATTCCTGGTCGCCGGGACCGGCCTGCGCTTCATCGCACGCGCGGACCGCGCGCCAGACTCGAACTACGGATCCGACTACAACGTGGCTCAGACGTGCCGCGCGGATTTGGCGATAACGAAGATGGACGCGCCCGACCCAGCGCACGTCGGCCAGAACCTCACGTACACGATCGTGGTGACGAACAACGGCCCGGACAAGGCAGTCGGCGTGAGCGTCACCGATCAGCTGCCGAAGAACGCGGGCTACGGGTCGACGAGCACAACTCAGGGGTCCTGCACCCTTAAGCCGTCGAAGAACGCCGTCGCCTGCACTATCGGCACGATGGCGAGCGGGGCGTCCGTCACGATCACCCTCGTGGTGAAACCCACCAGCAAGGGGACGATCACGAACACGGCCTCGGTGACCCTGACATCGCCGACAGATCCGAATACCGCGAACAACACCGCGACCGCGACGACGACCGTCACCCCGTAACAGTCGAGAAGCGAAGGCGGAGACATGAGAGTGGACTCCGCCTTCGCTTTCTTTGTCGGTCAGCCGAACCGTTTCTTGCGCGAAGCGCCGGCACGTCGACGCGAAGACGGCTTCGTGGCGCTGACCTTCATACGCGACCGCGGCGTGCTGAGGTAGTGATGCCAGAGCACCCTTGCGGCGACGGCGCGCCACGGGCGCCAAGCGTTCGTGACGCGCCCGATGCGATCGGAGCTCGGCAACGAGCGCATCCGTTTGACCTCGCGGATCGCGGCGACTAGCGCGAGGTCGCCGGACGGCCAGATATCAGCGCGCCCGAGCGCCATCAAGAGATAGATGTCCGCGGTCCACGCGCCGATCCCCTTGAGCTTGATCAACTCCGTGCGCGCGGTCTCATCGTCCATCTCGGGAAGGCGCGCCGGATTGAACTCACCGGCGACGATCGCCACCGCGAGCCCTCGGATGTATGAGGACTTCTGTCGCGTAAGGCCCGCACTTCGCAGGTCCGACTCGGCGAGGCTCGCGACGCGCTCCGGCGTCACGGCACCGGCAAGGCGCTCGAGTCTTCCGTAGGCAGCGCGGCCCGCCGAGAGCGATATCTGCTGCTCGAGGATGATCTGCACGAGCGTCTCGAACCCCGGCGGGCGATCCCAGAGCGGCGGCGGGCCGTGGCGGGCGACGACCGCGGCGAGGTGCGCATCCCGCCGCGAGAGCTCGGCGACGCCCTCGGCGAGTGTCGCGGTGGTCGGATCGAGAGTGATGTCTCGGACGACCGAATATTCCATAGACACGAGACCGGGCTGGTTCGGCTGGCCCCATGTCTGGAACCGGACGGTCGCGCTCGGGAGGGTCAGCGCGAAGTGGCCAGAGCCGTCCGTCCGGGCATTGCACGAGAGACAGCTGACCTGCGAGTCGCTCGGGGTGACGCCAAAGTCGGTGTCGGTGAGCGGCCTTCCGCTCGCGTCGCGAAGCGTTCCTGCGACGACATTTCCGCGATCGATCGTCGCGACGAGGTTGGTGCGGTCCCCGCGAAGGTCGAGATCGATCGTGGTCCACGCCGCGGCCGTACGACCCGATGCCTGCACCGCGAGGGTCATGGGCATCGCGACGGTCGTGAGAGTGAACGCCCCAGTTCGGTCCGTCACGCCGCTGTTCAGCGGGTACTGGATCCCCCCGAACACTTTGGAGAGGCTGACTTGCGCGTTCGGGACTGCAACTCCGTCGGGCCCGAGGACGCGGCCCCCGACCGTCACGCTCCGCAGCATCGAAATGTTCGCGCCGGTGACATTGCCGACTACCGTCAGGTCCTTCCCAAAGCCGATCGCGTAAGCGTCGCCGTACCAGGTGATCGGATAGAACCCGTCGATCGAGTTGCTCTGTCCGGTGTAGTCGCGAAATACGCCGATCCGATATATGCCCGGCGGCAACGTGACCTGGTAGAAGCCGCGATCGTCGGTCACCGTCTCAGCGGCTTCGGGCGGGACCGGGGTCGGTCCATGGTTCAGTGAATTAGACGGATACACCATGATCTGCGCGGCCCGGACCGGAGCGGCCCCGGCGATCACCGTCCCGCTCAGCCGGCTGGCGACACCGCTTGGCGCGGGCGCCGGAGTGATGGCGGGGGAGACGACGGGCATACTCGAGGGAGGCGCGGACGATGCGGATGCGAATGGCGTCGGCAAAATCTTCGGCGCCGGCGTGACAGTTGACGTCGCGATCGGCGTCGGCGGTCCGTGCGACGCGGCCGCGGCCTGCCCCGCCATCAGCTGCTCGCGAGACGCGCGCAACTGTGCACCCACGAGCACTCCCACCGCGACCGCGGCTACGACGACGACAACCACAGCGACCACCCGGGCGACGAATTGGATCGGTCGAACGCCTCTCACGGTTCGATGAGACCACGATTCGGCCCCTTCGGTCATCTGAGGTGCGCGGGCCTAACTGCTACACCGGCGACGTCACCCGGGCGGCGGGCACGTTCATCTGCGTGGCCCAGGCGGTGATCGCGGCGTGCCGCAGCCAGTGCGGCGACACGCTCTCAGCGAGGCCAGCGCGTTTCGCGGCCTCGGCCACGATCGTCTGCGCCATCTTTGCGCGCGAGGCGTTGGTACGCGGCCCGCGCCGACGCCAGCGAGACCTGCTGCTCGAGGATGATCTGAACGAGCGTGCCAAAGCCTGGCTCGCGTCCCCAGAGTGGCGGCGGACGATCCGCTCGACCACCCCGAGCTCAGGATCGCGTCGAGTGAGCTCGGCGACGGTGAAGGAGCGCCTCTTCGCTCAGCCGCAAGGGCGCGATCGTCACGGAGAAACGCTAGCGCAACGTCGTCGAGCGGAGCGTCCTCGTGTTCAACCCTTGCGACGCGCGGAGGTCACAGGGTGAGGCAGCGGCAGGCTCACGGCGATGTTCGGGCTCGTGCCGGTAATGCTGGCGTTTGCGACGTCGCGCGCGCTGATCGTCTGGTCTCCCGGCGTCACCAGGGTTACGTCCGAGAAGCTCCGGGCACCTGCGTCCGCGATGGTGAAGGTGTAGTCGGGCGGCAGAGTCGCGAGAGCATCGGTGCTCGTGAAGTGAACCGTGCCGGTGTAGGGATACACCGTACCGGTGGCTGCGTTCCCGAACCGGTCCAAGAGCGTGAGCGTGATCGTGAACGGTTGCGTCGGCGTCGCGCTCGCGGGAACGTCGAGCGCGATGCTCGAGGCGGCCCCCGGCCGAACCGTCAGGGTCTCCGCACCGGTGAGGCTCGTCTTCACGGTGTCCGTCCCCGTGATCGTCTGCGTGCCGGACCTGACGAGCGTGACGCCCGAGAAGGTCCGGATCCCGTTGTCGCCGGCGGTGAACGCGTAGTCGGGAGGCAACGTCGCGAGCTGATCGCCACTGGTGAAGTGGACCGTTCCGGTGTACGGCACCGGATCTCTGTTGGTCACCACGTTCCCGAACTTGTCGACGATGGCTACCGTGACGTCGAACGGTTCCCCCGCGTTCGCGGTCGCTGGGCTGTCGAGGCGGATGCTCGCCGCGGGCGCGGGACGGACGTCGTAACTGATCGTCCCAGTGATGCTCGGCGTCACGGTGTCGGCCACCGTCACGGTCTGCGGGCCGGCCTGGTCGAGGACCACCGAAAACCACCAGTAGCCGTTCGGCACCGTCGAGTCCGCGGGAAGCACCACGCCGGGCGAGGTATCGCTGGTCGCGAAATGGACCGTGCCCGCGTACGAGCTATCGATGTTTTCGTACGGATCCCGCGCCGAGACCAGAAGGTCGACGCCGAAACCCGCGATCGCCGAATATTTGTGCGCGAGTCGAAGATGGTCGGCCGGAGCCGCCTTCACTGTCACCTGCAGGGTCGCGCTGAGCGAGTTGGCGGCGTCGGATACCACGATGGTGGTCGCGTAGCCGGCGCCGTAGCCGGCTTGGATGAGGGTCGCCGAGAACGTGCCTTGGCCGCCACTCAGCTGGGAATCGGGCGGGAGCATCACGCCCGCGGAGGTGTCGCTGCTGGTGAAGTGCAACGTGCCCGCATAGCCGGGATCCGCGTTCCCGTTCTGATCCTGCGCGGTCACCGTGAAGGAAAACGGGGTGCCAGCCGTCGGGGTGGAGGCCGCGGTAGCCATGACCAGCCCGGTGGTCGCGGCAAGGACCGCGCCACCCGGGACGAAGCCCCAGACGAACATGACAAGAACGGCACCGATGACGATGCGTCTCGTCCCCATCCCGCCTATGAAAGATCGCCGTCGTTAAGCCGGCCTGTTGGTCCTCGTTGAGCCCGGAGCCCCCTTTTTAAGCGCTCGGATCGAGGGCGGCAAACGGAGCGCCCGCCTTCCCGGCTCTAGCCGATGCGCTTCTTGTAGAGCTCCTTGAGCTCGACGTCGGTGCTGCCGAGGTAGCGGCTCGTGGTCGCAACGTTGCGGTGCCCGGCGAGCCGCTGCGCTGCGGGTACGTTCATCTGCGTCGCCCAGGCGGTGATCGCCGCATGCCGCAGCCAGTGCGGTGACACATCCTCTACGAGACCGGCACGCTTTGCCCCGTCGGCGACGATCGTCTGTGCGGTCTTCACGCTCATCCGGTAGGAGCCTTCGGCCTTCTTGCGCCGCGTGATGAAGAGGGCCTTGTCCGAGTCCTTCCGGCCACGAAGGTAGCGGTCGAGCCACTCGCGGGCGCGTGTCGTGAGAAACACGCGCCGGTAGCGGCTGCCTTTTCCGAACACCGTCACTTCGTCCGCGATACGGACGCCGTCCTTGGGGTTCACGGCGCGCGGATCCAGCTCGATCTTGTCGCGGTCGAGAGCGACCAGCTCTGACACGCGGCATCCCGTGGCGGCCAGGAACTCGAGAAGGGCGCGGTTGCGGAGGCCCTGGTCGGTCGCGGTATCGAAGCTTTCCATAAGACGATCGAGCTTCTGCTGGTCAAGATGCCGCGCGTCGGGGCTTGGGTCCGGCGCCTTCGCGAGCTCGACCTTCTCGGGGCTGGGTACCGGCAGATCGAGCAGCACGCCGAACTTGAGGAGCCCGCGGAGCGCGATGAGGTGCATGTTCTTCGAGGCGGCCGAAATTGGTCGCTTGCCCATGTCACGGCCCGCGAGCAGCCGGCGACGCGTCAGGTGGCTGCCGTAAGCCTTTAGGGCGCGGAGGTCGACGTCTTTGATCCGCGGGTTGGCGCCGTCACGATCGATGAAGTCGAGGAACTCCACGAGGAAGCGCTCGTATCGCGGGAGCGTCGTTTCGCTGCGTCCTTTGTCGCGCAGCTCCTGTAGGTATGCCCGTGCGAGGTCGCGTAGGGGGCTATTCGGCCCGAGATCCCGGGGGTCGACGTAAGAGGCCGAAACGAGGCCGTTTTCAGGCTTGGGCTCACCCACTCGACGTGTAATCCTCATTCTGCGAGATGTCTACAGAGGTGCAATCGACGTGTCAAGACCCATTTCCAAAAGGCGAGGGCGTACAAGCGGCTCGAGGAATGGGCACCCGTCCACTCACCTGTCCGCGCTGCGATGCCTCGAACGCTGGCACGGCCCGGTTCTGCGCCGAGTGCGGCCAGGACCTACGTGCCACCGTGCCGGCGAACCAGCACCGGTCTCGTCACCGGCTCGCGGCTGCCGTCACCGACCGGCTTACTCGGATCACCGCCGGATTCGCGCGTCTCGTCCTCGCCTTGGCCGGCGGTGCGGTCGTGTTCTTCGCGGGTCTCGTTGCATTCGCCCTCGCGGGATGGGCCAACCCCAGCGACTGGGCTCCCTGGCTCAGCCTGATCCCCGGCGGTGCCGCGATTCTCGTGGTGGGCTGGCGGTCAGAAGATCTCTTCGCGAGACACCCACGGTTCTGTCCGCACTGTGGAGAACTGCTGAGGACGGCCGCCGCCGACGCACCCGGGCGAGGTCCCCACGAGGCGTCTACGCCGCCATCGCCTACGTCCTCCTCGACAAGATTGGGCTACTCGGCCGACTTGGCCGATTGACTGGGGACGTTGACTGGCTGGTCGCCTGCGCGGGTTTCGCTCTGGTCTTGGTGCGGTACACGTATTTCTTCCGCGCCCGCCGCGACTGGCCTACTGGGCGCATGCGCAACTTAGGCCTGTTTGCTGCTGCCCTCGCCGGTGCGGGCGTCACCCTTCTCACGAGCTCCGCCGTCGTCCACTTCGGCCGTCTCGATATCGCGTCTCCGCTGTTCCTTGCCCTCACCTATCTGGGCGCGCCGCTGGTGCTGCTCGTCCTCTTCGCGTGGCCGCGGCTCTATCGGCCGCTCGTGCGCACCCCGTTACGGACCATGGGAACTGCCGCGGTCGTCTTGTCGCTGATTGGCGGCCAGGGCTACGCGATCCAAAACGTGGCCCGTTGGTCGGCGTGCGATCCCCTCTACACGACCCGGAGCTATCCGAGCAGGGCCGCATCGGCCGAGTTCGCCTTCGTCGACGCGAACTCAGGCGGGGTCGAGGCACTCGATGCGAACGGCGAAAGCGTGGGGCGAATCGTCGACGTCGCTGGATCGTGGGCCGGATCCTCCTGGCTCACACTCTTTCCCGACCGAAAGCGGATTGCCTTCGACGTCTCCACCAAATATGCCGACGGAAGTGGCCCCGGCGCCGACATTCTTACCGTCGACCTGGACGGCTCAGACCTCCGAGTTCTCGTCTCGGGGTATCCCGACATCCTCAACCAGTCGCCGCTCATCGACCCATCAGGGACCTCGCTGTACTTCCTTCAGATCGAGACGGTCGAAGAGAACGGCGTGAGCCGTCGCAACGAGTCGATCGAGCGGCTCGACCTCAGCACGAAACGCTGCATCCGCGTTGCTGCCGCGGACGGTGTGAGCGACCTTGCGTTGTCACCGGACGGGAGGACCCTGGCCTACGTGCGGTTCGTCGACGGCGACACAAGGCTTTGGCGCGTGAACACTGACGGCAGCGACGCCCGACCGTTCTTCGGCGGCGATGACACCTGGGCGGGTGTTACCGGACCGCGCTTCTCGCCCGACGGCTCGAGCATCGCGTTCACTGCGGAAAGTTACGAGGCGCACACAGTGAGCGTGCCGGCGACCTGTTCGTGTGGGTCCGTGCGGCCGTTCGAGCTCTTCGTCGCGCCGTCGAACGGCGGAGGGGCGAGGGCCTTCGCCGCCACCGACTCCATGCCATTCGGACGTCCGACATGGTCACCGGACGGCACACGGATCGCCTTCACCGACAACTTCGGCTGGATCGAGATCGTGACCGTAGCCGACGGCAGTGTCCGGACGCTGACGGGCCGGGTCGTTAGCCCCGAGTTGTTGTGGGTGAAGAACGTCGAACGCTAGGACCACTTGGGCGACCGCCCGTTCGGTAACCGGAAGTTCCGCCGACTAGCGCTTCCCCTTAGCGATCCGCTTCTGTCGAGGGCTCATGAGCTCGGTGGGCGGTCGCCATTTCGATTTCTCCTGGCCGGGACGGCCACCGTACCTCGGGTCGGGCACGTCTTCCCTACCCTCACGTCGCTTGCGCGCGCGGCTGGTGACGCCTCGCTCGGGGTCTTGGCGCGCGGTCTTCTGCGCCCCACGCAGGGCTCGCTTCGACGGCGTCTCACCGCGACCTCGCGCCCGCTCAGCTCGTGACTTCGGCATCTCTCGCCTCCCGCATCCGTCGCCGACGTTACGCTCTTTTACGGGAGTCGGGTGCCACTTTGCAGCGATGTCAATTCATCGTGAATGTCCCGGACTCGCGGTAGCTTTCCTTGACATAGCAACTCGGCCGCTCGCAAACATTGCCGGACCATTTTGCCGACGACTTGAGACTCACCAAGAACGCACCCGATGGGACGAACGACATCGTGACGCTCTGGTAGTCGCAGACGTCGTACGCGCAAGCGGCAAGCTGAACGAAGATGCCGGTCGCGCTCGCGGGTCGACCCCCTCCCCCGCTCAAGTTGTCCGTGCCGATGCAGCCGGCCGACGCGTCCGATCCGACGATCGGCTGACCATCTTGCAGCCAGTACCAGTAAGCGCCGACCGTCGAGTTGCCCTTGCAAGTGATCGACCAGCCGTAGGCGTCCGCGGGGAGCGCCGACGCCGCCGGTGCCCAGAGCGCGACCACCGCGACAACGACGCTCATGATGAGCACGCTTCTCATTCCCATGACGGAGGCTCCCTTCGCGAACGAGCGCTCAAGTCGGATCGTTCTCGTCCGGATCGCGTGGATGTTCCTGCATGTAGTGAAGGTCTTCGGGCGTCTCGGACGAGATGACCATCGGGATCGTCGTGAGCTGCGGAGTCGAGAAGTCAAAGCTGTTCGAGAAGTCGTAGGCGCCCGCGTCCGTTTTTGACAGAGGTTGGAGTCCGAAGGTGTGTTCGATGAACGCGAGCAGTGACGCGTACGAGGCGATGTTCGAATCGGTGAAGCCGCGCTTCGCGTACGGGCTGACGATGACCATGGGAACGCGAATCCCGAGCCCGGCCGGAGGTGCGACGTGATCGTAGAAGCAGCCGCAGTCGTCGTACGTGATAAAGATGGCCGTACTGGACCACTGCGGACCGCTCTCGATCGCCTGGACGACCTGCCCGATCCAGTTGTCTCCCATCTTCATTGAGTAGAAGTTGTGCTGTGATTTCGCATTGGTGGGTGTCACGATCGAGACTGCGGGCAGGGTCCCGCTCGTCGCGTCGTCGATGACCTGGGACGCGAGGGCGAGATTCTTGGCCTGGTTCGTATACAGGCAGTCGGCAAATGTCGGGCAAATCGCCCACTGATAGCCGTTCTCGGGGAAGCCCGAACCCTGTTGACTCGTCGGCAACTTGTCGCTGCCGGCGTAGAGCTTCCATGCGAGCTTCGCGCTGTCTAGCCGGTCCATGATCGTTGGCACCCATCGAACATCGGTGGAACGGTATGCACCGCCGTTGGCGAGCGGAAGAGTGGGATCGGGTACGCACGCCGGCTGGTAGCTCAGACGACCATCCGTAGCTCGACTCCAGAGCGCATCGCGGTGACTGTCACAGCCCCAGCCCGTCCCGAGTGCCACAGGCGCTGGCTGAGGAGCGAGCGCCGGGCATTGCGTGCCGGCGCAGGGATTGTCGCCGTTGAACCCGTCCAGAGTCGCCGAGACAAGGCCGAGGTGTGATCCCCACGACGCGGCCAGGTCGGATTGGAATGTGCGGTCCGAGATGGCAAAGCTGAGTGCGAGCGCGGCGAGGTCCGGGATCTGGCTCGAGTCGAAGGCTTGGTAACAGTCGTAATCGGGGCCGGCGCAGTCATGATCCGGCGTGACCATCAGGTCGAAGCCGTCCATCCTGCCGCCGTCGATCGCGGTCGTCATGGCCTGGACGTTGTGCGGAGCGCCCGGAACGATGTTCTTTGCCGCCGGGAGTGCGATCGCCGAGCCATCGTGCAGCAGCCCGACCGTCGCGCCGTCGCACCTCTGGGACTGGACGCAGAGTCTGCCGAGAACGTTGTCGAAGCTGTGGTTTTCCTGCATCAGGACAACGACATGAGAGATCGGCGAAGTGGCCGTGCTCGCGGCGTGAGTATTCGATGCGACGGATGTCGGCAGGGAGACCGTTCCAGCGAGTAGAGCGACCGCAGGCAGCAGTTTCGAGATTTGGCGAAACATGTTCGTCAGCGCCCAGTGGCCGTTAGCAGATAGCGCCACGCATCGGCGAGTTCGGGTGTCTTATCCGGGGAGAGCGGCGTGTAGAAGTCGATAACGGTCGACACATGAGCGGCGTTGTAGCCCTCGCGCTGCGGCTTCAGATCGGTGAAGAGCGTGTGCGTGGCGCTATAGGGCGGCGCATTCGTCTCCACCTGGACAAGCGGCCCGAAGGCATACATGCCCAGCGAATCCCAGTCGGCGCAGATGTGCGGATATGCAGGATCGCGATCGTGAACCAGACCCCAGTAGCGGTCTGTCGGGGTCGCGTGCCGCGACAGCCAGCTCGCAGCGCCCTGACAAGCCGATGGGCCCGTCGGCAGGGCGTCGGTGACGCCAGAGAACATCACCACACGGGCGACGACGTGGTACTTCGCGATCATCGCTGAGTTCCCTGCGCCCTGAGAGATCCCCCCAAAAGCGATCTGAGCCCAGCTCGGGTTTCCATCGGCGAGGAACTGGCCCCACGCTTCGGTCGGATAGTTGACGTCGAGGTACTGCAGGAATTTGGTCAGACGGTTGACGATGCTGTTCGCCGGGTTGACGGTCACCAAAGAGCTCACGTCGGCGCCGTACACGATCTCGAAATGCGCGCGTTCGAAGCATGAGTTCGGGTCAACGTCGCCGTTGCACAAGCCCGCGAGGAAAAAGCCGTCCACGTACATCAGGCCGATGACGTGGTAGCCCAGTCGGGCTGCCTGCTGTTGGAGGAGTAACGCGTTCGCCGGCACCCCGCCGTTGCCGGGTAGATAGACCAGGAGCTGATGATTTGTTGGGGCCGTCCTGTCGAGCCACGCGTATTGATCGTCGAGCGCCTGGTCGATATTCGGATCGGTGAGCTGCGGAGCGACGATGTGTGGCTCGAGCGCCGCCGCATCCGGCGGCGCAGCGCGTGCGGGGAAGCTAGGACCGAACGCGCCTGCCACGAGGCAGACCGCCGTCAGCGCGGCTAACCACTTGATCATCTGCCGAGAATGCCCTCGCCCGGCCAGCTATCGCATCGGGAGAACTACCCATTTTCTTGCCCGGCGCGGCGAGGCGCCCGGAATCAGTGCTGGACGGCGAGCTGGTCGAGCGCGATTTCGTCGTTCGACTGGTCGAATGCGTAGTTGACGACCCGGGCCGGGACGACGTCGATCACCATCTCCGAGGTGTAGGGCGCGACGGCGACTATCTTCTCCATGACGTACAGGTCAAGCGCCGTCCAGCACCTTGACTCGCGCAGGCCACCCTGCATGCACTCATGGATGCGCGCATCGAGGCTCGGCACGCTGCTCACCGCATAACCCCACTTGCGGAGCTGTGCGGGCGTCGCTCCGACCAGGGTCTTGTTGGTCGCACCAATCTCAGCGCTCGCGAAGTCGGCCGGGAAAGTGGACGACGCGCTCGCGAAATTCGGCCCCACCCCGACCGTCAAACCGAGTGGTATGTGCTTTTCCGGACTGTTGAGCTGGCCGGCCGTATCGGCCGGGCTCCGGACGTCCAGCGTGATGCCGATGCGGCTGAGGTCGTCCGCGATCAGGGCGCCGAGCCGCGGGAAGCCACCGAATAGCCGTGGAAACAGGGATGACCCACCCGGAATGGTCAGTGCGAGCACGTGCTTGCACTCCGGCGCGCCGCAGGTGCCGATGTGCTGCGGGTCGTAGCGCGACTGCCGCAGCTCCTGCATCGCGAGCTCGAGGCTGCCCTTTTCGTCTGGCGTCGCGTAGGGGTCGTAGGCGCTGAGGGCATCGTTCTCCAGGCTGTCCGGCACGTAGTGCGTGAGAACCCTCCCCGTCAGATCGCCACCGTGCGCCTCGATCAACGCACGCTTATCGAGAATGTAATTCACCGCGCGGCGGACATGAATATCGTCAAAGGGGGGCACGGCGACGTTCATGCTGATCGCTCGCAGAAAATCTCTCGAATTGACTTCAACGCGTCCCAGGCGGGGATCAGCGCGGATCTTGTCGACCAGCCACGGCATGACCTGCGGCGGAGGCGACCCACGAAGGATGACGTCGGCTTGTCCGCGATCGATCCGGTCCGCGGCCTCATCATCCGAGATTCCGATCGTGATCTCTATGCGATCGACATACGCAGGCCGGAGCGGATCGGCGATCCGGTTCCAAGACGGATTGCGGACGAGGGTCAGAGACCGACCGGGCCGGAAGCCGCTGACCGGCGGCTGCCGGTCGGGCGGGGCGGAGAAGTCGAGGGCCTCACTCCCTTCGATCATGTATGGGCCCGAGGCGACGAGGAAGCGGCCATACCCGGTGTCGTGTCCGGTCGCGACCCCGAACTCTGCGGCGGTATCGCCGGGCAGCGGAGGTACGGGAGCCGTGTCCGATATTGCGAAGCGATACGGGAGATCGCCCGTGATCTCGGTGAGATGGACCTTGAGGGTGTATGGGTCCGGCACCTCCAGGCCGGATATCGCGCTCGCGCGCCGAGTCCGGTAATCGTCAAAGCCCGCGATGGGCGAGAAGAAGTCCGCGCCGGTGTTCTCGACCCGAGCATCACGTTCGAGTGCCCGTACAAAATCTTCGGCCGTGATGGCGATGTCGCCCAGCGGAGGCGCGTAGTGAAGCTCACGCCGGAGATGGAATGTCCAGACAAGGCCGTCGCTCGATACCTCGGGGAGCGCGGCAGCGACGTCCGGCTGAAGGTCGGCCCCTCCGTCGCGGTACGAGTGCCCTGTATGTGAGACGAGGGTCCGGAGCAGGCAGCAGCGAAACAGCTCCGCCGAATCGAGTGTGCCGTTGATCTGAGGATCGAGGCTGTCCGGCGGACCGTCGGGGTTAGCCAGTTCCGAGCCCGCCCACGCCGGCATCACCACGCGCAAGGTCCCTCCGCGCAAAGCGGCGATGTCGGATGCGGCCGGCGGCGGCGCGATCGCGTGCACCGTCGCCCAGACCGAACGGTCGTCGGCCGCGATTCCTTCCACGGACCCATTCACGGTCGATGCCGACAGGACCGTTGAATTCACAGGATCGACGCGAGCGAGCCGCCCAGCGCGATCGTCGCGCTCGTCGTGGCCGTCGCCACGTCGATGCGCGTGATGCTCGAGCCGACACCGTTGACGACCCACACCGCGCCGAAATCAACGGCGATCGCCTCGGGGCCGTCGCCCACCGGAATGCGCTCGGTCAACGTATCCGTGCGGGGATCGATCCGGTAGACGACGTCGTCGCTCTTGTTGGCGACCCAGACGGCATCGACCGCGTATGTGACAGCCGACAGCCCGCTCGAGAGCCCGATCGGTTGGCGGAACTGCTCGGTCTTCGGATCGAACCGCCAGAGCGACTTCTCGCCGAACGCGGTCGCGACCCAGACAGAGTCGGCCCCGAACGCAAGTCCCACCGGAGGCGCCGCCCCGGGAACGCCGTAGGACGCCCCTACTACGAGCGTTTTCGGATCGATGCGCGAGAGCGTCCGTGCCGTGTAGCTCAGCTCCCAGATCGCCCCGCCACCGACAGCGAGCTCGCTCCCGTGCATGGTCGTCGCCGCCTTTGCGACGACTTCTCCCGTGGACCCGTCGATCCGGACGACCCCGTCAGCGGATGAGCTGTCCGGAAGCGCCGATCGCTGGAATTGCGGCGCGTACGCGAGAATGGCGCCCGCGATGATCGCGGCGATCGCCGCGATCACCGGGGCGCGCCTCCACCTAAGAGCGATCTTCGACCGCTCGCTGGAGATCGCGGGCCGAGAGGCGACGGAATCGCGCGGCTCCTTGCGCTCCGCGGGCGCCGCCGTCGCGGCCCAGACAGCAACCTGGCTTCGCGTGTGGAAACCCAGTTTGTTGCGGATCTGCTCGACGTGATGCTCAGCCGTGCGCTCGGCGATGAAGAGGCGCTCCGCGATCTCACGGTTCGTAAGACCGTGCGCGAGGAGGCCGGCCACCTCTCGTTCGCGTCGGGTGAGCTCCGACGTCGCCGTCCTCACGGCGTGGCGCACATTCTTCTCCTCCCCCAGACGTTGAGCCCGTTCTCGGGCGAATCGTAGGCCGGGCCGCAAATGTCATTTTGTCGATCTCTCGTGCCGCTCTTCGTCGGTACCGTGGAGCCTCGGAAAGAGACTCCGAGGAGAACGATGTGCGCTACATGCTCACCTTCTACGCGATCGAGGACGAGTGGATGGCGCTTCCCGCGGCCGAACGCGAGGCTGGCATCGCCGCGATCGGCCGCTGGTTCGCGGAGCATGCGCAGTCTGGGAAGATCATCGAGGGCCGGCGGCTCGGCCGCGGGACAAAGACCGTGCGACTCGGTCGCGTTCGCAAGAAGGACTTGCCCATGGTCAGCGACGGCCCATTCATTGAGGCGAAGGAGTCGGTCGGCAGCTACGCGGTGGTCGAGGTGAAGGACGAGGAGGAAGCCATCGCGATCGCGAAGCGCTGGCCGGCAGGCGGCGTCGTCGAGGTACGGCCCGTCGCCGAATAAGACTCCGACACGAGCTCCTCGATGCGACGGGAGCGGGCGTTACGGCTGCGTCGGCGCTGTCGGTGACACCGTGTTCACGATCGCGCGCCGCGCGACCGCGATCGCAGCCGCGATGGCACCGGTGAGCGCGGCGACCAGGATCACCTTCGGCGTCGCCACGTCGAGCTGAAGCGCCACGACCGCGGCGACGGCCCCGGCGATGGCGCCTTCAACGAGGTCGCGGACGAAACGGCCAACCGGTGTGCCGAGCCAAGCGACGAGCTGTTTCACTTTCTCCGCCTAGACAGCGACCTTTGGCAAATCGGCGAGCGCCTCGCGCACCTTCTCCGCCGGGTACTCGTAGTCCTCGAGCTCGCCGTTCATGTAACGCTCATACGCACCGAGATCGAAGTGACCGTGCCCGGAAAGGTTGAACGCGATCGTTTTCGCCTCTCCGGATTCCTTACAGCGAAGTGCCTCGTCGATGACGACGCGGATGGCGTGGGCCGACTCTGGCGCCGGCAGGTAGCCTTCCGCGCGAGCGAACATTACCGCGGCCTCGAACGTCGGCCGCTGGTGCACCGCGACAGCCTCGATGAGCTTCTGCTCGTACAGCGCGCTGACCGCCGGCGCCATGCCGTGGTATCGCAGACCGCCCGCGTGGATCGGCGCGGGCATGAACGAGTGACCGAGGGTGTGCATCTTCACGAGCGGCGTCATCATCGCTTCGTCGCCGAAGTCGTAGACATACCGACCCTTGGTGATGCTCGGCGCGGCCATCGGCTCGACCGCGATGACCCGGAGGTCCTTCACCTTTCCCGTGAGCTTGTCGGCGACGAACGGGAATGCGAAACCGCTGAAGTTCGAGCCGCCTCCGATGCAGCCGACGAGGATGTCCGGGCGATCGCCGGCGAGCTCGAGCTGCTTCTTCGTCTCCTGACCGATGACCGTCTGATGCATGAGGACATGGTTCAAGACAGAGCCGAGTGAGTACTTCGTGTCATCGCGCGTCGCCGCGTCCTCGACGGCTTCGGAGATCGCGAGGCCGAGGCTGCCAGGACTCTTTGGATCCTTCGCGAGCGCGGCCCGGCCCGCGTTCGTGTCGGGGCTCGGGCTCGGGACGACCTCCGCACCCCACGTCTCCATGAGAATCCGCCGGTACGGCTTCTGGTCGTATGAGACGCGGACCATGTAGACCTTGCACTCGAGGTCAAACATCCGCGCGGCGAGCGCGAGGGCACTCCCCCACTGACCCGCGCCGGTCTCGGTCGCAAGGCGCTTGGTGCCCTCCTGCTTGTTGTAGTAAGCCTGTGCGACCGCGGTGTTCGGCTTGTGGCTGCCGGCGGGGCTCACGCCCTCCCACTTGTAGTAGATGCGCGCCGGGCCACCGAGCACCTTCTCGAGGCCGAGCGCGCGAATGAGCGGTGTCGGTCGCCAGAGCTTGTACGCGTCACGGACGGGCTCAGG